>Ga0155465_1099_pt4 | contig 12551 bp, 13 predicted proteins | sample RifCSPhighO2_12_FD_107123 | JGI IMG/M metagenome (GOLD analysis project Ga0155465, IMG submission 107123) | Alphaproteobacteria bacterium RIFCSPHIGHO2_12_FULL_66_14 | reverse complement strand
ACTGAAGCGCGAGAGCCCGCACGGTTCGGAAAGAAGCGAGGCGCCGAAACCCGGCGCCTCTTTTCTTGTCCCTTTTCCACGGTGCCGGCGCGTATGAACGCGCCTAAATAATATACCCACCACCCGCCGCGTCGAGCATCGCGCCGGTGATGAAGGAGGCTTCGTCCGACAGCAGCCACAGGATCGCCTCGGCGATCTCGTGGCTCTGGCCGACGCGCCGCATCGGAATCGACGTTTCGATGTGGGCGCGGAAGGCCGCGTCCTGGAGCCGGCGTTCGGTCATTTCGCTCAGCACCATGCCCGGCCGGATCGAATTGACCCGGATACCCTCGGAAGCGGCCTCGCGGGCAAAGCCCTTGGTGAAGGCGTCGACCGCACCCTTGCTGGCGGCATAGGCCGAGGAGCCGAGGCGGCCACCGAGTGTCGCCGCCATCGACGAGACGTTGACGATGGCGCCGCCTTTTCCGCCATTCCTGGTCGACATGCGTTTGGCCGCCTCGCGGCAGCACAGCATCAGGCCGATCACGTTCACCGCGAACAGGTTGGCGAGCGCGGCGGCGTCGTAGGCGTCGACCCGGCCGGGGCCGGTGCTGATGCCGGCGCTGTTCACCAGGTGGGTGATCGGTCCCAGTGCGCGCTCCGTCTCCTCGAATATCCGCACGATGTCGGTCTCGTGCGCCATGTCGCCTGGCAGTGCGATGGCCTGCCCGCCCTTGGCCACGATGTCAGCCACGATCGCCTTGGCCTGGGCGTCGCGCGAGCGGTAGTTGATGGCGACCTTGTAGCCGCGCGTTGCCGCGCGACGCGCGGTCTCGGCGCCGATGCCCGAAGCGCCCCCGGTGACGAGAAGGGTTTTGTTCATGCCGGCGATGATATAGTGCCGGCAACGCGTCGGGAGGAAAAATCATGAAAGCCGCCATCCTGTTCAAGCCCAACGAGCCGCTGCAGATTCTGGACTGCGAGCTCGATCCGCCCAAGGCGCTCGAGGTCCGCGTCAAGATGAAGGCGTCGGGCGTGTGCCAGAGCGATTGGCACGTGATGAACGGCGACTGGCCCTCGCCGATGCCGATCGTGCCGGGTCACGAGGCGGCAGGCGAGATCCTGGAGTGCGGCGCCGGCGTCACCACGGTGAAGCCGGGCGACCACGTAATCTTCTCCTTCCGTCCGCACTGCGGGCGCTGCCGCTACTGCAGCCAGGGCCGCACCGTGCTCTGCATCGGCCGCGCCGGCTCGCCGCCGGGCGCGCTCTACGATGGCACCTTGCGCATCAAGCACAAGGGCCAGGGCATCAACCAGATGGCCCGCATCGGCACCTTTGCCGAGGAGGTCGTGGTGCCGGAAGAGATGGTGGTGCCGATCCGCAAGGACATGCCGTGGGCGCAGGCCGCCTTGGTCGGCTGCTGCGTGGCGACCGGCGTCGGCGCCGTCACGCGTCATGCCAAGATCGAGGCCGGCTCCACCGTGCTGGTGATCGGCTGCGGCGGCGTCGGTCTCAACGCCATCCAGGGCGCCGTGCTGTCGGGCGCGGGCAAGGTCATCGCCGCCGACATTCTCGACAACAAGCTCGAGATGGCCAAAACCTTCGGCGCCACCCACACGATCAATACGGCCAAGGACAACGATCCGGTGAAGAAGGTAAAGGAAATCGCCGGCCTCGGCGTCGATTACTCCTTCGACGCCGTCAGCAACGACAGGACCCAGGCCCTGGCCTTCGACGCGCTGGCGCCGGGTGGCCATGCCGTGGCGGTCGGCATCTCGGCCGCCACCGTGCGCGCCAGCTACTCGCCCTTCATGATGGTGTTCGCCGAGAAGACGGTGAGCGGCACCTTCTACGGCTCGGTACGGCCCGACCTCGATTTTCCCGTGCTGGTCGACCACTATATGAACAAGCGGCTCAATATCGACGGCCTGATCAGCCGCACCTACAAGCTCGGCGAGATCAACGACGGCTTCAAGCGCATGATGGCAGGCGAGGTTGCCCGCGGCGTCGTCGTCTTCGACTGATGGCCGACCTCGACGACTTCGGCCTCACCGACGAACAGCTGCTGATCCGGCAGAACGTCGCCCAGCTTCTGGCGCGCGTGCTGCCGGCCGAGGAGATCCGCCGGCTCGATGCCGCCAGCGAATTTCCCCATGCCGCCTTCAAGGCCCTGGCCGAGGCGGGCTACATGGCGCTGCCCTACGATCCCGCCTATGGCGGCATGGGCGGCAGCCGCAAGGACCTCGTCGTGCTGGTCGAGGCGCTGGCCCGGCACTACAGCGGCGCGTCTTCCCTCTATCTGCCGACCGTCGTCTACGGCGGCATGCACCTGCAGCTCACCGCCGGCGAGCACCTGCGCCGCCGATATCTGCCGGAGATCTGCGCCGGCCGCCTGAAATCGGCCTTCGCGCTCAGCGAACCCGACACCGGTTCCGACGCCTCGGGCATCAAGACGAGGGCGGTGCGAGACGGCAACGGCTATCGCCTCACCGGCCAGAAGCTCTACATCAGCGCGGCCCATGTCGCCGACTACCTGATGGTGGTCGCCAAGACCGACAGCGAAGCCAAACACAAGGGCGTCACCCTGTTCTGGGTCGATGCCCGCGCCGCAGGCCTCACCATGAAGCCGCTGGAGACGCTGGGACGGCGGACCACGCACGCCAACGAGATCTTCCTGGATGGCGTGTTCGTGCCGGCCGACCATGTGATCGGCGAGGAGAACCGCGGCTGGTCCGGCCTGATGAAGGGTCTCAACCTCGAGCGCCTGTGTCTCGCGGCACAGGCCTGCGGCAACATGCATTTCGCGATCGAGTACGCCAGAGCCTACGCCCAGGAGCGCCAGCAGTTCGGCCAGCCGATTTCGAAGTTCCAGGCAATCCAGCACAAGTTCGCCGACATGCGGATCATGCTCAAGACCACGCAGGCGCTGACCTGGCGCTTGGCCGACATGCTCGATGCCGGCCTCAATCCCGTCGAGGAGACGGCGATCGCCAAGATCCAGGGCACTGACGGCGAGTTCAAATGCGCCCATCTCGCCATGGAGATCATGGGCGGCGCCGGTTACACCATGGCGCACGACATCCAGCGTCTGTTCCGAGATGTGCGCGTGGGTTCGATCGGCGGTGGCACCAACGACATCCACCGCAACACCATCGCCAAGCTGATGGGCCTGTAGTGCGCAAGATCGGCGACGCGTCGTTCTTCCGCATCGTCGATCGCCTGCTGGCTTCCGGCACCGGCCGGACCCCCGTGATCCGGTGGTCGATCGACGGCGTCCACTGGCAGCGCGAGCGCCACAGCTACGCCGGCGTCGGCCATGGCTTTACTATCGAGGTGACCAGGGGCACTCGGGCGGCGAAGCCTGGGTGGACGCTGGTGGTGGTCAAGGAGTACTGGCGCGCCGCTGGCGGCGAGAGCATGAAGTCCCTGCAATGGGCCCACATCGAGGCCGGCAGCCGCGCCGAGGTGGTCGCCTGGCTCGAGCGGCAGGAACGCAAACTCGAGAGCGAGTGAGGGTGCCATGGACATCTCGAAGATCTCGGTCGGCCGCCATCCGCCGAAGGATCTCAACGCCTTGATCGAGATCCCGCTGGGCGGGGTGCCGGTAAAGTACGAACTCGACAAGGAGTCGGGCGCCCTGTTCGTCGACCGCTTCCTGCATACGGCGATGTTCTATCCCGGCAACTACGGCTTCATCCCGCACACTCTGTCGGCCGACGGCGATCCCTGCGACGTGCTGGTCGTCAGCCAGGTGCCGGTGGTGCCGGGCGCCATCATCCGTTGCCGGCCGGTGGGGGTGCTGCTGATGGAGGACGAGGCCGGCATGGACGAGAAGATCCTGGCCGTGCCGATCGACAAGCTCCATCCCTTCTACACCGGCATCAAGACCTACAAGGATTTGCCGACCGTGCTCTGCGAGCAGATCGCCCACTTCTTCCAGCACTACAAGGATCTTGAGAAGGGCAAGTGGGTGAGGGGCCTGCGTTGGGAGGGTCCGGCCGATGCCGAGCGGCTGGTGAGCGAGGCAATCGCGCGCGCCAGTGCGAAACGCTAGAACGCCTCGGCAACCCGTTGAATCGCCTTGCGAGACCCTGCAGGGCGGTCTAAACCGACCGCACCCTGGTGTTGGGCTTTGAGCAAGCACCAACGCGAACATTTTTTCACTGCAATTACAGAGACTTAACTCAATGCTGTCGCGTGTCATCGGGCTATTTTCGGCGGACATGGGCATCGACCTCGGCACGGCCAATACGCTGGTCTATGTGAAGGGTCGGGGCATCGTTCTCAACGAACCGTCCGTCGTGGCCCTGACCACGCAGAGCGGCAAGCGACAGGTCCTCGCCGTGGGCGAAGAGGCCAAGATGATGCTCGGCCGAACGCCGGGGAACATCCAGGCGATCCGCCCGCTGCGCGACGGCGTCATCGCCGATTTCGAAGTCGCCGAGGCGATGATCAAGCACTTCATCTCCAAGGTGCACAATCGGCGCAGCTTCGCCCATCCCCAGATCGTGGTCTGCGTGCCCTCCGGCTCGACCGCCGTCGAGCGCCGCGCCATCCAGGAATCGGCCGAGAGCGCCGGCGCCCGCAAGGTCTGGCTGATCGAGGAGCCGATGGCGGCGGCGATCGGCGCCGGCCTGCCCGTCACCGAACCGACCGGCTCGATGGTGGTCGACATCGGCGGCGGCACGACGGAAGTGGCCGTGCTGTCGCTGGGCGGCATCGTCTATCCGCGCTCGGTGCGCGTCGGCGGCGACAAGATGGACGAGGCGATCATCGCCTACATCCGCCGCAACCATAACCTGCTGGTCGGCGAAAGCTCGGCCGAGCGCATCAAGAAGGCCATCGCCTCGGCCTGCCCGCCGGAAGACGGCGAGGGCCGGACCATGGAGATCAAGGGCCGCGACCTGATGAACGGCGTGCCCAAGGAACTGGTCATCACCGAGCGGCAGATCGCCGAGAGCCTGCAGGAACCGGTGAGCGCCATCGTCGAGGCCGTCAAGGTGGCGCTGGAGAATACCGCGCCGGAACTGGCCGCCGACATCGTCGACAAGGGCATCGTGCTGACGGGCGGCGGCGCCATGCTGTCGAACATGGACACCGTGCTGCGCCAGGCCACCGGCCTGCCGGTCTCGGTGGCCGAGGACCCGCTCCTGTGCGTGGCGCTGGGCACCGGCCATGCCGTGGAGAACATCGGCCGGCTGCGCGGTGTCCTGTCGTCGATGTATTGAAGCGCCTTTCCTCCCCTTCGCGGGAACCCGCGAAAAGGAGGTGTCGCCGTAAGATGTCGACACCTCCCCAGTAAAGCTGGGGAGGAGAAGCCGAGCGACTTGGAGTAGAATAGCCAAGTATGGCGATCCGGGACGACTTCGAGGTAGTCGCGAGCCAGGTGCGCACGATGGTGCAGCGCTTCGCACTCGGCCTGCTCGTGATCGCCTCGTTCGGTGCCATGCTGGTTGGCAAGGCCGACTCCGTCCTTGTCGAGCATGCCCGCGTGCTGGCCCTCGACCTCGCCAGCCCCGTGCTCGAGGCCATTGCCCGCCCGGTCGCCGCCGCCAACCGCGCCATCGCCGACCTCAAGGAATTCGCAAGCTTGCGCGAGGAGAACGCCCGCCTGCGCGAGGAGAACGCCCGGCTGCTGGCCTGGCAGACCGCGGCTCGGCGGCTGGAGAACGAGAACGAGCGCATGCGTGAACTCGCCAACTTCCGCGAAGGGCCGGAAGCTTCCTTCATCACCGCCCGTCTCGTGGGCGACAGCGTCAGCGCCTATGTGCGCGGCGCGCTGCTCAACGTCGGTCGCAAGGTCGGCGTCGCGTCGGGCCAGGCGGTAGTGACCGGCGAGGGATTGGCCGGCCGCATCGCCGAGGTCGGCGAGCACAGCGCCCGCGTGCTGTTCGTCACCGACGTGAACTCGCGCCTGCCGGTCCTGATCGAGCGCACGCGCGAGCGTGCCATCCTGGCCGGCGACAATTCACCGCGGCTTCGCCTCACGCTGTTGCAGAGCGTGGCCGGTGTCCAGCGCGGAGACCGCATCGTGACCTCCGGCCACGGCGGCAGCTTCCCGGTCGGCATTCCGGTCGGCGAGGTGGTGGAGACCGACCAGGGCAGCGTCCGTGTCCGGCCGTTCGCCGATTTCTCCCGGCTCGAGTTCGTGCGCGTCGTCGACTACGGCGTCACCGGCCTGGTGAGCGGCGGCACGACCGTGCCGGCGGCGCCGCCGGCCGGCGTCAGGATCCGCTGACATGGGAATCTCCTGAGATGAGGGCCGATGGGCTCCTCGCCATGCTCGATCGCTGGGGGCGTTGGGCCCTGCCCGGCGCGGTCCTGCTGTTCTTCGTGCTGCTGACGCTCGCGCCGCTGCGCGCCCCCTATCTTTCCGGCGCGCTGCCGCTGTTGCCGGCGCTGGTCGTCTTCCAGTTCAGCCTGGCCACGCCCGAGAGGCTGCCCGGGCCGCTGCTGCTGGCCATGGGAATCCTGCTCGACCTGCTGCTGGGCGGCCCCGGCGCGCCGGTCGGCGTGAGCGCGCTGGGCTTCGTGCTGATCCGGGCGGCCGTGGTGAACAACCGCCGTTACCTGGTTGGCGTGCCGTTCCTGTTCCAGTGGTTCGGCTTCTGCCTGCTCGCCCTGGGGTTCGTGATTCTCGTGTGGTTCTTCACTGCGCTTTGGACCTGGACGGCCATCGATCCCATGCCGGCAATGATGCAATATGTCGTGGTGGTCGTGGTCTATCCGCTGCTCGCCCCGCTGCTCGCCCGCGTGCGCGCGCGTGACCCGCTGAACGTGCCCGACGAGTCGCGCGGTACGGCGCAGCCGGGGGAGACGACATCATGAGGTCCGGGTCGTGAAGCCCTTCCGCAAGGGCGACGGCGAACGCAGCGGGCTGTTCACGCGGCGCGCCCTGCTGCTGGGCGGCGTGCAGGGCATCCTGCTGTCGGCGCTGGCCGGGCGGCTCTACCAGCTCCAGGTCATCGAGACCCAGCGCTTCGCCACGCTGGCCGAGGAGAACCGCATCAACCTGCGCCTGCTGCCGCCGTCGCGCGGGCTGATCTTCGACCGCACCGGCCAGCCTTTGGCCGTCAACCGCAACAACTTCCGCGCCATGGCGGCGTCGGACCGTGGTCGCGGCGCCGAGGTGCTGGTCGAGCGCCTGGACCAGATCCTGAGCCTCGGCGAGACCGAGCGGAATCGCCTTCTGCGCGACCTCAAGCGCAGCCGCAACGCCCAGCCCGTGGTGGTGCGCGAGAATCTCGGCTGGGAGGAGGTGGCGCGCCTCGAGTTCAACGCGCCGGACCTGCCCGGCGTGTTCATCGACCTCGGCCAGTCGCGCGACTATCCCGAGGGCGAGCTGACGAGCCACATCGTGGGCTACACCGGCCGCGTTGCCGACGAGGATCTCGCCGGTCGCGACGACCCGGTGCTGCAGCTCGCCACCATACGGTTCGGAAAGAAGGGCGTGGAGCGCTCGCTCGAGGACGACCTGCGCGGGCGCGCCGGCGCCGTCCAGGTCGAGGTCAACGCCGTCGGCCGCGCTGTGCGCGAACTCGACCGCACCGAGGGCCAGCCGGGCTCGAACGCGCTGCTCACCATCGATCTCGACCTGCAACGCTTCGCCGCCGACAAGATGAAGGAGCACCAGAGCGGCTCTGTCGTCGTGCTCGACGTGGTCACCGGCGACGTGATCGCCATGGTCTCGACGCCCGGCTTCGACCCCAGCACCTTCGCGCGCGGCATCACCCATGCCGAGTGGCGCGACCTGCTGGAAAACCCCGAGCGGCCGCTCAACAACAAGGCGATCGGCGGCATCTATCCGCCGGGCTCGACCTACAAGATGGTGACGGCGCTTGCCGCCCTCGAATCCAAGGCGATCGAGCCCTGGACGCGGCTGCCGTGCCTCGGTTTCCTCATGCTGGGTGGCATCAAGTTCCACTGCTGGCTGAAGACGGGCCACGGCTCGACCAACGTCGTCGAGGCGATCGCCCAGTCCTGCGACTGCTTCTTCTACGAGGCGGCGCGGCGCGCCGGCGTCGATCGCATCAGCGACATGGCGGCCCGCCTGGGCTTCGGCAAGCAGAGCGAGCTCGGCTTGCCGGGCGAATCGGCCGGCAACCAGCCGACGCGCGCCTGGAAGCAGGAAAGGGTCGGCAAGCCGTGGCAGCACGGCGACACGTTCAACCTCGGCATCGGCCAGGGCTACATGAACTGCACGCCGCTGCAGCTCGCCGTCATGACGGCGCGCATCGCCAACGGCGGCTACGAGGTGCAGCCCAACCTGCTGCTCGCCAAGGCGACGACGCGCGAGGAGCTCGGGCCGCCGCCGCCCACCCTCACGCCCACGGCGCCGTCGCTCCGGCTCAACCCGCAGCATCTGGCGATGATCCGGGACGGCATGAACCAGGTCGTGAATTCCGGCCATGGCACTGCCAATCAGCTCCGCCGCGATGCCGACGGCAAGGTGCGCGATCCAGCGCTGGCCTTCGCCGGCAAGACCGGCACCGCCCAGGTCAAGCGCATCACCCAGCGCGAGCGCGAGATGGGCATCACCCAGGCCTCGCTGCCGTGGCACCTGCGCCATCACGCGCTGTTCGTCTGCTACGGTCCGGTCGACAATCCGCGCTATGCCTGCGCCGTCATCGTCGAGCACGGCATGGCCGGCGGCGCCACCGCCGGCCCGATCGGTCGCGACGTGCTGGTCGAGACCATGAAGCGCGATCCGTCACGCCGCAGCGACCGCTTCCGCAAGATGGCGTCGCGATGAGCAGCGTCGCGCTGGACGCCCCGGCGCCGGTCGGCTTCGCGGAAAGGATCTGGCGCGTCAATTGGGGCCTGGTGCTGGTGCTGACGGCGATCGCCGGCATCGGCGTGGTGGCGCTCTACTCGGCGGCTGGCGGCCGCTTCGAGCCTTGGGCCAGCCGGCATGCCGTACGCTACGGCGCAGCGCTGGTGCTGATGCTGACGGTGGCGTTGATCCACCCCAGGGTCTGGCTGGCGCTCGCCTGGCCGATCTACATCATCTCGCTGGTGCTGCTGGTCGCCGTCGACCTGATCGGCAAGATCGGCATGGGCGCACAGCGCTGGCTGGTGATCGGGCCGATGCAGATCCAGCCGTCGGAGATCGCCAAGGTTGCAGTGATCATGGTGCTGGCGCGCTACTACCATGGCCTGCGCAAGGAGCAGGCGTCGCAGGTCCTCTACACCCTGCCGGCGCTGCTGGTGATCCTGGTGCCCGTCGCGCTGGTGATGGTGCAGCCCGACCTCGGCACCGCGATGATGGTGCTGATGGGTGGCGGAGCGCTGCTGTTCGTCGCCGGCATGCGGCTGTGGATTTTCCTCGCCGCGGCGGTGACAGCGGTGGCGTGCCTGCCGGTCGCCTGGTCGTTCATGCACGAATACCAGCGCAAGCGTGTGCTCACCTTCCTCGATCCCGATAGCGACCCGCTGGGCGCCGGCTACCACATCACCCAGTCCAAGATCGCCATCGGGTCGGGCGGCCTGTTCGGCAAGGGGTTCCTGAAAGGCACGCAGTCGTCGCTCAACTTTCTGCCCGAGAAGCAGACCGACTTCATCTTCACCACCTTCGTCGAGGAGTGGGGCATGATGGGCGCCTTCGCGCTGCTCGCCCTGTTCGCCCTGGTGCTGGTCTGGGGCTTCTCCATTGCCTTCCGCAGCCAGCACCATTTCGGCCGCCTGCTGGCGCTCGGCGTCACCGCCATGATGTTCCTCTACGTCTTCATCAACGCCGCCATGGTCATGGGCCTCCTGCCGGTGGTCGGCGTGCCGCTGCCGCTGGTCAGCAACGGCGGCACCGCCATGGTCTCGGTAATGTTCGCCTGTGGCCTGTTGATCGGGGTCAATGTCTACCGCGACGCGCAATTGCCGTGGGCACGGTGAGAATCCGGGAAAAATCCCGGGGATTTCTTTGCCGCAGGGCTATCGACAAGGGTTACCCGCCTTGGTATAGCCGCGCCGCTTCCGGCAGTGCCCCGAGCAATTGGGGGGCGCTTAGCTCAGTTGGTAGAGCAGCTGACTCTTAATCAGCGGGTCGTGGGTTCGAATCCCCCAGCGCCCACCATTGCCGGAAAGACAAAAAGCCCCGCCGAGCGGGGCTTTTTGTCGTCTGGCGAGCGCCTGGCCGCAGCGCCGAACTCGACGGCCGCGATCCGCCTCCAGTAAGCTGTCGCATCATGATAAGAAAAATGGCGAAGCGACCAATGAACGACCTCGGACTGCAGCGTCGACATTTCCTGGCGGCTGCGGTCGCCGCGGGTCTCGCCGGCAAGGCTGCGACGGCGATGGCGGAGCGCGGCAATCCCCGGATGACGTATGAAGGGCGGTCCATCGACGAGATGATCGCCGATTTCATGACGGAGCACGCCATCCCGGGCATGTCCCTGGCGATCGTGCAGGCGCCCTATATCACCCGTGTCACTGGCTATGGTGTTGCCGACGTCGACAAGCGCCTGCTGGTCGCCACACACACGCTCTTCGATCTGGGGCAGATGGTGGAGGCCTACAGCAACGTCGCCATCATGCAGTTGGTTGAAACAGGCAAGCTCGGTCTCGGCGACCAGATTGGCGCGCGTCTTCCGGACCTTCCGGCGGCCTGGCGGGCGATCATGGTGCGTCAGCTTCTGACCCGCGCTTCGGGCATCGTCGACTACACGCGGCATCCATCGTTCGACCCGTCATCGAAGAATCACCTCGGGCACGCGATCGAACTGGTCGGCGACCGACCACTCGCCTTCAAGCCCGGCACCGATGTGGCAACCGGTGCGACCGATCATTCCCTGCTGGTTCGCCTGGTGGAGGCCGCCAGTGGCCAGCGCTACGACGACTTCATCCGCATCAACCAGTTCGAACGCCTCGGCTTGCATCACACGATGTTCGCCGCCGAGGCGGCGAAGCTCCGCAGCGAAGCGGTCGAGAACAACGGCAATCGCCACCAGGCGTTCCTGGCCGACTCCACGCTCATCAACCCGACCGAGCGCGCCACCGGATACAGGTCCGATAATTCGGTCGCCACGGCGGGCGGCTCGGCGCTCCTGGCGTCGGCCATGGACGTCAGCGTGTGGGACATCGGGCTGGCCGGCGGGATCCTGGTCAAGGACGCGGCGCTCAGGGCGATGCTTTATTCGCCGACGACACTGGACAACGCCCGGACGGTCCCGCTGACGGGCGGATGGCGCTTTCCTGGCCGCAAGGGCCTCATGTACATCGTCGGCCAGGCCAACGGCCAATCTGCCTTTCTGAGCCGATTTACGGCACCTTCCGAACTGGTTTGCGTAACCCTGCTCGCCAACAAGGAGGGAATCGATCTGACCCAGCTGGCGCGCCGCATTGCCGGCGCCTACGACACCAAGCTGGGGCCACCCGCGGTGGACTGTGTCGGCATCCAGCAAAGTCCGTACTCGGTGGCGGAAACGCTCAAGCGATTCGACGCGATCGCGAAGGCGGTCGGGGTCGACCCGACGCGAACGGGTGCGACGGTCAAGGCGTGGGAACAAGATGGGCAGGTATGGATCTGCTTTGGCGGCGGCTCTTCCGCCGCCGCGTCACAAAAGGCGATCCTCAACAAAGTTCTGTTGGGCGCGGTAAGCCACTAGCTTTCAAGCCTAGCTGCTCTTGACCCGGTCGGTCTCAGCCTGACGGGCGCGGCGTTCCTTCCCGAGCGCGAGCAGCCGCTCGCGTTCCGCGGGATCGACGCGGCCGTAGCGTTGGCGCCAGCCGGGATCGTCGCGCCACGCGAAGGGCGCCCTGACGGTCGTTCTCGGGCCCTCGGCTGAAGCGAGCAGGCCCACCGCCTGTGCCACGATGGCGCGCTGCATGTCTGGGCGCCAGGGATGGCCCGCCGGATTGCCGAGCGGAAAATCGGTGAACACGAAGCGCGGCACGCCGCAATGCTCGACGACGTCGAGTGCCGAGCCGATGATCACGGTCGGCAGGCCGTTGGCTTCGAGATGTCGGGCGACCAAACTCACGGTTTGGTGGCAGACTGGTCAAAGGGCGCAGAGGATCGCGCCGTCCGCCCCGTCAGCACGAAGGCGCGCCAGCAGTTCGGGCGCGTCCTCCCCCATGGTTTTGCGCTGGCTGTATTCGGTCGGCACGCCGTGGAAGCGCGCCGCAAGGCCGCTGAAGATGCCCTCGGCCGCCAGCCCGGCGGCGGCTTCGATGGGCAGGTAGCAGCCGCGATCGTCGGTGTGGGTCGATTCCTTGTCCCAGGCGAGATTGCCGGTGAACAGTGTGGGCGGCGGCGGGGTGACCTCGCCCGACCACACATGCCGTACGCCCCTGGAATCGCGGTTCGCGAGGCCCGGCGGGCTCGCCGTGGTGATCAGCGCGAGGCGCGTCGTCGCCAGCGGCTTGGCGAAGCGGGCGAACGGCACTTCTGCAAAGGTCGCCCAGACGTAGTCGTGCTCGTAGCCCAGTGCCCGGTAGTAGTGCCGCGTCCGCTCCATGTAGGGGACCGGCCGGTCCTCCTGCGCTGCATTCATCGTCTATCCTCGTTCTTCATCCCGGCATCCTGCGTCAGCATCGTGGCGGCAGCAAATTCGCCGACGGTCGTGCCGGCTCAGGCGCG
>Ga0155465_1216_pt1 | contig 12583 bp, 10 predicted proteins | sample RifCSPhighO2_12_FD_107123 | JGI IMG/M metagenome (GOLD analysis project Ga0155465, IMG submission 107123) | Alphaproteobacteria bacterium RIFCSPHIGHO2_12_FULL_66_14 | reverse complement strand
TTGCTGGGCGGCGGCACGTCGAGCAACGCCACCGAGTGCGGATCGCGTGGATCGGGACCGGCCATCACCTCGAACGCCACTCTTGCATCCGCGACGCTGCGGCCCATCGGGGCTACGACGCCGTAGAGCGGGCCGTAGGCGCCGCCGAAGCCGAACGGCGTGGGGATGGCGCCAGCCGATGTCTTCAGGCCGACGACGCCGCAATGCGAGGCCGGCCGCCTTCCCGAGCCGCCCCCGTCGGTGCCCAGTGCGATCGGCGTGAAGCCGGCGGCAAGGGCGGCCGCGGCGCCGCCCGACGAGCCGCCCGGCGTCAGGGCGATGTTCATGGGATGGCGCGTGGGGCCGTAGACCTTGTTTTCGGTGTGGCCCTTGGCCGCCATCTCCGGCGTGTTGGTCATGCCGAGGAAGACGCCGCCGGCATTCCTCAGGCGCTCGACGGCGAGAGCGTCGCGCGGCGGAATGAAATCCTTGTAGAGCAGCGAGCCGTTGGTGACCCGGCGGCCCGCCACCCAGGTCGTGTCTTTCACGGTGTAGGGCACGCCCAGGATCGGGCCGTCGAAGCCCTGCTTGCGTCTCGCGTCGACGGCGTCGGCCACGGTGCGCGCCTCGGCCGGGTTGAAATCGACGATGGCGGTCAGCGCCTTGTTGCGCGCCTCGACGCGCGCGATCGCCGCCTCGGCCACGTCGCGCGCCGTAGTCTTGCCGCCGCGCACGGCCGCGGCGATGGCGGCGGCGCCCTGGTCCAGCAACTCGGTCATTTGGTTGCCCCTCAGGCCGCGGACCTTCGCTCCACAATGTAGCGCGGCGCCAGCGGCGGCAGCGCGCTGATCGGCGTCGCCAGCAGCGACGGCCGTGCCTGGTGCCGGTCGACCAGTGCATCCAGTTTTGGCCGTCCGCGCCAGGCAGTCACGCCACGTGTTTCGCAGAAAACCAGCGGGCAGATCAGGGCGATGTCCATGATCGAGAACCAGCCCGGCGCGAAGCCCTCGTCGGTCACGGTCTTTTCAAGCGCGTCCAGGCATCTCTCGAACCGCGTCTTCTGCCGCGCCAGGTAGTCCGAGTTCTCCGGCGTGATACCGTCGCTCAGCATGAGGCGAAGATTGACCATGCTTGCCGCACAGGTCGCGATCATCGCCAGTGTGGCCATGTCCTGCCAGTGATTGTCCGGCCGTGCCAGCCAGGGCGTCAGCGGCGGCTGGGTGTTGGCGGGCGACTCGGCAGCCGGATAGGTGCGCAGCAGATAGTCGACGATCAGGTCCGACTCCCACAGCCGCAGCGCGCCGTCCTCGAGGACAGGCACGGCCATTGTCGGCGTCGATGCCGACTCGGGCGAGCGCAGGCCGTTTGCCACGTCGCTTTCGAAGGCCAGGCCCTTCTCGATGAGCACAATCCGGACCTTGCGCGCGAAGGGTGAGCCTTCGCTGTAGTAGAGTTTCATTCGTCGTTCCTCTTCACCCACAGGCGAGCGTGGTACCCTAACCGGCGATGCCGTTGGAGAGCGACCTCTATGCGCCGGTGAAGGCGATGCTGGAAGGGCAAGGTTACATCGTCAAGGGCGAGGTGCGCGGCTGCGATGTCGTGGCGGTGCGCGGCAAGGAACCGCCCGTCGTGGTCGAGCTGAAGCGCACCTTCGGGCTCGGCCTGGTGCTGCAGGGGGTCGATCGCCTGGCACTCACCGATCTCGTCTATCTAGCGGTCGGTCAATGGCCGAAGCGGATGAAGAACGTGAAGAAGCTCTGCCGCCGGCTGGGGCTCGGCTTCATCGTGGTGGCAGCGAACAAGGCCGACGTCGTGCTCGATCCGGCGCCTTACCTGCCGCGCAAGAACAAGCGCAAGGCCGGCCGGCTGCTGGGCGAGCACGCGCGCCGCGTCGGCGATCCCAACCTCGGCGGCCAGGCGATGCGGGCGCCGCTGATGACCGCCTACCGCCAGCAGGCGCTGCGCTGCGCCGAGCTGCTGATGGCGAACGGGCCGATGAAGCTCAAGGCCATGCGCGCGGCGGCCGACGTGCCCGACGCCGCCAAGATCCTGCAGCAGGACGTCTATGGCTGGTTCGAACGCATCGAGCGCGGCGTCTATGGAGTGACGCCGAAGGGACGGCAGGGGCTGGAGATGTTTCAGCGGTAGGCGCGCCGGCGGCTACCTCTTCTTCAGCTTCAGCAGCCGCGCCGCGTTGCCGCCCAAGATCGCCTTCCTGGCGCTGGCGGTGAGTTTGGCGCCGTTCACGAACTGCCTCGGCTTGTACATACCCATGTCGAAGGGATAGTCGGTGCCCATCAGGATGTGGTCGCTGCCGTAGGTCTCGACCAGGTATTCGAGCTGGCCGGGCTCGAACACGATGGTGTCGAAATACATCTTCCTGAGATACCAGCTCGGCTTCCTCTTGATGCAGAGGCGGCAGTCGCTGCGCGCGCCATGGGCATGGTCCATGCGGCCGGCATAGGCGGGCAGGAAGCCGCCGCCGTGGGCGACGCAGACCTTCAGCCTCGGATGGGCGTCCATCACGCCGCCGAAGATCAGATGGCTGACGGCAACGGTGGAATCGAGCGGATTGCCGATGACGTTGATGAAGTAATGGTCGGAGAGGCGGCGGCCCTCGGTGAAGCCGCTGGGGTGCAGGAACACCAGGATGCCGAGCTCCTCGGCCTTGGCGAACACCGGACGGAATTTCTCCTCCGACAGTTCGGCGCCATCGACATTGGTGCAGAGCTCGACGCCGCGCAGGCCGAGTTTCTTGACCAGGCGCTCGAGTTCGACCACAGCGAATTCCGGCGCCTGCATCGGCACCGTGCCGATGCCGACCAGCCGGTCGGGATGCTTGGCCACGGTGGCCGCGATATTGTCGTTGATGACGCGTGTGACGTCGCGCCCGACCTCGGGCGGCGTCCAGTAGAAATATTGCGGCGGGGCGGGCGAGATCGCCTGGATGTCGACGCCCATCCGGTCCATGTCGGCGAGGCGTCGCTCGACTGACGTCAGCATCGGATAGACCGTCTCGCCCTGCGCCTTGTTCACCGCGCGCGTCGGCTCGTTGGAGAATCGGGCGGTCGGCTCGTGGGCGGTAAGGCCCGCGCGTCGCACCAGTTCGGCGGCGGCCGGCGAGACGATGTGGCAGTGGATGTCGATCACCGGCGAAGCGGTCAGGCGGGCGTCGTGGCGAGTGGCAGCGCGGCGCGCGGGAACGGGACGAGCAGGCGCGGGATGGCAGGAGTAGAGCATCGCGTTTCCCCTTTTGCTGCCGTCGACGATAGGCGCGCGCGAGCGGCGACGGCAACCAGCCGCCGGCGATCGGCAATACCTTTGACATTCGTGCGCGGGGACGGTTGAGTTGGCCGAGCAGTCCGCGCGTTCGACTTGTCTTCGGGATGGCCTTGTCGTGAAATCACTCAATTGGCTGCTGCGCGGTCTGCTGGGACTGGCCGGCGTTCTCCTCGCCTATCAGGCGTGGCCGGTCGCCCGCGGCGCGTGGCAGGCCCAGAAGGCCGACGCCGTCGCCCAGCGGCTGCGCACCGGACAGCCTGTCGAGCTTGCCGACGTCGCCGCCGGGATCGTCGCCCTCGACCGTGCCGTTGCCGCCGATCCCGTCGCTGGCCGCTATCTGCAGCGCTCGGAACTGGTGGTGGGCGCCGCCCTTACGCCGTCGCTCAACGTGACGCTGGAGCAGCGCGTCGCTTGGCTGCGCAGCGCGGAGAGCGACCTCGTCGCTGGCCTGGGTAATGCGCCGGCTCGCGGCGTCGCCTGGGCGCGACTCGCCTCGGTGCGGCAGGGGCTGCAGGGAACCTCGCGAGGAGTGGTCGATGCGCTGCTGATGTCGATCGACACCTCACCGTTGCTCAGTCCGATCTGGCCGGCCCGGCTGCAGCTGATCCTCGACAACTGGGTGGCCTTCACGCCGCAGGAGCGCGAGCGCATGGCGGCCTACGTCGTCATGACGTGGCGTCTCAGCTCGGAGCGGCGCTGGTTCGCGCAGGTCATCCGCTCGCCGGTCGACGAACTGTTCGTGCGCTACTTCCTGCGCGACGAACCCAATGCGCAGGCGGAACTCGCGAAATGGCTGTTCGAAGTGAAGAGGGACGGCAAATGACGTCGCACGGCGCCGGCGACGGCACCGCCGAGGAGCGTCCGCGGCCGCTCGTGCTGAGGCTGGCCGACACTCTCGTCATCGCGCTGTTCTTCGCGCCGGTCGCGCTGGCGGCGCTGCCGATGGGCGCCAACCGAGACTGGGCGTGGGCACCGATCGCCGTGGCGATCGGCCTGGTGGCCGTGCTCGTGGCGCTGGGCTTCGGCGCGGGCAAGGGCTTCGAGGTTGGTGAAAACGAACGCCGTCCGCTGCTGGTGCTGATTGGCTGCTACGTCGTCTTCGTCGCCTTCGTGCTCCTGCAGGGCGCGTCGTTCGCGCCGGCATCGGGTAGCGCGTGGCTCTATGCCGCCGCGCTCCGCATTCTGGGGCGCGCCCATGCCGCCGTACCCGACATCGCCATCGACGTGGCGCGCAACGGGCTGCTGAAGTGCATCACCTGTGGGCTGATCTTCATGATGGCACGGGCCATCTGCAAGGAACGCGGCCACGCCCGGATGTTGCTGGTGCTGGTCGTCGCCAGCGCCACCTTGGTCGTGACCTACGCCCTGATCATGCAGGTGACGACGCATTCCTGCTACGTCGGCGGCTATCTCAAGAAGCAGGGCACCTACGATCCACAGGGGCAATGCCTGATGTCCGGCACGTTCGTGAACAGCAATTCGTTCGCCTGCTACGCCGGCATGGGCATGGTCGCGGCCATGGCCCTGATTTTCGCCGGCCGTCGTCGCGGACCCGCCGCCGGGTTCGACGGCCACGACCTCCAGACGTTCGAGGCCCTGCTGACGGGCTCGCGGGTCGTTCTGCTTGCGCTCGCCTTTTTTCTCCTGGGAGGTCTCCTGCTGTCGGCGTCGCGTGCCGGCTTTGCCGCAGGCATGGCCGGAGCGCTTGCGCTCGCGTTGCTGCTGATGCGCGGCCGGTGGCGCGAGCGGCCGGACCTCGTGCGATGGTTCCTGGTCGGGGCGGCGATCGTGCTCGTGGTCGGCGCGATCGCGGGCAGCGCGCTCCTCGCCAAGGCGGTGCGGGCCGAGGAGAGCGGCACCCGCATCATCATCTGGCTGACCGCCCTCGATGCCATCGCGCTGTCGCCGTGGCTGGGTTGGGGGCTGGGCGGCTTCGCCGACATCTACACGATCCTGCAGCCGGCCTCGGTCGTGCAGCCGAACGATCTCGCCCATTCCACGCCGCTCGAGACCGTCGTCGAACTGGGCGTGCTGGCCGCCGTGCCCGCCTTCATCGTGGTGCTGTTGCCCTGGGGGGTGAGCCTGCGCGGCGCGTTCCGGCGCGAGTACCGGCATCGCGTCCTGCCGGCGGCCGCCTTCGCCATCTCAGCCGTGGCGATCCTCCATTCGATGGTGGACTTCAGCCTGCAGATACCGGCGATCGGATTCGTCGTCAGCGCCCTGCTCGGCATGGGCTGGGCGCAGGCCTTCAGCCGCGGCAGACCGATGCAAGCCGCCGCTGCCGCCTAGGAGATCAAATCCGCGGAGCCGGCCGCCCTACGTCGAGCGGTCATGAAGCTCGCCGTAGAGGGTGGCCATTTCCGCCGCGATGTCGCTGGCTGTTCGGGTGCGCTTGCTGTTGGCCGCGCGAATGGCGACCTGGCTGCGATCGGCGGCCGCCTGATGCATCGCCGCGGCCCACGCCCGGGGCTCGTCGAAGGGCAGCAGCCAGCCGTCGATGCCGTCGCGCACACGCTCGGAGATGCCCCCGAGATCGGCACCCATGACCGGCACGCCCATCGCTTGGGCCTCGAGGACGACGATGGGGCCCGTCTCCATCCAGCGCGAGGGAACCGCCAGGATGTCCAGGCTCTCGAGAAACGCCGGAATGCGTTCATGCGGCAGCGGTCCGACAAACTCGATGCGGGGATCCTTCGCCGCGGCCGCCTCGATCGCCCGGAGATTGTTCCGGTCGTCGCTGGTGCCGGCGATGATCAGCCGCAACGGCGTCTGCGGCGGAATGAGCGACATCGCCTCGATCAGGGTCTGCACGCCCTTGTAGGTTTCCAGCCGGCCCATGAAGCCGATGGTCAATTCGCGACCGCTTCCTCCATGCCGCGCGCCGCCACCGTCGCTGCCGAACGCCGTGCTGGCCGCCTGGCGACTGAGCAGGATCTTTCCATCAGGGATGGCGTTCTGCCGAAGCGCCGAACCCACCCATTCGCTGGGAACGACGATCCGCTTGCAAAGCCGGGCGAGCTCCTGCAGCCGTTCGGCCTGGTTTGCCGCGATCGTCCGGGCGGACGCGAGCGTCGCGATCCGCCGTACGGGAGTGCGCGTCAACCACGGTGGCGGCGCCCATTTCGGCAAATGCGAGATCAGGCGGGCGGCCGGCGCGGGTACGCCGCGCTCGAGCGCCCAGCAACGGGCGCAGCGGGCTTCGTCGATCCGGCCGTCGCACGGCGTCTTGCCCTCGAGCAGCATCGTGCCCCGTAGGCAGAGGGGCGCAGGAACGTGCAGCGTGGCAACGCTTGGGATCCCCAGCTCGGCGGCGTGACGAAGGTGCGGGAGGCCGGCACCCGTCGTCCACGAGTGGAGGTGGAAGACGTCCGGCTCGAGCCGTCTCACAAGCTGCTGGAACGCCGTTCGTCCGGAGCGGGCCGGATAGCGGGATACGGGAATCCCCTCCCAGAGATACTCTCGTTCGGAATCGTCGGTCGCCGCGACGACCGAGCTTTCGACGCCGCGTTCGAGCAGGGTGGCAGCGAGATCACGGACATAGACTTCCGTTCCGCCGACCGGGTCGGGGAAGTAGAACCCGATGCAGTGGACGACGCGCAAGGTCATGGTGCCGATTGCCGGGTCACGCCGGGTCCCGAGGTCGTCCGCCGAGACGCGCCACGAAATGCCGGGCCGACGCCCTCAGGGCGACCAGGCATTCGGTCGTGCGAAAGCCGAGCACCCGGTAGGCGAGTGCCAGGCTCCTGCGGATGGGGGGTGAAAAGCCGGGGTCGAGTTCGTAGATCCAGTCGTAGACGACGCCGGCGTCCGCTGGATGGGTCTTCGCGAGTTCACGGGTCGCCGACCAGAGAAAACCAAGCCCGGCCCGCTTGCGGCGCGGCGACAGCTCGCCGGCCTGAGCGAGCATGGCCAGGGCCTTGCGGTAGACCATGATGTGCTGCCACGTCCCGACGGTTTTCACGATGCCACCGGAAACCTGCAGGCGCCCGCGCGAGTGGCGGCGATGAACGAAGGCCGGCTTGTCATAGACAGCGAGGCGCGGCTTGCGCAGCGCGACTTCGATCATGAACATCCTGTCGTCGATGAACGCGAAGTCCTGGCGATGCGGGATACCGAGGATGAAGTCGCGGCGGAACAGGAACGCCGAGTAGTGCGAACTCCAGCCTTCGCCGAGCTGCTGGGCGATGAAATCGTCGCACGCCGCCCAAGGATTCACGTGGAGGCTGCCGATATCGTCGTCGCAGTCCTGGTAGCCGGCAACGACCACGTCGGCCTCGTTGTCGTGCGCCAGCCGGAGCTGCTCGTCGTTCGCTCCCTCGGACAACCAATCGTCGGAGTCGAGGAAGCGGACGTACTTCCCTTGCGCGACCTTGAGCGCCTCGACGATGGCCCAGTCCTTGCCCCAGTTATCCATGCGGATTGCGCGGACGCCGGCCTGTGTCTGAAGCCACTCCCACGTGCCATCCGTGCTGCCGTTGTCGACGACGATCACCTCGACTTTGGCCGTCGTGGAGAGGCACGACTCGACGGCGTTGGGGAGCGACCAAAGCCGGTTGTAGGTCGGGATGACGATCGAAATGTCGATCATCGGGCGCAACACCCATCGTCGCACAGGGGGCTGGTTCCGCGCCCGGAAAGACCCGACAGGGAGACCGGAATTTCGGGAACATGGAGGCGGCGGCCCAGGATCCGATGGGCCCACGAACGCAACGTCCACATTTCGCCTATCCGATCCCGAAGAGGTTCAAAGCAATTGTCACCGGCCCGTTGTCCGGTCGACGGGGGAAAAAGGCAAGCAAACCTTGCCTGATCGCCCTTTCGTGGCCGGCGGCGAGATTGCCGGTTTCCGTCCGGGCCGCCATATTGTATCACTGACAATGCGATGTTTTGCATATCGTCGGGTGAAGACGGAGACAATCTTGCGGAGGGCCATTCCGGTCGAGCCTGCTGCAGTGGAAGCGCTGTCTGAACGGACGCCGGCCATGCCGTCGGCGCCGCAGCGGTTCCTCGAGGCATGGATCGACGCGTCCCTAGGATTCGTTTTCTGCGTCGTCCTGCCGATCCCCCTGTATGCGACCGCCGGGCCGTTCGCGAAGAATTTCGGCGCGGCCGAACTCACCATCGTCGCAACAGCCGTCGCCTATGGAATCGTGTGGTACTGCGGGCGCCGGCTCGATGCCTTTCCGCGCACCACCCTGCAGGGCAACATGGGCTATGTCGCTCCGATTGCCGTCCTTACCTATGCCCTGGTGGCCGCGCTCCTTCTGTTGCTTCGTCTGGATTATTCGCGCTTCCAGCTGTTCGGCAGCGGCATCCTTACGATGCTCTGGATGGCGGTGGCGGCCCAGTTGCGGGCGCGCTACCTGATTCGCAACTACGCGGTGATCCCCAAGACATCGATCGCGGCGATGCCGGAACTGCACGCTTGCCGATGGCTCGATTTCGACGAAGTTCAGCGCCGGCAAACGCGGGTCGATGCCATCGTGGCGGATCTCAGTACCGACCTTCCCGAGATCCAGCTCGAGGCGCTTGCCGACGCCGCGATCGCGGGCGTGCCGGTCCTCGACCGCCGCTATATCGTCGAGTCCCTGACCGGCCGCACGCCCCTTGGCGGCCTGACGCCCAACGAATTCGGTGCCCTGCTGCCGTCGCGGCAATATCTCGTCGTCCGTCGCCTTGTCGAAGTCGTCCTGACGGTGGCGGTTCTGCCGCTGTTGTTGCCCATCCTCGCCGTCGTCGCTGCTTTCGTCCGCTACGATAGCCCCGGCCCGGTGTTCTTCATCCAGAGCCGTGTCGGTCGCCGCGGGCGCGTGTTCCGCATGATCAAGTTCCGCACCATGCATCACGGCGCGCAAGGACCGAGCTTCACGGCCGCAGTCGATCCCCGCGTCACACGCGTCGGCGGTTTTCTGCGGCGCTGCCGGCTCGACGAGTTGCCGCAGGTGATCAACATCCTGCGTGGCGAGATGAGCTGGGTGGGTCCGCGGCCCGAGGCGCTGTCGCTGGAAAAGGGATATGTGCGCGACATCCAGCACTTCGCGCTGCGCGGCATCGTTCGTCCCGGAGTCACCGGCTGGGCACAGATCAACCAGGGCTACGCCCACGATCCCGACGCCATGCGCTCGAAGCTGGAGTACGACCTGTACTACCTCAAGCATTGTTCGCTGTGGCTTGACCTCGTGATCATACTGCGCACCTTTGCCGTGGTGTTCCGCGGCACCGGCGCGCGCTGACAGCCGCCCCCATCGCGTCACCCCTCGCCATGTGCGGAATTGCTGGCATATTCGCTTACCTCGACGTCGCGCCGCCGGTCGATCGCGTCGAACTGGGACGTATAAACAGCCGCATGGCGGCGCGGGGACCGGACGGCACCGGGCAGTGGATCGATACCGACGGGCGCCTCGGGTTCGCCCACCAGCGGCTGGCGATCATCGACTTGTCCGAAGGTGGCGCCCAACCGAAGGCGAGCCTCGATGGCGCGCTCACGATCACGTTCAACGGTGAAATCTATAACTACCGCGAACTGCGTTCGGAATTGCAGGCCAAGGGGTACGAATTCCGTACCGACTCCGACACCGAGGTGCTGCTCCAGCTCTATGCCGATTGCGGCCCGGAAATGGTCCGGCGGCTGCGCGGCATGTTCGCGTTCGGCCTGTGGGACTCGCGGCAGCGCCGGCTGTTGCTGGCGCGTGACCCGCTGGGAATCAAGCCGCTCTATTGGGCCGATGACGGCTGGACGCTGCGCTTCGCCTCCCAGGCCAAGGCCCTGCTGGCGGGCGGCGCGGTGTCGAACGAACCCGACCCGGCGGGCATCGTGGGCTTCCACCTCCTGGGCAGCGTGCCCGAGCCCTTCACGGTCTGGCGCAGCGTGCACACGCTGCCGGCGGGAACGACGCTGGTGGTCGATGCGGCAGGGCCGGGGGCACCACAGCACTACTATGATATCGCCGGCGCGCTCGCCGTGCGGGCGACCGGCAGGATGGTTGATCCGGCAGCAGCGCGTCGTCAGCTGGCCGACGCCGTGCACGATTCCGTGCGGCATCATCTGGTGGCCGACGTTCCGGTCGCCGTCTTCCTTTCCGCCGGACTCGATTCCGGAGCGCTGCTCGGGTCGATGGCGCAACTGGGCGTGCGCGACATCTCGGCTGTCACGCTCGCCTTCAAGGAGTTCCGCGGCGACAACCTCGACGAGGCACCGCTCGCGGCCGAAGTCGCCGCCCGCTACGGCGCGCGCCACATCGTACGCACCGTCGATCGCGCCGAGTTCGAACGCGATCTGCCGGCGATCCTCGATGCCATGGACCTGCCGACCATCGACGGCATCAACACCTGGTTCGTGGCCAAGGCGGCGCACGAGGCGGGCATCAAGGTGGCGCTGAGCGGCCTTGGGGCCGATGAATGTTTCGGCGGCTATCCGTCGTTCGTCGACGTGCCGCGAAGCGTCCATTGGCTGCGACCGGTCGACTGGCTGCCAGGGTTGGGTGCGCTCGTCCGCCGGGGCATGTCGGCGGCGATCCACGCCGGACTTGGCATTCATCCGAAGGCAGCGGGCGTGCTGCAGTACGGCGGAAGCTGGGCGGGCGCCTATCTTCTTCGCCGCAGCGTCTACATGCCGTGGGAACTGGGCGATCTGCTCGATCCCGTGATGCTGAAGGAAGGTCTGCGCCGGCTGGCGCCGCTGCGGCGGATCGGCGCCGTGCTGCACGATGGCGGCGGGCTCGGCGACTTCGACCGCGTCGCGGCGCTGGAGACGTCGCTCTACATGCGCAACCAGCTCCTGCGCGACGCCGACTGGGCGGGCATGGCGCATTCGGTCGAGATTCGCGTGCCCTATGTCGATCCCTACTTCCTGGCGGCGCTGCCACCAGGTGACGTCTTGGCGGCGGCGGACGCCAAGGCGGCGGTTGCCGACATCCCGGACCCGCCGTTGCCGGCCGCGAGTCGCGCCAGGCGCAAGACCGGCTTCGTCACGCCGGTTGGCCGCTGGCTGCAGGATGCGGCCAAAGCTGCGGACGGAACGGTGAATTTCTCGGTGGCGTCGCGCGACTGGGCGTTGCGCATCTGGAATGCCGGCTGGACCGGCCCCGTCGTGCCGTGAACCGGCGATGACGGCTCGCATCCTCGCACTGGTCGGCGATTGTTATGGCGCTCGCGGCGGGATCGCCCGCTACAACCAGGATCTGTTCGAAGCGCTGGCAGGCGGGGGAGCCGAGATCCTGGTGCTGCCGCGGCTGGGCGATGCCGGCGGCCTGTCGCTGCCAGCGGGCATAAGCCAGCGGCCGGCCGTGTTCGGCCAGTTGAAGTTCTCGATCTCCGCGATATGGATGGCCTGGCGTCATCGCCCTATCGACGTCGTCTTCTGCGGCCACGTCTTCATGGCGCCGCTGGCCGTCATCATCGCCCGCCTGCTGGGCGCCCACTGCTGGCTGCAGGCGCATGGCACCGACATCTGGGGAGACCGGCGCGGAATCGTCAGGGCGGCGATCGAAGAAGCCGACCAGGTCACCACCGTCAGCCGGGCGACGCGTCGGATCCTGCTCGGCTGGGCCGACCTCGCGCCGGAACGCGTGCGCGTCCTGCCCAACACCGTCGGCGATCAGTTCGTGCCGGGACCACCGTCGGTGTCGCTGCGCGAGCGCCTTGCGCTCGGTCCCGGCCCCATTCTGCTGACGGTGGGCCGGCTTGCCGCGAGCGAGCGCTACAAGGGCCACGAACAGGTTTTTGCCTGCGTGCCGGCCCTGCGCGCCGCATTCCCGACCCTGGTCCACGTCGTCGCCGGCGACGGCGACGACCGCGCCCGGCTTGAAGCGCGCGCCGCCGTGCTCGCGCCGGGCGCGGTCTGCTTCCTCGGTTATGTTCCCGACGATGATCTGCCCGATCTCTACAGGCTGGCCGATCTCTTCGTCATGCCGAGTTCGGAGGAAGGGTTCGGCATCGTCTATCTCGAGGCCGCCGCCTGCGGGTTGCGCGTGATCGGCGGCGCCGGGGGTGGTGCCGGCGATGCGATTCCCGATACGCGCGTGGGCTTAACTGTCGATCCGCACGACCGGAGCGCGTTGATCGATGCCATTCAGCAGCTCCTGGGGCAGGGCAAGGTCGATCCGGCCGCGATCGAGGCCTACCGGCGGCCGCATTTTGCTGCCGCTGCCCGCCTACTCCTCGCTCGCCTTCGGGCCCGGCCGCGTCGTAAGAGGGGGGCGCCATGCCCGCCTCCACCCAGAGTCCCCCGCGCCGCCTCGTTCTCGAGGCGGGCCGCGCCGATCGGCAGTACTGTCGTGACCTGTGGCGCTATCGCGAACTGTTCTTCATCCTGGCCTGGCGC
>Ga0155465_1181_pt5 | contig 12646 bp, 15 predicted proteins | sample RifCSPhighO2_12_FD_107123 | JGI IMG/M metagenome (GOLD analysis project Ga0155465, IMG submission 107123) | Alphaproteobacteria bacterium RIFCSPHIGHO2_12_FULL_66_14 | reverse complement strand
CGATGAGTTCAATTTTCTCATCGTCGCCATGTCGATCCAGCGCGATACCGGTGGCAATCTGGCCGAGACGCTGGCCAATCTCAGCGCGCTCCTGCGCGCCCGCCAGCAGCTTCGCCTGAAGATCCGGGCCTTCACTTCCGAGGCGCGGACCACGATGCTCATCATGGCCGGCCTGCCGTTCCTCGTCGGCGGCGGACTGTTCCTGATCTCGCCGGACTATATCGGGCCGATGTTCACGACCGAAACCGGCCAGATGATTGCCGCCGGCGCAGCCTGCAGCATGGGGCTGGGGATCTACGTCATGAACAAGATCGCCACGATCAAGGTCTGACGCTGCGATGGAACCTGCCCTTTCCGAGAAGAGCTTCGTGGTGATCGTTGCGGCGACTACGTTCGTTGCGTTCTGGGCCCTGGGCATGGCCCTGACATGGCAGGCACCGATCGAAGCGCGCTTGAAGGCCCTGCGCACGCGCCGCATGAAGACGCGCGGCGAGCAGTCCGGATCCGCCAAGACTTCGCCGAAGGCGGTTTCGCTGGGCCTTCTGCGAAAGATTGCCGACCGTCTGAATCTTCTTCGCGGCGTGGCGGCCGACCAGACTTCCCGCAAGCTGCGCCAGGCCGGCTTCCATTCGCGCGACGCCGCCGTGGTCTACGTTTTCGTCAAGCTCGCCCTGCCGTTGCTGCTGGGTTTCCTGATGATCGGCCTGACGTCGGCATCGAACGTGCTGGATCTTCCGGAGGACCTGATCTTGCCGACCTGCGTTGGGGCGGTGCTAGTGGGCTTCCTGTTACCGGAACTTTACATCAAGAACGTGGTCGCCAAACGCCGGGAAGTATTGAGTTCGGTCCTGCCGGAGGGGCTCGATCTCCTGACGATCTGCGTCGAGGCGGGACTGAGCATCGACGCGGCCTTTCGCCGGGTTTCCCGCGAAATGCAGGGATCGATGCCCGAATTGGCCGTCGAGTTCGAGATGACCGCCATCGAACTCACCTACCTGCCCGACCGCCAGCAGGCGCTGGAGAACATGGCGGACCGCTCGGATTCGCCGGCCGTGGCTGCCCTGGTGAATGCCCTCCGTCAGACTGAAAAATACGGCACGCCGCTTGCGGCCTCGCTTCGGATCCTGAGCCAGGAATTTCGCCAGACACGGGCCTCGAAGGCGGAAGAGAAGGGCGCCCGGATGCCGGCTCTCATGACCGTCCCCCTCATGGTGTTCATCCTCCCCACGCTGATCACTGTACTGCTCGCGCCGGCGATTATGTCGGCGATGAAGTTGACATAATTGGTAGATATTCCTTAGACTTACAGCATATTTCTACGAGTTTAGTTAAAATTCATATTTTGCCCGTACGGGCAGTCATTGATGGGGGCAGACATGCTGCGTAGTTTTTCGCGCGGAATTCATTCTGCGTATACGACCTGGCGGCGCCTTCGGCGCGACGACTCCGGTTCGGTCCTCAGTTTCCTCGTCATCGTTCCTGTTCTCATCGGCACCGTCGCACTCGGCGTCGAGACCGGCGAGATGTATCGGGTCAAGCGCCAGATGCAGGGGGCGGCCGACGCGGCAGCGCTTTCGGGTTCGATCGATCGTCTCGCCGGCAAGGACGCCGCGACGATCACCGCGACGGCGCGCTACGAGGCGCAGCGCAACGGCTTCCAGAATGCCGTCGGCGGCGTTGCCGTCACGGTGAACTCCCCGCCGACATCGGGCGCCAACGTCTCGACCGCCGGAGCGGTCGAGGTCATCATCACCAAGCAGCAGAGCTTCAGCCTCGGCGCCGCCCTCAGCAGTTTCCTGGGAGTCGCCAACCAGAGCTTCACCATGCGGTCGCGCTCGGTCGCGGCGCAGGGCACGTATACGGCTACCACGTCGAGCAAGGAAGGTTGCATCGTGGCGCTCACCTCCGCCGCCGAGCAGGGGGTGAGCTTTACCTCGTTCAACAACTTCAACTCGGATTGCACGATCATCTCGAACGGGACGTCGACATCTTCCAACTCGAGCGCGTCGATCTACATGTCGGGCTTCAACAACGCGACTCTGAAGTCGATATGGACGCGCGGTAGCTTCCACAAGGCTTCGTACAACAGCTTCACGCCGACCGGCGAAGTGAAGGTGAACCAGACGTCCGCAGTCGTTGATCCCTATGCCTCCCTGCCCACGCCGTCGCCGGGCACGTGCGGCTACACCGACTTCAGCCGCTCCAGCAGCAGCTCGGTCACACTGGTGCCCGGGACGTATTGCGGCGGCCTGACGGTATCGAGCGTCAATAACCTCTATTTCACTCCCGGCATCTACTATGTCGCCAACGGCGACCTCTACCTGACCAGCGTGAACAATGTCACTTGTCCGACCTGCACGACCGACAATGGAGTGGCCGTCGTCCTCACCCAGACGACCGGCAACAATTCCGATATCGGTGGCGTCAAGATCTCGTCGGACAACAACATTGCGCTCAACGCGGGCAAAACGAACACGGGCACCTACACCGGCGTGCTGTTCTACCAGGATCGCCGCGCGACGATCGGGACGATGACGTCGACTTCGAAGATCTTCACCATCAGTTCGCTCAACACTGTGACGTTGAACGGTGCCATCTATTTCCCCAACAACCGCATCGACATTTCGAGCGTCAACAACGTCGGCTCGAGCACGAACGGCTGTACGATCTGGATCGGCCGCTACATCAAGTTCTCGTCGTACAACAACAACTTCAAGGGTGGCTGCGATACCTACGGGACGACGCCGGTTTCCATCGTGACGACGGCGCCGGTCACCAAGGGCAAGGTGCTGGAGTAGGGAAGAAACCGTGTTCAGTTCCTTCCGCGATGGGAGCCGACGGCTGGTGCTCGATCGGCGTGGCAACATACTGCTCGAATTCGCGCTGATCCTGCCGGTGGTCTTCATCCTGTTGGTGGGCATGCTCGACCTCGGCCGCTTCGGCATTCAGAAGTCCGCGATGCTCCAGGGTGCGCGGGCGGGCGGTCAGTACGCGATCGTGGCGCCCGACCAGTCGGCCAGCATCAACACGACGGCGCAGAATGCCACAGGCCTGACCGGCGTAACCGCCACGAACTCGGTCTTCTGCGAATGTGTCTCGGGCACGGCCGTTGCTTGCACGACAACCTGCGGCAGTGGCGAGACATTGAAGACCTACGTGACGGTGACCACGACCAAGGCATTCAGTTCGGTCCTGTCGGTGGCGACCCTCAGCTTCGCCGGCATGGGCAGTTGGTCACCACCGACCTCGGTCACCGCGTCCGTGACCCTGATCGTTCCCTGACATGGACCTTGGGCAGGAGCAGGGCCGCGTGGCGCAACAACTGTCACGGCTCGCGGGCGACCAACACGGCGTCTCGATCCTCGAGTTCGCGCTCGTGGCGCCGTTGCTGCTGACGATGACGCTGGGCGCGGTCGACGTCGGCCGCATGTTCTATGTCCGGCAGGGTCTCGAGTATGCGACCGAGGAGGCGGCGCGCTATTACATGCTCAATCCGAATGCCGCGACATCCGCTGTCACCACGGAACTGCGCAACAAGATGCCGGGCGGCATGGGGCCTGGCGTCAACGTCGCCTACGCTGATACGGCGAACTGCAATTCGACCAGCAGCGTCACCTGCACGACAATCACCGCTACATACTCGTTCAGCTTCCTCGTCGGGTATTTGGGTACTGGCGCGCAGTCGCTGCGCGCGACGGCCCAAGCTGTACGTCTGCTATGATGGCCGTTGTTTTCTGACGCAAATTCAACAAGTTGTCCCCAGCTATTGGGGTCTTGGTTGCGATTGCCCCCAATACTTTGATAGTCTTGGCTATTATTGGCAGATCCTGCAGAAGCGGGACGCCTTATTGGGGTTGGAATGAAGCTGGCGCCGATCTTCAGCGCGGGCCGTGCGCTCATCGGGGCACTCCTCCTCGCGGGCTGTGGCCCCGACGTCACTGACTTGAGCGCCAAGGGCAACAGCTACGACTCGTCGGTCCAACAGGCCGATCAGGCCCGAAAGGTGGGCGATTTCGACTCGGCGATCCCGCTGTACGGCAGGGCCCTGCAGGCCGACCCCGACGGCGTCGAGGCCAAGCTCGGCCTCGGCCAGTCGTTCCTGTCGATCGGCGCGCCCGACGAGGCGGCGGCGCTGTTCCGGGACGTGCTGACTCGGCGCGAGAACAACCAAGTGGCGCGGCGGGGGCTTGCTTCGGCGCTGATCTCGATGGGCCAACCCGATCTCGCGGTGCGTCAGTTGGAAGCGGCTCTGCAGGCGGACAGCCGCGACTATCGTTCGTTGAACGCACTCGGCGTCGTGCTCGACATGCAGGGGCGGCATGCCGATGCCCAGGCGAAGTATCGCCAGGGCATCGAGGTGGCGCCGGACTATCTGCCGCTGCGGAACAACTTGGCCCTGTCGCTGGCGATTTCGGGAAACCCCCAGGAGGCAATCGCGCAGCTCGTGCCGATCGCCAACAGCCGCGCCGCCGACGGGCGCGTTCGCCAGAACCTTGCCTTCAGCTATGCCATGGCCGGAGACCTCGAGAACGCCCTGCAGGTCAGTCGCAAGGATCTGGACGAACAGAGCGCCCAACGGCAACTTTCCTACTTCATGCAGCTCAAGGCCCTGCCGCCGGAAGCACGCAGCGCCGAGCTGCGGCGCAATCCCAACTTCTTTCCGCAATCCGGCAGCGGAGCCTAAGTGGTCAATCGAGGAGGACGGAAACAATGTACGGATCCCGCGGTTCGGGCATGAAGGCCTTGATCTGTCTCGTGGCGTTCACGATGGCCGCGCCGGTGGCGGCCCAGGCCCCGCGCAGCACCGTCGACATGCCGGCTTCGGCCGGAGTCCCCGAGTTTCGCGATCCCAAGACCGGCCAGATCTGGACGCCGCTGAACGTCGGCCTGGTTCCCGGCCCGAACACGCCGGCCGACCGTGCCTTCGATCCTCTGGGCCAGGCCGCCCGCATCGACGGCGTGGTCGTGCAGAGACCGAAGATCACCCCTCTGGGCGCCGTGCCGATCACGGCCGGTCCGACCGTGCCGATCGTGAACATCGGTGACGCGATGCTGCGCGCTGTGCCGGAGCAGCGCTGGCAGGTGGTACTGTATCTGGACAACAACAGCGCCAGGACCGTCGTGCCGATGCTGCACTGCCGCTTCACCAACGCCGGCAAGCCGGTCGAGGAGACGCGTGTCCTCCTCCCCCGGGTCGGCGCCGGCCTGCGCGTCGGCCTCACCATCTATGGGCCGAAGACCGACCTCTTCGTCGACCGCGCCACCTGCCGGGTGGAATCTCCCTAGCGGGCCCGCCGGTCAACCCTGGACGGAATAGCCGCCGTCGACCGTGATGGCCGCTCCGGTGACGAAATCCGATGCCGATGCCGCGAGGAAAACCGCGATACCGGCGAAATCGTCGGGCACGCCCCAGCGTCCCGCCGGCGTGCGCTTCAGCACCGATTCATGCAGGCCCTGCACCTCCTCTCGCGCGCGCCGTGTGAGGGCGGTGTCGATCCAGCCCGGAAGGATCGAGTTCACCTGGATGTTGTCCTTGGCCCAGGCGGTGGCCATCGCCTTGGTCATCTGCACCATGCCGCCCTTGCTCGCGGCATAGGCCGTGGCGAATGCCGCGCCGAAGATCGACATCATCGAGCCGATATTGATCACCTTGCCGGCGCCGGCCTTCTTCATTTCGGGGTATGCAGCCTGGCTGCACAGGAACGCGCTGGTCAGATTGCTGTCGAGAACCTTGTGCCATTCCGCCGCCGTGAAATCCTGCGGCTGCTTGCGAATGCTCATGCCGGCGTTGTTGACCAGAATGTCCAGTCGGCCGTGCAGCTTCACGGCACCGGCGATCAGGGCGCGGCAAGACTCCTCCTTGAGGACGTCGACGGCGATCGCGCTCGCCTTGGCGCCAAGTGCCTGGATGTCCCTGACGGCGCCGTCGTTCTTGGCCGCGTCGCGCCCCGCGACCACGATCGCGGCGCCGGCCTGTGCCATGCCCTTCGCTATTCCGAGACCGATGCCACCGTTGCCACCGGTAATGACGGCCACGCGGCCGGAAAGATCGAAAAGCTTCATCGTCGTTCCCTCTGCTTCGACATGAGTTCTGTATAGCGGACAGGCGGAACCCGAAACAACTCGGACCGTTGGATGCGACAGGCGGCGCTCCGCCGCCAACGGAGGTTGAACATGATGAAGCAGACCATGGTGCTTGCCCTGGTGGGGCTTGCCGCGAGTGCCTGCGCGGTCGAGCATCGGACCGTGGTTGTTTCCGACGATCCCTGCACGAGCTACGGATTCACGGCATCCTCGGCAGACTATGTCCGCTGTCAGCAGCGCATTGCCGAGCAGCGCCGCTATGGACGCGCAACTGCAGGGTACAGCGAGGCGCGGGTTGTCGCCGATTCGCAGGCGGCCTGCGTATCGTACGGCGTGCCGCGAGGCACGGCTCAATACGACCGCTGCGTCCAGAACGAGGTCGCGGCGCGCCGGCCGGTCTGAGCGGGGGCCAGGCTGATCGGCCGAACCGGGTAGGCGAACGGCGGCGGTCGGAAGGCTGCCGCCGTCTTCGTTGGGCAATGGCTACGGTCCGGCCTTGGTGGGCGCGCCATCCTCCGCGAGATCGTCGACGTCGAGCGTCTTCTGGGCTTTCTTCACTTCGGCGAACAGGCTGTGCTCGCCGCCGGTCATGCCTTCTTCGGTCGCGACCTGGAGGAGGCGGGCGTCGAGTTCCCATTGCTTGAGGATTTTGGTCTTTTCGGCCCGGTCGAGGTCGCGGCTGTCGACGACATCGCCGGGACATTTGAACACGCTGCTCGGGCTCGTCAGCGCCTTCTTCTTCTCGTCGCTGGTCATCATGGCGGCCTCACCTCGCGAACTCCGACAACGAAAGGAGGCGGCCGAAGTTCCACGCCGCTACTTCTTGCTGCGAGGCTCCCGAGGCGCGTCGTTCTTCGGTTCGCCCGTCTTGGCGGCGTCGCGGTCGATGAGATCGAGCAGATCGGACGGCAGTGGTTCGCTCGCGATCTCGTCATACATCGCGTGCAGCTGCTTCTGCAGCCAAAGATCGAACGGACGCTCGATGGAAGCCCTCACGCGGGGCCGGGCGGTCTCGGCAGCCCGGCCGCCACGAGGTTTGTCGTCATCTGCCATGACGCACTTCCGGTCGAAGGCAGACCACTCCACGGGGTCCACTCCGGTCCATTGCTCTCTCCCCCACAGCGTTCGCCGACTATGCCACACTTTCGAACCCTACGTAAAAAGCGACGCACCACTGCGGGACTCAAACGTTGGCGGAAGCAGCGTCGACGACCGGGGACTCGTCCCCGTCGGTGATGTCGGAGGGCTGCGGCTGGGCGTCACCGTCGATCAGCAGACTCTCCAGGCGGTCACGTGCGCGCGAAATACGGCTCTTCACCGTTCCCACGGATACGCCGGTATGCCCGGCTATGACGTCGTAGGGCAGGCCCTCGACGACGGCCAGCAGCAGAGCCTCGCGCTGCGTTGGCGCCAGCTTGGAGAAGGCGGTCAGGAATTCGCGCATAATGAGGCCGCTGTCCTGGTGCGGCGGATGCGAAAGCGACTCAGCGACCGTCGTGTCGACCGGCACGGTCGGGCGCAAGCGCCGCAGGCCGGAAATGAACTCGTTGCGCTGAATGCGGAACAGCCAGGCGGCGAGATTGGTGCCCGGCTGGAAGCTTTGGCGGCCGGCCAGCGCCTTGATCACCGTGTCATGGACCAGATCGTCGGCGGAGTCGCGGTTGCGTGTCAGCGACAGGGCGTAGATGCGCAGCCGCGGCAGGACAGCCGTGAGCTGTTCGTGGAAATCGCCAATGTCGTGGGTGGTCGAAGTGCTGGTCGTCGAAACATCGATGGCCATGAGCTTCTCCTCGCAAGACCGTGGTAGTCCTAGAGTAACGTCGGGGAAGGCAAAGAGGTTACATCGCCATCTGCTTCTCATAATGCATTGAAATTGTTTAATATTTTTCCAGTCACTCATTCAGTTTCTTGGCCAGCCGTCGGCGTGCCCGCGAAACCCGAACCTTGAGTGTGCCGATCGTGCAGCCGCACAATCGCGCGGCTTCCTCGTAGGAGAAGCCGCTGGCGCCAACCAGGATAAGGGCTTCGCGAGCCTGAGCGCTGAGTTGCCACAAGGCCGCAGACAACTCCTTGATGGCAAGTGTTGCTTCGGGATTGTCGATTGCAACGAGCGGCGTCGCTTGCTCGGGGTCGACTGGTGTCGGGCGGCGGCGCTGCGTGCGCAAGTCCGAATAGAAGCGGTTGCGCATGATGGTGAACATCCAGCCTTTGAGGTTCGTGCCGGGCTCGAACTGATGCTGCTTGTTGAGCGCAGCCACGATGGTGTTTTGCACGAGATCGTCAGCGGCTTCACGCTCGCGGCACATGAAGCGGGCGAAGGCGCGCAAGTCCGGAAGCAGCGCTACGATGTCGTCCGTCATCATTGTGCAGGCAAAATCCTCGCATTCTGCGCTCCATCGAGCGTCCGTCTCTCAATGTGGGTATTCACAACGGCCCGCGCCAAGGAAAAGCCCACAGGCAACCAGCCGGCTGTGCTTACGTTATTCCCGAACTGGCGAACACGCCCCGATTTGAAAGGAACGCGCCGTGAACCGGGACCGGATCGAAGGCAACTGGAAGCAGGTCACGGGCAAGGTCAAGGAGCAGTAGGGCAAGCTCATCGACGACGACGTGACCGTGATCGGCGGCAAGCAGGACCAGCTGTTCGGGCGCGTTCAGGAACGCCACGGCATCGCCAAGGACGAAGCCGAACGACAGGTCAATGCCTGGATGAGCCGCCTCTGGAACGAGCGGTTGCGCCAATCCCACACGAGGTCAATGGGTTAGCAAGGAGGGTGCGATATGGGACGCGCGGCGCTGTTGTGGCTTCTTGGAGTTCCCATTCCTGTACAGCTCCTGATGTGGGCGCTGGGCTGGCTGCATTGAGCAACTGCCTCTGTTGTAGCTCGCATGGGTAACGATCGTCCGAGGAAGTCAACGACTGGCGATAATCCTGCGCCGGGGAGCCGGGTACGCCACTGGATAGCCATACTGTGCATGCCGTATGGTTGGGATGACGGTTATCCATCTGGTGTACTCAAGCGGCTGCTTGAGACTCGCGGGTAGAGGGAGAGCGCCGTGCCAGACGAGTCCATGACGAAGAATTTGTCGGAGTCGATCACCAAGACGCTGCCGTTTCTACGTCGCTATGCAAGAGCCGTCAGTGGCTCGCAGCAGCGAGGGGACGAGTGGGTTAGACTTTGTGCCGAGGTCGCGGTGCGACAGCCGGAGCTCATCGCTCAAACCGCGGACACAAAACTGGGCGTCTTCAAACTGTTCCACAGTCTTCAGCAGCCGTTCGGCGGACTGGAGGATCGCGGCTCGGGTGCCGACAGCGTCAGCGGTCGCCTCAAGGAGTCCCTGACAGACATGGCCGTCCTGCCACGCCAAGTGCTGTTGCTGACGGTCCTCGAGGGATTCACCGTGGGTGATGCGGCGGAAATTCTCGGCATCGACATCCAGACGGCCGAACGCGGCCTCGAGGAGGCACGCCAGGAATTGCGACGTGTGGCGTCGGTTCGCGTGCTGGTGATCGAGGACGAGGCCATCATCGCGCTCGACGTCGCCGACATCGTTCGCAACGCCGGCCACGAAGTCGTGGGCATCGCAGCAACGGAGAAGACGGCGGTTGAACTCGCTCGCAAGCATTCGCCCCACCTTGTGCTCGCCGACATCCAGCTACGCGGCGCGGACAGTGGCATCTCCGCAGTCAACGAGATAATGCAGGCGATGACGGTCCCGGTCATCTTCGTCACCGGCTTTCCAGAAAGGCTGCTGACCGGCAAGCGGGTCGAGCCGGCCTTTGTCATCTCGAAGCCGTTCGATCCCGATCTCCTTCGTGCGGCGATCGCCCAGGCGCTTCATACCGTCTCGATCTGAACCCGGCACGGCCCGATGTCGGCTCGGCGGTCGCTGCGCACAAAGCTGGTCCTCTTTGTAGCTGCCGCACTTTTGCCCGTGCTTGGGCTTGCTGCCTGGGAGGCCGACAGCGATTTGCGGAAAGCGGAGGAGCAGCGCACTGAGGCCGTGGCAGCGGCGGCTGAACTCGCTGTCGCGCGCTACCGAGTGCTGATCGAGGGAACGCGACGGTTGCTGGTGGCGGCCTGTTCCGAGGACGCCGTATGGAAAAGCGCAGGCCCCGAGGCGACCCAGTCCGATATCACCAGCTGCGAAATCTATCTCGCCCGGGTACTGAAGGCATTTCCGACCGAGTATTCCTCGGCACTCGTGACTGACAACAAGGGGGTCGCGCGCTGCTCGAGCGCCGTAACGGCGGTTGGCATGGGATTCTCCGACCGGGAAATATTCCAGCAGGTTCGGCAGGCCAAGGAATTTTCCCTTGGAAGCCAGATTGCGAGCCGGGTGACGGCGCTCAGTGTCGTACCGGCGGCGTTGCCGATCCTGCGCGGCGGGGAGTTCGGCGGCATGTGCGCCATCGGCATTTCACTCAGAAGCCTGGCCGACACGGTGTCGGCTTCGCTCGCCGATGGCAAAATCGCGGTGACGCTGGTTGATCGCAGCGGTGCCTCGATCAGCGGCAACACCGGAATGGGGCAGGCGCTCCCAGTCGCAACCCGTGTCGCTGCGGGCATTGTCGGAGGTCAGATGACTTTCACGGACTACGGCCAAGACGGAACACTCTACGAATTCAGCATCCTGCCCTTGTTTGGAAGCGCCATCTTCGCTGTCGCCGCGGCACCGGCAATGGATGGCCTCGTGGCCCTGGCACGTGCGGCGGGTGGGCCTTTATTCGTTGCACTGGCTCTTCTCGTGGCGCTTATCGCGGTCTGGTTTGGCGTTGACCGTTGGTGCGTGCGGCCGCTGCGCTACATTCGGGACTTCGCTAGCAAGGTTGCTCGTGGCGAGGCGGGAGATTTCGTGCCGTTGCGCCCGTGGACCCTCGAGTTGACGTCGGTCGGCGAGGGGGTAACAGCGATGGCTGAGGCCATTGCCAGTCGTGAGGCCGAACTGCGAGCGGGGCTGGAGCAGCGTGACCACATGCTTCGCGAGATTCATCACCGCGTGAAAAACAACCTGCAGATGATTTCCAGCCTGCTCAACCTGCAGGCTGGCGAGATCCGTTCGCCGCGCATCCGTCGTTTCTTCAGCAATGCCCAAAACCGGGTCCTCACTCTTTCGATCCTGCATCGGCATCTTTATGAGAGAACCAGTTGGGCTCTGGTCGATTTCCAGCGTTTCATCAGTGATCTGGTACGCCAAATCTCGGTTGGAAACACGGAAGGCAATCGTTCATCGCCGCGCTTTCATATCCGTGCCCCGATCATGGCGGTCGGACCCGATACGGCCATTCCCGTCGGTCTGATAGTGACCGAAGTTGTAAGCAGTGCCCTGGATCACGACTTTAGTGGTGTTGCTTCGCCCGAAATTCGGATCGAGGCGGCTGAAGGCGACGGGCAGGTTACTTTTGTTATCGAGGATAACGGACACGACAAGGCTGATGGGTCGATCCGGCCGGGCGGTCGGGGCGTGTTCGGCCTGACGCTGATTCGAGGGTTGGCGATGCAGCTCGGCGGCGAGGTGACGATAACCTCGCGCGACGATGGTGGGACGCGGGTCGTCGTGACTTTCCCGATGGCGAAGGAGCCGGTAGCCGATGGCTAGCGTCCCGCAAGCCGCGCGCTCCACCGGCCTCGTCGTCGGACTGACGATGGTGGTGATGATCGCGGCCGGCGCCATGCTGGCGATAACGCACTCCAATTCTGCCGCCAGACAGCAGCGCTTGGTGGTTGGGAACTACGAAACCATGTCGCTGATGCGCGAAACCGTGATCGCGCTGCAGGACGCGGAAATCGGCCAGCGGGACTACCTGCTGACTGGCGACCTGGCCAACCTGGCGCCCTACGAGCGCGCGCGATTGCGGATCGAGGCAGGCCTGCGGCAGCTCGAAGCCGCCGCCGCCGCCGACCTGGACGCCACGCGGCACGCTCGGGAGTTTCGCGTCCTCGCTGTTGCGAAGCTCGAATGGCTCGCGGGCACGGTGGCTGCCTACCAGCTTTATGGACGAGACGCCGCGCTGGCTCTTGCGCGCACTGGCGTGCCCCGCGCGACCATGGAGCAGATCCGCAGTGTTGGCGACACGTTCATCGAAGGCCAGAGATTGCTGCTGGCTCGACGACTTGCGACGCTGCGCTCGGAGCAGGACAAGTCCGACATCGCCGGCCTTCTGGTGATGGGGGGTGCCTTCGTGTGCCTTATCGCCGGCATGATCGTCATCGTGAGCGGCGCCGGGCGACTTGAGCGTGCCCAACGCGAACTCATCGCGCGCTCGAGCTTGCTCAAGACGACCCTCGAAAGTCTGCACGACCCCATCTTCGTGATCGATGCCGAGGGGCTTGTCGCGGCGTGGAACGAACCCTTCATCCAGCTCTCTGGTTGGGATCCCATCAGGCACGGCACCCTGACACGGGACCAGTTGCTGTCTGATCGGTCGCCGGCAATGCTCGCCCTGCTGGGGCCGCTGAAACTGGATGCTGAGGCTCCAAACCGGTCGCTGACCGCCCGTGCCTCCTATGATGGCCGAGAGTATGAGGTCTCGCGTGGAGAGATGGCGGGCGGCGGCGCA
>Ga0155465_1034_pt1 | contig 12659 bp, 13 predicted proteins | sample RifCSPhighO2_12_FD_107123 | JGI IMG/M metagenome (GOLD analysis project Ga0155465, IMG submission 107123) | Alphaproteobacteria bacterium RIFCSPHIGHO2_12_FULL_66_14 | reverse complement strand
TCGGCGATGTCGCGCGAGGTCACCGAGCCGTAGAGCTGCAGGGCTTCAGATGCCTGGCGGATGAGGACGACCTTGAGGTCGCTCATCTTGCCGCCGACGGCCTCTGCTTCCTGGCGACGTTCGAGGTTCTGGGCCTCGAGTGTCTTACGCTGCGATTCGAAGTAGGTAATGTTGTCCTTGGTGGCGCGCAGCGCCTTCTTCTGCGGCAGCAGGAAGTTGCGGGCGAAGCCTGGCTTCACCTTCACGACATCGCCCATCTGACCGAGCTTGGGCACGCGCTCCAGCAGGATGACGTTCATCGGCATGATTCGGTCCCCCGGCTAGGCGATGAGGTAGGGCAGGAGCGCCAGAAAGCGCGCGCGCTTGATCGCCTGGGCGAGTTCGCGCTGCTTCTTCGACGACACCGCCGAGATGCGGCTGGGCACGATCTTGCCGCGCTCGGAGACGAAGCGCTGCAGCAGGCGCACGTCCTTGTAGTCGATGACCGGCGCGTTGGCGCCGGAGAACGGGCAGCTCTTGCGGCGGCGCGTGAAGGGACGGCGTTGGGCGCTCATTCTTCGTCTCCCGTGATGGCGGCGACAACGGGCGGCGCGCCGCCTTCATCGCCGAAGCGAGGACGTTCGCGACGCGGCGGACGATCGCCCCAACGGTCGCCACCCGGACGGTCGGACTTCTCGGCGCTGCGGACCATGATGGCCGAAGGGCCTTCCTCGAGCGCATCGACGCGCACGGTCAGGAAGCGGATGATATCTTCGTTGATCGACATCGTGCGCTCCATCTCCTTCACGGCAGCGGAGGGCGCGTCGATGTTGAGCAGGGTATAGTGACCCTTGCGGTTCTTCTTGATCCGATAGGTCAGCGAACGGAGGCCCCAGTACTCCTTCTTGGAGACGGTGCCGCCCAGGCCGGTGACAATTTCGGCGAACTGGTTGGTGAGAGTCTCCACCTGCGTCTGCGGGACATCCTGACGCGCAATGAAGACGTTTTCGTAAAGTGCCATGTAGTTTCGGCTCCTTATGGCTGTTTGGTGACCCGGAGTTCGTCGCGTCCTCAAGAGGATCGACCGGCAACCGCCCGGGTCTAGCCGGTCCTTCGCAGAATGCTTGAACCGGCAAGGAGATCGGGGCCGATTCAGGCCCCGAAGAGCGGGGGTTATACAGGCCTGCGGCCTGAAATCAAGCTGTTCCCGGCCCGCCTTGACTGCGCCCTGTACCCCGGTATGACTGCGCCAATTCGCGTCAAATCAGGGGGAAATCGCGCATGAGTCGGGCTTTCGTCTTTCCGGGTCAGGGATCGCAGGCCGTTGGCATGGGCGCAGACCTTGCGACGGCCTTCGCCACCGCCCGGGACGTCTTCGGTGAAGTCGATGAGGCGCTGAAGCAGAATCTGTCCAAGTTGATGCGGGAGGGGCCGGAAAGCGACCTGATCCTGACCGAGAACGCCCAGCCGGCGCTGATGGCCGTCAGCCTGGCAGTCGTGCGCATCCTGGAGAAGGACGGTGGCAAGCCGCTGCCGGCAATGGCCTCATATGTCGCCGGCCATTCCCTGGGAGAATATTCGGCCCTGGCGGCGGCTGGGACGCTGAAAGTTGCAGATGCCGCGCGTCTTCTCAAGCTGCGCGGGCAGTCGATGCAGAAGGCCGTTCCGGTCGGCGTCGGCGCCATGGCGGCCCTGCTCGGCATCGAACTGGAGCCGGCGATGGCTGCTTGCGAGGAGGCGGCGCAGGGCGAAGTGGTCGCCGTTGCCAACGACAATGGCGGCGGACAGGTCGTCGTGAGTGGCCACAAGGCCGCCGTCGAGCGGGCAATCGAGGCGGCCAAGGCGCGAGGCTGCAAGCGCGGTATGTTGCTGCCCGTGAGCGCGCCTTTTCATTGCTCGCTGATGCAGCCGGCGGCCGATGCGATGAAGGCTGCACTTGAGGGAGTGACGTTGATGCCGCCGCGGGTGCCGCTGGTCGCCAACGTGCTCGCCTCCGAGATCAGCGATCCGGCGGCCATCAAGCAGCGGCTGGTCGAACAGGTGACCGGCCTCGTGCGTTGGCGCGAGAGTGTGCAATATATGAAATCGAAGGGCGTCGAGGTGCTGGTCGAGTGCGGCACGGGCAAGGTGCTGTCTGGCCTCGTGAAGCGTATCGACAAGGACATGACGGGCCTCTTCCTGAATGCGCCTGCGGACATCGAAGCTTTTCTGAAGACCGTCTGAGGGAGGGAAGCCCATGTTCGACCTGAGCGGAAAGACAGCTCTCGTCACCGGCGCTTCCGGCGGCATCGGCGGTGCGATCGCCCGCGCACTACACCGGCAGGGTGCGACCGTTACCCTGTCCGGCACGCGTGCCGAGGCGCTGGAACAGCTCAAGGCGTCGCTCGGCGAGCGCACGCATGTTGTTGCCGCCAGGATGGACGATGCGGCCGACATCGATCGCCTTGCCAAGGAATCCGAAGCGGCGATGGGCAAGCTCGACATCCTGGTGAACAACGCCGGCATCACGCGCGACAACATTTCGATGCGCATGAAGGACGAGGAATGGGAAAAGGTGCTCCAGGTGAACCTCACCGGCACCTTCCGCCTGACCCGTGCCGTTATGCGCGGCATGATGAAACGCCGTTTCGGCCGGGTCGTCAGCATTACCTCGATCGTCGGGGTCACCGGCAATCCCGGCCAGGCCAACTATGCAGCCGCCAAGGCCGGCCTCATCGGCATGTCGAAGTCGCTGGCCCAGGAACTCGCCTCGCGCGGCATCACGGTCAATTGCGTGGCCCCGGGCTTCATCGCGACGCCGATGACCGACGGACTGACCGACGAGCAGAAGAAGGGCATTCTTGCCCGGGTGCCCGCCGACCGGCTGGGGACACCCGACGAGATCGCCGCCGGTGTGGTCTATCTGGTGAGTGAAGAGGCAGCCTACGTCACCGGCCAGACGCTGCACATCAACGGCGGTATGGCGATGATTTGACCGGCCCACTCTCGGATAAGGGCTACAAGTGCCTGATTCTGTGGGCTTTTCGACCCTAGCCAATGGCCGGGGAGCTATGTTAGGAACGCCGGAAATCGCCAGCCCCCTTCGGCGAAACGGTATTTGAAGACACGGGAAGGACAAGAGAATGAGCGACATTGCCGAGCGCGTTAAGAAGATCGTGGTGGAGCATCTCGGCGTCGAAGCGGCGCAGGTGAAGGAAGATGCGAAATTCATCGACGATCTGGGCGCCGACAGCCTCGATACCGTGGAGCTGGTGATGGCGTTCGAGGAAGAATTCGCCATCGAGATTCCGGACGATGCGGCCGAGAAGATCCAGACAGTCGGCGACGCGATCGGCTTCATCAAGAGCAACGCGAAGTCCTGATCTTCGCCAGTTCCTGCGGCAGGGAAGGCGGAAGATGAGGCGAGTTGTCGTAACGGGCATGGGAATGGTGACGCCGCTGGGTGATGGCGTCGACACCAATTGGCGGCGGTTGCTTGCGGCCGAGTCGGGAATCCGCTCGATCCAGGCCTTCGACACGTCGGACCTTGCGACCAGGATCGCGGGTGAGGTGCCTTTGGGCGACAAGGCAAACGGCCACTTCAATGTCGATACCTATGTAGCGCCCAAAGACCAGCGCAAACTCGACCGTTTCATCGTTTTTGGCCTGGCAGCGGCTGAACAGGCGGTCGAGGATTCGGGCTGGAAGCCGCAGGACGGCGAGGGCCGCAACCGGACCGGTGTCATGATCGGCTCTGGCATCGGCGGGCTGCAGACCATCTACGAGACCTCGCTGGTGCTGAAGGAGCGGGGGCCGCGCCGGGTCAGTCCGTTCTTCATCCCATCGGCGCTGATCAACCTCGTTTCCGGCCAAGTCTCGATCAAGTACGGCTTCAAGGGGCCGAACCATTCAGTCGTCACCGCCTGCGCCACCGGCGCACACGCGTTGGGTGACGCGGCGCGGCTCATCCAGCTCGAGGATGCCGATGTCATGGTGGCCGGCGGCGCCGAGGCCGCGATCTGCCGCATCGGTATCGCGGGCTTCAACGCCTGCAAGGCGCTCTCGACCGACTTCAACGACACGCCGACCCGGGCGTCGCGACCGTGGGACAAGAAGCGCGACGGCTTCGTCATGGGCGAGGGCGCGGGCTGCGTGGTGCTCGAGGAATACGAGCACGCCAAGAAGCGCGGCGCCAAGATCTACGCCGAGATCGTCGGCTATGGTCTTTCAGGTGATGCGTATCACATCACGGCCCCGTCCGAGGATGGCGACGGCGCGATGCGCGCCATGAAGGCGGCGCTGAAGCGCGGCAAGATCAATACCGACCAGATCGACTATGTGAACGCCCACGGCACTTCGACCATGGCCGACACCATCGAACTCGGTGCCGTGAAGCGGACCTTCGGTGAGGACGTCTACAAGCTTTCGATGTCGTCGACCAAATCGGCCACCGGCCATCTGTTGGGGGCGGCCGGCGCCATTGAGGCGATCTACGCGATCAAGTCGATGAACGACCAGGTCGTGCCGCCGACGCTCAATCTGGAGGAGCCGGACGAAGGCTGCGACATCGACCTGGTGCCGAAACAGGCCAAGCAGCGCAAGGTCCGCTACGTCCTTAGCAACTCGTTCGGTTTCGGCGGCACCAACGCGTCGTTGATCTTCGGTCCCGTTTGATCGCCGGAGGCTGAGGGTGCTCAGCTATTTCCGTTGGGTGCTCTTCTTCGTCGCCCTGTTCGCGACACTGATGGGTGGCGCGTTGTTCCTTGGCCATTCGTTGCTCACTGCCGAAGGTCCGCTTCAGGCTACCAAGACAGTTGTCATCCCCCGTGGCGCGGGTCCGGTAACGATGGCAAAGGTGCTGCAGGAAGAAGGCATCATCTCGCATGCACGCCTGTTCCGTATTGCGCTGATGATCGACCCCGCTCCCAAGCCCATCAAGGCCGGCGAATACGAGATTCCGGCACGGACCTCGATGCAGGCCTTGGTCGATCTTCTGCAGTCCGGCAAGGTCGTGCAGCGCCGGCTGACGGTGCCAGAGGGGATGACGACGGCCGAGGTCATCGAGCTGCTTCGCAAAACCGAGGCGTTGGCGGGTGAGATCACGCTCGAAGTCAAGGAAGGTGATCTGCTTCCCGAAACCTACTTCTACTCGCGTGACGACACGCGCGACGGCCTGCTGTTGCGCATGAAGGAGGCGATGGAGAAGGCACTCGATGACGCGTGGCGCAAGCGTGCGCCCGGCCTGCCGTTGGCGAAACGGCGCGACGCTCTGGTGCTGGCGTCGATCATCGAGAAGGAGACCGCCATTCCCGCCGAGCGGGCCAAGGTATCGGCGGTCTTCATCAATCGGCTTCGACGCCGGATGAAGCTGGAGAGCGACCCGACGACGATTTACGGCCTGACCGGAGGCAAGACCCCGTTCAATCGCGAACTCACCCGGGCCGATCTGCAGTCGACGTCGCCGTACAATACCTACGCGGTGACCGGCCTGCCGCCAGGACCGATCTGCAATCCGGGCCGTGCCTCGATCGTGGCGGCGACCAATCCGGCGCGCGATCGCTCACTTTATTTCGTTGCCGACGGTCGGGGTGGACACTCCTTCGCTGCGACCTTGCTGGAACATAATCGCAACGTCGCGCGCTGGCGGGAAATACAGCGCGAACGCCTGGAACAGTCGCAGTCGCAAACTCCGGCCCAGCCGGTACCGGCTCCCGCCTCGCCGGGATCGGCGCGTCCCCGGCAGTGAATCATGCCGGCAATCCTTTTGGCTCTCGTCGTATTGGCGGCCGTGGCCTTCGGCATTGCCTGGTTCCTGCGTGCCAATCCATCGACGCTTGCCCGCCTGCTACGCCCGATTCTCGTTGTCCTGGGCGCCATAGGTGTTGGCGGATTGCTGGTCTTCGGGGTGCGGTTTCTGCCCGGGCTGCTGCCCGAGCTGATGGGGCTTGCCGGCTTCGTGATTGCCGCATTGATTGCCCGGGCTGCGCGGCACCGCTCGTCCGGTGGGTTCAGCTCTCCGGGCACCGGGCAGCGCACGGAAGTTCGCACCGCCATGCTGCAGGCCTGGATCGACCACGGCACCGGGGACGTCGGCGGCACGGTGCTGTCAGGCCGCTTCGTCGGCCGCACTTTGGACTCGCTCGCGGACAACGAGCTGCTCGGGCTGCATGCGGACTGCGCGGCAGATCCCGACTCGCTCAAGGTGCTCGAAGCCTACTTCGACCGTCGGTTGGGCGCGGACTGGCGCAGTGCCCGCCGTCCGCCACCGGGAGGGCCACGAACCGACATGTCACACGACGAGGCGCTGGCCGTCCTGGGCTTGGCCGAAGGCGCCACCGCAGACGAAATCCGCGCCGTCCATCGCCGCCTCATTCAACGCATGCACCCTGACGTCGGTGGAAGCGCCGACCTGGCCGCCCGCATCAACCGGGCCAAGGATGTCTTGCTCGGGGGATGACCTTGCCATGGCCCGTATTGGCGTGGCATCTAGCGCGGCCCCCGGTTTGTCACTCCGACGACCTCTGTCAAATCATTGATTTGTCTATACAATCCTCTCCCTAAACGAGGTCGATGAAGATGGCGCAGCGTGTCCGTAAAGCTGTTCTGCCGGTCGCTGGACTGGGCACCCGCTTTTTGCCCGCCACCAAGGCAATGCCGAAGGAAATGCTGACGGTCGTCGATCGGCCGCTCATCCAATACGCGGTTGAGGAATGCTTGGCAGCGGGCATCGAGGAGTTCGTCTTCGTTACCGGCCGCAACAAAGGCGCGATTGAGGATCACTTCGACTCCGCCTACGAGCTTGAGGCGACTCTCGAGCAACGGCGCAAGACGGTGGAGTTGAAGCAGACCCAGAACGCGACCCTCAAGGCGGGCAACGCGATCTTCACCCGTCAGCAGAAGCCGCTCGGCCTCGGACACGCTGTGTGGTGCGCGCGCCACTGGATCGGCCGCGAGCCATTCGCCGTCCTATTGCCCGACGAGCTCATGGTCAGTTCGCCGACGTGCACGGCGCAGCTTGTCACAGCGCACGAGATGACGGGTGGCAACGTCGTCGCGGTAATGGATGTTCCCCGTGAACAGACCGGGAGCTACGGCATCGTGGCGACAAGGAACGAGAAGAACGGCTTGGCCGAGATGACCGGCATCGTGGAGAAGCCGAAACCCGAAGAAGCTCCGTCTACTCTGGCCTGGATCGGCCGAAGCGTTTTATTGCCCGAAGTGTTCGACCATCTCGAGAAGCATGAGACGGGAGCCGGCGGCGAGATCCAGCTCACCGATGCCATGGCCAAGATGATCGGGCACTCGCCGTTCCATGCGATGCGCTACAATGGCCAACGCTACGATTGTGGCACGCGCATCGGCTTTCTCGAGGCCAATATCGCTGTTGCGTTGCATCGCCGCGATACTGCAGTTGAGACCCGGGTTCTCCTCAACAGGCTGCTGAAAGGCTGATTGCATGCGCATCGCCATGATCGGCTCCGGCTACGTCGGGCTCGTATCCGGCGCCTGCTTCGCCCAGTTCGGGCACGACATCGTGTGCGTCGACAAGGATGCCGACAAGGTCGCCCGACTGCGCAAGGGCGAGATACCGATTTACGAGCCGGGCCTCGACAAGCTCGTCGCCGACAATGCGCGGGCAGGCCGTCTGAGCTTCGACACCGGCCTCGCCGACGCCGTGGGTAACGCCGACGCAGTGTTCATTGCCGTCGGTACACCGACCCGTCGTGGCGACGGCCATGCCGACCTGAGCTATGTCTACGCCGCAGCCGCTGAGATCGCGGAGGCGATCCGCGGATATACCGTTGTCGTCACCAAGTCGACGGTGCCGGTCGGTACAGGCCGCGAAGTCGCCCGCATCATCCGCGAGGCCCGGCCGACGAACAATTTCGACGTCGCCTCCAACCCGGAGTTCCTGCGCGAGGGGGCCGCGATCGAGGATTTCATGAAGCCCGACCGGGTCGTGATCGGCGTCGAAAGCCAGCGGGCCCGTGACGTGATGGCGGCGGTCTACCGGCCGCTCAACCTGATCCAGACGCCGATGGTGTTCACCAACATCGAGACAGCAGAGGTCACCAAATACGCCGGCAATGCTTTCCTCGCGACCAAGATCACCTTCATCAACGAGATTGCCGACCTCTGCGAGAAGGTGGGCGCCGATGTGCACGATGTGGCGCGTGGGATCGGGCTCGATGGTCGCATCGGCCGCAAGTTCCTCCATCCCGGCCCTGGCTTCGGTGGGTCGTGTTTTCCCAAGGATACGCTGGCGCTCGCCTACACTGCGCGCGAGGTAAATGCGCCGCAAACGATCGTCGAGCAGGTGATCGAAGTGAACAACGCGCGCAAGAAACGAATGGCGCGGAAGGTCATCGACTTTTGCGGCGGCTCGGTGGCCGGGATCACGATCGCGGTTCTCGGCCTCACCTTCAAGCCCAACACCGACGACATGCGCGACGCTCCTTCGCTCGACATCGTCCCTGCCTTGCAGGCAGCTGGCGCCACCATTGTGGCGTTCGATCCCGAGGGGATGAAGGAGGCGGCGCGCATGCTGCCCGGCGTCGCCTTTGCCGGGACGGCATATGAGGCGGCAAGCGGCGCCGATCTGCTGGTTGTGATCACCGAGTGGCACGAGTTCCGCGGCCTCGATCCGCGGCGTATCAAGGAGCTGATGCGCCAGCCACGCATTGTCGACCTGCGCAATATCTTCAATCCCGACGAAATGCGCGACCTGGGCTTTGCCTACGAGGGGATCGGCCGCCCCCGGCCGCGCACGTAAAGTCAACGTCCCTTCCGGAGTCATTTCATGAGCCAGACGGCGCATAAGTTCGATCCCAGCATCCTGCGCGAGTACGACATTCGTGGAATCGTGGGCGGCACCGTGCACCCGGCGGATGCACGCGCTATCGGCCGGACTCTTGGCACTCTGGTCCGCCGCAAGGGCGGCACGCACGTCGCGTTGGGCTATGACGGCCGGCTCAGTTCGCCGGAGCTTGCCGCAGCCTGCATCGATGGACTGACCGAAGCCGGCATTGATGTGACGAGCATCGGCCTCGCCGCAACGCCGATGCTCTACTTCGCCGTCTACCATCTCGATGCCGATGGCGGGATCATGATCACGGGTTCGCACAATCCGCCGGACTACAACGGCTTCAAGATGATGATGGGCAAGAAGTCGTTCTTCGGTGCCGATATCCAAACGCTGGGGGAAATGGCGGCAAAGGGCGACTGGGAGAGCGGGCAGGGCAGGGCTGAAAAGAAAGACATCCTGGCCGACTACGCAGCGCGGCTCCTGAGGGACGTGAAGCCCGGGAGGAAGCTCAAGGTGGTATGGGACACCGGCAACGGCGCCGTGGGCGTGTCGATTCGCGCCGTTGTAGACAAACTGCCGGGCGAGCATTTCGTGCTGAACGAAAAGGTCGATGGCACGTTTCCCTCGCATCATCCCGACCCGACGGTGCCGAAGAACCTCGAGCAGCTCATCGCCGAGGTCAAGAAGCGCGGCTGTGACCTCGGCATCGCCTTCGACGGCGATGGCGACCGCATCGGCGCGGTCGACGGCAAGGGCCGCATCCTGTGGGGCGATCAGCTCCTCGTGCTGTGGTCGCGCGACGTGTTGAAGAGTCACCCCGGCGCCACCATCATCGCCGACGTCAAGGCGAGTCAGGTACTGTTCGACGAAATCGCCAAGGCGGGCGGCAAGCCGATGATGTTCAAGACCGGTCACTCGCTGATCAAGAGCAAGATGGCCGAAATGGGCGCGCCGCTCGCAGGCGAGATGAGCGGCCATGTCTTTTTCGCTGACACTTTCTACGGCTTCGACGATGCGCTCTATTGTGGCCTACGCCTGCTCAACATCGTGGCCAACAGCAAGGAAAGCCTGGCCGACATGCGCGATGGCCTGCCGCAGCCTGTGAATACGCCGGAGCTGCGCTTCGACTGCGCCGATGATCGCAAGTTCGGCGTCGTCGAGGAGGTCAAGGCGCGGCTGCTGAAGGCGGGGGCCAAACTCTCCGACATCGACGGCGTGCGTGTGAGCACGAAGGATGGCTGGTGGCTGCTGCGCGCCTCGAACACCCAGCCCGTCCTTGTGGCACGCTGCGAGGCCGCCGACGAGAGCGGCCTCCAGCGGCTCATGGTCGACCTCAAGGCGGCGCTGGCGGCCAGCGGCGTCAGCCTGCCCGATGATGCCTCGGCCGGCCATCACTGATGCGCTTCTTCTTCTACGGCACCTTGCTCGATCGCGACATCACGGCACTCGTGCTCGGGCGCCGTTTGCCGCCGCAGGCATACGCGCCGGCGGGGCTGCCAGGATACGCGCGGCGCAAGGTCAAGGGCGGCACCTATCCGATCGCGATCCCCGACCCGCGCGGCGAAGTTCCGGGGGCGATCGTAGGCGGGCTCAGCCGCCGCGATGTCGCCCGGCTGGCGGCCTATGAAGGGCCCGGCTATCGCATCGCACCGCTTCGAGTGAAGACGGCTGGCGCGATGACGGTGGTCTCGGTGTTCGAGCCGATCCAAGCGCGCCTGCAGCCGACTGGAGAGTTATGGGACCTGGCGCTATGGCAGCGTCGTCACAAGCGGGCGTTCGTAGGACGGCTGAAACGGGCTCTTAGCGAGCGCCTGGCGTATTCCAGGCGGTGATCTGCAGCGCCGAGCAGTAGATCTTCTTCTTCTCGAGCTGCCTGCAGCCGTCGATCGCCTGTTCCTGCGAGAGGTTGGTGAGGCGCGCGCGGTGGAAGGTGCGGTTCGCCATCTGCACTTCGTCGACCATCGCGGCCGCCGACTTGGCTTTGGCCGGAAGCGACGCCGCGGCGCGCTCGAGCGCGAGTTGCGCGGCCTGGGCTTCGCTGAACGAGCCGACCTGGATGACCCAGCTCCCGAGCGTGGGCGTATCGCCGGCGGCTGGGATGGCGGCCGCCGACATGGCAGGAGCCACGAAGCCTGCGTACTTCGGATTGACCTTGGCCTGCCGCGTCGCGCCGGCATTGGTCTTGGCAGTAGCCGCCGGCGGACGATAGGCCTCGGCGAAGCTGCTGCCCGGATCGAATTGCGCGGCGGTGTAACGGGCCGACGGCGGCTTGCGCTGGGCCGTCCAGCCTGAGAGTTGCATGGACTGCGCCATGGCAAAGCCGCGGTCCATCAGGTCGGCCATCTGGCGGTCCCGACGGCCGGCGCTGTCGCCGCCCATCACCACTCCGATCAGCCGGCGGTTGTCGCGCATGGCCGACATCACGAGGTTGAAGCCGGAGGCCGAGGTGTAGCCGGTTTTGAGGCCATCGGCGCCGTCGTAGCTGCCGAGCATGCGGTTGTGATTGTCGAGCGGCCGTCCGCGATAGGTGTAGCTCTGAACAGAAAACACCGCATAGTAGTGCGGATAGTCGCGCATCAGGGCATTGGCGAGACGAGTCAGATCGCGTGCCGTCGTGACCTGTTCACGGTTGGGCAGGCCGGACGCGTTGCGAAACACCGTCGAACTCATGCCGAGTTGGCGCGCTTTCTGGGTCATCAGGCGGGCAAAGTTCGCCTCGTCGCCGCCGAGCACTTCGGCAAGGACGACGGCGGCATCGTTCGCCGAACGGGTGACGAGGGCCATCGTTGCGTCGCGCACGATGACCGAACCGCCGGGCGTCAGGCCCATCTTTGTCGGCGGCGCGTTGAGGGCATTCGACGACACCGGCAGCCTGTCGCCCAGTGAAAGCCGGCCGGAATCGAGTGCCGAGAAAGTGAGGTAGATCGTCATCAGCTTGGTGAGTGATGCCGGGTAGCGAAGCTCATCGGCCTGCTCGGACACAAGTTCACGGCCGCTGGTGGCATCGACGACCAGGTAGGCGGCCTTGCCGGAGACCGCAGGATTGGGCACCCACGGCGACGGGTTGTGAATTGTTTTCTTCTTGGAGATGTTGCGCGCCTTGGACGGCGGCACGGCGCGCTTCGTCGATGCCGACCGGGCGTCGGCGTCCGACGGCGCTACGATGGCACCAGCGAAAAGGAAAGCCACGGCAAGCCGAGACAGGCCGACCGCGATGCGCTTGAGGGGAAAGGTCATCGCTCGCTACGCCACTACAATTTATGTCAATATTCTTGTTCTCTACCAAGACTTTAGAAGAGATTCCTTTCACTTTACTAAAGTTTATGGGGTTATGCAACTTTCGCCCGCCGTGCTGCTGCCCTAGTTGGTTCGGAAAATGCTTGGACCCATGGGGGATTGGTGATGAAACACACGTTCATGGCAACGATCGGCCTGGTGCTGGTCATCGCCAGCAGCGCCTGGGCGCAGCGGGCAGACCGCAATGTCGACCGGCCGATCGCTCGCAGCTTCAACTGGTTCTCCTATGTGGCGGCTGACGATATCCGGCAGGCCTGCCGAACGGGTGGCCGCAATCGGATCCGGCTGGTCTATAATGCACTCTGGCGCGAGCAGGTGCGAACCTATGAGGTTTTCCTGCAGCCCGACGGCACGGCGGGCCTGGACATTGGTGTGCTGTCGAACCGGACCGACCTGTCGGAGATCACGATCGGCAAACTCTCCGATGTGCTGGCTCCCTGGAGCATGAAGCATGGCGAGCGCCTCTTGAGCGTCGACGAAACCCGCGAGTTGGCAGGGTTACTGGAAGCGAGCGCAGCCTTCGGCCCACCCCGCGACGGCCTGCGCTTGCCGTACAACGATTTCTGGTGGACCGTCGCTTCCTGCCGCAGCGGGGTCT
>Ga0155465_1213_pt1 | contig 12696 bp, 12 predicted proteins | sample RifCSPhighO2_12_FD_107123 | JGI IMG/M metagenome (GOLD analysis project Ga0155465, IMG submission 107123) | Alphaproteobacteria bacterium RIFCSPHIGHO2_12_FULL_66_14 | reverse complement strand
CGGCGTGCCGGTGATGCGCGCCTGGCCGGTCACGGGGTTCCTGTCGCGCCACATGGCGGTGGTGAAGGTCCAGCCCATCAGGCGGATCTGGCCGCCCAGCAGCGAGAGATCGATCTTCTGGCCGACGCCGGAGGTGCGCGCATGCGTGAGCGCCGCCAAGGCGCCGCCGAAGGCCAGGATGGCGCAGGTCTCGTCGGCCACGGAGACCACGCCGGTGCGCATCTTCTGGCTCGGCATGGAATAGGCCTCGGCGATGCCGCCCAGCGCCTGCGCCATCGAATCGGTGCCGGGCAGATGGGCGTGCGGCCCCTTGGGGCCGTAGCCCGAGATCGAGACATAGACCAGCTTCGGGTTCAGCTTGCGCAGCTCGTCGTAGCCAAAGCCGTTCTTTTCGGCCGCACCGGGGCGGAAGTTCTGGCCGAAGATATCCGCCTTGGCCGCGAGCTTGTGCAGGATGGCACGGCCCTCCGGCGTCTTGAGATTGAGCGTCACGCTCTTCACGCCGCGGTTGTTGGTCTCGAAGAAGGTGCTGCCCTTGCCCGGCAGCACGGTCATGCGGCGCGAGGAATCGCCGCCGTCCGGTGTCTCGATCTTGATCACGTCGGCACCGAGGTCGGCCATCAGCATCCAGGGCACGGTGCCGGCCTGCGCCGTGGAGCAGGAGACGACCTTTACGCCCTGAAGCGGGCCCCATGGCGAAGAGCTGTGCGGTGGGGACATGGCTGGACCTCCTCTGTGAAGGACACAGGCTAGATCAAGCAGCGCCTCAAACACATCCAGAATGGATGCGATTCGTGCAACCCGGCCCACCGGATGCGGTATCCTGCCTGGGCCGAGCCCGCCGCGAGGATGCCGTCATGACCGACAAGATTGTGAGGATGCGACCCACCGCCAAGCAGACGCCGGGGGCCAGCGCCGGGCTTTGCGCTCTGGCCAGTGCCGCCGCGCCGTTCGTCTATTTCGATCGCGCACCCAATTTCGGCTTCAATGGCGCCGTGGCGAATATCTCCCTCGAGGTGGTTCGCTTCGCGGCCCCATCCGACGGCGCGGAGGTCGTGGCCGATCGGGTGACCGTGGCGCATCTGCGCATGACACTAGACGCCATGCGGTCGCTCAAGGCGGCAATCGAAGGAGTCGAGCGTATCGCGGAGGCCGCTGGCGTGCCTGCAAAAGGTTAGGTCGCGACCAGGGCAACGCTATTCGAACATGTAGCAGGCGACGAAGTGGCCGGGTGAGACCTCGCGCAGCGCCGGCTCCTGCTGCGAGCAGCGCGGCATGACATGGGGACAGCGCGTGTGAAAGCGGCAGCCCGATGGCGGGTCGAGCGGCGACGGCACCTCACCCTTGAGTTCGATCTCCTCCGCCGCTTGCCCCGGCCATGCCACCAGGACGGCCGAGAACAAGGCCTTGGTGTAGGGATGGCGAACGTCCTCGAACAGGGAAGCCGTCGGCGCCTTCTCGACGATCTTGCCGAGATACATCACCACCGTGTGGTCGGCCATGTGGCGCACGGTGGCGAGATCGTGCGCCACGAGCAGGTAGGCGACGTCGTCCTGGGCCTGGATGTCCTTCAGGAGGTTCATCATCTGGGCCCGGATCGACACATCGAGCGCCGAGACCGGCTCGTCAAGCACGATCAGCTTCGGCCGCGAGGCGAGCGCCGCCGCAAGCGCCACGCGCTGGCGCTGCCCGCCGCTGAACTCGTGTGGATACTGCTGCGCCTGCTCGGGGCGCAAGCCGACCTGGAGCAGGAGCTCGCGCACCCGCTCGTCGATCCTCGCCCGGTCGCCCCTCCGCCGATTTCTAGAGGCATTGACGATCAGCGATTCGGCGATGGTGCGCCCCACCTTCATGCGCGGATTGAGCGACGACCAGGGATCCTGGAATACCGCCTGCACCCTGGCGCGGTAGGCGCGCAACGCCTCGCCCTGCAGGCCGTGGATCGGCTCGCCGTCGAGCAGGATGCGGCCCTCGGTCGGTTCCTCGAGATTGAGGATCATGCGGGACGTCGTGGTCTTGCCACACCCTGACTCGCCCACCAGGCCCAGCGTCTCGCCGGCGCGGATCTCGAAGGAAACGTCATCCACCGCCTTGATCTGACCAAGCGTCTTCGCGAACAGAATGCCCTTGGTGAAGGGGAAATGCTTGCGCAGGCCCTCGACGCGCAACAGCGGAGCCGCATTCATGACGACGCGGCCTTCCAGCAATCCGCGGTGTGTTCCTCGCCGACCCGGACCGTGCCGGGATAGACGTCGAGGCAACGCTGCTCGACAAGGGCACAGCGCGAGGCGAAGCGGCAGCCCGCCGGCAGGTCCATCAGCGACGGCGGCTGGCCCTCGATCGTGGCCAGCCGGCCGACCGGGCCGGTCATCTTGGGTACCGAAGCGATCAGGGCGCGGGTATAGGGATGCTGCGGCGCCTCGAAGATCTGCCGCACCGGGCCACATTCGACGATGCGGCCGGCGTACATCACCGCCACGCGGTCGCACATGCGCCCGACGACGCCGAAATCGTGAGTGATGAACAGGATCGCCATGCCGGTCTCGGCCTGCAGGCGCTTTAGCAGTTTCAGGTACTGCAGCTGGATCGTGACATCGAGCGCGGTGGTCGGCTCGTCGGCAATCAGTACCCCGGGCTCGCCGCTGATGGCGATGGCGCCCACCACACGCTGCTTCATACCGCCGCTCATCTGGTGCGGATACTGACCGATGCGCTGTTCGGGTGCCGCGATCTCGACACGACGCAACGCCGCCACCGCCTCCTCCATCACGGCGGCGCGCGGCGCGCGCTTGCGGCGCTGGATCGCCTCCCGCAGCTGGTCGCCGACCGTGAACACCGGATTGAGCGAGGTCTGCGGATCCTGCAGCACCATCGAAATACGCCGCCCGCGGATCTCGCGCATTTCTGCCGGCGTGCACTCCAGGATGTTCTCACCGCCCAGCCGCACCTCGCCTTTGATGGTGCGGGCGCCACCCTTCGGCAGCAGCCGCATCAGCGACAGGGCCGTGAGGCTCTTTCCGCAGCCCGATTCGCCCACCAGACCCAGTACCTCGCCGCGCCGGAGCGAGAAGCTCACCCCGTCGACCGCCTTCACGACGCCGCGGCGCAGGAAGAAGTGCGTGTGCAGGTCGCGAACCTCGAGGACGGTTTCGACAGTCATAACTGGCGCAGCCTCGGGTCGAGACGGTCACGCAGCCAGTCACCGAACAGATTGACCGACAACACCATCAGCGTGATGGCAATGCCCGGAATCAGCGCCACCCACCAGGCATCGGCGATGCGCCCGCGGCCCTCGGAGATCATCAGGCCCCAGGTCGGCGTTGGTGGCGGGATTCCGGCGCCGAGGAAGCTCAGCGTCGCCTCGGCGATGATCACGACGCCGATGTTGAGCGTGACCAGGACCATAAAGGTATTGAGCACATTTGGCAGGATGTGCGTCAGCATGATGCGCGGGGCTGAACAGCCGCGTACTCTGGCGAGGGCTACGAAGTCGCGCTGCCTGAGGGAAAGTACCTCGCCCCTGATGACGCGCGCGAAGCTCGCCCACAGGAGCAGGCTGATGGCGATCACCAGCGTGCCCAGGCCCTGGCCCATGGTGACGGCGAGCAGCAGCGCGAACAGGATGGCCGGAAAGGTGAAGGCGGCGTCCACCAGGCGCATCAGCACGCTGTCGACTGCGCCGCCGACATAGCCCGAGACGATGCCGACGACGAGGCCGATGCCACCGCCCGCAGTCAGCGCCAGAAGTGCCACGATCAGGCTGACCCGCGCGCCGTAGATAAGGCGGCTCAGGATGTCGCGACCGAAGGCGTCGGTGCCGAGAAAGTACTTGTCGCTGCCACCCGCCATCCAGGCCGGCGGCAACAGCTTGTCGCGCAATGTCTGGTCGATCGGCGAATAGGGCGCCAGCAGCGGCGCGAAGAGCGCCATGACCACGATCACGGAAATGATCGCGATCGGTATCCAGGGCACGCGTGCGGTGCGCCGAAAGCCCCCGGGGACTCTGGCCGGCCAGACAAGACGCCACAACGAGAGCCGTCGCGCGACGGCGTCTGTGGAATGCGGACGTTCGGCAAGAGCCATGGTCAGGCCAGCCGTATGCGCGGGTCGACATAGGCATAGAGGATGTCGACGCCAAGGTTGATCGAAAGAATCAGGATCGATTTCAGGATGATCACCGCCTGCAGCAGCGGAAAGTCGCGATAGATCACGGCCTCGTAGGTCAGCCGGCCGATACCGGGCCAGGCAAACACGGTCTCGGTCACGATGGCGCCGGTGATCAGGTTGCCGACGAACACGCCCCACAGGGTCAGCACCGGGATCAACGCGTTGCGCAGGCAATGCTTCCAGATCACGACGGCTTCGCTCAGTCCCTTGATGCGCGCGAGTTTGACGAACTCGCTCTCCATCACTTCCAGCATGGCCGAACGCGTGATGCGCATGAAGCCGGCAACCAGGAAAGTACCCAGCGTGATGACCGGCAGCACATAGTGGGACGGGCCGCCCATGCGCCCCGACGGCAGCCAGCCCAATTCGACGCTGAACACGAAGATCAACAGCACGCCGAGCCAGAAGCTCGGCATGGCGACGCCCAGCACCGCGACCGTGCCCGCCGCGCGGTCGAGCATGCCGCCGCGATTGAGCGCCGCCACGACGCCGAGCGGAATGCCGAGCATCATGCCGAGCAGGATCGCCCAGGGAATGAGCACGAGCGTGTTGGGCAGGCGATCGAAGAAGGCCTCGACCGCCGGCTGCTTCATGCGGATCGACATGCCGAGGTCGCCATGGACCGCCTTGCCGACGAAGATCGCGAACTGGTCGAGGATCGGGCCGTCGAGGCCGAGCGTCTGGATCAGCGCCGTGCGGTCCTCGGGCGTTGCATCCTCGGGCAGCATCAGGTCGACCGGATTGCCGGTGAGCCGGCCCAGGAAGAACACGATCGTCGCCACCATGCAGAGCAGGATCGCGCCCTGCATCAGGCGGCGCGCGATGTAGCGCTTCATGGGGTGCCGGGGCTCACTTCTTCCAGGGCTTCTGCTCGGGGCGCGGGATGCGTTCGAACACGTCGCCCAGCTCGTGCCGGCCAGCGATCGGGGCGAACTGCCCGACCTTCTTGGTATTGATCGCGTAGTAGCCCATGCCTTCGAGGATCGGGACCACGATCCAGGAGTTGGACACCAGTTCCACCATCTTGTCGGTCAGCACAGTGCGCTTGGTCCGGTCGAGTTCGGACCCCAGGGCGCGGTAGGTCTTGACGAACTCCTGGCAGGTCTCATTGCAATTGTCCTTGTCGCCGAACAGGCGCTGCGTGCTTTCAGGCGAGAAGCCGCCATTATAGCGCCACGGCGCATCGGGCCGGCCGGCCGTGCGGTACATCGAGGCCCAGCCGATCAGCTGAGCCTGGTCGCCGCGTTCCAGCGGTGGGAACGAGCCCCACTCGTAGTGCTTGAGCGTCACCTTGACGCCGATCTTGGTCCACATGTCGGCGATCGCGGTGCCGATATCGATCATGAACTGCGTGCCCGGCAGCGCCGTGTTGGCGAACTTCAGCTCGAAGCCGTTGGGATAGCCCTCCTCGGCCAGGATCTTCTTCGCCAGGACGGGATCGTAGCGGTAGGCCTCATCCGCCCATTTCTTCCAACGCTCGGCGCTGAAGAAGTCGGTGTAGCCGAAGGTGGCGAAGGGATGCGGCATGCGCGCCTTGCCGTTCATGACGTGCTCGATCACCTGCTTGCGGTCGATCGCGAGCGACAACGCCTGGCGCACCCGCACTTTGGCGACCGGCGAGTCCTTCACCTCCGGCCGCCAGGTGCCGTAGAATTGAAAGATCGCCTGCATCGTGCCCGGCACCGACAGCACCTCCAACCCGGCGCGCGACGCACCGAGCATGGTCTCGGGCCCGATCGAGGCGATCCCGGCCTCGCCGGTGCGCACCATGGCAACTCGCGTGCTTTCCTCCGGCACCAGCAGGAAGTGCAGATCCTTGAAATGCGGGCGACCGCGCCAATGCGGAGTCGTGACGGCCGTGAACTCGATGCGATCACCCGGCACGTTGCGCACGAACTTCCAGGGGCCGCTTCCGATCGGCTTCTTGCGGAACTCCTCCTCGCCGACCTTTTCGATATAGGTCTTGGGCATGATAGCGCCCTCCGGCGCCACCGCGCGCGACAATCCGGCAGGCAGGCCGATCTGCGGGCTGGTGGTCCGCACCTTCACCGTCAGATCGTCGACCACCTCGATGTTCTTGATCGTTCGCCGCATCGTCGCCGCCGCGGCCGCGAGCGAGCCCGGCCCCATCTGACGCTCGAGGCTGAACTTGACGTCATGCGCGGTGAGCTTGTCGCCATTGTGGAACGTCTGGCCGGGCCGGAGATAGAAGGTCCATGCCAGGCCGTCGGGCGATAGTTCCCATCGCTCGGCGACTCCGGGGCCGACACCGCCTTTTGCGAAGTCGAAGCCGACCAGCGAGTCGTACATGGCCGCCTGGTAGACCGCGTTGCCCGGCCGCCCTTCGAGGATCGGATCTAGTGTCTGGGCGCCGAGTGATTCGACGGCGAAGACGAGCGTGCCCTTCTGGTCCTGAGCCTGAGCCGGCGCCATGGCGGCGGCGACCAAGGCGACAGCGAGGGCCGCAGTTGTCACGATATGCCGGAGCATGGGGACCTCCCTAAGGTCGACCGAGCGTTGTTGGTTCTTGAGACTCAACTGACGGCACAGCGACTATCGGTCGCGCCTTGAAAACTTGTCAATAGGTCCGGGCTCGATCTTCGACGAACACCCGTGCCGGTCACACTGAGCACGAAACGACAGGACACGATCCGGCATCGGACCCGCGTCATGGGTCTGAATCGGAGGCGCTAGGTGCTTTATGTTGATCCGGCCTTGCACAAAGGAGCCACCGCCACCGCTGCGGCGTTTCGACAGCCGGTTCGTGACGTCCTCCTCGAACGCCAGGCGGAAACACATCTTCTCCAACCTTTCGAACGGCAACGCATCGAACTCGCGCGCCTCGTCCTCGAGAATTCGCACGCCTCCTTCGTGATGCGCAACAGCACCGAGAGGTTGATGAAGTCGCATTTCGCGCGTCGGGCCGTCGTCAGCATAAACGCCATCGTGGAGCTGCGTTGCCTGGCTCGACGTTGACAATCGACGCCGCACCCTTGGCGTCGGCTCCCTGCCGCCCGGCACCGCATCGAATCGCAGGCCACCGGCTCGCTCGAGCGGAAGGAAGTCGCGGCCTGGAAGTCCGCTGTCCGATCAAGACGACAGGTCGAACTCTCGATAGCCTGTTGACCCACCCGCAGACACGCGTTGACCCGGTCCACCGATGGCCACTAGCATCGAGACAGCTCCGTTGAACGGAGGTGCCTCGCATTGGCGACAACGAAAACAGAGACAGGGAGTGAAAGCCATGATCCGTGAGAGACGCAAGATAGCCGCGTTCGGCATCATCGCCGGAATCGCAATGACCTTCACGAGTGTGGCTTTCGCCGCAGATGTGAAGCTGCCGAAGGAAATATCCTGGACCGCCTATGAGAGCGGCTCGTCGGGCTATTCGCAGTCGGTCGGCATCGGCAACATGCTGAAAAAACACTACGGCGTCGATCTGCGGATCATTCCCGGGAAGAACGATGTCTCGCGCATGACGCCGCTGAAGCTCGGCCAGTCGAAGCTGTGCGCTTGCGGCATGGCCTCCTATTTCGCCCAGGAAGGCGTGCTGATGTTCGCCGACAAGAACTGGGGGCCGCAACGGCTCTACAATCTCTTCAACAACAACGGACGCAACGGTCAGCAGGTGGCCGTGTCCGCCGTCTCCGGTGTAAAGACGCCCGCTGACCTCAAGGGCAAGCGCGTCACGTTCGTGAAGGGAGCGCCGGCGCTCAACCAGAACATGGAGGCGTTTCTCGCCTTCGGCGGCCTCACCTGGAAGGACGTCATCAAGGTCGAGGTGCCCGGCTGGGGCCAATCCGTCGATGCCGTGATCAACGGGCAGGCCGATGCCGTCTGGGGCAGCACGGTGTCGAGCAAATACGCCCAGCTCGCATCCTCGCCGCAGGGCCTGTACTTCCCGCCCCTTCCGGCGAGCGACAAGGCCGGCTGGGAACGGGCTCGCAAGATCGCGCCCTGGTGGGTGCCGTCGACGGTCCAATCCGTCATAGCGGGCTACAAGGGAAAGGTACCCTACGAGGGCAGTAACTTCCCCTACCCGCTGTTCGTCTCGACTCCCGACGCCTCCGAGGCGCTCGCCTACGGCCTGACCAAGGCCGTGATGGATAACTACAACGACATCAAGGAGTCGGGACCGAGCATGGACGGCTATCAGCTCAGCTCGCAGAACTTCAATTTCGTGTTTCCCTACCACCCCGCGGCCATCCAGTTCTACAAGGAGAAGGGTGTCTGGAAGGCGGAGCACGATGCTCACAACGCCGCTCTGCTGAAGCGGCAAGACGTTCTCGCCGCCGCCTGGAAGGAAATGCAGGGCAAGAAGGTCGACGACGACAAGTTCGCGGCAGAGTGGATGAAGCTCCGCGCGGCCGCCCTGACCAAGGCCGGCATGCCGGTGGTCTTCAACTGAGGACCATGCATTTCCGTCCGGCCGTCAACTGAGATGGCCGGACGGCGCTGACACGGTGCCGACGCTCCCAGGATACGTCGGCACGTTCATTCAATGCGAAATGTGAGGCGGAGCGAGAGGTGCCGGTCGCGCGTCGACTGGACGCCGTTGCCGCGTCCCGCGACACGAGGCCGGTCTCCGGGGGGAAGTCAATGACAACGATCGACACGTCCGAGGGCGAGAAGGCGGCGGCGGCTGCCGATATCTCGTCGCAACGCCAGCTCACCGGCCTTCCCCGGCTGCTCACCGCGTTCGCTGCGATCGCGTCGGTGCTGCTCTCGGCCTATCTCATCTTCGGTATCGGCCCGATCCTGCAGTGGTTCGTGCCGCTGGAAACCCAGTACTTTTACGTCCTACTGGCGTTTCTCATCCCGATCGTCTTCCTGATGTACCCGATGCACGCCGGCGCCCGAGATCATACGCCGTGGTACGACTGGCTGCTCGCGCTCGCGGCCTTCGCCATACCCGTCTACTTTGCCATCCGGGGCGACGCGATGCTCAACGAGGGTTGGGAGTACAACGCGCCTTTCCACGGCAAGGTGCTCTCCTTCGCGATGTGGGCCATCGTTCTCGAGGCGCTCCGGCGTGCCGGCGGCACGGCCATTTTCGCCATCTGCCTCGTCGTTTCGCTCTATCCGATCTTCGCGGGCTACGTGCCGGGCGTGCTCGGCGGCCAATCCGTAGCTGCCGAGATCACGGCCGGCTTCCACGTCTTCGGCACCGAGAGCGTGCTCGGCATCCCGATGAACGCCTTCGCCAACCTGGTGATCGGCTTCCTGGTATTCGGCATCGCGCTGCAGATGACAGGCGGCGGTGCTTTCTTCCTCAATCTCGCCTTCGCCCTGCTCGGCGGACGCCGTGGTGGTCCGGCGAAAGTCGCAATCTTCTCCTCGGGCCTGATGGGCTCGATGTCGGGAAGCGTCATCACCAACGTGCTGACCACCGGTGTCCTGACGATCCCGGCCATGAAGCGTGTCGGCTTCCGACCCGCCTACGCCGCCGGCGTCGAGGCCTGTGCCTCCACGGGCGGCGTGCTGATGCCGCCGGTGATGGGAGCGACGGCCTTCGTGATGGCCGCCTTCATCGAGCTGCCCTATTCGCAGATCGTGGTCGCCGCGATCTTCCCCTCGCTGCTTTATTATCTCGGCCTCTACCTCCAGATCGACGCCTACTCGGCGCGCGAGTCGATGAAGGGGCTTCCGCTATCGGAGTTGCCTCGTATCGGCCGGGTGCTGCTCGACGGGTGGTTCTACGTTACTGTCTTCGTCGTGCTGATGGTCATGCTGCTCTATCTTCAGCGCGAGGCGCAGGCGCCCTTCTACGCGACGGCTGCCCTCCTGATCATCAACCAGCTGTCCGGCACGCATCGCTGGGGCTGGAAGAGTCTCGGGGACTTCGTGGTGGCGGTGGGCCGGCTGTTCGCGGAACTCGCGGCCATCTTGGCCGGGGTCGGCCTCATCATCGGCGCGCTCTCTCTCAGCGGCAAGATCGGGTCGATCACCTATACGCTCGTGCAGCTCGCGGGCGACAACGTACTGCTGCTGCTGGTGATGGGTGCCGTCACCAGCTTCATCCTCGGCATCGGCATGACGGTGACGGCGGCCTATCTATTCCTCGCCGTCACGCTCGCCCCGGCGCTGACCGGGCAGGGCCTCGACAAGCTGGCAGTGCACCTCTTCCTGCTCTATTGGGGCATGATCTCCTTCATCACGCCACCCGTCGCTCTCGGCGCCTACGCTGCGGCCTCGCTCGCCAAGTCGAGCCCCATGCAGACCGGCCTCGAGGCCATGCGCTTGGGAAGCATCATCTACTTCGTGCCATTCTTCTTCGTGCTCAACCCGGCACTGATCGGGCGTGGTGAGCCCATGGAGATCATGATCGTGCTGACGACGGCCGTCGCCGGCATCGCCCTGCTATGTGCGGCGCTGCAGGGCTATCTGTGGGGTGTCGGTGCGCTCGACGGCAATGGCCTCTTCGCCTGGCCGGCGCGGGTACTGCTCGGTCTCGCCGGCATCGTCCTCGCGCTGCCGGGCAGTGACCTGATCGGCTTCACGCATTGGCAGCTGCTCGAGATCGCGACCGGCCTCGGTGTCGTCGGACTGGGCCTGGCCCGGCTCGGCCGACGAAAGGTGAGCGCAGCACCGGCCTGAGCAGCCGTCCCGCGCTCGGGCGCGGAATTATGCGGGCGTCAGACCGAACAGCTCGCCCACCAGATGGGCTTGGCCCTTATAGCTGGTGGCCAGCAGCGCCGCATTCTGGCCCGACGGCCAGTCGTCGAAGATCTGTTTCGCATCACGGTTCAGTTCGACGTCCATTCCACGAGCCTGTCGAATAGAATGCGCAATGACCAGGGAGGACACTCGCATGGCGCTTTACGAACTTCGGACCTATACGCTTTACGTCGGCAAGATGGCCGAGGCGGTGAAGCTCTATCAGGAGTTGGGCTTCCCGGCGCTCGACAAGGGTGGGCACGCGAAGAACCTGGTCGGCTACTTTCAGGGCGACACCGGCACGATCAATCAGATCGTCCATATGTGGAAATTCGCGGACGACGCCCACCGGCGCGCGCACTGGGCCGCGGTATTCGCGAACAAGGATTTCACCGAAGGCTTCGCCGCGAAGTTCCGCCCGCTGGTGATGACTCAGGAAGTGAAGCTGCTCACCGCCGCGCCCTGGGGACCACATCCCTAGCAAGTGCCCGCGTACCAGCCATCGGCATCGCACACCTTGCCGTCAGGCCGCGTGCATGTGCCCTTTTCGTCGGCCGCGCTGCTGCCCGCTCCCACGGTGTATCGGCCGCCAGTGATCGCGCAATGGCGTCCGGCCGGCGTGATGTAGCCGGTGACACGTCTACCGCCGACCGGGCATTCGCCGCGGAACAGCGCCCATTCCTCACACTGGTAGTCGTCGGCGAACACGCAGACGCCGTACTGGCCGCCGTCGGGCCGGCGCTCGATTTGCAACATTCCACCCTTCTGCGTGCAATTCACCGAGGCCGGGTTTGCGAGCTGCAGTGTGGGCGCGGTCTGCGCCGACGCGCCGATACCGGCGACCGCCAAGCACAACGTGGACACCGCAACGGCGACAATCGTTCGGTGCATCGAGGGGTTCGCCGTCGTGGCCGTTCCTCAGGATCGCTACTTCAGTTCGAACGGATAGATGACCTTCCAGTCGCTCTTCATGTCGACGATGGCCCACTTGCGGCGGACCGCCTCGTCCCACGCCTTGTCGAGCTGGCCGATGGGCGAATTCCGGTCGTACGCATACTCGCGCACGGCGTCGGTGTGATGAACGAGACCCATGAACCGCGCACCGGCGCCGGCCGCGGTCCATTCCAGCATCTGCTGGTCGCCGTCGGAGTTGCCGAAGGCCAGAACTGGCCGTCGGCCGATGAACTGGTTGATGCCGACCGGCTTGCCGGCGCCGTCGTCGATGAATTCGACCTTCGCTTCCTTCCTCAGCACTGGCACACCATCGGCCTGCAGGATGAATTTTGTCACGCCCGACGAGCCAACGACCTGTTCCGGCGGAATGCCATAGACCCGCTCCGTCCATGGCCGCATGAATTCGATGCCACCGCCCGAGACGATGAATGTCTTGAACTGGTTGGCACGCATGTAGGCCAGCAGCTCGAGCATCGGCTGGTAGACGAGATCCGTGTAGGGCCGCTTGAAGCGCGGATGGCGTGCCGTGGCAAGCCAGTCGTTCACGGCCCCGGCGAACTCCGCGGTCGTGAGGCCGGCGTGGGTCGCAGCCATGATCTCGAGCAGGCCCTTCTCGCCCATCGCGGCAAGCGCCGCCCTGTCGTCCGCCAGCACCGACTTGAAGGGTTCCTGCGTCTTCCATTCCGGATGCTGCGGCGCCAGCGCCTTCACGCGATCCATGGCGAAGGCGACCTGGAAATAGACCGGCTGCTCGGTCCACAGGGTGCCGTCGTTGTCGAAGGTCGCGATGCGCTCGGCGACCGGCACGAAGTCGCGGCCGCCGGCCGTCGTCGTCCGAGCGACGAAATCGAGGATCGCCTTCTTCACCGGCCCGTCGTTCCACGAGGGCAGCGGATCGGTCTGACCGAAGGACGGTGC
>Ga0155465_1210_pt3 | contig 13135 bp, 16 predicted proteins | sample RifCSPhighO2_12_FD_107123 | JGI IMG/M metagenome (GOLD analysis project Ga0155465, IMG submission 107123) | Alphaproteobacteria bacterium RIFCSPHIGHO2_12_FULL_66_14 | reverse complement strand
GGCATCGAGCGCCTGCCGGCAGGCCGTCCGGGGCTCGCTGGTGAGACCGAAGATCGCCATCACGCCATCGCCGATGAATTTGTCGACACGGCCGCCGGCCGCTTCGATCGCCTGCCCGGTGGCGCGGAAATACCGGTTGAGCAGGAACACCACGTCGTAAGGCAGTTTCCCCTCGGAGATCGACGTGAATCCGCGGATATCCGCGAAAAGGATGGCGACGTAGTGCTCGCCGCCGTGGGCCTGCGGCTGGCGGCGGTAGGCCTCGACCGGGCCTGTCGAGGGCGGCAGCAACGGCGTCACCCGATAGTGGCCGGGCGGCGGCCGGAGCTGGCAGGCGAGGCGCACGTTGGCCGGCGCGCCCACCCGGGACAGGACCTTCTGCTCCTCCGTCGAAGCCGGCGGCAGCTTGGCGCGATCTTCACCGCCCATACGCACCCTGCAGGTCGAGCAGCGGCCGCGTCCGCCGCACACGGAGGCATGTGGAATTCCAGCGATGCGACTCATCTCCAGAACGGTGAGCCCCGTCGCATGGGACGCCGTCCGGCGTTCGCCATAGCTGAGATGGACGACGCCCGCGCGACGCTGCCAAAGAGTGCGGACCGGATGGGCCAGGATCAGGGCGACAAGCAACCCGAGCGCCGTGAATTCAAGGGCATTGGCGATGGCATAGAGCGTGGCGATCTGGGCCGCCGTCGGTGCCCGCGCGCGGGCGAAGAGTTCGTCGAGAAAGCCCGGGCGCTGGGCAAGTTCGGCGACGTCACGAAGCGCGATCCCCGCCCCGGCAATACCCGCGACCGGAACCAGCAGGGCGAAGGCATAGAGCACCGGCAGCCACGGCCGGTACCACGGCCGCAGACGCCACGCGAAGTGCAGTCCGATGCAGGCATGCAGCCAGACGACGAGAGGCAGCGAAAACTGGCGCGCGACGACAGTCCAGTCACTGGCAAGGAGCGACCCGAGGACCCAGGGATAGCCCGACTCGACATTGTAGAGTTCATATGCGAGGCGCGTGCCGATGACATGGATCGTGCCCAGCGGCACGATCGATGCGCCCAGGATCCACTGTCCCCATTCCCAGCGTGACAGCTGCAGCGTCCGGCGCCGGTAGAGTGACCACAATGCCAGGCAAAAATGGGCCAGTAGCGCGCCGTAGAGAGCGACCTGGCCGATCGGGTTGTGCCAGATGAACACGAACCAGATCCGCCCGGCCTCGAGCACGCGCAGCGAGATCAGGCCGAGCGCGTGATTGAGCAGATGCGTGACGACATAGAAGAAGAGGACGTAGCCCGACCACAGGCGGATCCGTCCGGCCATGGCGTTATCTCAGGAGCAGCAACACCGCCTCGGCCGGCCGGCCGATCGCGGCGCGCTCGCCCGCCACCACGACGGGCCGCTGCAGCAGGACCGGATGGGTGGCGATGGCGCGGGCGATGTCGGCCTTGCCGAGGTCCTCCTTCTTCTTCCGCAGGGCCTTGAACTCGGGCTCGCCGTCTCGGATCAGGTCGCCCGGATCGCCGCCGACGAGATCAATCAATTTCTCGATCTCGACCTGGCTGGGGGGGTGTTTGAGATACTCGCGGATTGTGGGCTCGACGCCCTTCTCATGCAGCAGTTCGAGCGTCTGACGCGATTTGCTGCAGCGTGGATTGTGCCAGATCGTGATCGTCATGCCGAAACTCCCGGACAGACCATGGCCGCGCGATCAGGTTTCGTCCAGCGCATCGGGGGAAACGGCATCGATCACCTTCCTGGCGACGTCATAGGCGAAGCCGGCGCGGGCCATGGTGGCGAGATCGCGGAGGCGATGGTCCTTGCGCTGCTCGGCCGGGCGGTAGGGACCGAGCCGCCGTCGCCGCGCCAGGGCGGCAGCCGCACGCTGTTCGCGCTGGGCCGGCGTCGCGTCGAGTTCGACGTCGAGGCCTTCCATTGCCTCATCGAGTGTGTCGCCATCGACGCCGGCCATCTTGAGCTTCTGGCGGGTCAGCCGGCTCGAGGTGCCGCGCCGGTGCAGCGAGCGCGCCTTGGTCTGGGCGAAAGCCTTGTCGTCGATCACGCCGGCATCGACGAATTTGGCGACGATGGCGTCGATCGCCTGGCGCACGTTTTCCATCACCGGCGCTTCGAGCATCTCGGCTCTGCGCACGCGCCGGCTCAGAACGCGGCGCAGACCTTCCGCCGTGCTGGGATAGCGCTCGAGATAGTACGTCGCGGCGTTCTGGAGATATTTCGCGGTGATCGGACGCGCGACCCGTTTCACCGCTCAGCCTCGGAGCGGAATGCCGACCATCGCCTCCAGTTCGGCGATCGCCTGGTCGGGATCGCCGACCTTGATGGTGCGCATGCCCATGGCGCGCGCCGGCTTCAGGTTGATGCCGAGATCGTCGAGATAGATGCAGGCCTCCGGCGCCACGTCCAGCAAGTCGCAGGCGTGGCGGTAGATTTGCGGGTCGGGCTTGCGCAGGCCGAGTTTGCTCGATTCCACGACATGCTCGAACAACGTCATGATGTCGGCGACGGCCTTGGCCTTTTCCGGGCTGCGCGCCATGCCCGGACCTTCGCCCGACTTCATGTTGTTGGTGATGCAGGCCACCCGGAACGCCGCCTTGCAGCGCCGCAGCGCTTCGACCATCTGCGGCCGAATGTCGCCGCTCAGTGCCTGCAAAATCCTCCAGCCGTCGACCTGATGGCCATGGTGACGCGCCTCTTCCTCGAACAGGGCGACGAAGCCTTCGAGAGAAACCTCGCTTCGTTCCATTTTCGCCCAGGCATTGGTGTCCGGATTGCGCGCATTGAGGCTGCGGATGAAATCTTTGGGAAGGCCGGCCTCGGTCTCGTAGCGGTTGAAGGCCTCGAAGGGGCTGCTGAGAATGACCCCGCCAAAGTCCCACAGGACGGCGCGGGGGGAATTTGCATGGCTCGTATTCATGGTGGTGCGACCGTGTTTACCTTGTTCCTGCCCTAGTCGGCCCTTATCTCACGCCTTCCATAGGCGACGCGTTGGTCATTAGCCACCGTTTGCCGTCACTCCGGTTAGGAACACGAAATGAGCGAAGCAGCGGTCATGACGCGCGGCAACGCAGTGGTACACGAAGGCGATAGCAGTGCGGTTGGAACGGGTCGCTCGGACGGTCGCAATCGGCGCGCGGTTGAAACCCGCCGCAAGGTGATCGCGGCCGCCAAGGCAATGATCGCGGAGACCAGCACGGCCCCGACGGTCGTGGCGGTCGCCAAGCGGGCAGATGTCTCGGTCCGCTCGGTGTTTCAGCATTTCGGCGATGTTGAGTCACTTTTCGTAACTGTCATGGACGCGATCCGACAGGACATCGTCGTGCCGCCGCCCGGCTCGAGCAGCCGTCCGCTGTCGGTCCGCATCGCCTCGGTCGTGCAGAACCTGGCCGAAATCTTCGACAAGATCGTGCCCCTGCGCGTGGCCGCCGGGCAGTTCGCCGGCCATCCGGCGCTGATCGAGCGCGCCTTGGCGTCCAAGCAGGAGCTGCGCGCCGCCACTTTCGAAGCTTTTGCGCCCGAATTCGGCGTTCTGGGCGAGCAGGCGCGCGAAGAGCTGGCCGATGCGATCGGCGCGGCGCTTTCTCTCGATGCCTGGATCGTTCTGCGTCGCCGGGACGGCCTCAGCTTCGAGCGTGCGACGGCGGTCTGGCGCCTGACCCTGACGGCCCTGTTGGCCCATCGGTTCGCCGCTACCGCGGCGGAATAGACCCCCAGACGGTGCCAATTGACTTGGCGATTGGGATCAGGGACTTAGGGGCCCCTGTCCGGATATCCCAACGCGTTACAAATGGCGACCAGCCAGCTTCATGAGGACTTTTCGCGGGAGGAGCACGTCAAGGCGGGCTCCGATCGCAGTTTCGGGTTCGTTTTCGCCGGCTTTTTCGGCATCGTAACCGCGATATCGCTGTGGCGGAGCGGCGCGACCTGGCATTGGGCGCTGCCGCTGGCGGTCGCGTTCCTGCTGGTGGCGCTGGCCTATCCCAGTCTGCTGGGCCCGCTCAACCGGCTGTGGCTGAAATTCGGCCTGCTGCTCTACAAGGTCATGAATCCACTCGTCCTCGGTCTGCTGTTCTTCGTGACCATCATGCCGATCGGCTTGGTCATGCGGGCATTCGGCAAGGATTTCCTGCGGTTGCGACTTGACAGCAATGCCAAGAGCTACTGGATCGACCGCACCCCGCCGGGGCCGCCGCCGCAGTCGATGCGCAACCAGTTCTGATCTCGAAAGGACCGAGCCATGGGCTCCATCATCGTCGAACTCTGGGCTTTCATGCGTGAGCGCAAGAAGTTCTGGCTGCTGCCGATCATGATCATGATGGTGATCTTCGGCGGCCTGATCGTGCTGACCAAGGGGTCGGCGATCGCCCCCTTCATCTACACTCTGTTCTAGGCAGTCGGGCCCCTCGCATGCGGGTACTGGGCATCTCGGCCTTCTATCACGACAGCGCTGCGGCGCTGATCGAGGACGGCCGGCTGGTCGGCGCGGCCCAGGAGGAGCGCTTCACCCGCAAGAAGCACGACTCGGGCTTTCCGCAGAACGCCGTGCAGTTCTGCCTCGACCGGGCCGGCCTCAAGCTGGCCGACATCGACTACGTGGCCTTCTACGACAAGCCGTTCCTGAAGTTCGAGCGGCTGCTCGAGACCTACCTCGCCTACGCGCCGCGGGGCTTCACTTCCTTCCGCATGGCCATGCCGCTGTGGCTGAAGGAGAAGCTCTTCCAGAAGACGCTGCTGCGCGACGAGATGAAACGGTGGGAGCCGGACTTCGACTGGCAGAAGCGCCTGCTGTTCGGCGAGCATCACCAGAGCCATGCCGCTTCTGCGTTCTTTCCCTCGCCGTTCGAGGAAGCCGCCGTCCTGACGATGGACGGTGTCGGCGAGTGGGCGACCACGTCGCTGGGCTACGGCAGGGGCAATAGCCTCGAGATGCTGAAGGAACTGCATTTCCCCCATTCCCTGGGGCTGCTCTATTCGGCCTTCACCTACTACACCGGCTTCAAGGTCAACTCGGGCGAATACAAGGTCATGGGTCTCGCGCCCTATGGCGAGCCGCGGTTCAAGGACCTGATCCTAGACAAGATCGTCGACCTCAAGGACGACGGCACTTTCCGCCTCGACCAGTCCTACTTCGACTATTGCACCGGCCTGCGCATGACGAACGACAAGTTCGCCGATGTGTTCGGCATCAAGACGCGCAAACCCGAGGAGGAGCTGACACAGGTCCACATGGATCTCGCGGCGTCGATCCAGGCCGTCACCGAGGAGATCGTGCTCCGGCTCGGCCGCTCGATCCGGAAGGAAACCGGCGCCAAAAACATCTGCCTGGCCGGCGGCGTGGCGCTGAACTGCGTCGCCAACGGCAAGCTGCTGCGCGAGAAGGTGTTCGACAACATCTGGGTGCAGCCGGCGGCCGGCGATGCCGGCGGCGCGGTCGGCGCGGCTTATGCCGCCTATCACGGCTTCATGGGCCAGCCGCGCAAGCTCAACGGCCACATGGACGGCATGGCGGGCTCCTATCTCGGTCCCGAGTACACCGACGACGAGATCGCCGAGCGCCTGACGGCGGCCAAGGCGATGTTCACGCGCCTCGATCATGCGCAGATGATCGACCAGACTGCACAGGCGCTGGCCGATTCCAAGGCCGTGGGCTGGATGCAGGGCCGCATGGAATTCGGGCCCCGTTCGCTGGGCGCCCGTTCCATCCTGGGCGATGCCCGTTCGCCCTCGATGCAGAAGACGCTGAACCTCAAGGTCAAGTACCGCGAGTCGTTCCGGCCCTTCGCACCGGCGGTGCTGCGCGAGGACCTGGGCAAGTATTTCGACATCAAGACCGACAGCCCCTACATGCTGATGGTGGCGCCGGTGAACGAGGATCGCCGCCGCGCCATGACCGCGGCGGAAGAGGCGCTGTTCGGCATCGACAAGCTGAACGTGCCGCGCTCCGACATCCCGGCTGTCACCCACGTCGACTATTCGGCGCGCATCCAGACCGTGCACAAGGAAACCAATCCGGCCTTTCACGAACTGATTGAATCGTTCAAGGCCAAGACCGGCTGCTCGGTGCTGGTGAACACCTCGTTCAACGTGCGCGGCGAGCCGATCGTCTGCACGCCAGAGGATGCCTTCCGTTGCTTCATGGGCAGCGAGATCGAGGTGCTGGTGGTCGGCAACTGCCTGCTGCGCAAGGAAGACCAGGATCCCGCCTTGAAGCTCGACTACAAGAACGCCTTCGAGCTCGACTAGCCGGATGAAGGCGCCCCTCATGCGCGCCGTTGTTTGTGATCGCCTGAGTGACCCACCGGGCGATCCTTCCGTCCTGAAAGTCGAGGAGCGGCCGATCCCGCAACCCGGGCCGGCCGACGTGCTGATCAAGGTCGGCGCCGCCTCGGTCAATTTTCCCGACATCCTGATGCTGAGTGCAGGCTACCAGCACAAGCCCGAACTGCCCTTCATTCCGGGCATGGAAGGTGCCGGCACGGTCACGGCAGTCGGCGCCGGGGTGACGACCTGGCGGACAGGCGACAAATTGATCTTCGGCGTGCGTCCGGGCGCCATGGCCCAGTACGTGCGGGTGGCAGCAAGCGGCAACCTGATGCGCCTGCCCGAGGGCTGGTCCTTCGCCGAGGGTTCGGCGTTCCGTGTCGGCGCCACCACGGCCTACCATTCGCTGATCCACCGCGCCCAGCTCAAGCGCGGCAATGTGCTGCTGGTGCACGGCGCCTCCGGCGGCGTCGGCATGGCCGCGGTTCAGCTCGGCCGCCATCTCGGGGCGCGCGTGATCGCCACCGGCGGCGACGATGCCCGGCTTGCCGTCGTGAAGGCGAACGGCGCGGATGACGTGGTGAACTATCGCACCGCCGATTTCGTCACCATCGTGAAGGAATTGACCGAAGGCCGCGGCGCCGACGTGATCTACGATCCGGTCGGTGGCGAGGTGCTGGAAAGGTCGATACGTGCAGCCGCCTATGGCGCGCGCCTGCTGGTGGTGGGCTTCACCTCGGGCGGCCCGAGCAAGATCATGTCCAACCATGTCCTGATCAAGGGCCTGTCGATCCTGGGCGTGCGCGCCGGCGAGACGATCCGGCGTCATTCGCCCGAGCTCGGGAACGACTACGTCGAGGAACTGCCGCGCCTGGCCGGCCTCGGCGTCATGCGACCGCACATCTCGCATCGCTTCCCGATGGAGCGTGCGGCGGATGCCTTCCGCGCCCTGATCGACCGCAAGGTCGTCGGCAAGGCGGTGATCGAGATGCCCACCTGATCTGGCGAGCGCCGGCCTAGCGCGAGAAGAAGATCGTCACCTTTCGATCTTCCACCGAGGCATTGCTGCTGCCGAGGCTCATGTTTCCGAACGCCTCGGGGTCGGCGACGATATAGAGGTGATTGGCCGGAACACCGTCGCGGATCATCTGTGCCGCGACGGCCTGGGCGCGCGACCGCGCCAGCTTCTCGTTGAACACCTTGTCACCCAACTTGTCGGTGTGGCCGATCAGGCAGATCACCGACACCTGCCGTGCCTTGGCCGTGGCCGCCGCCTGGGCGATGACGGACTTGTCGGCGGCCCGCAGCTGGGCGCTGCCGAGGTCGAACATCACCCATGCCGGCGGTGGCTGGTTGCCGCCGCCGCCCCTCGGGCAGGAGCCGACGGTCTGGGCGAAAGAGGGCGCGGCGGCGAAGAGGACACCGACCACGGCAAGCACACCAAATCTTTTCACTTGAGCTCTCCCTTGAGGGCCATTTCGACGAAGGGCAGACGATCGTTGCCGAAGAACATCATATCGCCCACGAAGCTCGTCGGTGCGCCGAAAACACCGCGTGCCACCGCTTCGTCGGTCGTGGCCTTCAACCGGTCCTTGACGTCCTGGTCCTGGAGGCGGCTCCCGAACCTCGCCGCGTCGAGGCCCGCTGCCGTCAGCACCGACGCCACTTCGGCCATGTCGTTGAGGTTGCGGCCATCCACCCACATCGCCCGATAGATGGCGGGATGATAGCGCTCGAAAAGGCCGTCGATCTGGGCCGCCGCCGCGCCGCGCATCAGGGCTAGGGTATTCACCGGAAAGAACGGGTTGCGCTGGAACGGCACGCCATAGTGTTTGGCCCACATCGGCATGTCGAAGGCGCTCCACGTCGACTTCTGGGCCACCGTCATCGGCGAGGCATTGCCAGTCGCCTTGAAGACGCCGCCCAGCAGCATCGGCTTGCGGGCCAAGGTGGCGCCGGCGCGCTCGGCAATGGTCTCGACCTGCGTGTCGGCCAGGTAGCTGTAGGGACTGCCGTAGTCGTAATAGAATTCCAGTGTGCGGGTCATGCGTTCCTCTCGTCTTGTGACAAGCCTGCGCTGCTTCTAGCTTGGCGACAAGAAAAGATAGGGAAGGAACGCATGAGCCGGGTTGCCGACAAGGTCGTGCTGGTGACGGGTGCCGGGTCGGGCATCGGCCGCGCCACGGCGAAGCTGCTGGCGGCCGAGGGCGCGACGGTGATCGTCACCGACGTCAACCGGCCGGGCGGAATGGAGACGGTTCAGCAGATCGGCGGACGCGCACGCTTCGAGGAACAGGACACATCGAAGGAGACCGATTGGAAGCGGATCATCGACGATATCCTGGCGCGCGAGGGCCGGCTGAATGGCTTGGTCAACAACGCCGGCATCGCCGGGCCGTTTCCCTCGACATTCGAGAGCGAGACGGTCGAGCAGTGGCAGCGCATTCTCGCGATCAATGTCCAGGGCGTGTTTCTCGGCTGCAAGCATGGCGTGCCGGCGATGCGCCAATCGGGCGGCGGCTCGATCGTGAATCTGTCGTCGCTCGCGGCCTTCCTCGGCACGCCCGACCTCTCCGCATACGGCGCCAGCAAGGGTGCGGTGCGGCAGTTCACCAAGACCGTGGCCATCGACTGCGCCCGCAAGGGCTACAAGGTGCGCTGCAATTCGGTGCATCCCGGCATCATCCTGACACCGATGGGCGAGGGTATCCTGCCCAGCGAGAAGGCGCGCGAGCGCACGCGGCAGCGCATCCCGATCGGTGATTTCGGTGCGCCCGAGGACATCGCCTATGGCATCCTCTACCTGATTTCCGACGAGTCGCGCTTCGTCACCGGCGCCGAGCTGGTGATCGACGGCGGCATGAACGCGATCTGACAGCGGAGCAGGCGATGCAACACGCCGACCAGGTGGCCTATATCGAGCGCATGCACGGCATGGCGCGTGCCAACGCGCGCGACGACGGGCAGGTCAGTCACACGTCGGTCGAGGAGTATTTCGACACCGATCGCTTCGAACGCGAGAAGGCCCTGCTGTTCCGCAAGTATCCGGTCGTGGTGGCGTTCTCCGCCCAGCTGCGCAAGCCCGGTGACTTCGTCGCCAACAACGACACCGGCCAGCCGATCCTCGTCACCCGTGGCACCGACGGCAAGCTGCGTGCCTTCCTCAATGTCTGCCGCCACCGCAGCGCCACCGTGGAACTGAAGTCCTGCGGCTCGAACAAGCGCGCTTTCGTCTGCCCCTATCACGGCTGGAGCTACGACCTCGCCGGCAAGCTGGTCGGCATCACCGACGGAGCCTGGTTCGGTGAGGTCGATCGCGCGACGCACGGGCTGCGCGCGCTCGCCGTCGCCGAGCGTTGCGGCATGGTCTTCGTGGTGCCGACGGCGCTCGAATTGGGCGAAAGCGCCGACATCGACATGGATGCCTTTCTCGGACCGGTTAAGGCCGATCTTGCGTCCTGGGACATGCAGGACTGGGAAGTTCACAGCACGACGCCGATCCGGCCGCACATGAACTGGAAGCTGGTGATCGACACCTTCCTCGAACTCTACCACTTCCGCTACCTGCACGGCGCCAGTGTGGCGCCGCTGTTCCTCGACAACATCACCGCCTACGAACGCCGCGAGCGTCATTCCCGCTTTGCCGTCTGCAGGCCGTCGATCCTCGAGGTCGAGAGCCAGCCGCGCGAGACCTGGCAGCTCCGCGACCATGCGGTCGTGCTCTACAATCTCTTCCCCAATACGGTGCTGGCCTACACCCAGGATCATTGCGGCGTCTTCACCAGCTTCCCGGTGTCGCCCGACGAGGCACTGATCAACGTCTCGGTGCTGGTCGATCCCGTGGAGCGGGCGAAGAAGCCTGAAAGCTATTGGAAGACCAACCAGGGTCTGATCCTGGCCGCGCTCGACGAGGATTTCACGGTCGGCGCCAGCATTCAGGCGAATTTCAGGAGCGGCGCCAACCGCGTGCAGACCTTCGGCAAGTTCGAGAAGGCGCTGGGCTGGTATCATGAGGAGATCGACGCGGCGCTCAAAGCGCCGCAGGCGCTTGGTGGCGTGTAGCGCTGCAGGGAGCTATGCGTTTTGCCGACGTAGTCGGCAAAAGCGCTGAGCGACCGAAGCGCGGGCGCCGCACCGTCCAGAAAGAATCTCGGTGTGGACCGCCGTGCGCAATACCTACCGCGCGGGCTCTCGCGCTTCAGTGGCTTGGTTACAAGCCACGAATTACAAGCGCTGCCGCCCGCCGGCGCCTATGAAGGCGCCTCGCCTACTTAATATTCACCTGGTAGCTGAGCTTGTCGCCGTCGGTGACGGTGAGCTGGGTGAAGCCCAGCATCTTCAGCAGGTCGAAGAAGTTCGCGTCCTCGGCCACCGTGCGCTCCTGGAAGAACGGCGACAGCCGCGACATCGTCGTCATGTTCGCCAGGATCGCCCGGATCCGGTAGATCGAGTTCAGCTCGCCGTTCTGGAGGCCGACGACGATCATTTTCTCGGCCTTGTCACCCTTGACGAACACCGCATAGGGAACGCGGTAGGCCGACTGGATCGTGCCCTGCGAGACGACGGTGATGAACTGCACGCGCTGCTGGCGCTCGGCGCCGGCGATCATCTGCATCGGCGAGGTGTAATTCTCGACCGTTGTCGGCTTGGGGTAGTAGTAGCCGACGTACTTGTCCTCGCCTGCCGGCGCGGCCGCCGCCGGCTTGGCGTTGGCGGGCGCGGGCTTGGCGGGTTGCGCCAGCACCGGTGCGGCGGCAACCGCCAAGGTGACGACCAGGCAGGCGGCAAGCTTCTTGAGCATCTTCATCTCCCGAAAGACCACGGACTAGAACAACGTATAGCCGCCATCGATAACGAAGTCGCGCCCCGTCGTATAGGCCGTGGCGTCACTGGCCAGATAGACGGCGATCGGGCCGAAATCGGCGCCGGTGCCCCACCGTCGCTCCGGAATGCGTGGCATCACGTTGCCGGCGAACTTTTCGTTGCCGAATGCATTGGCCGTCATCTCGGTCTCGATCCAGCCTGGCAGGATCGAATTGACGGAAATCTTGTAGCGCGCCAGTTCGACCGCGAGCGCTCGGACCATGGCGGTGACGCCGCCCTTGCTTGCGCCGTAGTGGCTGGAGCGGGCGGCACCCTCGATGGCCGCGGTGCTGGCCATGGCGACCAACGAGCCACCCTTGCCGCGCTCGGCCATGTGCTTGGCGGCGGCGCGGAAGGTGAAGAAGACGCCGTCGAGATTGACCCGCATCACCCGGCGCCACTCGTCGTACGTCATTTCCAGGATGGCGCCCTTGCCGCGACCCGAGACGCCGGAATTGGCGACGCAATTGTCGACATGACCCATGATTTTCACGGTCTCGGCGAAGCCCGCCTCGACCTGCTTCTCGTCGCCGACATCGACGATCTGGGTATGCACCTTGCGGCCAAATCGCTTCAGTTTCTCCGTGGCCGCTGCGTTTTTCGCGGGGTTGGTGCCCCAGATGCAGACGTCGGCGCCGGCTTCGGCCAGGGCCTCCGCCATGCCGAGGCCGATGCCGCCGTTACCGCCGGTGATCAGCGACACCTTGCCCGTCAGATCGAAGCCCTTGTAGGCCATGGTGTTCCCCCAAACAAAACCGGGCGGGATCAAAGCCCGCCCGGTCAGTATCGTCAATCGCGAGGGTTTCAGTTCAGCCTGTCGGTTTCGACCAGCACGATCTCGGCATCCTCGATCGCCGTGATCTCGATCTCGTCCTGGTCGGCCACCGCGACGCCGTCACGGGCATTGGCGGTGACAGGCTTGCCGTCGCCGCCGCGCACCTCGACCTTGCCCTTGGCCGGCACGAGATAGGTCGGCTTGCCGCCGAGTTTCTGGCGGATCGTCTGGCCGGCCTTCAACGTGCCGGCGAACAGCGAACCATCGGCGTAGAGCGGGATCGCGCCCTCATGGCCGCGGCCCGACGCCAGCGGCACCAGCCTGCCGTCACGCGCCTCGGCCGGGAACTGCACCGTCTCCCAGCGCGCCGGCACGCCCTGCTTGTTGGGCAGGATCCAGATCTGGAACAGCTCGGTCTCCGCGTCCTCGCGGTTGTATTCGGCGTGCTGGATGCCGTTGCCCGCACTCATGACCTGGATCTGGCCCGCCTCGGTGCGGCCCTCGTTGCCCAGATGATCCTGATGGGTGATCGCGCCTTTGATGACGTAGGTCACGATCTCCATGTCGCGGTGGGGATGCGGCGGGAAGCCGGAGTCCGGCGCGATGCGGTCGTTGTTCCACACGCGCAACGCCCCCCAGTGCACGCGGTCGGGATTGCGGTATTCGGCGAAGCTGAAATGGAAGTTGGCGTTCAGCCAGCCGTGGTTCGACTTGCCGAGTTTCTCGAAGGGTCTGAGTTCGATCATGGGTTACCTCTTGGGGCCCAAAATGGCGCCGGAAAGTCCCGGATCAAGTTTCGGATTGGTAACGGCCGCTATCGTCCCTCGCGCCACCAGGCGCTGCCGATCGCCATCAGGAAGGCCAGTGCCACAAGAATGCCGGGCAGCAGCGGCAGCTGGTTGATGCCCGCCACCGTGTAGCCCTCGTTGCGGCGGAGCCCGATCCAGTCCGAGCCGCCAGCGGCCCGGCCCTGTCGCACGGTGCGGATGTCAGGTTCTGTCTGGTCGACCAGCCACAGCAGACCGCCGCCCGAGGCCTCGACCAGCGGCCTGAGCTTGGTGTCGGTCGCGCGGACGTCGGAGAATTCCAGCGGGTCGGGGCTGCCGACGGCTGCAACTGTTCGGAATGTGCCGTCATCGAAGCGGTAGAGGCCGGGCTTGTCGACGTCGACCACGCCGAGGCCGAGACCGGGCGCTGTCTGGCGCAGATCGAGCGTGCGTGTCGTTC
>Ga0155465_1211_pt1 | contig 13156 bp, 15 predicted proteins | sample RifCSPhighO2_12_FD_107123 | JGI IMG/M metagenome (GOLD analysis project Ga0155465, IMG submission 107123) | Alphaproteobacteria bacterium RIFCSPHIGHO2_12_FULL_66_14 | reverse complement strand
GAAGTCTGCTGCGTCTACCGATTTCGCCACGTCCGCAGTTCGCTCTGGTTCTCCTTCGTCTTGCTAAAGCGCATCCCATCGCGCGAACGCACCCTTCCTAGATCCTCATCCTGGCTCCTAGTTGGCTCCTAGGCGGTTACGCTTGAACCGAACGGCACTGCAACTCTTCTGTCTAACTGACTGTTTTCAAATGCAATTCTACCGAAGGCGGCAGGATGGCACAGCCCAAAGAAAACTGTTTTTAAGTCCCGTATGTCTACCAGTTCCATCAAGCGGGCGTGATGCGACCTTAGTCGTCACGCGTGATATTGGAAAGCCATGCGCCTTCTGTTGCCCTGCCTGCTGATGGGTCTGCTTGCGGCATGTGCCAAGCCGCCGGCCCCGACGGCCGCCGATCCGCAGGCGGCGTTGGTGGCTGCGCTGCGCCAGGGTGGCTATGTCATCTATCTGCGTCATGCCGAGACGGCGCCGACGCCCGAGCCCGCCGTGCGCGATTTCGGCGACTGTTCCTGGCAGCGCAATCTCAACGCCCAGGGCCGCGCCCAGGCGGTCGCCCTCGGCGCGCAGCTTCGGGCGCTCGGCATCTCCGCCGCCACGGTCGAGTCGAGCCCATTCTGCCGCGCCCGCGAGACCGCGGAACTCGTCTTCGGCGGCGAACCGAAAGTGAACCCCGATCTCTTCTATCATGTGAGCCAGACGCCGGCCGAGGTGGCGGCGGCCGATGCCAAGTTGCAGGCGCGGTTCGCTCGGCCACCGCCGGCCGGCGGCAATGTCGTGCTGGTCGGTCACGCGCCGACCATGCGCGACATTTCCGGCGTCGTGCTGCCGGAAGGGCAGGGCGCGATCGTGAAGCCCGCCGGCGACGGCACGTTCCTCATCGTCGGACGCCTCGGCGCCGGCGGAATTTCAGCTGCCGGCGGATCCTGACGAGAAGCCCGCGATCATGCCGCCCTCGACCCAGGCGCGCAGCAGGCCGGCGGCGCGGGCCGGGGCCTGATCGTCGCCGGCGAAGGGCGCCACGGCCTCGCAGAGCTCGGGGAACGAGCGCCCCGCAATCAGCGCGTCGAGCATCACCGCCTCGTCGGCTTCGAGCGATCGGAAATTGGACATGCGTTCGGGTCGCCAGATCGCCCAGGTCACCGGCTCGGCCGCACGCGCGACCTCGAGATTGCCGGGCTCGACCTCGTCGCGGCGCTGCCAGGCCTGTGCCACCTCGAAGGCGAAGGTGCAGCGGCGGAGCGACGGCAGGACGGTGAAGGTGAGTGTCTCCCAAGACTCGGGCGGCAGGGCCACCAGGGCCTCGGCGGCAACGGGCACGACGTCGGGCGAATCGAAGGCTTCGCCCAGCGCCCATTCGAAGCGCGCCATCTCGGCCGCTGCCTGCGTGCCGTCATAGGGCGGCGTGGCGGACAGAAAGTCGGCGACGCCCCTGCCGAACCAGCGCACCGAGGGATGCCGCGACGGATGGGCGGCGATGTAGGCACGCGCCATATGGTCGAAATCGGCGGGGCCGGCCATCGCCATGAGACCGGGATAGTCGGTCGTCAGCACCTCGATCAGGCGCAAGGCATAGCCGTCGCGGTAGACGTCGAGCAGGGTGGCCCGGTCGGCCTTCCTGGTGTCCTTCACGGCGGCCCGGAAGGCGTCGCTGGTGACGAACAGATAATCCTGGAAGGCGCGTTGCAGGTCGCCCAGGGAACCGGCGTTCGTGCTGCTCATCTTCCGGCTCCGCTCAGGACGGGCGTGATGGCCCCGCGCCGGACGCCGGCGGCGATGCCGCGCGCGACGTCGAGTTCGGCCAGCAGCTCCTCGTAGGGCGGGATGTCGGCGTCGCGCTCGATCATGGTCGGCACGCCGGGAAAGAGCCGCACCGCCTCGGCATAGAGCGCCCAGACATCGGGCACGATCGGATGGTCGTGGGTATCGATGATGTGGCTGCCCTTGTGGGTGTGCCCGGCGAGATGGAACTGGCGCACGCGCTCCCGGGGCATGGCGCGCAGGAAGGCGAGGGCGTCGAACTCGTGGTTGAAGGCGCTGACATAGACGTTGTTGACGTCGAGCAGGATCTCGCAGTCGGCGCGCCTGGTGAGCTCGGCGATGAAGTCCCATTCCGTGAGCTCGGAGGCGGCGTAGGTGACGTAGCTCGACACGTTCTCCAGCACCAGGCGGCGGCCGAGCCGGTCCTGGACCCGCATCACCCGCTCGGCGACGTGGTCCAGCGCCTCCTCGGTGTAGGGCAGCGGCAGCAGGTCGTGCATGTTGAGGCCGCGCAGGCCGGTGAAGCAGAGATGGTCGGAGATCCACATCGGCTGGACGCGTTCGGCAAGCGCCTTGAGGTCGTCGAGATAGCGCTCGTTCAGCGGATCGACCGAGCCGATCGAGAGCGACACGCCGTGCAGGGCCATCGGATAGTCGCGGCGGATGCGGTCCAGCCAGTGCATGGGGCTGCCGCCAGGCACCATGTAGTTTTCCGACAACGCCTCGAACCAGCTCACCCGGCCGGGGCTGGCGACGATCTCCTCGTAGTGCTCGGGCCGGAGGCCCAGCCCGAAATCGATGCCATCGGCGCTCATGGGCGCGATTCTACTCCTGTGAAAGAATACGGGCGTCCGCGATTTCTCGGGACGCCCGCGTCGTTGCCCTGAGGCAGCGTCAGATCACCTTGCCGCCCTTCGAGGTGCAGCTCACGACATCCCTGGTCTCGGTCCAGCCCTGGCCCTTGCAGGCGTTCATGCCCTTGCAGGCCGACGAGGCGGTCTTGCAGGCGCTGGTGCCCTTGCAGGAATTGACGCCGCTGCACTTGACGCCGGCGGCGTGGGCGGACGTGGCGAAGGCGCCGGCGGCGAAGATCGCGGTCGCGGTGGCAAGCATGGTGCGCTTGGTCATTGTTCATTTCTCCCGGATTGGCTCCGTATCGGCGGGAACGCCGATGCGGCAGGACGACCCTGCGCTTCGGATACGGCAGGGGACAAGTCACCGATCAGGCTGATTTTTTCACAGTTTGGTGAGGTCGAGAAAAAGGGCGCCGCGGCTTCCCGCGACGCCCGTTGTTCGTCGGGGGGATCGACGAACCTACATCACCTTGCCACCGGCCTTGGTGCAGGCGCCGGCGTCGGCGGCCTCGGTCCAGCCCTGGCCCTTGCAGGCGTTCATGCCCTTGCAGGCCGACGAGGCGGTCTTGCAGGCGCTGGTGCCCTTGCAGGAATTGGCACCGCTGCACTTGACGCCGGCGGCCTGCGCGGACGTGGCGAAGGCGCCGGCGGCGAAGATTGCGGTCGCGGTGGCGATGAGGGTCTTTCTGGTCATGGTCATGTGTCACTCCCTGGTTGAGATCTCTTGCGGAGGGCGCGGGGGCGTCTCCACGACCAAACCATGCCCCCCAACCGTCTTCACCGGGAAGTCAGGCCTTGGCGACAGGATGTGATCATTCGATCACCGCGTCGTGAAGGGCGGGCGCGAAGCGGGCAGGCGACAGGGCGGCCTCGCTGACGCCGAGTTCGGCCACATCGGCCGGCAGTCCCTTGCCCAGTGCCAGCTCCGCGGCCAGCCGTCCGGCGGCCGCCGCGGTCTGGATGCCGTAGCCGCCCTGCCCGGCCAGCCAGAAGAAACCCTCGACCCCGGGGTCGTAGCCCGCGACGAGATTCTTGTCGGCGACGAAGCTCCTGAGGCCCGCCCACTTGTTCTTGATGCGGCGGATGGCGAGGGTGCTCGCCGTCTCGATGCGCTCGACGGCTGTGGCGACGTCGATCTCCTCGGGCTGGGCGTCGCAGGGCGGCGAGGGCGTCTCGTCGGCGAGCGAGCCCAGGAATTGGCCGACCTCGGGCTTGAAGTAGAAGCTCTCGTCGAAGTCGATCAGCATCGGCAGAGGCGCGAGATCGAGGCCAGGCGGCGCATCGAAGGTGAAGGCCGTGCGCCGCTTCGGCACCAGTCCGATCGGCGCACAGCCGGCCATTTCGCCCAACACGTCGGCCCAGGCCCCCGAGGCGTTGACAAGGTTGGCCGCCGTGAGCGTCTCGCCGTCTCGCAACCGGATCGTCCAGCGTCCACCCTTGCGGTCGAGCGCCACGACCTCGGCATTGAGGCGCAGCATGCCACCGCTGGCGCGGGCGCCCTTCAGGAATCCGCCGTGGATCGCCGCCACGTCCATGTCGTCGGCCTCGGGCTCGAAGATCGCACCGCCGGCCGCCGCCTCGGGCTTGAGCAACGGCTGGCGGCGGAGCGTCTCCTCGGGGTCGAGCCAGCGCACGCTCGGCACCAGGCGGGCGTAGTCGGCCGCCGCCTTCCTGAGGTCGGCTTCCTGCTCGGTGCGGCCGGCGATCAGGGCGCCGCGCGGAGTGAGCAGGGGATGGTCGGCGAAACCCTGCGGCGGCCGGCGATAGAAGCGGCCCGACGCCACGGTGATGGCGCGGATCTGGGCGCTGCCGTAGGTCTCCGAATGCAATGCCGCGGAGCGCCCGGTGGTGTGATAGGCGGGCACATGCTCGCGCTCGAGGATGACCACGCGGGCCCCTGATGCGAGTTGGGGCGCAAGGTGATAGGCGGCGGAAACCCCGGCGATGCCGGCGCCGATGATGGCGAAATCGAAATCCTGCATGGGCCGCACATTGCAAGGACGATGCCACGCCTGCAATAGTCACGCGTCATGAACATTGCTCATCTGCTGCTGGGCTCGTCCCAGGAATTCCGCGACCTGCCGGCCCTGGCGCGCGGCACGTCGCCCTACCTCGGCTACCGCGACCTGTGGCGCAAGGTGGCGATCATGAGCACGCACCTGCGCGTGCGCTTCGGCCTGCAGGCCGGCGATCGCGTGGCCTTCGCCATGGCCAACTGCGTCGAATCGGTCGAGGTCATGTACGCCATCTGGCATGCCGGCCTCTGCGCCGTGCCGATGAACGCCAAACTTCATGCCAAGGAGATGGCCTTCATCCTGGAGAATTCCGGCGCCAGGCTCTGCTTCGTGACCCCCGATCTCGCCGGCACCATCGCCGAGGCGGCGCGCGAGGCGCCCGAGCTCAGGGAGATCGTCGACACCACGACGCGCGCCTATACCTTCATGGAGGTGGGCGATCCCAGCCCGATGGCCGACGCCGAGCCCACCGATCCGGCCTGGCTGTTCTACACTTCGGGCACGACCGGCCGGCCCAAGGGCGCCACGCTGACGCACCGCAACCTGCTGGCCATGACGCTCAACTATTTCGCCGACGTCGACCGGCCGCCACCCGGCGGCTCGATCGTGCACGCTGCGCCCATCAGCCACGGCTCCGGCCTGTGGAACTTCCCGATGCTGACGCGCGGCTCGGTGCAGGTGTTCCCGGAGAGCGGCAAGTACGAGGTACCGGAGACGGTCGAGCTGATGAACCGCTGGCCCGAGTGCAGCATCTTCCTGGCGCCGACCATGGTGAAGCGGCTGATCGAGCATGGCAGCGTCTCCGACCTCAGGCCCGAGGCGTTGCGGCTGATCACCTACGGCGGCGCGCCGATGTACGTCTCGGACCTCAAGCGCGCACTCGACATCCTGGGCAACAAGCTGTCGCAGCTCTACGGCCAGGGCGAGAGCCCGATGACCATCACGCATCTCAGCCGCGAGTTCCACGCCGAGCGCGATCATCCGCGCTGGGAGACCCGACTCGCATCGGCCGGCATCGCCGACACCTGCATGGAGGTCCGTGTCGTCGACGAGGACGGACGCCAGGTGCCGACGGGAGAAGTCGGCGAAATCATCTGCAAGGGCGACCCGGTGATGTCGGGCTACTGGAACAATCCGGAGGCCACGGCGCGCTCGCTGCGGAACGGCTGGCTGTGGACCGGTGACGTCGGCGCCTTCGACGAGGAAGGATTCCTGACGCTGAAGGACCGCTCCAAGGACATGATCATCTCGGGCGGCTCAAACATCTATCCGCGCGAGATCGAGGACGTCCTGAACCTCCATCCCGCCGTCGCCGAATGCTCGGTGGTCGGCCGCCCGCACCCGGAGTGGGGCGAGGACGTCGTGGCCTTCGTGGTGACGCGGCCGGGCACGAGCGTGACGCCGGCCGACCTCGACCGCCTCTGCCTCGACAACATCGCGCGCTTCAAGCGGCCCAAGGACTACAAGTTCGTCGAGGCCCTGCCCAAGAACAACTACGGCAAGATTCTCAAGACGGAACTGCGCTCGAAGCTTTAAGCTCAGGGTACAAACGAGGAGGAAAAGACATGGGCAGCATGATCGATTTCAAGCGTCCGGACGGCAGCGCCTGCAAGGGCTATCTGGCCGAAGCCGGCAAAGGCAAGCCCGGCATCGTCGTCATCCAGGAATGGTGGGGGCTGAACGACCAGATCTGCGGCGTCGCCGACCGTTTCGCGCGCGCCGGCTACAATGCGCTGGCGCCCGACCTCTACAAGGGCCGTGTGACGCAGAAGCCGGACGAGGCCAACCACATGATGAGCGGCCTCGACTTCGTCGGCGCCTCGGACCAGGACATCGCCGGCGCCGTGAAGCATCTTGCCGGCCTCGGGAGCGGGGGTGGGGGCAAGGTGGCCGTCATGGGCTTCTGCATGGGCGGCGCGCTTACGATCGCGGCCTGCGCCCGCGTGCCGGGCATCGCGGCCGGTGTGCCGTTCTACGGCATCCCGCCGGGCCAGCTCGCCGATCCGGCCAAGATCAAGGTGCCGATCCAGGGTCACTTCGCCAACAAGGACGACTGGTGCACGCCGGCCGCCGTCAACGACCTCGAGAAAGCGATGAAGGGCGCGGGCCAGAGCCCCGAGATTTTCCGCTACGACGCGGCCCACGCCTTCTCCAACGAGCGCAGCGATGCCTACGACGTGAAGTCGGCCAATGCCGCGTGGGAGCGCATGCTGCCGTTCCTGAAGAAGCACCTCTGACCGTACGCCCGGCGTTCGGCCTCGCGATCGTCGGGCTGGGCGCCTCGCTCGCCCCGCTCGACATCGCCGTCAACGTGGCGCTGCCGGCGATCACCAGCCACTTCCGCCTCGCGCTGGGCGACGTGCAGTGGCTGGTGATCTGCTACGTGCTGGTCTACGGCTCGCTGATGCTGGTCGCCGGCAAGCTGGGTGACCTGTTCGGCCACCGCCTGATCTTCCGCATGGGCCTTGCGATCTCCGCGCTGGGCTGCGCCGCCTGCGCCGCCGCCCCCGACTGGCCGCTGTTTCTGTGGGCGCGGTCGGCCCAGGGCGTCGGCACCGCGCTGGCGCTCTCCTGTACGCCGGCGCTGGCGACCTCGCTGTTCCCGGAAAGCGAGCGCACCAAGGCGTTGGCCGGCTATGCCAGCATGATGGCGCTGGCGGCGGCGGTCGGCCCGTTCCTGGGGGGGGTGCTGGTCGAGCTGTGGGGCTGGCCGGCGGTCTATTGGGTCCGCGTGCCGATCGCTCTCACCGCACTTGCGTTGTCGGGTCTGCTTCCGTCGCCCAAGCTGGATTCCAGGCCATTCGACGCCGTGGGCGCGCTGCTGCTGGCTGCCTGCATGAGCGCGCTGCTGCTCTCCCTGGTCTTTTCCCAGCGCAGCGAAGTCCCGGACCTCTGGGCGTTGACGCTGTTCGTCGCGGCCTTGGCGGTACTTGCGGCCTATGTGTGGCGCGCCAACCGCGTGCCCGAGCCGATCATTCGGCCGGCGCTGTTCGCCGACGCACGGTTCGCCATCCCCAACATCCTGAACGTCCTCGCCAACCTGGCGGGCTTCGCCATCCTGCTGCTCACGCCCTACTACCTGGTGAACGTGCTCAAGCTTTCGGCCCTGGCGACCGGCGTGGTCCTGGCGATGGCCTTCGCGGGAAGCTTCACCGGGGCGCCGCTGTCGGCGTTGCTGGTGCGCCGCATCGGCCAGCGGCCGACGGTGTTCGCGGGCATCGCCTGCGTCGGCCTCGGCTTGCTGCCGCTGGGCCTGACGGGAGTCGAGACACCGGTCGCCGTCGTGGCTCTGCTGCTGATCCTCGAGGGCGTGGGCCAGGGCCTGCTGACGGTGGCCTATACCGACATCGTGACGGCGACCCTGCCGCCGCGCGACCGCGGCGTCGCCGGTAGCCTCGCCCTGCTCACGCGCACGCTCGGCATCGTCGGCGGGGCCTCGGTGCTGACCGCCCTGCAGGCGCGCGGCGCCGAGGGCTTCCTCGGCATGGCGGGCTTTCTCGCCGGCTACCGCTTCGCGTTCACCGCGGCCGGCGGCGGCCTGCTGGTGGCGCTGCTGCTCTCCTGCCTGTGGCCGCGCGTGTGGTTTGCGCGCTAACGTGTTGTTTGGGAGATCGCACGGGGGAGATCACACGGGGGAGATCACACGCCATGCTCACGACACGCCTGGTGAAGATGACCATGGTCGCCTCGACGGCGCTGTTCGCGCTTCTGGTGACCTTGAACAATCTCGCGGACTACGACTCGAACTACCAGTTCGTGCGGCACACGCTCAGCATGGACACGACGTTTCCCGGCAACGCCCTGATGGGACGGGCGATCACCGCGCCGGCTTTGTGGACCGTGGGTTACTGGGCGATCATCCTTGCCGAGGCCGTGGTCGGGCTCACGCTGGCCTTTGCGGCGGTGCAGCTCGCGGCCAACCTGCGGTCGAATGCCGGTCGCTTCAATGCCGCCAAGAAATACGCCATTGTCGGCGCCGGCCTCGGCTTCCTGCTGTGGTTCACCGGCTTCATGGTCGTGGGCGGCGAGTGGTTCCTGATGTGGCAGTCCAAGACCTGGGACGGGCAGGAGGCCGCGTTCCGCTTCTACATGACGCTGCTCGCGGTGGTCATCTTCCTCAATCAGCCCGATGGAGAGCTCGACACATGATTTCCAAGCGAAGGTTGATCGTGGGTGCAGGGGCGCTGATCTGCGTCGCCGGCGCACGTCCAGCCCGCGCCGCCCTGCCGCCGATTTCGATGGCGCGGCATGAGCAGGCGATGCGCCAGGCGATCGAGGAAGCCAGGCGCAACCCGGTCTATCCGTTCGGTGCGGTCATCGTGCGGGCCGACACCGGCGAGGTGATGGCGCGCGGCGTCAACAATTCGCGGGAGAATCCGATCCTGCACGGCGAGATCGCCTGCATGAACGACTACGTCCGGCTGAACGGCAACAAGGGCTGGGGGCAAGCCGTCCTCTACACGACCGGGGAGCCCTGCTCGATGTGCATGAGCGCACTGGTGTGGGCCGGCATCGGCGGCGTCGTGTTCGCCTCGTCGATCGACGGCATCCGGCGGGCAGGCATCGAGCAGATCGACATCACTGCCAGGGCCGTGGCCGCGGCGTCGCCGTTCTACAGCGGACTGTTGCTGGGCGGCGTGCTCGCCGCGGAAACCGACCGGATGTTCATGGATCGGCGGAAGGGCTGACACCAGGACAGGGCAGGAAAGTGTCATGCGACGGTTCGGCGACGCGAAGATCGCGGCGGTGTTCAGGGCGTATCCGTCCGGCCTGCGCAAGAGGCTGCTGGCGGTGCGCGAGATGGTGTTCGATGTTGCCGCCGCCACGTCGGGCGTGGGGCGACTGACCGAGACCCTGAAATGGGGCCAGCCGAGCTATCTCACCGGCGAGACCGGCAGCGGCACCACCGTCCGCATCGATCGCCTGAAGGGCCGCGACGACGGCTACGCGGTCTACTTCCACTGCCAGAGCGGCCTGGTCGGCGAATTCCGCGAACTCTACGGCGACAAGTTCACCTTCCAGGGCGAGCGCGCGATCACGCTGGAGTCGAAGGGGCGCATTCCGGTCAGGGAACTGCGACATTGCATTGCACTGGCGCTGACCCATCATCTGCGGAAGAAGAAGCGGACATAGCTCAACGGGAGTGAACGACATGACGGGCAGGCTGAAGGACAAGGTGGCGATCGTGGTCGGTGCGGGCTCGAGCGGTCCGGGCTGGGGCAACGGCAAGTGCACGGCCGTCACCTTCGCGCGTCAGGGCGCCAAGGTATTCTGCGTCGACCGCAAGCGCGCGGCCGCCGAGGAAACCGTGGGGCTGATCGAGAAGGAGGGCGGCACTGCCGTCGCCATCGAGGTCGACGCCTCGAAAAATGCCGACGTGAAGTCCATGGTCGAGGCCTGCATGGCCAAGTGGGGCCGGATCGACGTGCTCGACAACAATGTCGGCATCGTCTCGGAGGGTGGGCCGGTCGATCTCAGCGAGGACGAGTGGGACAAGGTCTTCGACGTCAACGTGAAGAGCTTCTTCCTGACGGCCAAGCACGTCATCCCGGTGATGGAGAAGCAGGGAAGGGGATCGATCGTGAACGTGAGCTCGATCGCCTCGATCCGCAGCCCAAAGGGCATCTCCTACCTCGCCTACAATGCGAGCAAGGGCGCCGTGAATTCGCTGACCTTGGCCATCGCCTCGCAGTATGCGGAGAAGGGCATCCGCTGCAACGCCATCCTGCCCGGCCTGATGCACACGCCGATGATCGACGTCCTGGCCGAGCAGTACGCCAAGGGCGAAAAGGACCACAATCAGGCCTACGACAAGATGATCGCGCTGCGCGACCGGGCGTCGCCCACCGGCAAGATGGGCACCGGTTGGGACACGGCCAACGCGGCGCTGTTCCTGGCTTCGGATGAGGCGGCCTACGTGAACGGCCACCTCCTGGTGGTCGACGGCGGCATCACGGTGAGAGCCTGAGCTAGCACTGCCAGCACTTTTCGATTTGCAGGTTCAGCAGGTTTTTGCTAATATTTTTGTCATGATGGGAGACGCCCGCGGAGAGATCCGGCGGGCGTTTTTTATGGTCCACGAATGGTCCATTCCGAAGTGACGGGATGAAACACGCATTTGGAAAGGGACGTTCGTCGAATCCGTGGCAGTCGCCGCGGCGATTTCGTTTCACGATCAACGGCTTGGGCGCCGTTACGGCACACCGATACCGAACAAACAAATCCCGTTCAGACGTGGCACGAAATGGTCCACTCAACAGGGGCTATCGTGGATCCCGCGTCAGCCAGAATCGAAACACCAGGGGGCCGGTAAAGATGATCAGGAACAGCCGGAAGAGGTGGTGGGTCGCCACCATCGCCACCTCAATGCCGAGCGCCAGGCCGATCAGGCTCATTTCGGCGAAGCCGCCGGGTGCATAGGACAGCACCGTGGCGTCGAGATTGAGGCCGGTCAGCGCCACCGTGAGCTTGGCGAAGGCGACGGCGCAGCCGATCAGGATGACCGCGGCGCCGATCGAGGCCGCCATTTCCTTGTGGATCTGGTCGAAAGCAGCGCCGACGAAGCGGCAGCCGATGGCGGTGCCGACCACCACCTGCGCCGCAGCCACCAGCTCGCCCGGCGGCTTGGAATCGGTGAGGCCGGCCAGGTGGGCGATGGCGCTCATGATCATCGGCCCGACCATGAAACCCGCCGGCAGGCGCAGCAGGCGGCCGGCGATCGCTCCCACGATGCCGCAGGCGATCAGGATGGCGTAGTCCCTGTAGTCGTTGCTGCTGGGGCCATGGACCATGGTGAGCACGCTGGTCTGCGCGCCGTTCACCAGCCGGTACCAGATCGGGATGGTCAGCACGACGGTGAGGATGCGCAGCGCGTGGGCCAGCGCGATGGAACGTTCGTCGCCGCCCATGGCGCCGCCCATGATGGTCATGTCGTTCAGCCCGCCCGGCATGGCGGCGAAGTAGCAGGTAGGCCTGTCCCAGCCGGTGACGCGGCGCAGCCAGAAATAGCAGAGCGCCGCGCCGGTCATGGTCATGCCCGAGAGGACGCAGAGGCTGACGGCCCACTGGCCCAGCCGCTGCACCAGGTCGGGCGTGAAGCCCGCGCCCAGCAGCACGCCCATCACGATGATCATGCCCTGGCGCAGGTGGACCCGCATGCCGATGCGCAGGCCGAAGAAGGCCGCCACCGTGGAGAAGACGCAGGCGCCCAGCATCCAGGCGAGCGGCATCCGGAGCCAGTTGAAGACGAATCCGCCGATCGTGCCGATGGCCAGCGCCAGCGCGAGCGGCGCCAGTCCATCGTGGCCGATGATGCGCTTCTTCTCGGGCTTGAAGGCGACCGCTTTGCCGCTCAAGGCGCGAACTGCTCCTTGAGGATGCGCTCCTCGAGGTCGTGTTCGGGATCGAACAGCAGCGTGAGCTCGATATCGGTGGCCTCGGTCACGGTCACTTTCGCCACATTGGCGATTTCGACCGAGTCGGCCGCCGCCGCCACCGGCCGCTTGCGCGGATCGAGGATGGTGAGTTCGACCTTGGACGCACGCGGCAGCAGGGCGCCGCGCCAGCGCCTGGGCCGGAAGGCATTGATCGGCGTCAGCGCCAGGAGGCCGGCGCCCAGCGGCAGGATCGGGCCGTGGGCGGAGAGGTTGTAGGCGGTGGAGCCGGCCGGGGTGGCGACAAGGGCGCCGTCGCAGGAGAGCTCGGCCAGCCGCTTCTGACCGTCGACCGAAACGGCGATGCGGGCGGTCTGCCGGCTGGAGCGCAGCAGCGAGACCTCGTTGATCGCCATCACCTCGAAGGTCCGGCCGCGGGTATTGGTGGCGATCATGCGCAGCGGCGTCAGCGTCACCTGCCGCGCCCGCTTCAGGCGCTGCAGCAGGCCGATCTCCTTGTAGGTGTTGAGCAGGAAGCCGACGGTGCCGAGGTTCATGCCGTAAATCGGCGTCCGGCGCCGAATGTTGCGATGCAGCGTTTGCAGCATCAGCCCATCGCCACCCAGCGCCACGATGATGTCGGCCTGGGCCGGCTTCACCGCGCCATAGCGCTTCTCCAGCCGGATGCGGGCGGCCCGTGCAGTGGGTGTCGTGGCGGAGACGAAAGCGAGAAGCGGCGGACGGGAGGAGACGGCCATCGGGATGCTGCAATGCCTCGAATGCAAGAATCGCACTATAGCCGCAGGATGCGGCCATGCGATAAAATCCCTGCCACAAAAGAACCGCGAGGAGGAACGCGATGGAGCTGGTTCCACTGGGACCGGGATTCGGCGTCGAGGTGAAGGGCGTCACCCTGCTCGACGTCGCCACCGACGCCGACGCCTACAAGGCCGTGCGCGAGGCCTTCGAGACCCACTCGCTGCTGGTGTTCCGCGACCAGCTGATCGCCGACGACATCCAGGTGGCCTTCAGCCGGGCCTTCGGGCCGCTCGAACTCACCAAGGTGGCCTCGCTCGGCGCCAACAGCTTCTATTCCCGGCTGACCAACGTCGGGCAGACCGGCGAGATCGTGCCGCCGACCGACCGTCAGGTGCTT
>Ga0155465_1184_pt1 | contig 13166 bp, 14 predicted proteins | sample RifCSPhighO2_12_FD_107123 | JGI IMG/M metagenome (GOLD analysis project Ga0155465, IMG submission 107123) | Alphaproteobacteria bacterium RIFCSPHIGHO2_12_FULL_66_14 | reverse complement strand
GCAGAAGACGTCGCCCTTGCCGCGGATCACCAGGACGCGATCCTCGGCGGCGACCGGCGCCTGCAACGCCTCGATCATGTTGCCCAGCAGTTCGCTGTCGAGCGCGTTTCTCTTCTCCGGCCGGTTCATCCAGACGGTTCTGACCGGGCCGTTCTTCTCGATGATGACTTTGCCCATGCTGCCTCCTGGCTCGCGTCAGTTGTAGCGGGCCGGCGCGGCGAGGCAAAGGCGGGACGCTACATGAACAGCTTTTCCGCTTTGCGGTCGGTGTAGAGGCCGGCCACGAACTCGGCGTAGCCGTTGTAGAGCAGGGTGGGGATGCGGGCGTTGCTGCCCAGCGGCTTCTCGGTCGCCTGGCTCCAGCGCGCATGGGGTACTTGTGGATTCACGTTGGCCCAGAAGCCGTACTCGCTGGACTGCAGCTTCTCCCAAAACGAGACCGGCTTCTTGTCCGTGAAATCGATGCTGACGATCGACTTCACGTTCTTGAACCCGTACTTCCACGGCGCCACGAGGCGCAGCGGCGCGCCGTTCTGCTTGTGGATCGGCTTGCCGTAGAGCCCGGTGGCGATGAAGGCGAGGTCGTTCATCGCCTCGTCGATCGCCAGGCCTTCGGTGTAGGGCCAGGGATAGAGAAGATCGCGCTGCTCGCGCATCACCGACGGCTTCGACAGCGTCTTCATGACGACGAACTTCGCGCTGCCGAGCGGCTTGCAGAACTCGACCAGCGAACGGACCGGAAAGCCGCTCCACGGCACGATCATCGACCATGTTTCGACGCAGCGATGGCGGTAGACCCGCTCCTCGAGCTGCATCCTTGCCAGGAGGTCGTCGATGCCGATCTCGAACGGCTTCTCGACCATGCCGCCGACCTTGATCGTCCACGGTCGGACCTCGAGCTTCTGCGCGTCGCGCCAGATGCTCTTGTCGGTGCCGAATTCGTAGAAGTTGTTGTAGGTCGTGGCCAGCCGCTCGGCCGTGACGGGAGTCGGCGCGCCGTATTTGTCGTTGCGCTTGGCCGGATAGAGGCCGGCCGACGGGTCGGCCGGCGACTTGCTCTGGGCCATTGCCGCCGCCGGCAAGGCGAGCGACGCGGCGCCCAGTCCCATCGCCCGCACCAGCGTCCGCCGCTGCAGGTAGTGGTCTTCCGGCGTCGCCAGACGTTCGGGCAGTTCCCAGCCGTGCGTGCGCTTGATCAGCATTCGTCGAACTCCTGTTGCGCCCCGTTCTGTCTTGGCGCGGTGGAGGGGGCGGCGCAAATCAACCTTGCTCACCGGGCCGTGACATTGCCCTCGCCCATGGCATCGGCGAGATCGCGGCGGTGACCCATCACGACCATGGTCTCGGCCACCAGGAACATCGGGCCGATGAAGCCCTGGAAGATGTTGTCGAGGAGGGCCGGCCGCTTGCCCTCGTAATAGTGACCGAGGAATTGCAGCACCCAGCCGCCGACGAAAAGGACGGCGAACGCCACCCAGACGGCGGAGTCCGCTCCCAGCGCGCCAGCAAGGGCCTCGGCTGCGTACCACGCCGGCGCCATCAGCAGGGCCATGACGAGGCCGACGCCGAGGTCGAGCGCCATCCAGCCCAGGACCGCCACGAGCGCCATGGCCAGCGACATCGTCCATTCACGCCCGCCGACCTCGACGCGCCAGAGCGACAGGATCAGCAGCAGCGAAAAGACGATGACGGGGATGCCGACGAAGTGGGTCGCCTTGTTGCGCCAGTCGCGATGGACCGAGGCATAGGCGCCGAGCTGACGGCGGAACAGGTCGTTGGCCATCGCGTACCTCCAGTGGGGCCGGCGCCGCTCCTAGGGGCTCGTGCCGGTCACATCCAAGATGGTGGGCCACATCACGTCCCGCCAGGCGTTGTTGCCGGACGTCGACATCGTGACCTGACGATTCTGCACCAGGAAGAAGCGGGGAACCTCGAAACCTTCCTGGACCCCGACCTGGCTCATCAGGAAGGTATCGAGAAGCCAGCGCAGGTCGGCGGGCCAGCTTTGCTGCTTGGCGAGCAGCGAGGACCTGGCGGGATTGATCACCCGGTAGTCGAGCTTCTTGTAGGCGGCGGAAGCGAGGAACAAGGGCTCCCACTGGGTCCGCCAGACTTTGCAGGCTTCCGACGTCTGGTCGCCGACGAAGACCAGCATCGGACGGCCGGCCTGGCCCGCGGCGACGCCGGCAAGCGACGCCACCGCGGCCGACGCCGTGGCTCCGATCATCAGTGATCGCCTGCCGTGCATCCCGATACTCCCCCGTGAACCGCTTCCACGGGGCCAATATGAAGCAACTCGACGGTGCCGGGAACTAGGCCTTGGTGCCAGTCACTTCCTGGATCATCGGCCACATCTTGTCCTTCCAGCCGGCGTTGCCGGTCACGGTCAGCAGGATCTTGTCGCCCTTGAACAGGATAAAGCGTGGCGTTGCCAAGCCACGCTGCTTGCCTTCGTCGCTCGCCAGGAAGACCGTGCGGATGGCACGCGCCGCCGCCGGCCAGCTCTCTTCCTTGGTGATCAAATCGGCGTTGGCGGGATAGACGACTCGGTAGTCGAGTTTCTTGAAAGCTTCGGACTTGAGAAAATCGGGCTCGGACTGGGCACGCCAGATCTTGCAGCCGCCTCAGAGTTCGTGGCCGACGAACACCAGCGTCGGCCGCCCAGCCTGGGCCCGCCCGACACCGGCCAGTGACGGAGTGGCGGCCATCGCCAGGCCACCCACCATCAGAGACCGTCTGTTGAACATGACAACATCCTCCTCATGGAACCGTTCCATGAGGCCAATGTGGTCGAAACCCATCCGGTGGAGAAGGCGCTCACGCGCGGTCTCACTGCCTTGTGACCGGGCGCCTTGTGACCGTGCAATTGTCCGGAAACGGCTTCGGCGTCAGGCCGCGGCGCGCTTCTTGGTCTCCTCGACGATGCGTTCGGCGGTGCGGCCGGCCAGCTCCTGCAGGTGGTCGAACTCGGTACGGAAGGTGCCGACGCCCTGCGTCACCGATCGGATCTCGACGATCATGTCGGCGATCTCGGCCTCCGGCATCAGGGCCGACACTTCGTCCCAGCCGTTCCAGCCGGGTCGGGCGTCGAAGCCGAGCAGCTGGCCGCGGCGGCCGGAGATCAGCCGCTGCAGGCGTGGCGTCGATTCGCTCGGGCCCGCGACCGTCACCTTGAGGATCGGCTCCAGCAGGATCGGCCGGCATTTCGGCATGGCTTCGCTCATGGCGATGCGTGCCGCCATCTTGAACGACATCTCGGAACTGTCGACGGCGTGATATTGGCCGTCGAACAGCGTGACCTCGATGTCGACGACCGGCTGGCCGAGCGGACCCTCCTTCAGGTAGTCGATCAGGCCTTCCTCGACCGCCGGGATGAAATTGCGCGGCACCACGCCGCCCACGATCTTGTCGACGAAGCGGAACCCCGACCCGCGCGGCAGCGGCTTGATCTCGACCTTGATGTCGGCGAACTGGCCATGGCCGCCGGTCTGGCGCTTGTAGCGCGCATGCTGCTGGGCACCGGCCTGGATGGTCTCGCGATAGGCCACCCGCGGCGGCGCGGTCTCGACGGCGACGTTGTAGCGGCCGGCCAGCTTGTCGACCGCCACCTTGAGGTGCATCTCGCCCTGGCCCTTGATCAGCAGCTCGTGGGTCTCGCCGCGCGCCTCGAAGGCGAGCGACGGGTCTTCCTCGACGATCTTGTGCAGGGCGCCGGAGAGTTTGACTTCGTCGCTGCGGTTCTTGGCGGCAAGCGACAGCACGAACACCGCCGGCGGGGCCGCCGGGAAGTCGGCCGACGGGGCGATCCCGGCCGTACTCAGCACGTGGCCTGCCGACAGGGCCTCCAGCTTGGCGAGCGCCACCAGTTCGCCGCTGCGGGCTTCGGCGATCTTGTCGAGGCGCTGGCCGAACGGCCGCAGCATCGCGCCGATGCGATGTCCGCCCAGGGTCTGGCCCTCGGTAAGCGTTCCCGACCAGACCCGGCACAGCGAGAGCTTGCCGGCGTGCGACTGGTGCAGGACCTTGAAGCATTCCGCGACTCCCGTTCCATTGGCGTCGCCATTGGTGACGAGGGATCGGCGTTTGGCGGTCTCGGCCGCGAACGGCGTGTCGTGGCGCAGCGCCTTCAGGAGCCGGCGCACGCCGTTCTCGCGATCGCCGGCGCCCAGCAGCACGGGCACGATCTGATCGGCGCCGAATTCGTCGTGGAGATCGCGGTAGATCAGCGATTTTTCCGGAGCAATATCCTCGATCAGCTGTTCCAGCAGCGTGTCGTCGAATTCGGAGAGGGTTTCCAGAAGTTCGCGGCGGGCCTCGGCCTCGCGCGGCAGGATCTCGGCCGGCATCTCGATCAGATCGGAGGCGCCGCTGGTCTTGTACCGATAGGCGCGCTCGCTCACGAGGTCGACATAGCCGATGGTCTCCTCGCCACCGTCATTGGTCGGCCGGCGGATCGGGACCTGGCGCAAGACGAGCTTGCGGGTCGACACCGACTGCAGCGCCGACAGCATGTCGCGCACGCGCGCTTCCGCCGAGTCGATCTTGTTGACGAAGATGATATGCGGGATGTGGCGGTCCTCGATGCATTTCAGCAGCGGCGCCAGCGCCACGACGCGCTCCGGCGAGGATTCGCACACCACGACCGCCACATCGCATACGGCAAGCGCTGCGAAGGCATCGTGCTGGAATTCGATGGAACCGGGGACATCGAGGAAGGTCCATTGATCGCCGAGATAGTCGACCGAGGCGATATTGATCTCGGTGCCCATGCCGCGCTTGCGCGCTTCGGCGGCGCCGTCGCCGATGGAGGTGCCCGCGCGTGTCGAACCGCGCCGGCCGATGGCCCCCGTGGCGTAGAGAATGCTCTCGAGCAGGCTCGTCTTGCCCGAAAGGTACGGCCCGCACAGCGCCACCACGCGATGCGCGCCGCTACCTGGCCTGCCGCCGGTGATGGTCTCGGTTTTGATGTCGGCCATGACAACGTCCTCCTTCTGCGCGAAAACTCGCGCTTAGAAGCCCCGGACGACGGTCGCTACGAGTCACACGGCCGATACGACCGCGTCGGAGCGAAGCCCCTTGTCATGGAAATCGTTTCACCCCCGCCTGGGGGAGTCAATCGGGAGACGGGGGAAGAAAGAAGGGAACCCTACAGAGCTCCCAGCGAAGATTCCCTCTTCTAGCTCAGCGCGCCGCAGGCGCGCTGGATGCGGCGGCCGGCTTCTTCGAGCAGTTCGGTCGCCGTGGCGTAGGAGATGCGGAAGGCCGGGCCCTGGCCGAAGGCCGAGCCTTGCACCACCGACAGGCCCTCGGCTTCGAGCAGGTAGTTCACGAAGTCGGTGTCGTTGGCGATCGTCTTGCCGCCGGGCGTCTTCTTGCCGATCGTGCCGGCGCACGACGGGTAGACGTAGAAGGCGCCTTCCGGCCGCGGACACTTGAGGCCCTTGGACTGGTTCAGCATCGACACGATGAGGTCGCGGCGCTGCTTGAAGACGGCGACGTTCCTGGGGATGAAATCGGTCGGGCCGTTCAGCGCCGCCACCGACGCCGCCTGACTGATCGAACTGGCGTTCGACGTGCTCTGCGACTGCACGGTGATCATGGCGTCGATCAGCTTCTGCGGGCCGGCGGCGTAGCCGATGCGCCAGCCTGTCATGTTGTAGGCCTTCGACACGCCGTTCATGGTCAGCGTGCGGTCGTAGAGCTTGGGCTCGACCTGCGCGGGCGTGGTGAACACGAAGTCGTCGTAGACGAGCTTCTCGTACATGTCGTCGGTGAGCACGTGGACCTGCGGGTGCTTCAGCAGCACGTCGCAGAGCGCGCGGAGATCGGCGTGCGTGTAGGCGGCGCCCGTCGGGTTGCTGGGCGAGTTCAGGATCAGCCACTTGGTCTTGGGCGTGATCGCGCGGTCGAGCGCCTCCGGCGTCAACTTGAAGCCCGTCGACTCGGGGCAATCGACGATGACCGGCGTGCCGTCGCCGAACAGCACCATCTCCGGGTACGAAACCCAGTAGGGCGCCGGGATGATGACCTCGTCGCCCGGGTTCAGGGTGGCGAGCATCGCATTGAAGATGATCTGCTTGCCGCCCGAGGTGACGACGGTCTGCGACGGCTTGTATTCCAGGCCATGGTCGCGCTTCATCTTGGCGACGATGGCCTGGCGCAGCGCCGGCGTGCCGGGCACCGCGGTGTATTTGGTGTCGTTGTCGCGAATGGCCTTGATCGCCGCTTCCTTGATATGGTCGGGCGTGGGGAAGTCGGGCTCGCCGGCGGCCAGGCCGATGACGTCTTTGCCCGCCGCCTTCATCTCCAGGAATTTGCCTTGGGCGGCATTGGTCGGAGAGGGCTTGATGCGGCTCAGACGGTCGGCGATGAAAGCCATAACGCGACGGCTCCTTTCAGGCATTGAAAAAGCGCGCGAAAGTACTTGTCGCGTGCTGCTTTCGCAAGGCTGCGCGGCGATCGGAAGCCGTTGCGAGGGCTATTTCTCGTAGGTTCTCGCCGTACTGCCGTTAAGTCTCAGTCGACGACACGCACCGAGGCGTCCACGCTCATCTTGGCCTCGCCGAAGCCCACGCGCCGGCCGCTGACCGGGGCGGCGTCGTGATAATCGAGCCCGATCGCCACCCTGAGGCTGTCGCCATGCGGGCTGATGTTGTTGGCGGGATCGAAGCCCACCCATTCGAGGCCGGGGACCCAGGCCTCCGCCCAGGAATGGCTGGTGCGGCCGACATGCAGCTCGGGATCGTCGTTGCGCAGGTAGCCGCTCACGTAGCGCGCCGGCACGCCGAGCCGGCGGCAACAGGCGATGAAGGCGTGCGCATGGTCCTGGGCCACGCCGGCGCCGCGCGCCAGCGCCTCGGCCGCTGAGGTGTCGACGCTGGAGACGCCGGTCTTGTAGGCGATGCGTTTGCCGATGCGTTCCATGACCTCGTGCAGGACAGCGACCCGCTGCCCGGCGTCCGCCGCCCGTTCGGCCAGGCCCTCGATCACCGGATCGAAGCTGGCGTCGTGGCGGGCAAGCCCGGTGTTGCGCAGCCAGAACGGCGCCGGCAGGGTCGGCGTCTCGACGTAGCGCAGCCACTGGTCGGCGCCGCTGTGTTCGTAGAGGCCGTGCACCGTGATCTCGACACTGTCGTGCCGGTACGCCGCCGAAAAGGTCGTCACCTGGTTGCCGTGCCCATCGACCCATTCGGAGCGCTTGCCCGGCCCGTCGATGCGCCAGGAGACGACGCGCTGGCCGGCGGCCGGTTTGGGCGTGAGCCGGACGTCGTGGATCGAATGGCCGGATGGCTGGTCGAACTGGAAGCGCGTCGTGTGGTCGATGGCGTACCGCATGGCCGTTCAATCCAGCAGGAACTGGCGGCCGATTTCGTCGGACAGGGTCGCGATGTCGTCGCGCACCCCGCCCAGGAACTTGGCCAGGCCCATCTCGAAGATCTGGTCGACGCGTGCGTAGCGCATCCTCGCATGTAGTTCTCCGGCCAGTCGGTCGGCTTCGCCCTTGGTGCCATAGGTGTCGGCGAGCTCGCGCATGCTGAGGTCGACCATCCACAGGCAATGGTGCACCGAGCGCGGCACGTCGCGGCGCAGCATCATCAGCTCGGCCACCTTCACCGGGTCGAGCGCGCTGCGATAGATGCGGCGATAGGTGCGGACGGCACCGATGCAGGCCAGCACTTCCGACCAGGCGAAATAGTCGGGCTTGTCGGTATGCGGATTGCCGTCCGGCCGCAGCAGATGAAACTTCACGTCGAGGATGCGCGCGGTGTTGTCGCCGCGCTCGAGGAAGGCGCCGAGCTGGAGGAAGTTGTAGGCCTCGTCGCGCAGCAGTGTCACCTGTGCCGCGCCAAAAATCATCACCGCCTGCTTCTTCACCGACTCGATCAGGGCGCCACGGTCGAGCATGGCGCGGTCGCTGCGCAGGCGCGTGCTGAGCTCCAGCCACAGCCCGTTCAGGCTTTCCCACACATCGACGGTGACGTTGTTGCGCTCCTCGCGGGCATTGCTGCGCGCCGCGCCGATCGAACTCACGATCGAGGAGGGATTGCTCTCGTCCAGCACCAGGAAGTCGATGAGGCTGGCGAGGCGCCCGCCCTGCTGCTGGGTCTGGCGGAATTCGTCCTCCATGCCGAAGATCGCAGCGACCCCCGCCGCCTCCTCGCCGCGCGACTGCAACGCCATGCGCTGCGTCGCTTCGATCAGCCGCGCCGTCGACTTGGCGCGCTGCAGGTAGCGGCCCATCCAGTAGAGGTTCTTGGCGGTGCTGCTCAGCATGGCCGTGCCGGCCTCCTGAGCGCGCGGGACGCGCGCGGTCCAGAGGATTCATGATCATCCGGACCGCGCGCATCCTGCGCGCTCATGGTCATGTGACACATGAACCTAACCACCCGAGCCGGCTTCCGGCGCCAGCACCCAGGTGTCCTTGGTGCCGCCGCCCTGGCTCGAATTGACGACCAGAGATCCTTCCTTCAGCGCCACCCGCGTCAGTCCGCCGGGAATGATGGTGACCTTGCGCCCCGACAGAACGAAGGGGCGGAGGTCGACGTGGCGCGGTGCAACGCCCTGGCCGACGAAGGTCGGGCAGGTGGAGAGCGCCAGGGTCGGCTGGGCGATGTAGTTGTCCGGCCGCGCCCGGATGAAGGCGGCAAAGGCCTCGATCTCGGCCTTGCTCGAGGTCGGCCCGACCAGCATGCCCTTGCCGCCCGACCCATGGATTTCCTTGACCACCAGCTCGGCCAGATGCTCGAGCACGTACTTGTAGTCGTCGGCCCGGTCGCAGCGCCAGGTCGGCACGTTCTGCAGGATCGGCTCCTCGCCGAGATAGAAGCGGACCATCTCGGGCACGTAGGTGTAGGTCGACTTGTCGTCGGCCACGCCGTTGCCCAGCGCATTCACGATGTTGACCCGCCCGGCGCGGAGCGCCCCCAGCAGGCCGGCGACGCCGAGGAAGGAGTCCGGCCGCATTGCCAGCGGATCGAGGAAGGCGTCGTCGACGCGGCGATAGATGACGTCGACCCGCTGGGGCCCGCGCGGGGTGCGCATGTAGACGCGGCCTTCGTCCACGAACAGGTCCGATCCCTCGCACAGGTCGATGCCCATCTCGTCGGCGAGAAAGGCATGCTCGAAATAGGCGCTGTTGAAGTGGCCGGGCGTCAGCAGCACGACGGTGGGCTCGGCGTCGTCGCTGAACGACACCGACCGCAGCGTCGACAGCAGCTCCTCCGAATAGTCCGCGACCGGCAGCACTTGCAGGGCCGAGAACAGCTCGGGCGCCAGCCGCATCATGACCTCGCGATTCTCCAGGACGTAGGAGACGCCTGAAGGCGTGCGAACGTTGTCCTCGAGGACGTAGAAATCCTTTTCACCGACCCGTACGAGGTCGATGCCGGCGATATGCGCGTGCACGCCGCCCGGAAGGGCGAGGCCCTGCGCCATCGGCACGAACTCGGCGTTCATCAGGAGTTGAGTTTCGGGAATCACGCCGGCGCGGCAGATCTCCCGCGCGCCGTAGGCGTCGACGAGGAAGGCGTTGAGCGCCTTTACGCGCTGCACCAGGCCCTTGTGCAGGTATTGCCACTCGTCCCAGGCGATGACCCGCGGAATGATGTCGAATGGGATCGTGGCCTCGTGGCCGTCGGCCGCGCCGTAGGCGCCGAAGGTGATGCCGTGGCGGCGGTAGAAGAGGTCGACCTCGTGGCGCGTCGCCGCCACCCGCTCGGGCGACGTGCGCGCGAGCCAGGCCGCGACGCTGCGGTAGGGCGCACGGACCGAACCCGTCTGCCCGGAGTTCATTTCGTCAAATGCCTTGGCGGCCATCCGGCGTTTCACCCCCTGTCGAATCACCTTATAAGCAATCGACGGGCCAACAAAGTGGCCGCCCCCGGCAAAGCGGTCCGGGAATTCTCGCGGAGGAACAGCGTGAAGCAGGTGCTGATCGACCGGTACGGAACGCCCTGGGAAGTCGCGCGCTGCGCCGAGGTGCCGGACGTCGGCGCGCCCGGCCCCGACGAAGTCGTCTTCGACGTGCTGGCCTTTCCGATCAATCCCGCCGACATGTGGTTCTGCAAGGGAAGCTACCGGCTGAAGCCGCCGCTGCCCGCCACGCCCGGCGCCGAATGCGTCGGCCGCGTGATCGCGGTCGGCGCGGCTGTGCACCACGTGAAGAAAGGCGACCTCGTCATCAATCTGCAACGCGAGAACTGGGCACAGCGCCGGCGCGTGAAGGGCGACGATGCCATCCCGTTGCCGGCCGGCATCGATCTGCGGCAGGCCGCCATGGTCCGCATCAATCCGCCCACCGCGCAGCTCATGCTGTCCGACTTCGTCGATCTCAAGGCCGGCGACTGGGTGATCCAGAACGTCGCCAACTCCGCCGTGGGCCGGCTGCTGATCGTGCTGGCGAAGCAGCGCGGCCTGCACACCGTCAACGTCGTGCGCCGCGCCGATCTCGCCGACGAGTTGAAGGCGCTGGGCGCCGATATCGTGATCGTCGATGGCGACGACCTCGCGGCCCGGGTCGCGGTGGTCACCGGCGATGCCGCGATCAGGCTCGGCGTCGAGGCGATCGGCGGCGCCGCGACCGGCCGCATCGTCGACTGCGTGGCCACCGGAGCCACCGTGGTCCACTACGGCTCGATGAGCGGCGAGGATCCGAAAGTCGCGCGCAGCAACTTCATTTATCGCGGCGTTCATCTGACCGGCTTCATGCTGGGCCGCGGTCTCGCCAAGCGCAGCCCGGGAAAGATTCGCGAGATCTATGCCGATCTTGCCGCCCAGGTCATGGCCGGCAAGCTTCATGCGCCCGTGGACACCGTCTATCCGATCGAGAAGATCAAGGAGGCGCTGGCGCACGCCGACAAGGGCGGGCGCAACGGCAAGATCCTGGTGGCGCCGAACTCGGCGATTTGAGTGGGCGATTTGAACAAGGGAGTGGACAGATGAATTCCGACGTCGCTGCGATCGAGAAGGTGCTGCAGGTCTATTTCGACGGCCTCCATGAGGGCGACACCAGGAAGCTCGGCGAGGCGTTCCACCCCGCCTCGCATCTCTACGCCGCTGGCGGCGACGGCAAGGCCGCCGACATGCCGCGCGCCGACTGGTTCAAGATGGTGGAAAGCCGCCCGTCGGCCAAATCCAAGGGCAGCCCGCGCGCCGACCGCATCGTGTCGATCGACTTCTCCGGCCCGGCCACGGCCTTCGCCAAGGTCGAGTGCCAGATCCCGCCGCGCTACTTCACCGACTACCTGACGCTGCTCAAGGTCGACGGCCGCTGGCAGGTGATCTCCAAGGCCTACCACACGGTGACACGGGAGGACTGAGCCGGCGGCCAAAAAGCCGGCAGATAGAGTTGCAGGTTCAGCAGGTTTAGGCTAGGTTTTCTGTCATGATGGGAGACGCCCGCGGGAGAAATCCGGCGGGCGTTTTGTGGTCCACGAAGGGGCCATTTCGCCGACCCGGCAGCGGCACAGCGCCGCGATTCGGGGCTGCGCCGCGACCGCATCGGGGCTGTGCCGCGGGAGTCCGCCAAGTCCTTGATCCCGGCCGGCGTTTCGCCCCCGGCGGCACAGGCTGCGGCACACCTGGCGCCGTTTTGCGGCACGTTTCGTGTGCCGCGGAGTGGTCCACTCGGACGTCAGTTCTTGGCGTCGGCGGCGACCTGGACCTTGATCATCCTGTCGGGCGGCGGCGGGACGGCGCCCGAGTCCGGCGCGCCCTTCTTGATCTTGTCGACGAACTCCATGCCCGACGTGACCCGGCCCCATACGGTGTATTTGCCGTCGAGGGACGGATAGTCCTTCAGGACGATGAAGAACTGGCTGCGCGCGGTGTTGGGCTGGTCGGGGAGGCGGGCCATCGAGACCGTGCCGCGCCTGTGCGGCTCCCTGGAGAACTCGGCCGGCAGCAGTTCGCCCATGCCGCCCCGGCCGGTGCCGTCGGGATCGCCGGTCTGGGCCATGAAGCCCTCGATCACGCGATGGAAGACCACGCCATCGTACTTGCCCTCGCGGGCGAGCTTCTTGATCTGGGCCACGTGCTTGGGTGCGAGGTCGGGACGCATCTCGATGACGACGCGGCCGTCCTTGAGATCGATGTAGAGGGTGTTTTCCTTGTCCGCGGCGAGCGCGGCGCCGGCGAACGGGAGGGCGGCGAACGGGAGGAGCGCGGCGGCGGCGATGGAAAGCAGCAGTGTCCGGCGCATGGTCACTCCTTCGCGTCGGCGGCGACCTGGACCTTGATCATCTTGTCGGGTGGGGCGGCCACGGCGCCCGACTGGCCGGCGCCGCGCTTGATCTTGTCGACGTGCTCCATGCCGGACGTCACCTTGCCCCACACGGTGTACTGGCCGTCGAGGAAGTTCGAGTCCTTGAAGACGATGAAGAACTGGCTGCGCGCACTGTTGGGCTCGTTGGTACGGGCCATCGAAACGACGCCACGGACGTGCGGCTCCTTCGAGAACTCGGCATTCAGCAGTTCGCCCATGCCGCCGCTGCCGGTTCCGTTCGGATCGCCGGTCTGGGCCATGAAGCCTTCGATGACGCGATGGAAGACGATGCCGTCGTACTTGCCTTCGCGGGCGAGCTTCTTGATCTGGGCGACGTGCTTGGGCGCGAGATCGGGACGCATCTCGATGACGACGCGGCCGTCCTTGAGATCGATGTAGAGGGTGTTTTCCTTGTCCATGGCGGCAGCGCTCCTGCGAGCATGAGAAAGACGGCGGAAAGTGCAACGGCGCGGGACCATAATGGCCGTCGGTCGAAAGACAAGCGGCAACTTGGTGGCAGCTCCCGGCCAAGATGTGCATCGTTTGCCATGGTTTTTGGGGCTCCGGCAGCTACAGTGCCGCGGTGACCGGATGGGGTGGCGTTTATGCCAGTTCCGGCCGCGATTTGTGGGAAGTCATACTTTAAAGCGGATTGGTCGATGACCGCTCTGAGCGGCGGGGACAAGCTCGAGGACGAGCCGTCCCCCATGAGTTCCGTGCTCGAACGGCCCGGCCCCCCGGCAGGCGAGACGCCGTCGGGGGCTCGACCGCTCGACCGGATCTTTCCCCTGCACGGCGACGCCACGCGCGGGCGGCAGATGCGAGAGACCTGGCAGGCCTTCTGCGCCGGCATGGACGGCGCGGTTCGCGCCTTGCTCGACAAGAGTCGCTCGCCGCCGGAGAT
>Ga0155465_1196_pt1 | contig 13171 bp, 16 predicted proteins | sample RifCSPhighO2_12_FD_107123 | JGI IMG/M metagenome (GOLD analysis project Ga0155465, IMG submission 107123) | Alphaproteobacteria bacterium RIFCSPHIGHO2_12_FULL_66_14 | reverse complement strand
GACGTGCAGTACATCAACTGGGTGACGGCCGCGAACGCGCCGCTCGACGGCACGACCCAGCCGATGCTGATCCAGATCGATCCAAAATACACCTTCTACAAGGCCGAGCGCGGCAGGCCGCAGGTGAGCATCTTCGACGCCGCGGCCTGGAACGCGGACGGAGTCGCCCTGGCCGATCCGATCGTCGGCACCTGCTGCACCGTCGACACCGACCTGCCCCGCATCCGCTTCGTGATGGATCCGCTCAAGCCCGTGTTCCAGGGAACCAGGCGCATCCGCGAATCGCGCACCGACGAATAGCCCCTCGAGGAGTGTCGCCATGAAGATCGGAGTCTTCGCCACGTTCATGTCGCCCCAGGCGACGCCGCAGATGATCAGTGACTTCGGCCGCCGCGCCGAGGGCATGGGGATCGAGTCGATCTGGATGGGCGAGCATGTGGCGCTGTTCGACAGGAACACCTACGGCTATCCCGGCACGAAGGACGGCCGCATTCCCGTGCCGGACGGCGGCGGCATGCTCGATGTCGTGGCAACTTTCGGCTTCCTGGCCGCCGCCACGACCAAGCTTCGCCTCGGTACCGGCGTCGCCCTCGTGCCGCAGCGCAACCCGATCTACACCGCCAAGGAGATGTGCACGCTCGACTGGCTGACCGACGGCCGCATCGATTTCGGCATCGGCGTCGGCTGGAACAAGGAGGAGGTCGAGGCCTGCGGCTATCGCTGGGAGGATCGCGGCCAGCGCTGCGACGAATTCCTCGAAGTCATGCGCCGCCTGTGGACCGAGCCGGTCGTCGACTTCGCCGGCAAGTGGGTGAAGTTCGAGACCATGCGGCTCGATCCCAAGCCGATCCAGAAGCCGCATGTGCCGATCATCGTCGGCGGCTATGCCGATGCCGCCTTCCGCCGCGCCGTGCGCTTCGGCGCCGGCTGGTACGGCTTCAACCTCGATCCGGAGCGCACCAAGGGCATGCTGGCCAAGCTCGACGACGCCTTCGCCAAGGCCGGGCGCAAGCGCGGCAAGGACTTCGAGATCATCATCACGCCGCCGATGGGCGCATCGGCCGATTCGCTGAAGGCCTATGCCGATCTCGGCGTCGATCGGCTGGTGGTGATGCTGGGCAGCCAGCGCGCCGAGAAGGTAACGCCGCGTCTGGCGGAGATCGAGACACTGGTGAAGCAGGCCGCCTAGATTCCCGTGAGGCCGAGGCGATAGACGCGGTTCGCCGTGCCGCTGAAGATCGCCTTCTTCTCGTCGGCGGAAGCGCCCGCCGTCATGCGCTTGAAGGCGTTCCAGAGGGCGGCCGGGCCGATCCCCATCTTGTCGACGGGGTAGTTGCTCTCGACCATGCAGCGATCGGCGCCGAACAATTCCAGGCAGGTCTTGACGTAGGGCCCCCAGTACCCGGCGAGCCCTTCGGACGACGGCGGCGACGGCGCCTGCATGTAGTCGAAGGCGGCCAGCCGCATCATCACGCCGCCCACCTTCACCGAGACGTTGGAACAGGAAGCCAGTTCCTTCATGCCGGCTTTCCAGACCGCGAACACCTCGTCCTTCTTGCCGCCATAGGGGCCGTAACCCAGCGGTCCGCCCATGTGACACATGACGATGTTGGCCGCGGGGAACGCGCGGGCGAGGTCGACGACCTCGGCGAGTTGCGGATGGAACACCCAGGCATCGAGCGACAGGCCCAGTCTCTCCAGTTGCTTCATGCCGGCACGGAAGTCCGGGGTGCGGTAGAGGCCCGGCCCATCGAAGTGGTGACTGTTGCCGATGATCGGGTCGGCGTCCCAGGCCGCCGAATGGCGCACACCGCGGAAGCGTCCGCCGCCCGCCGCGATCTCGGCCTCCAGAACCGCCGCGACGCGGTCGCCCAACGTCAGGTCGGCAAAGCCCACAATGCCGGCGCCGACCTTCGTCGGCCCATACCGCCCGCTCGCGCTCATGGCGGCGACGCCGGCAACGAACTCCACTTCGCCCACCGGCTTCATCTCTTCGGGCCCGTGGGCGCGATACATCGACCTGCACTCCTCGAACACCGTCGCCACGACATTGTGGCCACATCCAAGGTCAACCAGCAGCTCGTCCAGCAGATAGCGAAAGCCCGGGAAGTCCCACAGGTGATGGTGGGTGTCGACGATCGGCAGCCCGGGCTCGAGGATCGGCTCCTTCGGTGCCTTGGCGAGCCACGCCTCGTCGGGCTTGAAGATACGGCCGAACCGCGTCGACTCGCCGGGCTTGCGGCTGGCCAACATCGAGCCGAGCGATGATGGGCCCTTCGCGTTCGTCATGTCCGTCATCCTTCGGCGATCAGCCGCGCCAGGGCGGCCGGCTCGCTCAACATGGGGTAGTGGCCGGTATCCAGCTCGTGCCACCTCGCCTTCAGCCGCTCGGCAGCCCGGCGTTGATGTGCCACCGGCGGGTTCGAGCTCTTGCGGCACCAGATCACCGAGGCTTTCCACGCCTGGTCCCAGAACCGTTCTAGCTTCACCGGGGCTTCCATCGCGGCAATCGGATGCGGCGTGCAGCGCTCCAGCGCCCAGGCCCGCGTCGCCGGCCCGAGATCGGCAAACAGGCGCGTCTCGAAATCCTGCCGCGACGGACCGGTGCCCAGTTCCGTGTTCACGGCGGTCGGGCGCTTCACGATGTCGGGCAAGGCCTCGCCATCGAGCAGAGCGAGCGCATCGGCGAAGACCACCCGCGCCACACGCTCGCGCGCCAGTTCGGCCACGCGCGCCATCACCATGCCGCCGGTGCTGGTGCCGGCCAGCACCACGTCCTTCAGGTCCTGGTAGAACAGCAGCTCGGCCACTTCGGCGGCATGCGTCTCGGTGTCGATGCCGGCACGGAGCTGGCCCTTGCGCTCGGCGCAGCCATCGAGCGTCGGAGTCAGCACCAAGTGGCCTTGGGCACGCAGGAGCTCGGCAACCGGCTTCCAGATCCAGCCGCCCTGGTAGGCGCCATGGATCAGCACGAATGTGGTCATCCTTCGCTTCCCTTCTTCACCGTAACGCCAGCCATCTGCTCGAAGACTTTCACGATCGCCGACCCGTCCAGCTTGTTGAGGCCACGGGCGCGGGCCATCTGGTAGACCTGTTGCGTCACGTTCGCCAACAGGAGCGGCACGCCCAGGCGCTTGGCGAAGGCGGTCTCCAGCTCCTGGTCCTTGTAGGAGATGTCGATCGTGCCGCCCGGTTCGAAATCGCCGCTCAGGATGCGGGGCACGCGCAAGTCCCATGCGGCACTGGCGCCGGTCGAGACCCGCACCACGTCGTAGATCATCTGCGGATCGAGCCCCGCCTTGACGCCCAGCACCATGGCCTCGGCCACCGCCACGGTGTTGACCTGGACCAGCATGTTGTTGACCAGCTTCATGGCGAGGCCGCTGCCCAGCGGCCCGACATGGAACGTGCGGTTGCCCATCGCCTTGAAGAGATCCTCGCACCTGGCGACGACGTCGGCGGCGCCACCCACGATCACCGACAGCTCGCCCGACTGCGCGCGACCCGTGCCGCCGCTCACCGGAGCATCCACCATGGTGATGGCGTGCGCCGCCAGCTGGTCGGCCAGCGTGCGCGCGGCGAAGGGATCGATGGTGGCCATGCAGAGCACGATGTGGCCTGGCTTGGCGCCCTTGATGATGCCGCGCTCGCCCGCGATCACCGATTCCGCTTGATCAGTGGTCTCGACGATGACGATGGTCCGTTCCACCGCCGCCGCCACGGCTTCCGCCGTGCCGGCGAGTTCGGCGCCCTTGGCCCTGAGCGGCGCGGTCTTGGTCTGGTCGATGTCGTGCACCACCAGCTTGAAGCCGGCTTTCACGAGGTTGAGCGCCATCGGCCCGCCCATGGCGCCGAGTCCGATGAATCCGACCTTGCCCGCCATGTCATTCTCCTCGGCTAGATTCCGCCGGTCACGTCGATGGTGAGGCCGGTGACGAAATCGGCGTCGGACGAGGCCAGGAAGCAGATCACGTTGGCCTGGTCGACCGCCTCGGCGACGCGGCGGAGCGGCGTGCGCTCGATCTCTTCGGACTGGGCGGCCTGCGAGCGCTTCTCCCAATGCGGCCGGATGCGTTCGGTCAAGGTCACGCTGGGTGCGATGGCGTTGACGTTGATGCCCTCGGGCCCGAGTTCGTAGGCGAGCTTGCGGGTGAAGGCGATGATGCCGCCCTTGGCCGCGGCATAGGCGCTCGAACTGTTCGCGCTGAGGCCACGGCCGGCGATCGAAGCGAGGTTGACGATCTTGCCGCCGCGCTGCCGCTTCATCACCGGGATCACCGCGTGGGTGAAGAGGAAGGTACCATTGAGGTTGAAGGCGATCAGCTTCTGCCAGTCGGCGAAGCTCAACTCTTCGGTCGTGGCCGCCGGCTTGTCGATCACCGTGCTGCCGCCGACGGCGTTGACCAGGATGTCGATACGGCCATGGGCGCGCGCCACGTCGGCCACCAGTCTGTCGACCTCGGCCGCATCCAGCGCGTCGACCAGCTTGCCCTCGGCTCTTCCCGGCCCCTTGCCGGCGGTCTTGCGCAGCGCCGGCACCGCCTCGTCCAGCCGGCCCTGGTGATTGTCGACGGCGATCACGGTCGCACCCTCGCGCACCATGATCTGGGCGGTGGCCCGGCCGATGCCGTTGGCCGCCGCGGTGATCACGGCCACCTTGTTGGTGAAGCGCATGGCCGATCAGTCCTTGTTCATCGAGGTGACCGCACCCGGCGTCGCCGTGCGGCCGCCATCGATCACATACTGCGCCCCCGTGATGTTGCCTGCCAAATCCGAGCACAGGAACAGAACCACATTGGCGACTTCCTCGGCTGTTCCGTAACGGCCGATCGGGATCGACGATTGATAGCGCGCGCCGACGCTGCCGGGATTTGCCGGATTCAGCTGCGCTTCGAGATCGTGGATCATGCGGGTGTCGATGGGACCGGGACAGACCGCGTTCACCCTTATGCCGTTGCGCGCCACTTCACCGGATGCCGTCTTGGTGAGCCCGATCACCGCATGCTTGGAGGCGACATAGGCCGGCATGCCGGGCGAGCCCATCAGGCCCGCGACGGAGGCGGTGTTGACAATCGCGCCACCGGTGCCCTGGGCCAGCATCTGCTTCAGGACATACTTCAGCCCGAGGAACACGCCTCTGACATTCACCGCCAGGACCGTGTCGAACATCGCCTCGTCGTAGTCGGCGATCGGCGAGACCGTGCCTTCGATGCCGGCATTGTTGTGAAAGCAGTCGATCCGGCCGAAGGCGCCGACCGCCTTGGCCACATAGTCCTGCACGTCCGTGGCTTTCGTCACGTCCGCCTGGACGAACAGCGCCTCGCCGCCCTGTTGACGGACGATCCCCGCCGTCGCCTCGCCGCCGGTCGCGTCGCGATCCACGACCACGACCTTGGCGCCCCGACCGGCAAAACCGAGGGCGGTGGCGCGCCCGATCCCGTTGCCGCCACCGGTGATCAACGCCACCTTGTTCTGGAAATTCATCCTGCGTCCTCCCTGCTGGCCGGCAACGCTAGGCGATGGGATCGAGAACGACGACAGGGATTTCGCGGGATCCCGCCTTGACCTGGTAGTCGGCATAGGGCGGCCAGAAGACGACGCCCTCCTTCCACAACTTCGCCCGCTCCTCGCCGGCAGCGACCCGGGCCCGCGCCTTCATCTTCGCCGTGCCGACCTGGATCTCGACCTCGGGATTGGCGAGGAGATTGCGGTACCAGCCGGGATGTTCCGGCGCGCCGCCCTTGGAAGCGACCACGAAGTAGCCGTTGCCCGCCCGGCCATAGAACAGCGGGAACAGGAACTTCTGGCCCGACTTGCGTCCCTTGGTGATCAGCAGCAGCGACGGAATGGTCAGTTCCGGCGCGTTGGGCAGGGTGATCTTGTACATGTGGCCGTCGGTGCCGCCGCTCGAGAGATAGCGGTCGACGTGATCCTTCATCCACTGCGGAAGATTGGGCGCGATCTGGGTCTCGGTCATTTCCGTCTCCTTTGTTCGGTGTTCAGGTGATCTCGATCACGCCCTCGCCACCGGCGTAAAGCTTCTCGACCAGGACCTTGCGCCGTTCCAGCGTGGCGCGCTGGTTGATGTAGCCCTTGTCGGTGATCTCGTGACCGTCGACCGCGGGCGGCTCGGCCATCAGCAGCGCGCGGCGTATCCGCATCGACGAGCCCTTGCTGCCGGCGTTCATGTGGGCGAGACCATCGCGCAAGGTCGCGACCACGGCAGGATGCCCCAATAGCTCGGCGGCAGGCAACCGGGCTTCCGAGTCGCCGGCGAGCTGGCGGCAGGCCGCGATGTTGGGAAAGCCCAGCAACCCGGCATAGTCGCGGTCCTGGCCGCAGATCACGGCGTCCTGCAGCACCGGCGTCGCCGCGGCGATAGCCGTCGTGCGGAGCGTGCCGACCAGCACGAAGGTGCCGCTCGAGAGCTTGAAGTCCTCGACGACGCGGCCGTCGAAGATCAGGCCCCAGCTCGGATCCTCGGGATCGACGAAGCGACCGGCGTCGCCGATCCTGTAGAAGCCCTCCTCATCGAACATCTGCGCCGTGAGGTCGGGCTGCTTGAAATAGCCCGGCGTCACGATCACGCTTTTCAGCCGCAGTTCGTAGCGTCCTTCTTCCCCTGTCGGCATCATTTTCAGCTGCACGCCGGGATAGGGCAGCCCGACCAAGCCAACCCGATCCGATGCCCAATGCACCGACGTCGCGGTCGGCGCCGTCTCGGTCGAGCCCCAGCCGGTGACGAAGGGGATGCGATAGCCGGTGTGCTTCACCGCCAGCGTCTCCATGCGCTCGTAGAGATCATTGGGCAGCGTGGCACCGCCATAGGACAGCACGTTGATGTTCTTGAAGAAGCGCCTGGCGAGACTCTCGTCCTTCTCCAGTGCCGTCGCCAGCATGGCGTAGCCCGCCGGCACGTTGGAGAACGACGTCGGCGAAATCTCACGCAGGTTGCGCAGCGTCTCCTCGAACAGGCCGGGCAGCGGCTTGCCGTCGTCGATCCAGGTCGTGCCGCCCTCGTTGAGGTTGCCCTGGAGGGTGGCGTTGCCGCCCATCGTGTGGTTCCACGGCAGCCAGTCGAGCATCACCGGCGCGGGTTCGCCGGGCTTGCGCACGCGCGCCATGCTCATCATCGCCACGTTGGCGCACATCATTTCCTGGGTGTTGATCACCGCCTTGGGCAGGCCGGTGCTGCCCGAGGTGAACAGGAATTTTCCCACCGTCTTGGGCTCGATCAGCGCGATCGACTGGGCCACTGCATCAGTTGCCTTCGCGGCGACCAGCTCGCTCCACGGCAGCGACTGCATCCGGGGCGGCGGCTTGTCGACATGGACCAGCAGTACGCCTCCAGAATCGGAGTTGGCCAGATCGAGCGAAGCCAGCGCACGCGAATAAATCTCGCCGTTCTGCACGAACACCAGGCCGGGCTTGATGAGGTCGAAGACATATTTCAGCTTGGCGTGGTCCTGGCTCATCACCGAATAGGCCGGCGACACCGGCGCCACAGGTGCACGGGCCTGCATGGCGGCCATGGTGAGCAGCGCGAACTCGATCGAGTTCGACGACAGGATCATGACGGGCTTCCCGGGCCCGAAGCCGCGGTCGAGCAACGCCTGCGTCACCGCATCGACCTGCCGCTTGGCCTCGGCGTAGGTGAGCTTCAGCCACTCCCGGTCCGGCCCACGGCGCTGCGCCAGCCACAGCCGGTCCGGCGCCTCTGCCGCCCATTTCGCCAGCAGCGCCGGGATGTGCCTGGCGTAGGGCTTCAAGGGGTGATTCGACTGCAGCACGACGGTGCCATCGCCACGCCGCTCGACCTTGATGTCGCGGCTCAGGAATTCGATGGGCTTGAAGGGCGCCTGCAGAACACTGTCCAACGACGGTTCTCCCGATATTTTTCTTGGCATCGATTTAGGAGGGTCGCCGGGTCACCCGCAAGGGTCTCGCTAGGATTCGTCGATAAGTCTTTCGCAGAACGCGACAAAGGCAACGGCATCGTTGCGCGCGGCACTTGCGTCTTCTGTCTTCAAGGTGTCTACGGCGTCATAGTCGGCAATCAAGCGGCGCTCCAAGGCACGCCCCAGTCTTCTGACTTGATCTCGCCCATCGGGCTCGACCTGCCGAAAATGCTCGCTGAAGCGCGCATTGACCCCCGCATGGGTCTTGGGCAACGGCACACCGCGCCTGCCGAATAGCGCGATCGCCGCGTGGTACATCGCATAGTAAGCAGTGTGTGCCACGATCTCGGGCAGTTCCTGGTCCCATCCGACCTTCGACCATTGTCAGGAGGCGCCGCGCCCGGACGCGGTGTAGCCGGACCTCCTCGATCACAAGGTAATCCCTTCCGAGCGGATTGCCCGCATCAGGTAGCTGTCCTCGGCCTCCCTGCGCGACGGAAGAGCCACCGATTGAATGACCTGGCCGGTATCCATGAGAACATCACTGCCGAGGTCGGTCAGCCTATGGCGATCCTCCATTGTCGGATCGTCCGTCAGGAAAACAGCGATGTCCCAGTCCGACTCTTCATGCGCCTCGCCGCGTGGGCGCGAGCCATAAAGCACAACCTTCACCACACGGCCGTTGAAGGCGCTGTCGACGCGGCGCTTGTATTCGAGCGCAAGGGAGAGGTCCGGGTTCATGATCTCAATGTAGCACGTCGTGCTGGGGAAGGCTGCGCCGGGCGCTAGGCCTTGAACCTCGCGATCGCTTTTTCATCGAACTTCAGGCCGAGGCCCGGCTTGGTCGGCAGCACCAGCTCGCCCTTCTCGATCGCCGGCGTCTCTTCGTAGAGGGCCAGCATCCATGGCATGTATTCCACCGTGAGGCCGTTCGGGCAGGCCGCCACCATGTGGCACAGCACTTCGGGCATGACATGGCTTACGATCGGCAGGTTGAAGGCCTCGGCCATGGCGGCGACCTTCATCCACTGCGTCGGACCGCCGACCCGCGCGATGTCGACCATCACGATGTCGACCGAGCGCGCCTCGATCATGTGACGAAAGGGCACGATGCCCCAGACATACTCACCGCCCGCGACCGGGGTCTTGAGCGCGGCGGTGACGCGCGCGAGCCCTGCATAGTCGTCGGCCGTCGTCACGTCCTCCAGCCAGAACAGTCCGATACCCGCCTGCTCGACCCTGGAGCCGATGTCGATCGCCTGCTCGGGCCGCCAGCGCTGGTTGATGTCGCACATCAGCGGAATGTCGGGGCCGATCGCGTCGCGCACGACCCGCATACGGCGAAGCTCGTCGGCCGGCGTCGGATCGCCGGGCAGCGCCATCTGGGTCTTCATCGAGCGGAAGCCCTTCTGCACCAGGATGCGCGCGGCCTGCTCCGTCTGCTTGTCGGTGAGGCCGCGGCGCAGCGAGCCTGAGGCATAAGTCGGCACGCGGTCGCGATGGCCGCCCAGCAGCTGCCACAGCGGCTGGTCGAGCGCCTTGCCCCTGATGTCCCACAGCGCCGTGTCGATCGCCGACAGGGCGAGGGTAAAGATGCCACCCGGTCCGCCGGTATCGCCGGCGCGCAGCTTGGCGAGAAGCGCCTCATTGCGCATCGGGTCCTCGCCGACGATGCCCGCGCACAGGTCTTCCATCATCGCATGCAGGCTGCGCGTCACGCGGCCGCCGTAGAGCGTGACACCGATGCCCTCGATGCCGCTGTCGGTGCGCAGGCGCAGAATCACCGTCGGCCGCTTGCGGTTGGCGTCCTCCGGCATGTTGGCCAGCGGATCGTCCTCCGGCACCGCGAGTGTCATGACCTGGTAACTGGCGATTTTCATTACGTTTCCTCCATCATCCTGGCCGCGATCCGAAACCCCCGACCTGAAACCGGGGTGCGGCCTGAATGCCCGTTCACATTGCCCGCATTTTCGGCCAGAGTCCGCCGCAGCACAAAGGGAGAGAGCGATGGATTTCGAATACTCGGATCGCAGCAAGGCGCTGCTCGAGAAACTCAACAAGTTCATGGACGAGGTCATCTATCCGGCCGAGCCCGTCTACGAAGAGCAGATGGAGAAGGCCAAGGACCGCTGGCAGCTCCCGCCCGTCCTCGAGGAATGCAAGGCCGAAGCGAAGAAGCGCGGCCTGTGGAACATGTTCCTGCCGGCCGACCGCGAGTCGGGCGACACCCACGGCACGATGGGTCTCTCCAACCTCGAATACGCCCCGATCTGCGAAGTGCTCGGCCGCTCGTCGATCGCTTCGGAGTCGGTTAACTGCTCGGCGCCCGACACCGGCAATATGGAAGTGTTCGCCCGCTACGGCTCCAAGGAGCACAAGGAGAAATGGCTGAAGCCGCTGCTGAACGGCGAGATCCGTTCCTGCTTCGCCATGACCGAACCGGCGGTGGCCTCCTCCGACGCGCGCAACGTCGAGTGCCGCATCGAGAGCGACGGCAACGACTACGTCATCAACGGCCGCAAGTGGTGGTCGTCGGGCATGGGCGATCCGCGCTGCGCCGTCATCATCCTGATGGGCAAGAGCGACCCCAATGCGCCGGCCTACCGCCAGCAGTCGATGATCGTGGTGCCGCGCGACGCCAAGGGCATCAAGATCGTGAAGATGCTGCACGTGTTCGGCTACGACGACGCCCCGCACGGCCACGCCGAAGTGGTCTACGACAACGTGCGCGTGCCGAAGTCGGCCATCCTGCTGGGCGAGGGCCGCGGCTTCGAGATCGCCCAGGGCCGCCTCGGACCGGGCCGCATCCATCACTGCATGCGCGCCATCGGCGTCGCCGAGCGGGCGCTCGAGATGGCGATCAAGCGGGCCAAGAGCCGCGTCGCCTTCGGCCAGCGCATCTCGGAGATGGGCGTCACCAAGGCCCATGTCGCCGACATGCGCATGGAGATCGACATGGCCCGCCTGCTGGTGCTGAAGGCCGCCTGGGCGATGGACAAGTTCGGCAACAAGGAAGCCCGCCAGCAGATCGCGATGATCAAGGTGGCGGTGCCCAACATCACCTCGAAGGTCGTGGACCGCTGCCTGCAGCTCCATGGTGCCGGCGGTGTCAGCCAGGTCTTCAAGCTCGCCAGCATGTACGCCCACCAGCGCACGCTGCGCCTGGCCGACGGTCCCGACGAGGTTCATCGCGACCAGGTCGGCCGGCTGGAAATCGCCAAGTACAACTAGACCCGACTTGACGGACGGAATCGGGGCGCGATCCTTCGGGGTTGCGCCCTTCTTCGTTGCATCAGGGGAGAGATCGATGGAAAGCCCGCCGCAGAGGAAGAATCCGCACGTCACGGAGCATCTCGCCAACGAGCGGACCATTCTCGCCTGGATCCGCACCGCCATCGCCATCATGACGCTCGGCGTCGCCATAAACCGCTTCAGCCTGTTCCTGATGGAGGTCCATCAGATCGTGCCGGGCTCGAACGCCGCCAACCGCCACGTCGAGAAGCTCGGCATCGGCCTCGTCGTGCTCGGCATCGTGATCATGTGTAGCGCCATCACCCACTACCTGCACGTCAGCCGGACGATCGAGAACGAGACCTACCGGCCCGCCAACCTTTTCCTGGTGATGACGTCGATTGCCATCGTGCTGATGGGCGGCTCCGCCCTCTTCTGGCTGTTCTAGGCGCATTCCGATGCGCCGGCGGGCGGCAGCGCCTTCACAGGCGCGGGAGCCCGCACCGAGCAGAAAAGACAATGAGCCTGCGCTGGTTCAACTCTAGCGCGACTGACCTGGTGCCGGTGGACCCTCCGGCATGTCGAGCAGTTCGCTGTCCGGCGCGCCGGCCTCGTAGGCCTGCACCAGCGCCTCGGGATCGAAGACGACGCCGATCGGGTTCTTCCTGAACGCCGCGGTCTGGAAGTAGGCCGCGGTCGCCTCCTTGGTGGCGTAGCGGTCGACCTGCAGCTCGACGCCATTGCCGTCGGGATCGCGATAGTAGATCGACACGGTCGGCCCGTGATGGATGCAGCGCGACGGTGCGATGCCGAGCTTCTTCACCCGCCGGTAGGTCGAGAGCAGCTGGCCGATGTCGCGGAACGTGTAGGCGACGTGCGCCAGGCCCGACGTCTTGGCATCGGGCGCCGAGAGGCCGGCTAGGTTGACGATGCCGAGGCGATGGTGCTCGTCATCGTAGGTCAGGAAGCAGATGTAATCCGTCCGCTGCACCACGTGCATGTTCAGCACCGCCGAGTACCAGTCGATCATCGGCTGGATGTTCGACGAGCGCAGCACGAAGTGGGCGAACAGCACCGGCGTGGCCGGCTTGGGATCGAGCGTGCGGCGGCTACGCGAGGTCGTCTCGAGCACTGTGTCCATGGGAGCCTCCAAAGTATGAGTTTAGGCTGCCTGCCGGCCGGGCGGCACCCCTTGACAAACAACTAACTGACCAGTAAGTTAGTTATTATGAAAGCGGCAAAACAACGTCGCGCGCCCGCCGAACGGCCGCAGGAAATCCTCGACGCGGCGCTGGCCCTGTTCGTCGAAAAGGGCTTTGCCGCCACGCGCCTCGACGATGTCGCCCGGCGTGCAGGGCTCAGCAAGGCCGCGATCTATCTCTACTTCGACGACAAGACCGCCCTCTTCGAGGGCGTCATCCAGCAGGCGGTGGGCCGCAACCTCGGCATGGTCGAGGCGATGCTCGCCGCCCATCGTGGCCCGGTCGCGCCGTTGATCCCGCGCATCCTGGAGTTCATGGCGAGCCGCATCGAGGACACGCCGATGGCGTCGGTGGCCAAGGTCGTGATCTCCGAATCGCGCGCCTTCCCCGAGATCGGCCGCTTCTACCTCAAGGAGGTGATCGGCCGCGGCCTGCCGCTCATGGAAGGGCTGATCGCCCGCGGCATCGCCCAGGGCGAGTTCCGCAAGGTCGATCCCGCCATGACGGTGCGCTCGATGGTGGGCGCCATGCTGCTGGGCGGCCTGTGGCGCACGGTGTTCGAGCCGATCGGCGCGGAGAAGCTCGATGTCCGCGCGCTGGCGCGCCACCACGCCGACCTGATCCTGCATGCACTGCGGCCCGTTGCCGGGGCGTCGTCATGAAGCGCGCGCCGCTGATCGTCGTCGCGGCCGCCGCCGCCGCGCTCCTCGTCAGCTACGGGGTCTGGGGCGACCGCGCCCTCGCCCTGCTGGGACTCGGCCCCGATCCCGCCGGCTATCTCGGCTATATCGAAGGCGAGACCAGCCTGATCGCCCCGCCTGCTGCCGGCCGCCTCATCGA
>Ga0155465_1042_pt2 | contig 13214 bp, 13 predicted proteins | sample RifCSPhighO2_12_FD_107123 | JGI IMG/M metagenome (GOLD analysis project Ga0155465, IMG submission 107123) | Alphaproteobacteria bacterium RIFCSPHIGHO2_12_FULL_66_14 | reverse complement strand
TACGACTATCTCCGCCTGCTGTTTGCCCGCGTCGGCGTGCCCTACTCGCCGGCCACCGGCCTGCCGATCGAGAGCCAGACGGTTTCCCAGATGGTCGACCGCATCAAGGCGATGGCTGACGGCACGCGCCTCTACCTGATGGCGCCCATCGTGCGCGGCCGCAAGGGCGAGTATCGCAAGGAACTGCAGGAACTACAGCGCAAGGGCTTCCAGCGCGTAAAAATAGACGGCAAGCTCTACGAGATCGCCGAGGCGCCGGCGCTCGACAAGAAATACAAGCACGACATCGACGTGGTCGTGGACCGCATCGTGGTGAAACCCGATCTCGGCAACCGGCTCGCCGACTCGATCGAGACCGCCCTTACCCTAGCCGAGGGACTCACCATCGCCGAGAATGCCGATTCAGGCGAGCGCACGGTGTTCTCGGCCCGCTTCGCCTGCCCGGTCTCGGGCTTCACCATCGAGGAGATCGAGCCCAGGCTGTTCTCATTCAATGCGCCGCAGGGCGCCTGCCCAGCGTGCGACGGCCTCGGCGTAAAGATGTTCTTCGATCCCGAGATGGTGGCGCCGGACGATCGTCTGTCGCTGGCCGAAGGCGCGATCGCGCCATGGGCCGATTCCTCGGGCCAGTATTACATGCAGACGCTCGAGAGCATCGCCAAGCACTTCAAGGTCAAGATGTCGACGCCGTGGCGCGACCTGCCCAAGAAGGTCCGCGACACGATCCTCAATGGCAGCGGCGGCGAGTCCATCGCCATGCGCTACGACGACGGCATTCGCCAATACCAGACCACCAAGCCGTTCGAAGGCGTGATCCCCAACCTCGACCGCCGCTGGAAGGAAACCGATTCCTCCTGGGTGCGCGAGGAGCTCGAGCGCTTCCAGCACGAGAGCAAGTGCGAGGTCTGTGGCGGCGCGCGGCTGAAGCCCGAGGCGCTCGCCGTCAAGATAGGCGGACTCCACATCAGCCAGGTCACCGAATTCTCGATCGGCGACGCCGTGAAGTGGTTCCTCGACCTGCCGCCCAAGCTCACGGCCAAGCAGCGCGAGATCGCCGAGCGCATCCTGAAGGAAATCAACGAGCGGCTGGGCTTCCTCGACAACGTCGGCCTGAGCTACCTCACGCTCGACCGTGGCTCGGGCACGCTGTCGGGCGGCGAAAGCCAGCGCATCCGGCTCGCCTCCCAGATCGGCTCGGGCCTCACCGGCGTGCTCTATGTGCTGGACGAGCCGTCGATCGGCCTGCACCAGCGCGACAACGACCGGCTGCTGAAGACGCTGACCCGGCTGCGCGACCTCGGCAACACGGTGCTGGTGGTCGAGCACGACGAGGACGCCATCCGCTCGGCCGATCATCTGGTCGACATGGGACCGGGCGCCGGCGCGCACGGCGGCCACGTCATTGCCCAGGGCACGCCCGAGGAAGTCATGCGCAACAGCGCCAGCCTCACCGGTCAGTATCTCTCCGGCTTCCGCCAGATCCCCATTCCCAAGGTGCGGCGCGAGCCGCCCCCTCAGGGCAAGGGCGGACGTTGGCTGACGGTGAAAGGCGCCAAGGAGAACAATCTCCAGAACGTGACCGCCAGCATCCCGCTCGGCACCTTCACCTGCGTCACCGGCGTGTCGGGCAGCGGCAAGAGCACGTTGATCGTCGAGACGCTCTACAAGGCACTGGCCAAGCGGCTAAACAATGCCCGCGAGCACGCCGGCGTGCACAGCGGCCTCGACGGCGTCGGCCATCTCGACAAGATCGTCGACATCGACCAGTCGCCGATCGGCCGCACGCCGCGCTCCAATCCCGCTACCTACACCGGCGCCTTCTCGCCGATCCGCGACTGGTTTTCGCAGCTGCCGGACTCGACGGAGCGCGGCTACAAGCCCGGGCGCTTCTCGTTCAACGTCAAGGGCGGGCGCTGCGAAGCCTGCCAGGGCGACGGCGTCATAAAAATCGAGATGCACTTCCTGCCCGACGTCTATGTCCAGTGCGACGTCTGCAAGGGCAAGCGCTACAACCGCGAGACGCTGGAAATCGTCTTCCGCGGCAAGTCGATCGCCGACGTGCTCGACATGACGGTCGACGAGGGCTGCGAGTTCTTCAAGGCGGTGCCGGTCATCCGCGACAAGCTGCTGACCCTGCAACAGGTCGGCCTCGGCTACATCCACATCGGCCAGCAGGCGACCACCCTGTCGGGCGGCGAGGCGCAGCGCGTAAAACTCGCCAAGGAACTGTCGCGCCGCGCCACCGGCCGCACGCTCTACATCCTCGACGAGCCGACCACCGGCCTGCATTTCGAGGATGTGCGCAAGCTGCTCGAAGTCCTTCATCGCCTGGTCGAGACCGGCAACACGGTGCTGGTGATCGAGCACAATCTCGAAGTCATCAAGACCGCCGACTGGGTGCTCGACCTCGGTCCCGACGGCGGCGCCGGCGGCGGCCGGCTGGTCGCCGAAGGTCCGCCCGAGGCGATCGTGAAGGTGGCCGAGAGCTACACCGGCCAGTATCTCGTGCGCCACCTGCCGCGCAGCGCGACAGCCAAGAAGCGGGCCTAGCTGCCGGCAGGTCGCCGCTTCCACCCGATGTCGCCGAGGTCGTAACCGAACTGACGCTCGACGACGTCGGGCGTGGCATCCGAGGCGTCGCCCTTGCGGGCGGCGACGCGGGCCTGGGCCACGTCCTTGGGCACATCGAGCCAGAGGCCCTCGAACGGCACCCCCACCCTCGCGGCCAGCGCTTCGGCCGCCCGACGTTCGTCTTCACGGGCAAACACGGCGTCGAGCACGACGCTCTGGCCAGCGCGCAGGATTCGTTCGGCCCGCTCCTGAAGCGCGGCATAAACACGGGCCGAGAAGTCCGGCGTGTAGCTGCCAGCCGGCATGCGCTCGTTCAGTCCGATACCGGACAGTCGCTTCCGCTCGACGTCGCTGCGCACCACCACGGCGCCGGGAGTCCGGCCGATCTCGGGCGCGAGCTTCAGCGCCAGAGTCGTCTTGCCGCTGCCCGACAGGCCGCCGACCGCAAGGAGGCGCGGCGGCGCCGGCTGCAGGAAGGCAAGTGCGGCCCGCTGGTAGGCGCGCGCGGGCGCGTTGTCGGCGCCGCTGACGGCGGCTGCCGCCGAGTCGACATAGGCGCGGATGGCGGCCCGCCGCGACAGGAACAGCGGCAGCAGGACAAGCGCTTCGTCATGCGGCGCCGCCGGTACGTCAGCGATCCGCCACAACCACTCGTTCAGCAGCCGGTTGGCGAGCGCCTCAAGGCCCTGCCGCGACAGGTCCATCAGCGTGAAGGCGAGATCATAGAGCACGTCGATGTTGGCGATCTTGTCGGAGAATTCTATGGCGTCGAATGGCACCGGTTCGCCGGCCAGCAGCACGATATTGCGCAGATGGAGGTCGCCGTGGCAGCGCCGCACCGCCCCCGCCGATTGGCGCCGCGCCACCAGATCGACGAACGGCTCTAGCGCGCGCGGCATCGCCTCCGCCAGTGCCTCGCTGGTCGGCGGATCGAGGCGTTCGCCCGCGTCGCGCATCTGCCGCACGTCGGCCGCCACCGAGTGGCGGTAATCATCGGGCCCGCTGAACCCCGTCGTGATCGCCGGCAATCCGTCATGGAAGCGGGCGATGCGCGCTCCCAGCGCCGTCATCAGCTCTGGCGTCAGCGCACCGCGCGTGGCCATGCGGTCGAGCAGCCCGTCCTCGTCGAAGCGACGCATGACCACCAGCCAATCGACGGCATCGGCACTCGGTTCGCCCGGCTCGCCCAGCACGAGCTCGCCGTCGCGGCCACGCCGGACCGGCGCAACCCCCAGATAGACCTCGGGCGCGAGCTGGCGGTTGATGTCGATCTCGGCGGCGCACATGGCGGCGCGTCGGTCCGCCGTCGAGAAATCCATGTACGGGAACTTCACTGCGCGCTTCAGCTTGTAGGCGCGCTGGCCCGACAGGAACACGACGGCGCCGTGGGTGTCGACGCGACGCGCCGGCGCCAGCCGGGCGGCGAGGAAATCGATGACCTCCGACTGGTCCTCGACGACGAAGGACGGCCGGGCGCCCACGGCCTCAGGCGAACCCGACACGCCGCTCCTCGACGCCGAAGGGATCGACGTGGAGGATGATCTCGGCATCCGGGAACGCCGCCTGGATATCGGCCTCGACCTGGTCGCCGATCTCGTGCGCGCGCGTGAGGGGGAGCATGGGATCGAGCTCGATATGGAGCTGGATGAACCTGGTAAGACCCGACGACCGGGTGCGCAGATCGTGAATGTCCTGCACCTCGGGATGGCGCTTGGCGATATCGACGATGCGCAGCCGATCGGCATCCGGCAGCTCGCGGTCCATCAGCACGTCGAGCGAACCGCGCCCGACCTGCCAGGCACCATGCAGCAGGTAGAGCGCCACTAGGCCCGCCATGCCGGCATCGATCAGCGGCTGGTGGAAGCGCCCCGACAGGAACAGCGCGGCGCCGACCGCGATGTTGCTCACGAGGTCGGTCATGTAGTGGGCCTTGTCGGCACCAATGGCGATCGAGCCGGTACGTCGAACGACATAGTTCTGGAAGATCACCAGGCCGAGCGTGAGCACGATGGCGAGCAGGCTGACCGCCACACCGACCGCCTCGCGCTGAACCTCGTGCGGATGAAGGAGGCGATCGCCGACCGTCAGCAGCAGGCCGCCGCCCGAGGCGGCGATGAAGCCCGCCTGGGTGAGCCCGGCCAGGGCCTCCGCCTTGCCATGACCGAACCGGTGGTCGGCATCTGCCGGCGTCAATGCCTGGCGGACGGCCAGGAAGGTCACCAGGGAAGCGAGGAAGTCGAGCGACGAATCGACCAGCGACGACAGCATGCTGACCGACTCGGTGGCCAGCCAGGCCGCCGTCTTGGCGCCGATCAGAATCACCGCCACCGACATCGAGACGATTGTCGCGGCCCGCATCAGGCGCGGAAGATCGGCCGCCATCATCGCCTCAGGGGAAGAGCGTCCGGGCGGCCCATGGCTCATCGGGCGTCCGACGGCGGTATTCGAGCCGGTCGTGCAGCCGAAACGCCCCGTCCCGCCAGAACTCGATCAGCACGGGCTGCAGGCGGAAGCCGGACCAATGAGGCGGCCGCGGCACGGCGCCGATCACATGTCTGGCGGTGTACTCGGCCACGCGCTTTTCCAGGGCAAATCGACCGTCGAGTGGGCGGGACTGCTCGGAGGCCCAGGCGCCGATCTGGCTGCCGCGGTCGCGGGTCGCGAAATAGGCATCGGCCTCTTCCGGCCTCGTCTGCGCCACCGGGCCTTCTAGGCGGACCTGACGGCGGAGCGACTTCCAATGGAACAGCAACGCGCCCTTGGTATGAGCCAGCAAATGCTGGCCCTTGCGGCTCTCGTAGTTGGTATAGAACACGAAACCGGCCGAATCGTAGTCCTTGAGCAGGACCATGCGTGCTGAGGGCGTGCCGTCGGGCCCGACGGTGGCCAGGGCCACGGCGTTGGGGTCGTTGGGCTCGCTCTTGGCGGCCTCGGCGTACCAGTCGCCGAAGAGCACCAGGGGGTCGGATTTCTCCCGGATCATGACCCACAATATAGGGGGCCGCCGAAGCCTTCCACCACCGGCATCTTGTCCCAATGACCATCCCCCGCTAAGAACAAGGAATGACCGTTGCTGCACAATTGATGGCCGGAAAAAAGGGCCTGATCATGGGCGTCGCCAACGAGCGCTCGATCGCTTGGGGGATCGCCAAGGCCTGCCACGACAATGGCGCCAAGGTAGCCTTCACCTTCCAGGGCGAGGCCCTCGAAAAGCGGGTCCGGCCGCTGGCCAGCTCGATCGGCAGCGACATCATCCTGCCCTGCGACGTCACCAACGCCGCCAGCATCGACGCCACCTTCGCCGAGATCGGCAAGCGCTGGGGCGAGCTGGATTTCCTGGTCCATGCCATCGCATTTTCCAACAAGGACGAGCTGAAGGGCCGCTACCTCGACACCAGCCCCGAGAACTTCCAGCTTACCATGAACGTGAGCTGCTACTCCTTCACTTCGGTGGCGCAGCGCGCCGTGCCGCTGATGAAGAACGGCGGCAGCCTGCTCACCCTCACCTACTACGGCGCCGAGCGCGTCATTCCCCACTACAACGTCATGGGCGTGGCCAAGGCAGCGCTCGAGGCGAGCGTGCGCTACCTGGCGGCCGATCTCGGCGAGCAGAAGATCCGCGTCAATGCCATCTCGGCCGGACCGATCAAGACCCTGGCCTTCGCCGGCATCAACGACGGCCGCTATATACTGAAATGGAATGAACTCAACTCGCCGCTGAAGCGCAACGTCACGACCGAGGAAGTCGGCAATGCCGGCCTCTACCTGCTGTCGGACCTGGGCACCGCGGTGACGGGCGAGGTCATGCACGTCGACGCCGGCTATCACGTCGTCGGCATGATCAATACCTCGTCGGCCAAGCAGATCGCCGAGCTGCTCGGCAATTTCGAGGGCGAGTAGGCCGGCGGCCATGGCCGGCAGCAGCTTCGGCACTCTTTTCCGGTTCACGAGCTGGGGGGAAAGTCACGGGCCGGCAATCGGCTGCGTGGTTGACGGCACGCCGCCGCGCATTCCCCTCGACGAGGCCGACATCCAGGTCTGGATGGAAAAGCGCCGCCCCGGTCAGTCGCGCTTCGTCACCCAGCGCCAGGAACCCGACATGGTAAAAATCCTGTCCGGCGTATTCGAGGGCGTCACCACCGGCACGCCGATCGCGCTGCACATCGACAATATCGACCAACGCAGCCGCGACTATTCGGAGATCAAGGACCGGTTCCGACCCTCCCATGCCGACTACACCTACCTGAAGAAATACGGCGTGCGCGACTATCGCGGCGGCGGCCGGCAGTCGGCGCGCGAGACCGCGGTCCGCGTTGCCGCCGGCGCCATCGCTCGGAAAATCCTGGGAGACAGCGTTTCCATCCGCGGCGCCGTGGTGCAGATCGGCAGCCAGAAGATCGACCGCACCAAGTGGGACTGGGACGCGACCGGCGACAATCCCTTCTGGTGCCCCGACCGGCAGGCGGCCCAAGGCTGGGAAGGCTATCTCGACGACGTGCGCAAGCGCGGCAGCTCGTGCGGCGCGGTGATCGAGGTCGTGGCCTCGGGCCTGCCGGTGGGCCTGGGCGATCCGGTCTACGACAAGCTCGACGCCGATCTCGCCAAGGCGCTGATGAGCATCAACGCCGTGAAGGGCGTCGAGATCGGTGACGGTTTCGCCACCGCGGCCATGAGCGGCGAGGATAATGCCGACGAAATGCGCATGAAGGACGGTTCACCCGTATTCCTCAGCAACCACGCCGGCGGCATCCTGGGAGGTATCTCGACCGGTCAGGACGTCGTCTGCCGCCTCGCCGTGAAGCCCACCAGCTCCGTCCTCTCGACCGTGCGCAGCATCGACCGTTTCGGTAACGAGGTCGAACTGCGCACCAAGGGCCGTCACGATCCCTGCGTCGGGATCCGCGGCACGCCTGTCGCCGAGGCGATGGTGGCGTGCGTGCTGGCCGACCATCTGCTGCGCCACCGCGCCCAGTGCGGCTGAACCCGGAGATGGCCACACCCAAGCCCGTGGAAGTGCGTTACGGATTGCTGCACAACATCGGCATGGCCGCCGTTTCGGTTGGCATGATCGTCTTCGTCATCTTCCGTTTCGTGACGGATCCGGCCAATGCACCCACGATCTCGCTCAACGACACGCGTTTCGTGATGTTTTCCATACTTGCGCTGGCAATGGCCTACTACGTGTTCATCGGCCTCAAGCGTTGCCTCGACCGTACGCCGCAGCTCGTCATCGACCACGATGGCATCATGCTGGGTTTCGGCCGCGACCGGCGCATTCCCTGGAGCGACATTCCCTGGGTCGGCATGCGTCGCCTCGCGATCCGACCGCAGCTTCAGATCGGCCTAGCGCCCGAGACCTTCCTGGCCGCCGATCTCAAACTCTCGAATTGGAACCTCGACGACAACCTGCGCTCGATCCGCGGCACCCCGGCTGCCGTCATGGTGCGCGACAATGGGCTCGACACCTCGGCCTCGGCGATGCTTGACGCCGTGAAGGCATTTCAGCCGAATCTGATCAAATCCTGAGAGCTGAACGGAGACTGGCCATGTGGCGATTTATCGTTGGCCTGCTCGCGACCGTGGGCGTCCTCACCCTGATTGCCGTCGGCGGCGGCATTGCCCTGATCGCCTCTGGCCCGTTTTCGCCGGCGCCGCTGCCGCGATCCATGGTGCTGTCGCTCGACCTGCGTAGCGTCCCGCCCGAAGCAGCGTCCTCCGACCTGCTGCTCGGCCGCTTGTTCGGCAGCTCGCGCGACCTCGTCGACGTCGTCCAACTTCTCTGGCAGGCGGCCGACGATCCTCGTGTCGTCGGCCTGTATGTCGAGATCGGCGATGATCAGGCCGGACTGGCCCGCGTCCAGGAACTTCGGCAGGCGATCGCCAATTTCCGCGGCAAGGGCAAGTTCGCTGTCGGCTTCGCCGAGTCACTGGGCGGCAGCGGAAGCCATCTCGGTGACTACTACCTCGCTTCCGCACTCGAGCAGATCTGGCTGCAGCCCAGCGGCGGCTTTGCCGTGACCGGGATCGCTGTCGAGACGCCCTTCCTGAAAGGCGCCTTGGACAAGTTCGGCGTGCTGGTCGAGGGCGGGAAGCGCTACGAGTACAAGAGCGCGCCCGACAGCTTCCTGGAGACAGGCTACACCGGCCCGGCCCGCGAGAACCTGCAGCAGCTTCTCGACAGCCTTTTCGGCCAGGTCGTCACCGATGTGGCGCGCGATCGCCGGCTCGAACCCGCGCAGGTTCGGCGCCTCATCAATTCGGCGCCCTTCGATCCGGAACGGGCGCACCAGGAGGGCCTGATCGACCGGATCGGCTATCGCGGCGATGCGCTGGAGGAAGTCTGGCAGCGAGCAGGGTCGACGCGCGACCTGGTATCTCTCTCGGATTACGCTGGCGACGACATGAGGCCGAAACCGAGCGGTGACGTCATCGCCCTGATCCGGGTGAGCGGTCCGATCGTCTCCGGCCCGAGCGGAGATGGCGGGCTCCTCGAAGACGACGTCGTGGCCACCGCCGAAGACGTCGTCGAAGCCCTCGAGCAGGCAACGCGCGCGAAGGACGTGCGCGCCATCGTGCTGCGCGTCGATTCACCGGGCGGAACCTATCCCGCCGCCGACGCCATCGCCGATGCCGTCGGCCGTGCCCGCGCCGCGGGCAAGCCCGTCATCGCCTCTATGAGCGACGTCGCGGCGTCGGGAGGCTATCTCGCCGCGGTTCGCGCCGATGTGATCGTGGCGCAGCCGACCACCATCACCGCCTCGATCGGCGTGTTCACCATCTGGCCCGTCGCCTCGGAGCTCCTGTCATCTCTTGGCATCAAGGTCGAGCGGATCTCGATCGGCACCAATGCCGGCATGTATTCCTCCTTCCAGCCGCCGACGACGGCGCAGCGCGCGATCGTCGCCCGCGAACTGGACGTGGTCTATCGAGAGTTCACGCGACAGGTCGGCGAGGCGCGCAACCTCGAAGGCGGCAGGCTCGACGCCGCCGCACGCGGTCGCGTCTTCAGCGGCGTCGACGCCAAGCGCGCCGGCCTGGTCGACGAACTGGGCGGGCTGCAGCTGGCGTTGAGCATCGCCAAGGCCAAGGCGGGAATCGGCGAAACGCGCCAGGTCGAGATCCGTCGTTATCCCGACGAGCACGATCGCTGGCAGCGCGTCCTCGATCGTCTCTTCCGGTTGGCCGGCGTCAATGCTGCCCCGACGGTGCGCGCCCCGCGCGAAGTCCGCGACGCCCTGGCGCGGATGGGTATCGTGGCGCGCCCCGGCAACGTGCGTCTGCCGCCCTTGCCGCCGCTCTGGCGCTAGCGCCGCTCGCCCAGCAGGGCGACGATCGCCTGCCACATCGTCCAGGCGTTGCCCAGGCTGACGGCGTTGAACTCGACGTGACCGATGTCGTCGATCAGGAATAGCGAAACCCGTGCACCTGACGCCGATGCCGCCAGGCTCTGGCTCTCGCTGTAAGGGACCAGCGGGTCGGTCTGGCCATGCACCAGGATGAGATGGCCGCGCAGCCTGGAGAGGTCGTAGAGCGCGAGGTTGAGCCCGTCGATTTCCTGGCGGACGCGCGCCGGCAAGGCGGCGATCAGAGAGAGCACGGCGTCGGGATCGCGATTGTCGACCACGGCCAGCACGGCTCGGCCCTGTGGCCCCAGCGATGCCGCGAGCGACGCGATGTCGGCGCCGGCATCATGGAAACGCCGCCGCGCGATCTCCTGCAGCAGATGGGCATCCGCGGCACTCTCGAGGCGACCGGCGTTGGCGTGGAGAAAGGCCCATCGCCCGTAGCCGTTGGGCTCCCGCCGGAATTCGCGGCCGTCGCCCATGGGCCGAAAGGCCCCGGTCGTGATGAAGCGGATGGCCGCCGTGATGTCATGGTAACCGCCGATGCTGACCAGAAACGCGACCCGCGATGTCAGGTCGTCCTCCAGCATGGCAATGACTGCCGGCCCGACGGCATAGGAGATGGCCGCCACGCCGAGCGGAGCGCCCGGCTGCCACTTGCCCAGTTGCCGCAGCGCGCTTGCCACCCTCGCCCCGTCGGTCCGCGAGAGCGCCAGATTCCGCACCTCGGGCAGCTCGGGAACGAGCACGGCGAAGCCGGCCCGCGCGAAGGTCCGCGCCAACGCCTTCAGGCGCGGCTCGTCGCGGCCCAGCACTGCCGCCCCTGGCACCAGCACCATCGCCGCCCGTATCTTGCCGGCCGGCAGATAGAGATCGCCTTCCCCGCTTTCCCAGCGCGTCGGATATTCGCTCGGGGCCTCCATCACCTCCTGCCAGAGCGTGGGCGCTCCACCGGCCGCGAGATCCCACATGACCAGTGCCGCCTGGACCCAGGTCACCGGCCGGCCGAAGACGAAGAGCAGCACGACGATCGCCGCCAAGCCGATCGCCAGTCGGCGCAGCGTCTTCATGCAGCGAGGCGGTGGGTGGCGAGGGTTGCGAGACTTTCGCCCTCGCGGCGCAGCAGCGCCAGCTCCTCGACCCGGCCATGCATGGGTAGATGCTGGCGTTCGACGATGCGCGCGACCTGCTCGGCCTCGACCGCCTGCTGGAAAACGCCGAGCGTGATATGGGGCTCGAACGGCTCGCCGCCGGGCGGCGGATTCAGCGCCTCATGGAGGCCGGTCAGTTCGGCGGCGCCGTCGGATGGTTCGGCATAGAGATAGAAGTCGGACCGCACGATGCGGTCGATCATGAACCAGAACGGCCGTCGACCGATGCTGCCGAGTGCAGCACGCAACACCGCCTCGCGGTCAAGCGCGGCCCCGAACACCAGGGTGAAGTGCGGTCCGATCAGGCCGGCCTCGCGCGGATGATATTGCGCACGCAGGCGTCTTAGGGCGGTGTCGTCAGCCTCCGCCAGGACTGGCCAGGCGACGACATAGAGCATGTCAGCTGTAGCTCTTGGCCATGCCCAGCGCCGGATCCATCACCGCGCCGTAGGGCGGGAACGGATAGCGCAGCCCGTTCTTGCCGAGATGCCCCATGCCCTCGATGGCGCGCAGGAACTCGTCCGGCGGGCAGGCCATCAGCAGTTCGTCGTCGGCCACGCCGCCATAGCGGCGTTCGGCGAAGCAGGGCAGCGACAGCGAGGTTTGCCGCGTGGCAAGGGCGCGGCCCCAGGAGTCCGCACAGGCACTCTCTCCCGTTACCGTGAAGTCGTAGCGGCGGTAACGGTGATACTGCAGGCCGTTGATGAAATAGATCATCTGGCCGGGCGTGCCGTAGAACATGCAGATGTCGGGTGGATCGAGGCGTGCCGAACGCAGCGGCGAGACGACGAGGCCGTTGTACTTGCCGTCAGGCACGCGCGGCATCTGCGCCTGGTGCGCAGCCGAGGCCTCCTTGTTGCCGAACCACACGCCGTTCATGTGGTCGCCAGAGAGGAAGCCCTCGCCGGGATGATTGAGACCGACCACGCCGCCGCAGTTGCCACCACGCGTATTGTCGACCGTGATGCCGAGCGTAAATCCGTACCAGCGCGACTGCGTCACCATCTGGCACATGGTGAACTTGAAGCCCTCGGTCGGCTTGCGCACGCCCTGGATCTTTTCCATCTCCTTCGGATCCTCGAACAGGCGCATGCCGATCGGGTTGGTGCGGATGCGCAGCAGCTCGATCAGCTTTCCACTGGCTTCGGCCAGCATGGCACCGGTGATCTTCTCTGGCGGCGTCCACGGCGCGGTCTTGTAGCCGGGCGGCAAAGTCTGGACGTTCATGGTTTCCTCCGTGTCTGGCTAGGTGAGGTTCAGCCCACCATCGGCGATGACGATCTCTCCGGTAACGTAGTCGTTGGCGCAGAGCGCTGCCACAAGATCGGCAATGTCTTCCGGTTTCGCAGGTCGCTTCATCGGTGACTTCGTGTTCCAGGTTTCGAGCATATCGGGCCAGCTGGCCGTCATGGGCGTCTCGACAAGGCCAGGCGCCACGCAGTTGACGCGGATGTCCGGTCCAAGCGATAGCGCCAGCAGGCGCGTGACATGGTGCAGGGCTGCCTTGGACGCCGCGTAGGGAATGGACGAACCCTTGGGACGCGCGCCGGCGTGGGTGCCGATATTGACGATGCTCGCCGGCCGACCGCTGGCGGCGGACTTGCGCAACGCCGGCTCGGCCTCGGCCGTCAGCACGAATGGCGCAATCAGATTCACGTCGAGCATTTGCCGCCACAGCGCTGGCGTCGCGGCCTTCAGGTCGGTGTGCGGGATGCGGATCGAAAGGCCCGCATTGTTGACCAGTACATCGAGGCAGCCGTGTTGCTTCAGCACGCCGGCGACCAGATCGCGCGCGGCGTTCTCGTCGCCAAGGTCGGCTTGGTGGTAGCTTGCGCCTTTCAACTCCGACGCCATCGCCCGTCCGACATCGACGGAGCTGCGCGAATGAAGAGCCACGGTGTAGCCGTCGCGTGCCAGGCGGCGCGCCGTGGCGGCGCCGATGCCGGAGGTCGAGCCGGTGACGAGTGCCACTTTCGGTGGGGCGACTCGATCACACACAGGCCTTCAAAGCCCCCAGGGTTTCGTCGGGCCGTTCGACCATCATGAAATGCCCACAGTTGGGAATCACGACAGCCTTCGACCCGACGATGGCGGCGGCCAGCGGCTTGGCCTTGGCGGCGGGCGTCATCAGGTCGCCGTCGCCCAGCAC
>Ga0155465_1207_pt3 | contig 13254 bp, 12 predicted proteins | sample RifCSPhighO2_12_FD_107123 | JGI IMG/M metagenome (GOLD analysis project Ga0155465, IMG submission 107123) | Alphaproteobacteria bacterium RIFCSPHIGHO2_12_FULL_66_14 | reverse complement strand
GCGAAGGCGCCGCGCAGCAGCTCCATCGCCTTGCCCATCGCATCCTCCGGCGACATCTGGCGCTCGAGGTAGGACGTCAGAAGCTGCGCCACGACTTCGGTGTCGGTGTCGCTTTCGAACCTGCGGCCTTCGGCCACGAGCTCGTCCTTCAGCTCCTGGAAGTTCTCGATGATGCCGTTGTGCACGATCGCCACCCGGTCGGTGGCGATCGGATGCGCGTTGCGTTCCGACGGCTTGCCGTGGGTCGCCCAGCGCGTGTGGCCGATGCCGATGATGCCGGGCAACGGCTCCTTGGCCAGCCGCGCCTCGAGATTGACCAGCTTGCCCTCGGCCCTGCGGCGGTCGATGTGGCCGTTGACCAGGGTGGCGACGCCGGCCGAATCGTAGCCGCGATATTCAAGCCGCTTCAACGCCTCGACCAGCAAGGGCGTGACGGGCGCTTTGCCGATAATGCCGATAATGCCGCACATAGGGGAGTCCGTGGGGGGTGTCTCGAGCGAGGGGGTGGCTATTTCTTCTTTGCCCGCTTGGCCGCTGCCGCGCGGACTTTCAGTTTCGCACGAAGCGGGGCCGCCCGCCCCTTCTTTGTGACCTGGCGAGCCCGTCCGAAGGCCACGGCGCCGGCCGGCACGTCCTCGGTGACGACACTACCCGCTGTCACGTTGGCGCCCTTGCCGATCCGCACCGGCGCCACCAACGAGCTGTTGGAGCCGACGAAAGCCTCCGCCCCCACGACGGTGCGGTACTTGCCGTAACCGTCGTAGTTCACGGCGATGGTGCCGGCGCCGATGTTGCTGCGGGCGCCGATGTCGGAATCTCCGAGATAGGCCAGGTGATTGGCCTTGGCACCCTTCCCCATCTTCGTGGCCTTGAGCTCGACGAAATTGCCGATGTGGACGTCCTCGGCCACCTCGGAACCCGGCCGGATGCGGGCGAACGGGCCGATGAGGGCACCCCGGCCGATGCGTGCGCCCTCGATGTCGCAGAACGCCTTGATCTCGACGTTCGACGCCACGCTCACACCGGGCCCGAAACGCACGCAGGGCCCGATCGTGACGTCGGCCGCCAGCCTCGTGTCGGCGGCGAGCCAAACCGTGTCGGGGTCGGTCATGGTGACGCCCGATGCCATCGCGGCGGCGCGCAACCGCTCCTGGAGCGCACGCTCGGCCGCCGCCAGCTCGGCGCGCGTGTTGATGCCCTGGAACTCCGCCTCCTCACCGTCGACCGCGATCGCCTTGCGGCCGGCGGCACGAGCCACTGCCACGGCATCGACCAGGTAGTATTCGCGTTTCACATTGTTATTGCCGATGCCCGCCAGTAGTTGGGCGATCAACCCGCCGTCCAGGCACATGACACCGGAATTGCAGTAGTCGACGGCCTTCTCGACAACGTTGGCGTCCCTGCTCTCGACGATCTTCTCCAGAACGCCCTCATGGACGATCAGCCGGCCGTAGGGCGAGGGATCGTGCGCCTTGAAACCCAGCACACCGACAGCCGCCCGGTCGCGGCGACAGGCCGCCACCAGACGCCGCATGCTGTCAGCCGTCACCAGCGGCGCGTCGCCGAACACGACCAACACCGGCCCGCGATGGCCCATTAGCACCCCCAGCGCAGCCTTGGCCGCGTCGCCCGTCCCCAGCGGCCGCCGCTGAACCACGGTCGGATACGGCGCGAAGGCGGCGGCAACGGCCCTGGCGCCCGGCGAGATCACGCCCACGATCTGGGCGGGCTTCAGCCGGCCAACATTGTCGAGCACATGGCGCAGCATCGGCCAACCGGCCAGCGGATGCAGGACTTTGGGAATGGCGGATTTCATGCGCGTGCCGGCGCCAGCTGCCAGCACCACCACGGCGATGGGCGAAGTCATGCCCGTCCGATGCCACGGGGCGGGAGGCCCCGCAAGGCGGATGTGCTATGGAATCCGTCATGCACCCCAACGCCGACAATCTCATCGCCGCCCGCTTCGACACCGTGATCTACGACCTCGACGGCACCCTGATCGACAGCGCCCGCGACATGTGCGTGGCGGTGAGCCGCGTGCTGGCCGACCACGGGCTGCCGCCCATCACCGACCAGGACGCCCGGATCTTCATGGGCCAAGGCAGCAAGGTGACCGTCGGCAAGGCCTTCGCCAAGAACGGCCGGACACTCGATGACGCCGCCCTCTCCGCGGCCACCCGCGAATTCGTGCGCTACTACGAGGCCGATCCGGTCAGTCACACCACGGCCTTCGACGGCGTGACCGACGTGGTCGGCCGGTTCGACCGCCTCGGCCTCAGGCAGGGCGTCTGCACCAACAAGTTCGAGCGGCCGGCGCGTATCATCCTCGAGCACCTGAAGCTGATGCCGCCGATCTCCGACGTGGCCGGTGCCGACACCTTTCCGGTCCACAAACCCGATCCCAAACACATCCTGATGCTGCTCGAGCGCATGGGCGGCAATCCCGAACGAACGGTCATGATCGGCGATTCGATCCACGACGCCGAGGCCGCCCACAGCGCCGGCATTCCCGCGGTCCTGGTGAGCTGGGGCTATACGGCGCGGCCCGCCCGGGAGCTGGGCGCCGACGCTGTGATCGACCGTTTCGACTCCCTTCCGGACGCCCTCAACCGGCTCGCCGCTCGATAGCGACTGCTCAGTTGCCGTCGCGCCGCTCCGGCGCATCGGCGGCGAGCCCGACCAGTCGACGGGCGTACAGCGCGATGCCGGGCTGGGCGCTCAGCCCGTGGGCGAAGATGCTGAACAGCACGGTGGCGATGGTGGCGAGCCGGATGGTCTGCTCTCCCGGCAGCTTGATCTCCTGCTCGAGGTAGACGAGGCCCAGCACGATGGATGCCAGACCGCGCGGCCCGAACCACCCCATGAACAGCACCGTCGAGCGACAAAGGCCGGCGCCGACCAGCGACAGCGCGACCGGGATCAAGCGGACGACTGTGAGGCTCAGCACGGCATAGAGGACGATCCGCAGGTCGATGCCGTGCCAGTTGCGCGCCACGACCATGCCGAACAGGAAGAATACCGACAGGTTGATGATCTGCCCCCAGATCTCGCTGAATTCCAGGCTGTGCCGGCGGGCATCCGCGAACCCCTTCTGGACCGCCAGGCCGGCGACGAAGGCGGCGATGAACATGCTTGCGGCGACGGCCTCGGACACCAGAAGGCAAAACAGTGGCAGCGCCACCACGCCGCACTGCTTGAACGGATCCGAGATCCATTTCCGGCGCTCGGCCCATCCCAGCAGCCCGCCGCCAGCCAGACCGATTACCCCGCCGACCGCCACGCCATAGCCCAGCTGCTCGACGACGAACTGTGCGAAGCTCGCGCGTGTGCCTTCTTCCGGGGCCGCCGCCAGGGCGATGAAGAACAGCAGGAATGGTACCGACAACCCGTCATTGAGGCCGGCCTCGACATTCAGCGCCTGTCGTATGCGCAGCGGCGCGCGCGCGCTCTTGACGACGACTTGCCCGAGGCCGGCGTCGGTTGGCGCCAGGATCGCGGCCACGATGGCCGCCTCCCACAGGCTGAGGCCGGGGAACACCAGATGGGCCGCCACGGCGCCCAGCAGGATGGTAAGCGGCAGACCGACGCCGAGCAGTCGCGCCGGCAGATCGCGGATGTTCCACAGCAGCGACAGGTCGGTGCGACCGGCGTCGGTGAACAGCAGAAGGACCAGGCCGACCTCGGCGAGCTGGAGGAAGAAATGGGCGCCGGGCCCCGATGCCAGTTCGTGAGGCGCCGCGATCCCGGCTAGGATGCCCGCGGCCGTAAACACGATCGGCCCAGTGACGACCGTTCCCTCAAGCCGCCGCGACATCAAGCTGTAGGCGAAGACGAGAACAATGAAGATCGCGAGAAGTGTCATCTCCGCCCCAACAGCCCAACGCGGCCGATCCCGCGATCCGTCCCGGGCGGATTGGCCCCGTTGACGATTCGGCCCGCACGCCCTATACGCGCCCCTTCCGGGCGCTTAGCTCAGCGGGAGAGCACACCCTTCACACGGGTGGGGTCGTAGGTTCAATCCCTACAGCGCCCACCATTTTTCCGGATACCCGGGCCATTTCGGGATCAACGGCCGATGACCAACGCGCTGTCCCTTCGCCCGGGTGATCGTCTTGCCGATTTCGTCCTGCCCGGCCTCGACGGCAAGCTGCGCAAGTTCATCTGGTCGTTCAACGGCGATCCGGTGGCCCTGCTGGCGGTCGACGATCTCGGCAACCTCGACGGCAGTCAATTCGCGGCGTTGGCTGGCGCCTGCAAGGCCGCCTCCACCTCCCTGGTCGTCGTGGCCGGCAATGGCGTCGCCCCCTCGGCAGCCCTGTGGTCGAAGCTGGGTGGCGGCGGCGTCGACAACGAAGGACCGCTGCTGCTCTGTGACCACGCCCGGAAATTCCTTCCCGCGCTGCTCGCCCAGGCAGGCGGCGTCGGCTTCGGCCCGGCCACCGGCCTGCGCATGCGCGTGATCGTCCTCGACCCCAACCAGCGCGTCGCCATCACCTTCGATACCCGCGCGCTTCCCGCCACAACTGAAACGATCGGCGGTATCGCCGACAGCGTGCGCGCCGATGGCGGCACCGATCTCGTACTGCGCACCGCCATGGCGCCGGTCCTCGTGCTGCCGCGCGTCTTCGAGCCGGACTTCTGCACCCAGCTCATCCGCCTCTGGGGCAAGGGCGACCACCAGGACAGCGGCGTTTCCAGTCGCTACGGCAACGTCAATGTCTCCCACCTGAAGCAGACCGAGGACTATACGGTCGTCGAGCCGATGATGCTGAAGGCGATCTCCGACCGTCTCGCCTACCGCATCGGCCCCGAACTCAACAAAGTCTTCGCCTACGATCGCGAATTCACCTTCGACTCGCACGTCGTGCTGTCCTACAGCGCCGAGGGCCGGCACTTCTTCGGCGCCCACCGCGACAACGGCGCACCGACGACCGCCAATCGCTCCTTCGCGGTCTCGCTCAACCTCAACGACGATTTCGACGGCGGTGAACTCGCCTTCCCGGAATATGCCGGGGTCCGCGTCTGTCCGCCGCTCGGCGCGGCGGCGGTGTTCTCCTGCTCGTTGCTGCACGTCGCCCTGCCGGTGACACGCGGCCGGCGCTTCGTGCTGACGACCTTCTTCCGCCACAAGCAATAAGGCGAGGCTCGGTCCTTGCGATGGATCAATGCCGGAGGCTGCGTCCGGTACTAATAATTAACAATGTGTAGTTTTGCCGGCGGATTTCGCAAGCTGTTCGCGGCGGCGGTTACGATGCTGCTTTTCGCCCCGTCCGCCGGCGCAGCAGAGCCGCTACGGCACGTTCCAATTCTCGTCTATCACCGCTTCGGTCCAGCGGTCACCGACGAGATGACGGTGACGACGCCGGTCTTCGAGAGCCAGCTCCGCACACTGCGTGAACGGGGCCACCAAGTGATCCCCCTACGCGATCTTGTCGCGTTGCAGAACGGCGCCGATACACCGCTTCCGGATCGCGCCGTGGTGCTGACGGTGGATGATGGTCATCGCACCGTCTACACGGATCTGTTTCCATTCATTCGGCGCCACGGAATTCCAGTCACATTGTTCATCTATCCTTCAGCGATCTCGAATGCGAGCTATGCGCTGACCTGGGAACAACTAGCGGAAATGAAGGCATCGGGACTCGTCGACGTGCAGTCGCATACCTTCTGGCACCCGAACTTCAATATCGAGCGGCGCCGTCTCGCGTCGCCAGCCTATGAACGCTTCGTGCGGGACCAGTTCACAAAATCGAAGACCATCCTCGAACAGCGCATGGGCGGCAAGGTCGATCTCCTGGCCTGGCCTTTCGGCATCTACGATACTGAACTGATGCAATGGGCCCAAGCGGCAGGCTACGTCGCGGCGTTTTCGATCGAACGTCGTCCCGTCACCCGTACCGAGAAGCTCATGGCCCTGCCGCGCTACCTCGTCGTCGACGCCGATCGCGGCGCCAGGTTCGAAATCCTTTTGGCGGCACCGAAATGAAGACCTTATGAAGTCGTATCTCGCCGCCGTCGCTCTGCTTTTGCTGGCACCCGCAACCTTCGCCCAGGAACGCGAGGGGACGGTCGTCAACCGCGCGACCAAGGCGCCGATCGCCGGCGCGATCATCACGGTCGGCGAACGGACCGTCCTCACCGATGCACAGGGCCACTATCGGACGGAAGGCGGAGCCCTGCCGTTGCAGGTTCGGGCATCCGGCTATCGCCGGGAGGCGTTTGCCGCGGGAAGCACGGATCAGGACACGATCCGCCTGACGCCGCTGGAGCCCAAGGCGCTCTACCTCACGGTCTACGGCATCGGCGCACCTTTTCTGCGAAACCCCGCGCTGGACGTGATTCAGAAAAGCGGGCTCAACGCGCTCGTTATCGACCTGAAGGGCGACCGCGGCCTCATCCCTTACCCAAGTGCCCTGCCGCTCGCCGCCAAGGCGGGGGCGCTCAAATTGCGCACTATTCCCGACCTGAAGGAACTCGTGACCAGCCTCAAGACCAGGGGAATCTACCTGATCGCGCGCATCGTGGTGTTCAAGGACGACCTGCTGGTCAATGTCCGGCCCGACTGGGCTGTCCGCGGCACAGGGGGCGCGATCTGGAAGGACCGCGAAGGTTTGGCCTGGATCGATCCGTTCCACAAGGAGGCTTGGGACTACACGCTAGGCGTCGCTGAAGAGGCCGCCGCTGCCGGCTTTGATGAGATCCAGTTCGACTATGTGCGTTTCCCCGACGCGGTGGGCCCAGCCTATTCGCAGGCATCGACCGAGGCTTCGCGCGTGGAGGCGATCACCGGCTTCTTGCGCGAGGCGCAACGGCGGCCCGTGCCTTACAACGTGTTCCTGGCGATCGACATTTTCGGCTACGTCTGCTGGAACCGCAACGACACTGGCATCGGGCAGCGCATCGAGGACTTGGCATCGGTAGTAGATTACATTTCTCCCATGCTCTACCCATCGGGCTTCCAGTTCGGCATTCCCGGCTACCGCAACCCGATCGCCCACCCGTACGAGATCGTCTATCGTTCGCTCGAGGAGTGCAAAGGCAGGACGGCGAAAACGTCGGTGCGATACAGGCCTTGGCTGCAGGCGTTCACTGACTATGCCTTTGGCGGGCAGAAGTTCGGCGCTGACGAGATTGGCAAGCAAATCAAGGCGTCCCGCGATGCCGGCACGGTCGGCTGGATGCTGTGGAATCCGCGTAATGTCTACTCAAGCGATGAAATCAAGGCCGAGGCTCTGGCGATCCGCTGAGGCGCTCCGTCTTCTCGCCGTCGGCCTGATCTGCCAGGCTGTCGTCTCGTGTGCGGCCACGGTGACGCCCGCCGCCGCGGCACCTCCTGCCGCAAGGATGACGCAAGCACAGGGGACGGAAGCGATCGGCGCCATCGTGCGCGAGGAGATTGCGGCAGGGCGCCTGCCCGGCGCCGTGGTCGTGGTAGGCGTCAACGACAAGGTCGTGATGCGCCAAGCGTTCGGCCAGCGCGCCGTGATGCCCGCCGTCAAGCCTGCGACCGTTGACACGATCTACGACGCCGCCTCGCTCACCAAGGTGATGGCAACGGCCGTGGCGATCCAGCAGCTCGTAGAACGCGGGCTGATCGATCTCGACCGGCCGGCCGCTGCCTACTGGCCCGCCTTCGCGACCAACGGCAAGGATGTCATCACTGTCCGCCAGCTCATGACCCACTACGCCGGCCTTCCCGCCGGCATTCCGACCCAAAAATGGTCCGGCATCGAGGGCGCGCTCGATACCGTCGTGGCGCTGAAGCCCGTGGCGCCGGCCGGCTCGCGCTTCATCTACAGTGACGTCGACTTCATCGTCTTGGGCGAGCTTGTGCGGCGCGTGTCGGGCCAACCGCTGGAAACCTACAGCGCCGAAAAGATCTTCCAGCCGCTCGGCATGCGCGATACCGGCTTCCGGCCGTCCGCCGCACTCAGGGACCGCATCGCGCCGGCAGACGTCGAACGCGGCAAGCTGCGCTGGGGGGAGGTCCAGGATCCGATCGCCTACCGCATGGGCGGCGTCGCCGGCCACGCCGGCGTGTTCACTACCGCCGATGACCTGACCGTGTTTGCGCGCATGATGGCGTCGGGCGGCACGACGCGCGGTGCCATACAAGGCCAGGCCATCCTGCGGCCGGACTCCATCGCGGCGATGACCCGGCCCCAGAGTCCGGCCGGCGGGCCCGCGCTGCGCGGTCTGGGCTGGGACATCGCCTCGCCCTACGCCGGATTTCTCGCGCCGGCCTTCTCGCCGCGGTCGTTCGGGCACACGGGCTACACCGGCACCGCGCTGTGGATCGACCCGGAGACGAAGAGCTTTCTCATTGTGCTCAGCAACCGGCTGCATCCCGACGGCAAGGGCAACATCCTGCCGATGTTGAGAAGGATCGCTGCCGTGGCAGGCGCCATGGCGAACGGCGGGCAGCGACATCGGGTGTTATCGGGCGTCGACGTGCTCGGCGCCTATGGCTTCCAACAGCTGGCGGGACGCCGCATCGGACTCATCACCAACCGATCGGCCCTCGATTCGGCGGGGCGTCGGACCGCGGATGTCCTGCACGGCGCGACCGGTCCGAAGCTGGTGGCGTTGTTCAGTCCCGAACACGGGCTCGACGCGTCGGGCGAAGGCAAGATCGCGTCCGGCAGCGATCGCGTGACCGGCCTGCCCGTCTATAGCCTGTACGGCGACACGCGGCGGCCGACGGACGCCATGCTCGCCGGGCTGGATGCGCTGGTCTTCGACATGCAGGATGTCGGCACGCGCTACTACACTTATGCCACGACCATGGCCTACGCCATGGAATCCGCGGCGCAGCACAAGCTCGATTTCTTCGTGCTCGACCGGCCCAACCCAATCACCGCCAGCACGGTGCAGGGCCCGATGCTCGATGCGAACCTCGTTTCGTTCATCACCTACCTGCCCTTGCCGGTACGTCACGGCATGACGATCGGCGAACTCGCCCGCCTGTTCAACGCGGAGAAGAAACTCGGCGCCCGCCTGCATGTCGTCGGCATGCGCTACTACGATCGCGCGTCATGGTTCGATCAGACCGGCTTCACCTGGGTGCCGCCCTCGCCCAACCTGCGGCGGCTCGAGCAGGCGGTGCTCTACCCGGGCGTCGCCATGGTCGAAGGCGCGAACGTGAGTGTCGGCAGGGGTACCGACGCACCCTTCGAGCTGCTGGGCGCGCCCTGGGTCGATGGCAAGGCACTCGCCCAGCACCTCAACGCTCGCGGCATCGCCGGCGTGCGCTTCGAGGCCGCGACCTTCACGCCCTCCGAGGCGATTTTCGCCGGCCAGCAATGCAATGGGGTTCGAATACTCCTTACCAATCGCAGCCGGCTGGATAGTCCATTGCTCGGCGTCGAGCTGGCTGCAGCCCTCCATCGCCTGCATGGTGACAGCTTCAAGATCGACCGCATGCTGGGCCTGCTAGGTTCCCGCGCGGCGCTCGACGCTATCAAGGCGCGGCGCGATCCGAGGGAAATCGCACGCGCTTGGTCACCACCGCTGGATGGCTTCCGCCTGCGCCGGGAGCGCCACCTTCTCTATTGATCTGCCGCGCCGCACGCCGACGCTCCTCTTGCGCCACAGGCCTAGGGGACGGGCTCGCCGCGCGGATAGACCCGCATGTTCCAGGGCGCGATGCTGACGGCGATCCGGACGCCGGTATAGACCGAAACGCCGTGGAACATGCCCGGCGAGAACATGATCAGCCGGTTCGTCTTGGCAAAGACCCTGACGTCGTCGGTGAAGAACACGCCGCCGCTGAGGTTTTCGACGCGCGCGTAGTAGACCGCGCTGCACTGCGGGAAAACATAGCGCTTCTCGTCGCGGCGGATCCGTTCGTCGCAGTCGACATGCCAGTCCGGGTTGGACGGGTTGGACCACATTTCGTAACCGACGATGCGCTCCAGGTCGAAATGGCTCCGGCAGATCTCCAGAATCCTCTCATGAGTGGGATTGGACCCGAGACCGTACCAGTGTTCGCGATCGCCATAGTCGAATCCTGCAATGGCCTTGTTGGTCTGCTCGTCGAAGACATCGTCGAGGATGATGAATTTCGACATCACTGCCCTTTCTGGAGCGCGGAGGTAGAGAATTTGAACGCCACCGACAGTCTCGTGCTGATGCAAGCCCGCGAAGGTACGCCGCCCCGGTGCACGAGATCTCCGGAAAACACCACGACGCGGCCCGGCTTGGGCGCCACCGCATAGTAGGGCTCACCGCCGCGATCGTAGAAAATCGTCTCGCCCTGCCATTCGTCGAGCCACTCGGCGTTGGCGAAATAGAGCGACGTGAGGCCGGGCACCAGATCGGTATGGGCGAACTGCAGGTCACCGTAGGGCTGGCTGTTGCAATGAACGCGGTCGAGTTCGACGCGGCTCGCCGGAAAGAGTTCGCCGGTCTTGGCCACGACGCGGTCACGCCACAGGCGAAACATCGGGTTCGACGAAAGCGCGTCGGGGTCGAATTCGAAATTCAGGTGAGGCATGCTCCGCGTCGCATCAGTGTCGAATTCGGTAGGTGCGAACGGCAGGTCCTTCAGCGATTCATAAAGCAGCCGGACCAGATCCGGGGCAAACAGTCCATCGACCACGTACACGTCGCTGCCGTCGAGATGGCGCGCATGGACGGTCGTCATCCTCAGGCCCGCGCCACGCCGGCATAGGGATCGTTGACGCCGTCGAGCGGCCAGATCGGCCGGCGCAGCTTGGTGAACTTCAGCCGGCTGATGTCGGGCGAACAGATGCCGCCGGAATCGACCAGCACGATCTCGCGGGCGATCGGCGCGTAGGCGGCGCGGAAATGCTGCACGCTCTTCACCACCACCACGCTCCTGGTCCGGGGATCGATGCCCTGGCTCAGGAAGACCTGCAGGTCGATGGTCTGGATGCGGTTGGAAATCGTCACCACGTCGATGCCGCCGATGCGCAGCACCGCCGTCGGTCCCATCGAGGTCTCGACGCCGGCGTTCATCGGCCCGTCGTTCTTGAAGCTGCCGTCCGACAGCATCTTCACGACCGCTTTCGCCTTCACCGGCCCGCCCATCGAGGGATCGGTGTGGCCGCCCAGCACGACGTCGATCTCCGAACCGACGCCCGCCTTGATGGCCTGCTGGACGGTGCCGGGATCGTAGATCGTGCCGAACGCCACGTTCTCGACCTTGGCGTCGATCAGCGCCTGCAGCACGGGGGTGGTGTCGTTGTAGCCGCCGCCGCCGGGATTGTCGGTGCCGTCGGCCACCACCAGCGGGCCTTGCTTGCCCACACCCGCCTTTGCTGCCGCCATCGCATCGGAGATCGGCCGGTAGTCCGATGAGCTCTCGTCGCGGCGCTTCCAGATCTCGTCCAGCATCGCCGTGGCCACCGCCCTGGCGCGCGCCCCAGCAGCGGGTTCGAAGCTCACCGCCACCGACGGGCCGGTGTAGGGAATGTCGGCCCAGGTGAAACCCGCCTGGATGCTGACGACATTGATGCCGGGCTCCTTCTCGAAGGCATCGGCCCTAGCCAGCAGATCGCGCATCAGGCCGGGCTGCGTCGTGCGCCCGTGGTCGGCACCTTCCAGCATGGCGGGCTGGACCAGCAGGCAGTGCGGCTTCTTCCGGCCCTCCAGTGCCTCCTGGACCAGCGCCGCGGCCTGCACCGCGCGCTCGTAGCCGTCGATGTGCGGATAGGTGCGGTAACTCACCAGCGCGTTGGCGTTCCTCGCCATCTTCAGGGTGGCATTGGCATGCAGGTCGAGCGTGGCGACCATGGGAATTTCCGGTCCAACGATGCCACGCAACGCCTCGAGCAGCGCGCCCTCGGCGTCGTCCTCGGTCTCCGTCACGGCAGCCCCGTGCAGCGACAGGCAGACCGCATCGAGCTTGCCCGCCTTCCGGGCCGCATTGACGATCATGTCGCGGATCGTTTCCCAGCATTCCTTCGTGAGCTTTCCCGAGGGCGTGGCATTGGCCGCGCCCGCCCACACCGGCTCCCAGCCGTACTTCTTAACCGCGTCGATGTAGCCGCCGACCTCGTTTTTAGTGCCGGTGAAGCGCGGCACCATCGCCTCGCCCTCGATCAGCCAGCGCTTGCGATAATCCTCCAGCGTGGTCGGCAGTTTACTGAAAGTATTGGTCTCGTGCATGAACTGCGCAATCAGGACGCGATACGCCATTTCTCAACTCCTACACTTACAACTTCGCCGTCTTGAGCCATTCCGCCTGGCCGTCCTCGCCCTCGACACCCATGGTCTCGAGGAAGCGGCAGACCATCATGTAGTAGCCGATGGTGAGCGTGAGCTCGACCAGGGCGCCCGGCGTCAGGATGGCCTGGACGGCCTTCAGAGTCTTGTCCGAGGCCTTGACGTTGCGCACGACGTCGTCGGCATAGCGCAGCACGGCTTTCTCGTTGTCGGTGAAGGCGGGCGCCTCGAGGGTGGCGTCGCGCAGGGCGGCGATCTTCTCCTCGGCGACGCCGACCTCGCGGGCGATGCGCTCGTGCTGGAAGACTTCGTAGGCGGCGCGGCTTAGCCGCCCGACCCGGATGATCGCCAGTTCTCGCAGCACGGGATCGAGCTCACAGCGATAGAGCAGTGCATTGCCCATGCGCAGGAAACCCTTCGCGCCCTGCTCGGAGTTGGCCAGCATGCGATAGATGTTGAGCATCGGCTTCAGTTTGCCGAGCAACTCGGCGTGCTTGCCCGTGGCGTTTTCGATCTCGTAGTACGGAATGCGCGGCATGAGGTCTCCCCTTCAAGCCGGCGAGCCTGAAGGGAAGCCATCTGGCGGTCAACGCTGGCGGATCGCCGCGTCAGATGAGGCCGCGGCGCACCAGCGGGTTCAGCCAACGGCCCCACGGGCCGGTCAGTACGATCGGCTTCTCGACCACGATCAGCGCGATACAGGGATCGCCGGGGTCGGCGATAGGCTCGTGCCGCTCGGCGCCCGGCCCGACGGCGAAGTCGCCCACACGGTAACTGCCGGTCGCGTCGGTATAGCCGCCCTGCAGGCAGACCGTGTACTCGTAGCCGGCATGCTTGTGCTCGGGCAGTCCGCGGCCCGGCTCCAGCCGCAGCAGCGATACGCGATAGGCCTCGCCCGGCACGTCGAGCCGGATCTCGTCGAATTTGCCCAGGATGCGCCGCCAGCCCATGCCGGGGCGAAGATGGGGCACCAGCGGCGGTGGCGCCCATTCGAACCCGGGGCGCCGCGCGGCCGGTATCGCCCGCGGCTCAACGGCTACTCCGTCCAGCCCGGCCATCGCCCAT
>Ga0155465_1198_pt2 | contig 13286 bp, 14 predicted proteins | sample RifCSPhighO2_12_FD_107123 | JGI IMG/M metagenome (GOLD analysis project Ga0155465, IMG submission 107123) | Alphaproteobacteria bacterium RIFCSPHIGHO2_12_FULL_66_14 | reverse complement strand
GACGGTGGTGGCCCGCCAGCCGCGCTCGACGCATTGGCGTTCCTGCGGCGAGAGTTCCTGCGCCACGACCGGTCCGGCCATGGCGAAATGCAGGGCCATGACCGACCGAATCAACACTCGCGCCGACCGCTTCGCCATCATGGATGCCGGTATGTCCGGCATCCTGCCGGCAATCAAGCTCCGTAGCTACCTACACATCGGGCGCCGGGCGATTTGCAGCTTCAACAGGTTTTTGCTAGATTTTCTGTCACGATGGGAGACGCTTGCAGGAGAGATCCGGCGGGCGTTTTTCGTGGTCTCCCAATGGTCCACGAATGGTCCATCCCACCGACTCTTTTTCGAACACTCATCTCGGGCAAAGGCCGGCACCGGTGGCACAGCCTGTCAGGGGGCGATCGGGCAGCCTGATCAAGGGCTTGACCCGGAATTTTGGCACAGTCCGTGGCACACTTCGCGGCACAACGAGGTGTGTCGGGAAATGGTTCACTTTTAGGGCGTCGGTTCCGCCGGTTTGGCCGTGGGGACCGGCGCCTGGCCGATCATGCCCTTGATCTTCTCGCGCCCGGTTTGGAAGGCGACGTAGAGGCCGGGGATGACGAAGATGCCGAGAAAAGACGCGGCGATCATGCCGCCGAACACCGCGGTGCCGACGGCGCGCTGGGTGGCGGCGCCGGCGCCGGAGGCGATCACCAGCGGCACCAGGCCCAGGATGAAGGCGAAGGAGGTCATCATGACGGCGCGGAAGCGCAGCGCCGCGGCGGTGGTGGCGGCCGTCACGATGTCCTTGCCGCCGGCGCGCTCGGCCATGGCGAACTCGATGATCAGGATGGCGTTCTTGGCGGCCAGCGCGATCAGCACGACGATGCCGATCTGGGCAAAGATGTTGTTGTCGAGGCCGCTCAGGAACAGTGCCGCCATGGCGCCGAACAGGCCGACCGTCACTGACAGCAAGGCGGCGACCGGAATGGCGGTGCTCTCATAGAGGCCGACCAGAAAGAGGTAAGCGAAAACCACGGCGAGACCCAGGATGAAGCCGGTCTGGCCGCTGGCGGCCTTCTCCTGCAGCGCCGTGCCGGTCCATTCGTAGCCGTAGCCCGCGGGCAGGGTCGTCGTGGCGAGCTTCTCCATGGCGGCGATCGCGTCGCCCGAGGAGTAGCCTGCCGCCGGCGCGCCGTTCACCACGACCGAGCGCAGGTTGTTGTAGCGCACGATCGAACTGGGCGCGGTCACCAGTTCGATATTGGCGACCGCCTGTAGCGGCACGAGCTCGCCGCTCGACGAGCGGACGCGCACGCGGAAGACGTCGCTGATCTTGCCGCGGTCGGCGGCGTCGGCCTGGACCTTCACCTGCCAGGTCCGTCCGAACAGGTTGAAGTCGTTAGAATAGCTGCCGCCGAGCGCCGTCTGCATCGACGAGAAGATGTCGGAGATCGACACCCCCAGCGCCTGGGCGCGCTCGCGGTCGAGCTTGAGGTTGATCTGCGGCGTCGACGCGCCGTAGGTCGTGTAGACGCCCGCGAGCGTGGGCACTTCCGCCGCCGAGATCATCAGCCCGCGCGAAACGGCCGCGAGATCGGTTGGCGAGGCACCGGACAGCGACTGGACCACGAATTCGAAGCCCGACGAATTGCCCAGCCCCATGATCGGCGGCAGGTTGAAGGCGAAGACGTTGGCCGAGGCGATCTGGCTGAAGGCGAGGTTGAGTTCCTCCAGGGCGCGGAACACCGACAGGCTGGTGTCCTTGCGTTCGGCAAACGGCTTCAACCCGACCACGACCAGCGCGCGGTTGGGGAGCGCGAGACCGTCGATCAGGCTGTAGCCGCTGACGGTGAACATGCTCTGCAGCCACGGCCGGCCGGCGATGGTCTTTTCGACCTCCTCGACGGCGGCCAGCGTGCGGTTGGTCGAGGCGGCGTCGGGCAGCTGCAGCTCGGCCATGAAGGCGCCCTGGTCCTCGTCGGGCAGGAAGCCGCTCGGCACCAGGCTGCCGATGCCACCGGTCGCCACCACGAAACCGCCGACCAGCAGCAGGGCGATGAAGCCGCGCCGGGCAATCGGCGTGACCAGCCGGACATAGCCGTCGCGGCTGCTGTCGATGCCGTTCTGCAGCCAGGCCATGACGCCGCGCGGCTTCTTGCGATGGCGCAGGATCAGGGAACAGAGCGCCGGCGACAGAGACAGCGCGTTGATTGCTGAAATCACCATCGAGACCGACACGGCGACGGCAAACTGGGAATAGAGCTGGCCGGAGATGCCCGGGATGAAGGCGGTCGGAATGAACACCGACAGCAGCACCAGGGTGATGGCGATGATCGGCCCGGTGACCTGGGTCATCGCCTTTTCGGTGGCCTCCGGCACCGTGAGGTGGGGTTCGTGCTCGAGGATGTGCTCGACCGCCTCGACCACGACGATGGCGTCGTCGACCACGATGCCGATCGCCAGCACCAGGGCCAGCAGCGAAACGGTGTTGGCCGAGAAGCCCAGCGCCAGCATGACGGCGAAGGTGCCGATCAGCGCCACCGGCACGGCGATGATGGGAATGAGGGTGGCGCGGAAGTTGCCGAGGAAGATGAAGACGACGATGGCCACCAGCACGAAGGCCTCGATCAGCGTGTGGATCACGCTTTCGATCGTGGCTTCCACGAACACGGTCGTGTCGTACATGACGTCGTAGGCGACATCGTCGGGGAAACGCGGTTCCAGTTCCTTGATTGCCTCACGCACGCCCTTGGCGGTGGCCAGCGCATTGGCGCCGGGCAGCTGGTAGATCTGGATGCCGGCAGCCGGCTTGCCGTTGTAGCGGCCGAGCTGGTCGCTGGTCTTGGAACCGAGTTCGACGCGGGCCACGTCCTTGACCCGGACCAGCGCGCCCTCGGACGTGGCGCGCACGACGATGTTCTCGAACTCCTCGACCGTCGTCAGGCGGCCCTGCGTGGTGATGTTGAGCTGGAAGCCGACGTCGTCGAGCAGCGGCGCGGCGCCGACCAGGCCGACTGCGGCCTGGACGTTCTGCGCCTGGACGGCCTTGACCACGTCGTTGGGCGTGATGTCGAGGCTCGACATGCGGTCGAGGTTCAGCCAGACGCGCATCGAATAGTCGAGCGCGCCGAACAGCGTGGCGTCGCCGACGCCGGGCACGCGGCGCAGGGTATCGAGCAGCGTGATGGTCGCGAAGTTCGACAGGAACAGCCCGTCGCGGCTGCCCTTGGGCGAATAGACCGCGACCACCTGCAGCAGCGCCGAGGACTGCTTCTTGGTGGTGACGCCCAGCCGCTGCACCTCGGGCGGCAGCAGCGCCACCGCCTGGTTGACGCGGTTGTTGACGTTCACGGTATTGATGTCGGGATTGGATCCGACCTCGAAGCTGACGGTGAGCGTGTAGCTGCCGTCGCCGCCCGACGTCGATTTCATGTAGAGCATGCGCTCGACGCCGTTCACCTGCGCCTCGATGACCTGCGCGACGCTTTCCTCGACCGCCTGGGCCGAGGCGCCGGGATAGGTCGCGGTGACACGGACCTGCGGCGGCACGATGTCGGGGAACTGCGCCACCGGCATCGCCGTCATGGCGATGATGCCGGCGATGGTGATGACGGTGGAGACGACGAACGCCAGCCGCGGGCGGCGAATGAACAGCGACGAGATCGTCATGACTTACTGCTTCTGCGTCGAGGCCGAAGGCGGCGCCAGACTGGGATTGACCGTCATGCCCGGCCGGACACGCTGCTGGCCCTGGACGATGACGCGCTCGCCGGCCTTCAGCCCCTCGGTGATGGCGACCAGCCCGTCGCGCGCAACCCCTATTTTGACGCGCTTCTGCTCGGCCACGTTCTTGTCGTTGACGATGAACAGGTAGGGGCCGCTCTGATCCTGGGCGATCGCGGCCTGCGGCACCGCGACCACGGTCGGGACCTTCTCGCCCTCGACGATCACGCGCACCGTCTGGCCGTCGGTCAGCAGGCCATCCTTGTTGTCGAACACGGCCCGCACCATCTGGCCGTCGGTCTTGGCGTCGGCGGTGACGTCGATGAAGTCGAGCTTGCCCTTCTCCTTGTAGAGGTTGCCGTCGGCCAGCCGCAGGAGCACCACGAGGGTGTCGCCCGAGGTCGTGTCACGCCGGGCGTCGAGCAGCTCGCGCTGGGTGATCGAGAACAGCACCCGGATGGGGTTTTCGCTGACCACGGTGGCGAGCACGCCCGAATCGGGGCCGACGATGTTGCCCGGCGAGACCGCGGCGCGGCCGACGCGGCCGGCGATCGGCGACTTGATCTGGGTGTAGGAGAGTTGGATCTCGGCGTCGCGCAGCTGGGCCGAGGCATCCTCGAGCTGGGCCTTGGCCTGGAGCTGCTCCGACAGCCGCTGGTCGTAGGTCACCTGGGTGCCGGTCTTGGTACGCAGCAGTTCTTCCGCGCGCGTGAGCTGCAATTGGGCGTTGGTGAGGGCGGCCTTGGCGGCGTCGCGCTGGGCCGTCTTCTGGTCGACCGCGGCCTGGTAGGGCTCGGGTTCGATCAGAAACAGGACCTGGCCTTCCTTGACCATGTCGCCGTCCTTGAATTTACGCGGTCCGAGGAAGCCTTTGACGCGGGCGCGCAGCTCGACCTTGTCGACCGCGGCGGCGCGGCCGATGAATTCGGCCTGGTCGGCGATCGGTTTCAGCTCGGCGGGCTGGACCAGCACGGCGGGAGGCGGCGCGCCCTGCTGGGCGCGCGCCGGTTCGCCGAACAGCGTCGCCACCAACCCCATCCCGAGAAGCGCCAGGATCCTCGAACGCCGCTCCTGCATTGTCATTGTCCCCGCCCGTCCCTAACGTTCGAACACTGCCTTAATTCGACAAAACGGTCACTGTATTTCCGGGAGGAAGGGAGGTTGCGATGGCGGTGATGCGTTGGCTCGGTCTCGTTCTGTCGCTGTCGCTCGCCTTCGCGACGTCCGATATTTGCGCCCAGACGCGAAACACCTTCCAGAATCCCGCCGAATACGATTCCTACATGGCCGCGCTCAACACGCGCGACGCCGCCAAGCGCGCCACGGCGATGGAGATCTTCATCGCGTGGTACCCCGGCAGCGTGCTCCGGATCGAGGCCTTCGAGCAGGCGATCGCCGCTTGGCATGCCGCCAGCCAGCCGGCCAAGGCCGACGTCATCGCAGCGCGCCTGCTGCAGATCGACCCGGACAATGTACGTGCCCTGGCCAATCGCGCCTACGCCGGACGGACACGCGCCGCATCGGGCGATGCGGCGGCGCTTCCGGCCGCGATCGAGGCGGCGGAGCGCGGTTTGGCCGTGCTGCCCAAGTGGCAGAAGCCGGTGTCGCTCACCGACGAGGCCTTCGCGCGGGTCAAGGAACAGATGGCGGGAGTCTTCCACGGCACCTTGGGGTTCGCCGCGCTGCAGGCCAAGGACTACGACAACGCGCGGCGTCACTATCGCCAGTCGGTCGCGGCCGAGCCCGACAATCTGCAGGACGTCTACCAGTTTGCCGTCGCGCAACTCGAGGGTACACCGCTCGACGCCTTCGGCTTCTGGTACGCGGCGCGGTCGATCGCGATCGCCCGCGCGGTCAAGAACCAGGCGGCCGCCACCGACATCGACCGCTATGTCCGTTCCCGCTACCGCCTCTATCGCGGCAGCGAGGAGGGCTGGGACGAACTGCTCGCCCGCGTCGTGGCCGGCGAGCGCGCACCGCCGGCCAACTTCACCAAGTCGATCCCGCGCGCCCTGACGCCGCCCGAGGCCGCGGTGGTGCTGGTCGAGGAGAACGATCCCGCGACGCTCTCCTTCGCCAACTGGGCGCGCGTGTTGCGCCATCGCGACGCGACGCCGGCCAACAAGGCGGCGGCCGAGAAGGTCTGGCAGGCGATCGTCAACAAGCAGAAGGGCGGCGGGGCGCGGCTCAAGATTCCGGTGAAGGTGATTTCCGCGACGCCCGATCGCATCGAGGCGGCGATCACCGACGAAAGCCAGGCCGGCAACGTCGTCGATCTCGTCGTGATGATGGCCCGGCCCCTCAGCCCGCTGCCCGCCGTCGGCGCCGCCATCTCCATCGTCGGCATGCTGAGCGACTATCGGGCGCAGCCCTTCACGTTCCTGATGACGCGGGGCGAGCTGGCGCCGGAATCGCTGCCCGTCGCGGGCGGCCCCTGCGCCGACCCCAGGCCGCAGATGTGCACCCGCGACTACCGGCCGGCCTGCGGGATCCGGCGCGACGGCAGTCGCAAGACCTACGGCAACGCCTGCAGCGCCTGCGCCGATCCCGATGTGGTGACCCAGGGCGCCGGCGCCTGTCCCTGAAGCCCCGCTGCCCCCGCTGCCTTAGTGCGCCATCAAGAGGGGCACGCGACAGGACGAGATCACCTTGCCGGTGGCGCCGCCCAGGCCGAGGAAGCTCATCACCTGGCCGCGGCCATAGGCGCCCATGACCAGCAGGTCGGCGCCCTTGCCGTGGGTGTAGTCGAGCAACGCGCGACCGCGGGCGCGGCCCGACGCGATGCCGGGGTCGATCGCGTCGATGGTGGTGGTGATGCCGTGGCGGCCGAGATTGCGCGCGAGGTACGACGCGCCGACGTCGTCGGGCTTGCTGCCGGCGACCAGGATGGTGATCTTGCTGGCCGCCTTGAGGAACGGCAGCGCGTATTCGACGGCGCGTGCCGCCTGGAAGCTGCCGTTCCACGCCACGATCGCCGAACTGAACGGACCGGTCCCCGCCGTGGGCGGCGCGATCATCACGGCGCGGGCGCACTCGTAGAGCGCCGCCTCGACGGTGGCCGGTGCCACGTTCTCGGGGTCGGCGCCCGGCCGGCCGAGCACCAGGATGTCGGCGCAACGGCCCATTGCCACCAGGGTGTCGAGGGTGGCGGTCTGGGCCGCGGTATAGGTGGCGCCCTTGATCGGCGCCACGATCTCCTTGTAGGCGCGCTCGGATTCCTTGGCGCGCGCTTCCAGCCGCTCATCGTCGATGTCGATCAGGAGCGGCATCGCCTCGCCGCTCATGGCGAGGCCGCCGACGATGCCGCCCGCGGGGCCGACCGGCAAATGAAGTGCGTCCACCGTCCCGTCGAAATTGGCGGCCACGCGGGCGGCTAGGCGGAACGACATGGCGGCATCGGGACCGCCTTCGGACACGGCCAGAATGGACTTGATCATCGCGGACTCTCCCCCCGGGCAATTGGACGGGCGATTAAGAAGCGACGGCGCCTTGGGTGCAAGCCGAGACTTTCGTCAGGCGCGCGGCCCTCAGGCTTGAGTGGACTTGGCCAGCGCCACCATCGTCTCGCCGACCGGCTCGAGGTTCTGGCCGGCACGCATCGCCATGGCCAGCACCTCGTCCAGCGACCGGCCGGCGGCGATCGAGGCGGCGCCCCACAGCAGGGCCGAACGCATCCCGCTCTTGCAGAAGGCGACGACCCGGCCGGGTCGCCCGGCCAGCAGGTCGGCGAAGGCGCGCACCTGGTCGGGCGTGGCGCGCGGACCGGAAAAGGGCAGGTCGAGAAAGACCAGCCCGGCCGCCTCGGCGGCCTTGCGGAGGTCGGCGGTGCGCGGCTGGCCGAACATGGCCTCGCCGTCGGGCCGGTTGTTCACCACCGCGACGTAGCCCGCGGCGGCGATCTCGGCCATGTCGTCGGGCTTGAGCTGGCCGGCGACGGCGACACGTTCATCAAGGGGGAGGAGCGCGAGCGATGTCACGATCTACTCCGCGACCGTGTGCTGGGAGATCTCGCGCTTCCTGATCCAGTGCACCACCGGCAGTGCCAGCAGCACCATCCACAATTTGCCGACGATCTGGCCGGCGAGGAAATCGAGGCTGCCGAAGGCCAGCCACAGGAAGAGCACGCTGTCGACGACCAGCCCCACGACGCTGCTCGCCAGCACGGCCAGCACCAGGCCACGCGACTGCAGGGGCGTGTAGACCGCGAAGTCGGCCAGTTCCGAGAGCAGGAAGGCCGCCGCCGAGGCCACGATCAGCTGAGGCGGGGCGACGGCACCAGAGAGCGCCGCGCCGGCAACGATCGCCATGATCGCAACCGCACGCCCGAGCCGCCGCTGGACCAGGTCGCGCAGCACCAGGGCAAGGCCGATCATCAGCACGCCGGACGGCGCCATCAGTGGGTGGCCGCCGGGGCCCCACGGCGCCACCGGCACCAGGCAGGGGCCGCGCGGCACGCAGACGGTGCCGACATGGCCGATCATCCAGTTGGCGGCCGGAATGCAGGCGATGAAGGCCAGAAAATAGGCAAGGGCTTCGCCCTTCTGTCGAATCGTCATCATGGGCGGCGCTCCTAGCAGGTCTTTTGCCGATCGGGAACCCAGCCCGGGTTGCGGCGTTATTTGCATGCACCATTAGGAGATTCCAAGATGCTCATCGCTCGTCGAGCCGCCCTGAAATTCGCTGTGGCGGCCATTCCGGCCGTCTATGCTTCGACCGTCTTCGTGGCCCCTGCCCAGGCGGTCGAGGCCCTGCCGGACGCCCGGTTCGTTGGCTGGGCCCAGACCTACAACGACTACGAGATCGCCGCGGGGCGGCTTGCGCTTGCCAAATCGTCGAACGAGATCGTTCGCGGATTTGCCACCCGCATGATCGCCGAGCACAGCGAAGCGGCTGAATTCCTGGTGAGGGCCCGGTCCGAGGCGGGCGTGTCCTATGCGCCGGATCCGGCGAACCCGCCCAATACGGTTGCCGTCCTGCAGCGCCTGAACGCGCTCGAAGGCGCGCAGTTCGACACCGCCTATGCCAATGCCGAGCTCGCCAGCCACACCTACGGCGTCGACCAGATGGGCGCCTACTCCCAGAACGGCACCAGTGGCGCGCTGCGCAAGTACGCGCAGAAGATGTTTCCGAAGGCGCAGGAGCAGCTCGAATACGCCAAGCGCATGGCCGGCGGCCGCATCTAGACGACCTTCCGGCCCTCGCGCCACGCTTCGTAGCCCCGCTTGCGCAAGGCGCAGGCGGGGCATGCGCCGCAGCCGTGGCCCCATGCCTCGCGCGGCCCGCGCTCGCTCTGGTAGCAGGTATGGGTGTGCTCGAGGACGATGTCGACCAGCGCATCGCCGCCCAGTTCGCGTGCCAGCCCCCACGTCTCCGCCTTGTCGAGCCACATCAAGGGCGTGTGAAGCACGAAGCTCCTGTCCATACCGAGATTGAGCGTCACCTGCAGCGCCTTGATCGTGTTGTCGCGACAATCGGGGTAGCCGGAGAAATCCGTCTCGCACATGCCGCCGACGAGGTTGCGGATGTCGCGCCGCCAGGCGACGGCGGCCGCAAAGGTGAAGAACAGCAGGTTGCGCCCCGGCACGAAGGTGTTGGGCAGACCATCCTTCTCCATCTCGAAGGCGACGTTGCGGGTGAGCGACGTCTCGCTGATCTGGCCCAGCACGCCCATGTCGATGAAATGGTCGTCGCCCAGGCGGGTTGCCCACTGCGGGAAGCGCCGCCGCACCTCGTCCAGCACCACAAGCCGTTGATCCAGCTCGATTCGGTGCCTCTGACGATAGTCAAATGCGACCGTCTCGACATGCGCAAATCGCTCTAGCGCCCAGGCCAGACAAGTGGTGGAATCCTGTCCACCGGAGAACAGGACGAGGGCCGCCGCTGAGTTGTTGGAGGCGTCGTTCATGAAGGCTTTATCGCCCGCAACCTTTCTCCGCGCCACAGCGTTGCGTCGCTTGCCTGATCATGTGTCTAGAGAGGGGGGAACCATGTTCGTCTCCGATATTCTTTTGCAGAAGGGCGGCTCTGTCTTCACGGTAACGCCCGGCACCTCGATCGCCCAGGTATCCCAGCAGCTGAGTTCCCGGCGCATCGGCTCCGTCCTGGTGCTGGACGAGGACGGCGGGGTGGCCGGCATCGTGTCCGAACGCGACCTCGTCCGCGCGCTGGCCAGCCACGGCGCCAAGGCGCTTGAACTCGAGGCCAGGCAGGTCATGACCCGCGATGTCGTGACATGCGACCCCGATGACTCGATCGACCGGGTGATGGAGAGCATGACCCACGGTCGCTTCCGTCATTTGCCGGTCATGCGTCACGGTGAGCTGCTCGGGTTGGTGTCGATCGGCGACATCGTGAAGTGGCGACTGGAGGAAACCCAGCACGAGGCCGAGGCTCTGAAGGCCTACATCGTCGCCGGCTAGGCGATCGCGGCCCCGTCCTGGGCCGCTAGCCATTTGCGCGCGGCCTCGACCGTTTTGAAGATCTTCAACGGCCGGTCGGCCGGCGCCAAGGCCGCGAACAGGCGGGACTGCTGGCGGAGAATGGTCGAGGGCGCGACGATGGCCAGGGGGCCGATCGGCCCCAGCTCGGTGTAGGCACTCATTCGGGCGCCCAGCATCATCATGTCATCGTCACCGAGCGCGGACGACGCCTGCGCGGTGTCGAAAAGCTTTCGATAGGGCAGGGCGCCGGAGACCATGATGTCGTCGAGATAGCGCTCGATGTCCGGCAGGCCGACATGCCCGCTGGCAACCGCTTCCACCATTCTGTCGGTATGGGAGATCGTCCACTTGAGCGGCATCCCAGGCAGCCCCTCGCGTTGATTCAACTCGGTCGCGGAATTTGCCCGCCAACAGGCCCCAAGTCAGCAGTTTTCTTTGCCGCCGGCTTGATGTAGCGGAGACGCAATGGGTCTCCTCGACCGCTGTGAAGTCGGCGTCATGCCGGCAAGTCGTTGGTGCCCTCGAGTGCCAGGAAGAGCCCATCAGCCTGCTCGGACCGGACTGGTTCGAGAAGGTCGGCGTGAAGAGCAACAACGAAGACTTCGACTTCCCGGACTGATCTCCGCTAGGGTTGCCCGCCCGGGTTGCCCGAGTCCCGTCTGGAGATCACATGTCACGCCCCCTGCAAGGCAAGGTCGCGCTCGTCACGGGCGCAGGAAAGAACATCGGCCGCGGTATTGCGCTGGCGCTGGCCCGTGACGGTGCCGCCATCGTGGTGAACGGGCGGGCCGACAAGGCTGCAGTCGACCAGGTGGTGCGGGAGATCGAGGCATCAGGCGGCAAGGCCGTCGCGGCCATGGGCGACGTCTCCGATCCGGCGGTGCCGCCGCGGCTCGCAGCGGAGGCGGCGAAAGCGTTCGGCGGCGTCGACATTCTCGTTAGCAACGCCGGGCTGCGGCGCCAGACCTCCTTCCTCGACATGTCGTTCGACGAATGGCGCGAGATCATGTCGGTGGCGCTCGACGGCGCCTTCCTGCTCGCCAAGGCGATCGCGCCGCAGATGGTGGCACGCGGCGGCGGCGCCATCGTGGGCCTGTCGGGCATCTCGACCCATGTCGGCACGCCCAATCGCTGCCACGTCTCGGCGTCGAAGTCGGGCCTCGAAGGCCTGATGCGCGCGCTGGCGGTCGAACTGGCGCCGCACGGGATCACCTGCAATGCCGTCTCTCCCGGCGCCATCGACACCGCGCGCGGCACCTCGGCCGGGCCGGCGCCGCCCAACCGGGTCAACCGCCCGATCCCGCTGAAACGCTTCGGCACGGTCGACGAGATCGCGGCCATGGTGCGGCTGCTGGTCGGGCCCGAAGGCACCTTCATCACCGGCCAGACGATCCACGTGAACGGCGGCGAGTTCCTGACGTGAGGAACCTGATCACCGACGTGCCGGGCGTGCTGGTCGGCAACGCCCAGGACATGCGTGCCGCGACCGGCGCGACCGTGGCGATCTTCGAGCAGGGCGCGGTCGCGAGCGTGGCGACTTTGGGCGGCGCGCCGGGCGACCGCATGGTGACGTCACTGGAACCCGAGATGGTGGGCCAGGCGATCGACGCGGTCGTGCTGTCGGGTGGCTCGGTCTACGGCCTCGACGCGGCGGGTGGCGCCTCGGCCGTGCTCTGCCAGCGCGGCCAGGGCCGCACCTTTGGTGGGCTGGCCATTCCCGTCGCGGTGCAGGCGATCCTGTTCGACCTGATCAATGGCGGCGAGAAGGACTGGATGCGCGAGCCGGTCACCAAGAAGCCGCCCTACTGGGATCTCGGCCGCGACGCCGCCCTCGTGGCCGCGCACGATTTCGCGCTGGGCACGGCGGGCGCCGGGGTCGGCGCCACGACGGCCGGCCTGAAAGGCGGGCTGGGCTCGACCAGTGCGAAGACCAGCCAGGGCTTTACCGTCGGCGCGCTGGTCGCGGTGAATGCCGTGGGCTCGGCCACGATCGGCACCGGTCCGCATTTCTGGGCGGGCGCCTACGAGCGCGACGGTGAGTTCGGCGGGCTCGGCTGGCCCGCCAGGCTGCCCGACGATGCGCTAAAAATCCGCTTCAAGGGACAGCCGCTGCCCGCGACGGCCACGACCATCGCCCTGGTGGCGACCGATGCGACCCTCAGCAAGGCGGAATGCAAGCGGCTCGCCATCATGGCCAACGACGGTCTGTCCAGGGCCCTGCGGCCGGTGCATGCGCCGAACGATGGCGACACGGTGTTTGCCGCGGCAACGGGAACGGCGGGGCCGGGCGGCGCGCCGCCGGTGCTGACCGAGCTCGGCACCGTGGCGGCCGATTGCCTTGCCCGGGCGGTGGCGCGCGGCGTCTACGAGGCGACTTCGCTGCCGATTCCGGGCGCGGTGCCCGACTGGAAGACGCGTTTCGGAGGCGGTCGATGATGTCCTACCTCGTCGTGTTCGTCGGCGCCGGCATCGGTGGCGCGACGCGGCACGGCATGAACATCTGGGTGGCGCGCCAGCTGGGCACGCATTTCCCCTACCACACGCTCGTCATCAACATCGTGGGCTCGCTGGCGATGGGCCTGGTCGCCGGCTGGTTCGTCGAGCGCGGCGGCGCCACCGGCCACCTGCGGCTGTTCCTCGCTACCGGCATCCTGGGCGGCTTCACCACCTTCTCCGCCTTCTCGCTCGATGCCGTGCTGCTGTGGGAGCGCCACGAGCATCTGCTCGCCGCGTTCTACGTCGGCGGCTCGGTGGTGGGTGCGCTCGCGGGCCTGATGCTGGGACTCTGGATCATGCGGACGACCTTGGGGTGAACGGCCGGACCTTCGATGTCGTCATTGCGGGCGCCGGCGCCGCCGGCCTGATGTGCGCCATCCGCGCCGGCCAGCGCGGCCGCAAGGTGCTGCTGCTCGAACATGCCGACAAGGTCGGCAAGAAGATCCTGATCTCGGGCGGCGGGCGCTGCAATTTCACCAACCTTGGCAGCCGGCCCGAGGCGTTCCTCTCCAACAACCCGCATTTTGCCAAGTCGGCGCTGGCCCGCTACACGCAGCACGATTTCATCGCCCTGGTCGAAAAGCACGGCATCGCCTGGCACGAGAAGACGCTGGGCCAGCTCTTCTGCGACGGCTCGGCGCGCCAGAT
>Ga0155465_1166_pt2 | contig 13293 bp, 12 predicted proteins | sample RifCSPhighO2_12_FD_107123 | JGI IMG/M metagenome (GOLD analysis project Ga0155465, IMG submission 107123) | Alphaproteobacteria bacterium RIFCSPHIGHO2_12_FULL_66_14 | reverse complement strand
GGGTGCGGTCGCGAGCGGCAGGGCGAGCGTGTCCATCGCCGCCGGCCTCAGCTCAGGACGGCCTTGAACTCCGTCACCGCCGATTCGGCCTTCGCCCATTCGGCGTCGCTGAGCTTCACCTTGCCGGTGAAGCGGTTCGTCAGGATCGCCTCCTGGGCCGGCCGCTTGTCCTTGGGGTCGGTCGCGATGTTCTTCATCACGAGCTCGGTCATCGTCTCGTAGTCCTTGGGATCGCCGTAGCCGAGGCCGTTCTTGCGTGCCGGCGCGTACATCGCCTGGACCATCCAGATGCCGAGACCGACGCGCAACCGCTCCTTGGCATGCGCGACCAGGGCCATCTCGGGCACTTCCTTGAAGAAGATCTCCTGCGCGGCGGCGGGGTCGAGCAGGGTGAACTTCATCGCCTCGATGAGGCCGTTCACCATCGCCTCGCACTGGCCGGGATCCTTGGCGAGCCGTGCCGGCTGCGTCATCAGCACGTTGTGGTACAGCGGCAAGTCGTACTTGCTGTAGAGCATGAAGCGCGGCTTCCGGCCCGCGGCGTAGAGGATGGGCGCCATGCTGATGGCGAAGCCGGAGAGCGCGTCCACCTTCTTGTCGAGCAGCAGTCGCTCGCGGACCTTGGGGTCGACCAGGATGGGCTTGATCTTCGACTCGTCGACGCCGGCACGCTTCAGGAAGATCGGCCGGAAGGGATAGTCGCCCGAGGTCACCACCGAGGCGATCGTCTTGCCCTCGAGGTCCTTCGGCGTGCGGATCGGCGAATCCTCCAGCACCGCCACGGACATGGTGGCGTCGTAGCCGGTCGTGGCGATCTGGACCAGCGGTAGACCCTTGGCGGCCATCTCGATGCCCGCGGTCGCGACCGACAGGCCGAAATCGAACTTGCCCGCGGCGATCGCCTCCGCGGCGGCGGTCGAGCCGAAGCCGCGCGAGACGGTGACGTTGAGGCCCTGCTTGGCCCAGAAGCCCTTGGACTTGGCGACGAAGGCGATGAGGTTGCTACCTTCGGCAAGCCACGGCAGTGTGAAGGTGAGGTCGGTCGCGGCCCGGGCGACGAACGGAGTTGCCAACCCGGCAACGAGGCCGGCTGCGCCGGCGGTGGCCTTGAGCGCGCTGCGGCGGGTGATGATCTGTCTCGTGGACATGGCTCGGTCTCCTCGGGCTGGGGTGGAGTTATTCGGCTGCGGCTTGGCGGTCGCTTTGGTGGTTGGCAGGCGGCCGCCTTGCATGCTCGGCGACGAAGCGGCGCCAGGCGGCGACGCCGGCGTCGGTGCGCGACAGGGTTTCGCGCTGGCTCTTCACGCGCTCCAGCACGCGCTTGTCCTGGTCGGAGAACAGCCAATCGTGCGTCCACGACAGCCAGAAAATCCATTGCAGGCGATCGCGCAGTGTCGCGAGGGTCCCGCGCCGGCGGAAGCGGCTGAAGGTGTAGAAGAGCGTCGTGGTCGCATCGATGGGCACGACCCAGCGGCACATGAAGTAGTCGCCGCTCGGCCGGCCGATCAGGGTTATGCCGGGCAGCAGCGAGCTCTGGCGGTGCAGGTAGCCGTACTTCACGACCGCTGGTGACTTTGTGGGGTCGATGTCCTTGCCGCGGCCGGTCGGCTTCAGGCGGCGGTACCAGGTCTCCCGCTGCGGCGGGAACTGGCCGAGGCCGGGATACTCAGCCTTGCTGATGCCGCCGCGTGCCTTGTAGCCGACGCCGCGTCCGTCGGCGGTCGGCTCGGCCGAGAGCTGCACGGCATGCGGAAAGATCGGCTGCAGGACCAGCTCGGGCGCGTTGCGATGCAGGAACGGCGCATGCAGGTCGTGGCAGAGATTGTCCTTCAGGACTCGCCAGTTGCAGTGATAGGTGCGCCAGGTCGAGAAGCCGTGCCACGTGCCGTCCTCGGCCAGGCACTCCGGCTGATCGTCCGACAACGGCACGGCGTCCATGTCGCCGACGAACAGCCAGACGACGCCGAGATGCTCCTGCACGGGATAGGACTTCACCCCGGTGGTCGGCGGGATCACGGTCTCGGGCCCTTCCATCAACTTGGCGACGCAGCGGCCGCTGTCGCCGGAGAAGGTCCAGCCGTGATAGGGGCAGGTGAGCGTACCGCTGCCGGGATAGAGGCAGCTTCCCTGGCTGAGCTGTGCGCCGCGATGCGGGCAGCGGTCCTGCAGCGCGTGGATCTTGCCGCCATCGCGGAACAGCACGATGTCCTCGCCCAGGATTTTTATCGCCCGGGGTTTGCGGCCAAGCCGCCAGCCGGCCAGCACCGGATACCAGTAGTTGCGCAAGCCTGTGTCCGGCAGCGCGGTTTTGGCATAAACGTCCGGCGCGTTCATCAAACCCTCCGCCCTCAGGGAGACGGGACGGCGGCGCGATAGGCGCGCACCAGCCAGGCGTTGAACTGGATCAGCGTCGTCTCGAGCGGCACATAATGGCCCTCCGGCATGAAGCGCGACTTCTTGCCGGCCTGGACGCCAAGATTGACCGGAATGTCCTGCAGCCAGATCTTCTTGGCGCCCTCGCGCACCGTGGCGGCGCGCTCGGCGAAGTCGTTTCGCGCGTGGGTCGAGCGCGGCAGCAGCCAGCCGCCCGCCGTCACGCGATCGTTGGAGGCGAGCGTAGCCTCCGCGCCGACCGGCGTGATGAGCTGGTAGGCCACGGCGCCTGGCGCAAAGATCAAGGTCATGCTGGGCGGGATCAGCACGAAGGTCAGTCGCTTGCGCTGCTCGGGTGAGAGCGTGGCGATGGCGGGGAAGGCAGCCTCAGGGCCCCAGCCGGCGTCGGTCATGCCGCCGTCGGCCTTCAGCAGCGGCACCGTGCGCACGATCGCATTGTCTGCAGCCGTCATCGCCGTGAACTCGACGCCGCCCTCGGGATGGACGCTGGGCGCAAAATCGTGCGTGCCGCGATGCACGAACTCCGGATGATAGGCGTCGGTGAAGTTCTCGGCGTGGATCTTCCAGTTCCACGGCAGCGGCGTGTCGCCGGGTGTCGGCGGCACTGCCACGAGGTCGGCATTCTCGTAGTTCGCCCAGAACGGCTCGACCTTGGCGAGGCTTGGCGCGAGCGGCGTCGCGTCGGAATCGAGATTGACGAACAGGAAGCCGTGCCAGCGCTCCAGCCGCACCTCGGGCAGCTTCGCGTTCTTTCGCAGGCATTCAATGTCGTCGCGGCTCTCGAGATAAGGCGCGCCCACGAAGTTTCCGTCGAGATCGTATGTCCAGACATGCAGCGGACAGCGGAAGGCCCGGCCGGCCGAGCCGGCTTCGGTCGCAATCACTTGGCCGCGATGCCGGCAGACGGCGCTCATGGCGCCGATCGATCCGTCCGTGCGGCGGACGACGAGCAGCGGCTCGGCGCCGATGGCCGGGGCGAGATAGTCGCCGGTGTTGGGGATCTGCTCTTCGCGGCCGACGCAGACCCAGGAGCGCGGGAAGACTCTTAGCCGCTCGAACTCGAAGAACTCGGGAGAGGTGTAGCACTCGCGCGGCAGCATCGGTGCGGACGCCTCGTGGGCGCCGGGGTCCGGCAGCGCTTCCAGGATCTTGCGGATGGCTGGCGACAGTTCCGAATACTGCATCTGCAAACCTCGGGATGGTGCCGCCGCCGCCGCGGCGTCTCTTCCCGGGTTGCAGGAGGTGTGCCAGTGCCCGAACGTCCTGATTCCCTGAGTTTGCGAGGCAATTCGGCCTTCAGGCCTTGCACGGAATCTATAGATTCTTGCCGGAGTGGGCAGGCAGCACTGGATAAGGACAGTCTCAGGACAGTCTATGGATTCGGCGCGAAGCAGATGTTCTCCTCGATCAGCTGGTTCGATTCGACGATGTGGCGTTCGAGCAGCGCCTTGCAGCCTTCCCTATCGCGCCGGTACGCGGCCCTGCTGATCTCGACGTGATCGTCGCTGATGCCGCCCATGTAGGACTTGGTGGGCAGCGCGATGCGCCTGTAGCGGTGGATGCGGTCGTGGATCTGGCGGCAGATGCGCATGAGCGTTGGCGAGGCGCAGGCTGACAGCAGGGTCATGTGCAGCTCGCGATGCGCCTCCTCCCACTCGGCGGTGATCGGCGCGTCTTCGCCGACCCGCGCCTTGATGTGGATGAAGGCGGCATGCGCCTGCTTCATGCGCCGGTCCCAATCGGCGACAGGGGCGGAATCGGAGGCGGTGTCGGCGCGGTCGAAGGCGAGATCGAGCGCCATCAGCTCGACCTTGAGCCGTATGTCACAGACGTCGCGCAGGTCCTCCAGGGAGACCGGTGCCACGCGGAAGCCCTTCTGGCTCTCCATGACGACCAGCCCGTCGCCCGCAAGCTGACCCAGCGCGTCGCGAAGCGGCGTGATGCCGATGCCATATTGCCTGGCCAGATGATGCAGGGCGAGCTTCGAGCCGGGGGCCAAATCGGTGCTGAGGATGTCGGCGCGCAGGCGCAGCAGCATCAATTCGCCAAGCGAATGCACATCATCAGTTGGCAAGTGGCGATATCCCATCATCCAGCTCGCGCCCACAGCTTGTAGGCGGGTCAAGCAAGAGTGGTGCCAGCACTTTCCGCAGCCCGGTGGACTCAAAGCTTCAGGACTAGCGGTCGTCGACCTTTGCGACGATGCGATGAACGTCGGCAGGGGCGAAGACGGGTACGGAGCAGGCGCCGTTGGCGCAGGCATAGGCCGCCGCCTGCGGCATGTCGGGATAGTCGACGTCGGCGGCCGGCAGCGGGCCCTCGCGGCGGTCCAGCCATTCGATGCGGAGATAGCGCGTGGGGTAGGTGCGCGCGGCTTCGTAGAGCGCGCGCGCATCTGGGTCGTCCTTGGCGCCGACGATCGTGACGTGCGCGGGCTCGCGCGACAGTTCGCGGTCGGCCAACAGGGCGCCGGGCACGACGAACCCATCCTCGGCGAGCGAGATCAGATAGCGCATGCCGTGCTGGGCGGCGGTGCGAAACGCGGGCTTCCCGGTCTGCCGAGCAAGCAGGTTGAGCAGGCGGGTGGCGGCGACATTCTCGTCGAGCTGCTTCACCGGCTTGGCGAGCACGCCCCGCGCGCCGGGTTCGGGTTGGCGCACCATGAATCCACCCGTGGCGTCGCTGTGATCACGCACCATGATCTCGCCCAGCTCGATGGCGAAGGCGAGATAGCGCCGCTCCGCGGTGCTGCGATAGAGCTGGAGCGCCGCCTCGGCGACGGCCAGCGTGTCGCCCAGGTGAGTGTCATCATCCGTCGCCTGGCCGTGACCGAAGCCGCCGTTGGGAGCACGCCGATGGGTGAGCGTCCAATCGAAGGCGCGGCGCGCGGCGTCGAGCAGCGCTGGATCGCCGGTCACGTCGTAAAGGACGGCGGGGCTCGCGATCGCCCAGCCGTTCTCGCGGGCGTAGCTGTTGCGGTCGATCGGCGGTTGCGGGCCGGCGCGGCGCTCGGCGTCGGTCCTGAGGTAGAAGGCATTGCCGTGCAGATCGGGACCAGCGTCGGCGTCCTGGCTGGTGAAGAATGCTCCCTCGGGGCTCTGCATGAAATCCATCAGCCAGCGGGCGATGTCCCGGGCGGCGGCAAGGTCGGCGGGATCGCCGCCGATCTGCCAGGCCAGCACATAGGTACGGATCGCGTCGCGCTGGATGTTGAGCAACTTCTCGTAGTGCGGCCCCGACCAGTCGAGCCTGTCGGAATACTGAAACATCCCGCCCCACACCGGGTCGATCAGGCGACGCGCACCGGCGAGCGTCTTTGCCGACACGTCGCGCCAGGGGGCGGGCTCGGGGTTGCGCTGCAGGTCGCGGCCGCGCTCGAGCGCCCATTCGACCGTGTCGCCATGAATGAAGCGATGGGTGTCGCCGAAGCCGCCGTTGTCCTTGTCGAAGCTTTTCAGCACCAGGGCCTCGACGTCGGCACGGCGCTGGGGCGAGAGGGCCACGGCATCGGGATCGACCGCCGCGCCCACGACGAAGCTCTGAAGCGCCGAGGGGTCCTCGATCACCGCCACCAGCAGCTTCGAGAACAGCTCGGGCGGAATGTAGCCGCGGCGCTTGAAAATCTCGTTGCCATCCTTGTCGAGCATGATCGTCGCTGGCCAGCCCCAGTTCTCGTAGCGGTAGCTGAGCGCCGGGTCGCGATCCTGGTCGACTCGCACGGGAATGAATTTCCCGCCGATAGTCTTCTGGATGGCGGGGTCCTTGTAGGTCGTGCCCTCCATCACGTGGCACCAGTGGCACCACACCGCCGCCATGTGCAGCAGGATGTACTTGTCCTCCGCCGCGGCGCGGTCGAACAGCGCTGGCTCCCATTTCTGCCAGGGCGGCGAGGGGGATTCTGCCCGGGCGGTGGCGGACAGGGCGATCAGCACGAGGGCGAGCAGGGAGCGCATGATCGGGGTACGCTTCCCGGCAGTGCGTGGATGGCGGCCTCGCGATAATGTGAACCTGGTGAATTTGCTGGTTCAGCAGGTTTCGGCTAATATTTCTGTCATGATGGGAGACGCCCGCCGGAGAAATCCGGCGGGCGTTTTTCGTAGCCGGACAACGCCGCGATTCGGAACCGTCCCACGGGAGCATCGGGGCTGTGCCGCGAGATCGCTCAAGCCCTTGAGGTGCCTGGGCGAATCGGTGGTTGCGGCACACGCAGCGGCACAGCTGACGGCTTTTTGCGGCACATTGCGTGTGCCGCTGATGCGTCGGCGCCTAGCGCCTGACCTGGTGCTTCATCAGCTCGTCACCGAGGCGGCCAGTGAGGAACAGGCCGCACATCCGGTAGTCGCTGATCAGCGACCACAGCGGCGCCTCGAAGGTGGCGGGCTTGTTCTTCTCGACGAAGAAATGGCTGAACCAGGCGGGGCCGTAGCCGAAGAAGGGGACGGCCAGCAGTCCCCACCAGTTCTGGGTGGCGATTGCCCAGACGAGGAACGCGGCCGAGCCGATCGTACCGACGTAGTGGATGGCGCGGGTCGACGGCTTGGCGTGTTCCCGGAGATAGAACGGCCAGAACTCGGCGTAGGTCTGGAAGCGCTGGGCCATGCGTCAGTTTACCCCAAAGCGCCCGACTTTTTGAGGGCCGCGATCTCGGCCTCGGAGAAACCCGCCTCGCTCAGCACCTCGTCATTGTGCTGGCCGACGGTGGGCGGCGGTCCGGCGGTGCGCGGTTTGGCGAAGCCCAGGCGAATCGGCGTGTTCACGGTGCGCGGGATCTCGGGGTTGGTCGTGTCGGCGAAGATGCCGGCATGGCGGGCCTGCTCGTCGTCGATCACGTCGGCCAGACGGCCGATCACGCCGAACGGGATGCCGGTGCCGGAGAGGAGGCGTTCCCACTCGGCGTAGGGGCGGGCGGCGAAGACGGGCTTCAGGATGGCGAAGAGGTCCATCGCATGGGCGCGGCGCTCGGGTCGTCCGGTAAAACGTTCGTCGACCAGGAGTTCGGGTCGGTCGATGACGGCGCAGAACTTCTCCCAGAGCCGGTCGTCGCGCACCATCAGGAGCTGCAGCCAGCGATCGTCCTGGGTGCGGTAGAGGTTGGTGAGCGCGTTGCCGGGCTTGTCGGGGCCGCGGCGCGGCGGCAGCTTGGCGCCGACCAATGCGCCCGCCGCCGACGTGCCGTTCGCCCACACGCCATTGGCGTAGAGCGAGGTGCCGACCCAGCCGCCCTTGCCCGTTTGATCGCGGCGGCGCAGGCCCATCAGGATCGCGGCGACGAGCGTCATGGCCGTCGCGCGGTCGCCCTGCGCCGGCAGCGAGAGGCCGGGCGGCCCGCCCTCGTAGCGCGCGGCGTCGAGAATGCCGGAGCGGCCGAAATAGGCGGTGACGTCGAAGCCCGGCCGGTCGCGGTCGGGGCCGGTCTCGCCGTAGCCGGTGAGCGAGCAATAGATGAGGCGCGGATTGTTCGGCTCGATGTCTTCCCAGCGCAGGCGCAGGCGTTCGCGCGCCGGCGGCGGAAAGTTCACGATCATCACGTCGGCGCGCTTCAGCAGGCGATTTAGGATGGTGCGGGCGCCGTCGGTCTTGAGGTCGAGGGCCAGCGAGCGCTTCAGGCGGCCGTCGAGCTGCCAGGGGAAATTGTGCTCGCTGGGCGGATAGCTCGCGTTCCTGTAACTGTTGCGGTGCGGATCGCCGTCGCCGGGCGGTTCGATCTTGATCACGTCGGCGCCGTAGTCGGCCAGCGCCGCCGCGGCGGCAGGGGCGGCGATGAACGAGCTGATGTCGAGAACGACGAGCCCGGCCAGCGGCAATGGCTCGTCACTCATTTTAAGGCGCCGCTCGCGCGCAGTACGGCGACCTCCTGGGCGCTGAGGCCGGCCTCGCGCAGGATCTCCTCGCTGTGCTCGCCCAGCCCGGGCGCGGCATGGGCGATGCGCTGGCTGGCGAAGCTCAAGCGAATCGGATCGGCCAGGGTGCGCGGCATCTCGGGGATCGCAGTGTCGACCACGGCGCCGCAGGCCACGGCCTGCTGGTCGTCGGGCACGTCCTGCGGGCGGCTGATGACGCCGAAGGTGACGCTGTGCGCCGCCAGCGCCTCGCGCCAATGCTCGTAGGGTTTCAGGGCGAAGGTGTCGCTCAGGAGGTTGGCGAGTTCGGGCGCGCGGGCGCGGCGCTCGGGCTCGGTGGCGAAGCGCGGATCGTCGATCAGGGAGTCGAGCCCCATCGCCCGGCAGAGCGGCGCCCAGAGCTTGTCGGCGCGCACGATGGTGAGCTGCAGCCAGCGATCGTCCTCAGTGCGGTAGATGTTGCCCAGGGCCGAGCGCGGCCGGTCGGGCGGCGGGCGATGCGGCAGGAAGGCGCCGACGAGCGCTGCTTGCGCGATCACGCCGCACGACCACAGGCCGTTGCCGAGCAGCGACGTGCCGACCCACGCGCCTTCGCCGGTCCTCGTGCGATGCATCAGCGCCATCAGGATCGCCGACACCAAGGTCATCGCCGTGGCGCGATCGCCCTGCGCCGGTCCGGGCACCCCCGGCGGCCCGCCTTCGTAGCGCTGGGCATCGAGCAGGCCCGAGCGGGCGAAGTAGGCGGTGGCGTCGAAGCCCGGCCGGTCGCGATCGGGCCCGCTCTCGCCGTAGCCGGTGAGGGAGGCGTAGATCAGCCTCGGGTTGACCTTCTTCACGTCGTCATAGGCGAGCCGGAGCTTGTCGCGCACCGGCGGCGGGAAGTTGCAGATCAGGATGTCCGACTTTGCGATGAGCTTGTCGAGCGCGGCGCGGGCGTCGGCCTGCTTGAGGTCGAGCACGATGGAGCGCTTGTTGCGCGAATCCATCTGCCAGGGATAGTTGACCGGGCTTTTCGGATAATTCGACGAATCGTGCATGATCCGGCGGTTGGGATCGCCTTCAGGCCCTTCGACCTTGATCACGTCGGCGCCCCAGTCGCCCAGCACCACGGCGGCGGCCGGTGCGGCGATGAACGAGCTGATGTCCAGGACGCGCAAACCCGCCAAGGGCAGGGCAGTTTCGGTCATAAAAGGTCCCCTTTGCGCCGATATGGGCGCGACCCTCTGGTGTCCGTCAAGACCGGCCGCTAGCTTGGTTTCGGCACGCGGCGTGCTTCATGGGATTCGAGAGTGGGGACTTCAGTGGCAAAGAAGCGCAAACCTAATTTCCTGGTCGTCCTGATCGACGATCTGCGGTTCGATGAGCTGGGGATCTGCGGCCATCCCTACATGAAGACGCCGCACATCGACCGCATCGGCCACGAAGGCGCAATGTTCACTTCGGCGTTCCATACGACGCCGCTCTGCTCGCCCAACCGCGCCTCGATCCTGACCGGGCAGTATGCGAGCCGCCACGGCGTCATCGACAATGTGGCGCGCGACGCGCACAGCCATCGCCTGCCCAACTATCACGTCATCCTGCAACGCCTGGGCTACGAGACGGCCCATGTCGGCAAATGGCACATGGGCAATTCCGGCGGCCCGCGGCCGGGCTACGACAGGTGGGTGAGCTTCCCCGGCCACGGCTCGATCGTCGATCCGGTGCTGAACATCGACGGCGATGAGCGGCAGCATCAGGGCTACATCACGGACTTGCTGAACGAGCACGCGGTCGATTTCCTGAAGAAGAAGCACGACAAGCCGTTCGCGCTGTTCTTCGCGCACAAGGCCGTGCATCCCGACGCCTACCAGGCAGCCGACGGCACGATCGACTTCACCGACGGCGGCTACCGCCCGGCGCCGCGCCATGCCGACCTCTACAAGGGCGCGCATTTCCCGCGCCGGCCCAACGTGCTGCCGGCGGACAAGGTGGTGAAGGACAAGCCGGCCTGGACGGAGGCCCATGCGCTGCGCGTCAACGAGGCTTCGCGCAAGCTGCTCGACGGCATCCTGGCCGGCACCGACGAGGAGATCCGCCTGCGTGCCGCGATGATGGCCTCGGTCGACGAAGGCATGGGCGACGTCTTCAAGGCGTTGGAAGAGAGCGGCCAGCTCGACAACACCTTCATCCTGTTCCTGGGCGACAACGGCTATTTCTTCGGCGAGCACGGCCTCGGGCCCGAGCGGCGCTTCGCCTACGAGGAGGGCATCAGGTCGCCGTTCCTGATCCGCTATCCGGCGTGGTTCAAGCCCGGCACGCTGAACGACGATCTCGTGCTGGCGCTCGACATCGCGCCGACGCTGGTCGATCTTGCCGGCGGCAAGGCGGCGGACTTCGAAACCATGCAGGGCCTGACGCTAAGGCCGCTCGCGAAAGGCGCGAAGCCAAAGGGCTGGCGCAAGTCCTTCATGTGCGAGTACTTCAGCGAGAACGCCATGCCGTGGCTGATCGGCATGAGCTACAAGGCGATCCGCACCCGGCGCCACAAGTACATCCACTGGACGCAGAAATCGCTCGACGGCGTGGCATGCGACGAACTCTACGATCTGAAGAGCGACCCGTATGAAATGCGCAACCTGATCGGCAAGCGCTCGGAGCAGGGGCTCGTGGCGCGCCTGCGCCAGAAGCTCGCGACGCTGGTGGCAAAATCCGTGGGACTCTAGGGAAAGAGAAAACAAAGGGGGCAACATGTCGATCAAGAGGAGAATGCTGCTCGCGGGCACGCTTGCGGTTGCTGCAGGATCGGGGGCCATGGCACAGGCCTGGCCGTCGAAGTCGATCCGGATGATCGTGCCGCTGGCGCCCGGCGCCACGGCCGACATCGTTGGCCGCCTCTTTGCCGATGAGCTGGGCAAGGCGCTGGGCCAGACCGTCGTGGTCGACAACAAGACCGGGGCCGGCGGCACCATCGCCACCGCCGAGGCGGCGCGCGCGCCGGCCGACGGCTACACCATGGTGCTGGTCTCGCAGGGCACGATGGTCTTCAACATGGGGCTCTACAAGACGCCGGGATACGACTCGCAGAAGGATCTCGCGCTGGTCGCAGTGAGCGGCGGCGTCTCCAACGTGCTGATCGTCGGTCCGAACAACCCGGCCAAGACCGTGGCCGACTTGCTGGCGCAGGCGCGCGCCAAGCCCGGCGAACTCACCTATTCGTCGGGCGGTGTCGGCACCAGTCATCACATGTCGGGCGTGCTGCTCGAGCTGCGTACCGGCGTGAAGCTGCAGCACGTGCCCTACCGGGCGACGCCCGCCGGCATCCAGGCCGTGGCGAACGGCGAGGTGACGATGGGTCTCTTCAACACGCCGACCGTCATCGGCCTGATCAAGGGCGGCAAGCTGAAGGCCCTGGCCGTCACCAGCGAGAAGCGCTCCGGCCTGCTGCCCGACGTCCCGACCATGATCGAATCGGGGATCAAGGACTACGTGGTGAACACCTGGATGGGCTTTGCCGTGCCGGCCAAGGTGCCCGAACCGGTGATCACCAAGCTCAACGCCGAATTCAATCGGATCGGCCAATTGCCGCAGATCCGCGAGAAGATGCTGGCCCAGGGGATCGAAATGCTGCCGCCGCGCTCGCCGGCGGCGGCGCAGAAGCTGGTCCGCGACGACCTCGCCCTCTGGCTTCCCATCATCAAGGCCTCGGGGGCTTCGGCCGGATAACCCTGCGCTTTAGCGGGGCTTCCTTGCAAAACTGCGCTTTGGCGCGTATCTCCCTGCGTCCTTCTACCAGCGGAGAGCGCACGCCTAGCGCAATATCGTCATGGGCTACAGAGTCGCCGTCGTCGGCGCGACCGGGAACGTCGGTCGCGAAATGTTGCAGATCCTGGCCGAGAGAAACTTCCCGGCCGATGACGTTGTTGCGTTGGCCTCCGCGCGGTCGGTGGGCCAACAGACTTCGTTCGGCGACAAATCGACTCTGAAGGTTCAGGACCTCGCCAAGTTCGATTTCAAGGGCATCGACATCGTGTTGAGCTCGCCCGGTGCCAAAGTGTCGGCCGAGCACAGTCCACGCGCGGCCAAGGCCGGCGCGATCGTGATCGACAACACCTCCTACTGGCGCATGGATCCCGACGTGCCGCTGGTCGTGCCCGAGGTCAATGCCAAGGCGATCGCCGGCTACAAGGGCCGCGGCATCATCGCCAATCCCAACTGCTCGACCATCCAGATGGTGGTGGCATTGAAGCCGATCCACGAGGCTGCGGGCATCAAGCGCGTCGTGGTATCGACCTACCAGTCGACGTCGGGTGCCGGCAAAGAGGGCATGGACGAGCTCTTGAGCCAGACCAAGAGCTTCTTCGTGAACCAGACGCTCGATCCCAAGAAGTTTCCCAAGAGCATCGCCTTCAACGTCATTCCCCACATCGACGTCTTCATGGACGACGGCTCGACCAAGGAAGAATGGAAGATGGTGGTCGAGACCAAGAAGATCCTCGATCCCAAGATCAAGGTGCATGCCACCTGCGTGCGCGTGCCGACCTTCGTCGGCCATGCCGAGGCGATCAATCTCGAGCTCGAGCGGCCGCTCGACGAGGTCGAGGCGCGTCGCGTGCTGGCGGCGGCGCCGGGCATACTGGTCGTCGATCGGCGCGAGAACGGCGGTTACGTGACGCCGCAGGAAGTGACCGGCCAGGACGGCGTGTTCGTGAGCCGCATCCGGGTCGATCCCACGATCGACAACGGTCTCGCGATGTGGGTGGTCAGCGACAATCTGCGAAAGGGGGCGGCGCTCAATGCCGTCCAGATCGCCGAAGAGCTGATCAAGGGCTATATCTAGTAGGCATCGACCTTCGGCGGTGCCATTTTCCGAGCCGCCGGGGAGCTGGTTCGGGATCCAGATAAGCATTTTAGTCCAGATGCTTATTGATCTTGCTTGATGTAAGATCGCAATACGCCCACCCGAGCGACCAGACGTGACCGACACGCCGACCATCCATCCGACAAAGCCGGAGTCATCGGCCTCGACCGCCCCGACGCCACTGTTCGGCAGCGACGCCGACAGCTTCGTCCAGCAGTTGCG
>Ga0155465_1203_pt3 | contig 13313 bp, 13 predicted proteins | sample RifCSPhighO2_12_FD_107123 | JGI IMG/M metagenome (GOLD analysis project Ga0155465, IMG submission 107123) | Alphaproteobacteria bacterium RIFCSPHIGHO2_12_FULL_66_14 | reverse complement strand
GGTGCCTTGAGACTCCGGCCGAACCCGAGGGCAGCGTCCTCTGCCAGCGGGTGCGGCAGAAGAGCTATCCCGTCGTGGTCAAGAATGGGGTCGTCTTCGCCTATCTCGGTGAAGGCGATGCTCCCGCCTTCCCCGATTTCGATTGTTTCCTGGCGCCAGGCACCCACGCCTTCGCCTTCAAGGGCCTGATCGACTGCAACTGGCTGCAGGCGCTGGAAGTCGGCATCGATCCGGCCCACGCCTCGTACCTCCACCGCTTCTACGAGGACGAGGACACCGGCGGCGCCTACGGCAAGCAGTTCCGCGGCGCTTCCGCCGATTCCGACATTCCGATGACGCGCCTGCTGCGCGAATTCACGCGGCCGCAGCTCGATGTCGAAGCAACCGACTACGGCATGCGCCTATTCGCGCTGCGCAAGCTCAACGCGCAGCACATGCACGTCCGTGTCACCAACCTCGTCTTTCCCTACGCTTTCGTGATCCCGATGAGCGCCGAGATGACCATCACGCAGTGGCACGTGCCGATCGACGACACGAGCTGCTACTGGTACGCGATCTTCACCAGCTTCGGCGCGCCGGTCGATCATGCCGCGATGCGCGAGCAACGGCTGAAGCTCTACGAGCTGCCCGACTACCGGCCCCGCGTCGGACGCCACAACGACTGGGGCCACAACGTCCAGGAACAGAAGAGCCAGACCTTCACCGGCATGGGTTTCGACATCAATGTCCACGACCAATGGGCGATCGAGAGTCAGGGTCGCATCCAGGACCGCACGCGCGAGCACCTCGGCACCACCGACAAGGCGATCGTGGCCTACCGCCGCATGCTGCTGTCGGCCATCGGTCAGGTGGCGAACGGCGAGAAGCCACCGATGTGGCTCGACCCGGCGCGGGCCGCTTCCATCCGAGGCCCGATCGCTATCGACGGCATGGGCCCGGCCGAGGGTTGGCAGTCCTACTGGAAGGACGTCGATGCCCGGCGTCGCAGCGGCTCGAGTTGGGCCGCCAACACCATCCCGCCTCTCGTGGCCTGACGTGCTGCATGCATCTCGCTGAAAAAGCCGGCCTGTGGACGGCCGAGCGTCAGGCCGCCGCGCGCGAAGCCGAGCGCCGCATCCAGGCGGGCGAACTCACCGTCGTGCGCCTCTCCTTCGCCGACCAGCACGGCATCCTGCGCGGCAAGACGCTGGTGGCCGGCGAGATCGCCGCGGCGATGAAGAACGGCGTCGGCTTCACCACCACCATGCTGCTGAAGGACACCTCGCACCGCACGGTATTCCCGGTGTGGACGCCGGGCGGTGGCTTCGGGATGAAGGAGCTCGAAGGCGCGGCCGATGTGATGATGCTGCCCGATCCCGGCACCTTCCGCGTACTGCCCTGGGCGCCGCACACCGGCTGGATGCTGTGCGACATTCTTTATGCCGACGGCCGGCCGATGCCGCTCAGCACGCGCCATATCCTGCGCCAGACTCTGGCCGCTCTGGCCGAGCAGGGCTATGACCTGGTGACGGGACTGGAGGTCGAGTTCCATCTCTTCAAGCTCGAGAAGACGCACCTCGCGCCTAGTGACGCCGGCCAATCCGGCGAACCGCCCGAAGTCTCGCTGCTCAACCAGGGCTATCAATACCTGACCGAGCTGCGCCACGATGAGATGGACCTGATCCTGGAGATCCTGCGCAGCAACATCGCCGATCTCGGCCTGCCGTTGCGCTCCATCGAAGTCGAGTTCGGACCGAGCCAGGTCGAGTTCACCTTCCGGACCGCCACCGGCCTCGAGTCGGCCGACACGATGATGCTGTTCCGCAGCGCCGTGAAGCAGGTCGCCCAGCGCCATGGCCATCACGCCACCTTCATGTGCCGACCCAAGCTGCCGAATGTCATGTCGAGCGGCTGGCACCTCCATCAGTCGCTGAAGGACCGGAAGACCCATGCCAACGCCTTCGTCGATGCCAACGAACCGCTGTCCGCAACGGGCATGCACTACATGGCGGGACTACTGGAGCATGCGCGGGCCGCCGCGGCCTTCAGCACGCCGACGCTCAATGGTTACAAGCGCTATCGCCCTTTCTCGCTGGCGCCCGACCGCGCCGTCTGGGGCCGCGACAACCGCGGCGTCATGGTACGTGTGCTGGGCGGGCCAGGCGATCCGGCGACGCATCTCGAGAACCGGGTCGGCGAGCCCGCCGCCAATCCCTACCTTTATATGGCGAGCCAGGTGGTGAGCGGCCTCGACGGCCTCAAGCGTAAGCTCGATCCCGGCCCCTCGGCCGACATACCCTACGAGACCAAGGCGCCGGCGCTGCCGCGCAACCTCAGCGAAGCGCTGGAGGCGCTCCGCAGCGACCAGGCATTGCGCGACGGCTTCGGTGATTTCTTCGTCGACTACTATCTCAGGCTGAAGCAAGCCGAAATCGACCGATTCAACTCGGAGGTCAGCGACTGGGAGCAGCGCGAGTATTTCTCGATTTTCTGAGAAGGGAGCCGGCCGTGAGCCTCGAATTCCTGATAACATCCTTCATCATCGTCGCCTCGCCCGGCACCGGCGTCCTCTACACGCTGGCGGCAGGTCTCTCCCGCGGATCCCGCGCCAGCGTCGTGGCGGCATTCGGCTGCACGCTCGGCATCGTGCCGCACATGGCGGCGGCCATCCTGGGACTGGCGGCGCTGCTGCACACCAGTGCCCTCGCCTTCGAGACCTTCAAGTATCTGGGCGTCGCCTATCTTCTCTACATGGGCTGGAACACACTCCGCGAGCGCGGTGCGCTGAGCGTGGACAAGGAAACCAGCGCCCGGACCGCGGCGCAGGTGACGGTCGAAGCCGTCCTGATCAACATTCTCAATCCCAAGCTGTCGATTTTCTTCCTGGCGTTCCTGCCGCAGTTCGTGAGCACGGACGAGGCACAGCCGCTGCCGCACATGCTGGCGTTGAGCGGCGTCTTCATGCTGATGACATTCGTGGTCTTCGCGGCCTACGGCCTGTTCGCCGCTTCGGTGCGGGACCACGTGATCTCGCGACCGCGCGTGATGACCTGGATGCGCCGGACCTTCGCCGGCGCCTTCGCGGTGCTGGGCGCCAAGCTGGCCTTCACCGAACGTTAGGCAGGCCACCTTCAGCGTGGACGATGCTGTGTTCCCTCGCCCGCGGTGATGAACACCGCAGTACAGGGCTTCTCGACATCGGCGGTATGCCAAATGCCCGGCGGGTTGATCGCGTACTGCCCTGCACCAAGCCGGACGCTCGTTGTCTTTCCGTCGGCCTGTTGCTGGAGCAAGGTAATGGTTCCCGCCGTACAGAGCACCACTTCCGCGCCGGCAGGATGCATCTCCCAGCCGGTCCAGGAGACGTCGAAGGTGTGCATGCTGACCAGCCGCCCCTCTCGACCATCGCTACGATGGCGTTCCGCGTAGGCGTCGTACCACGCGAAATCGCCGGTCAACCGCGGCTCAACCTCTGCGGTCGCACCGAGGCCGAGATGGATCGGACAAGAGGCGATGTCGATTGCACTCATGCCTTCCCGCCTTCCAGCATCTTGGTCCAGCGCTTCTGCATTTCGGCCGGGCTCACCTGCTCCTTGGGCGTGGCGAGCGACCAGCGATAGCCGAAGGGGCAGGCCACCATGCCCATGCGGTCGCCGTAGAATTCGTCCTGAACGGGCCGCACCACGGTGGCACCGGCCTTGACGGCGCGATCGACGGCGGCGTCGGCATCCAGCACCTGGATATGGAAGGCGACGGGCGAGCCGCCGACGGAGGCCGGACTTTTGGCGCCGAAGTCGGGATATTCATCGTTCATCATCAGCACGCTGTCGCCGATCCTGATCTCGGCGTGACCGACCCTGCCCGAGGGTTCGACGAGGCGGAACTGCTCCACCGCGCCAAATGCCTTCACGTAGAAGTCGATCGCCGCCTTGGCGTCGTGCACGGTGGCATGAGCCCGCAAGGTCTGCTGTGGGGCCTTCCGCTTTGCTGTCATGGCATCACCTGTGTTATATTACGTTACGTACCGTAACATAATTGAATGGCCCGTCAACCCCCCGCCCCCTCTCCGGCCCGCGGCCGCCCGCGCGATCCGCGCACCCGCGCCGCCATCCTGACGGCCGCCCGCGCACTGCTCGAACGCGGCGGCCTCACCGCCGTCACCATCGAGGCAATCGCCCAGAAGGCGGGCGTCAGCCGTCCGACGATCTACCGCTACTGGTCCAACGCGCCGGCCGTGGCAATGGCTGCATTCCTTGAAGCGACCGGCGCACCGGAGGCCGCCCGCGGCGCCCGCACGCCGCTCGCCGCGCTGCGCGCCCAGCTTCATGCGGTGGCCGACGCCTTCGCCGCCCCGACCGGCCGCAGCGTCGCCGCCATGGTCGCCGCGGCGCAGTCGGAGACCGAACTCGCCAAGGCATTCCGCCATGAATTCATCACCCGCAACCGCGATGCCACGCGCTTGCTGCTGGAACGCTGCATCGAGGACAAGCTCGTCGCACCGCCCGCCGACATGGAACTCGTCCTCGACCTGATCTTCGGGCCGCTGTTCTACCGCCTGCTGATGGGCCACGCGCCCATCACGCGCGCCTTCGTCGACCGCCTGCTCGATGCGGTCATCCCCGCGTCCGCCTGAATGCCGCGTCGGTCTCCGTCACCAGCTTCGCCACCACCTCGCCCGCCGGCATCTCACGCGCCAACGTCGGAGCCTGACCGCTCCACAGCGGCGTGAAGTCGGTCGAGCCCTTGGCCTCGGCGGGACCACGCAGCGGCTGGGTGGCCTCGGCCGCAAGCGGAAAGGCCGGAGCATCCGCGCTCATCGGCCCGACCTCGCGCACGATGCGGTTCACGATACCGCGCGCCGGACGTCCGGTGAACACGTTGGTGAGCGTCGTGCTGTTGTCGTTGGCCTGCTTCAGCGCGGCACGATGAAGCGGGCCCGTCTTGGCCTCAGGCGTCAGCATGAAGGCCGTGCCGATCTGGGCACCGGCCGCGCCCAGCGCCAGTGCCGCCGCGATGCCGCGACCATCACCGATGCCGCCGGCGGCGATCACCGGCACCTTCACCGCATCCACGACCTGGGGCACAAGCGCCATCGTGCCGGCCTGGCGCGCTACATCGTCGACCAGGAACATGCCGCGATGACCGCCGGCTTCGGCGCCTTGGGCGATCACCGCATCGACGCCCTCATTTTCCAGCCAGCGCGCCTCCTCAACCGTCGTGGCCGAGCTGATGACGAGGATCCGGGCCGCCTTCAGCCGCTTCAGCAGCGTGCGGTCGGGCAAGCCGAAATGAAAACTCGCCACCCGCGGCTTGAACTCAAGAAGGATGTCGCAGGCGGCGGCGTCGAAGGCATTGCGCGATGGGCCCTTCACATCTGGAGCGACGCCGAGCTCGCTGTAGTAGGTCGCGAGCCGCTGGCGCCAACGTGCGTCACGGGCGGCGTCGACCGTGGGCGGCTCGTGCACGAAGAAATTGACGTTGAACGGCCGGCCGGTTCCCTGCTTCACCATCTGGAGTTCCTGGCGCAGCCCTTCGGGTGTCAGCATCGCGCCGGCGATGGCGCCCAGCCCGCCCGCCTCCGAGGTCGCGATCGCCATCTGCGGCGCGGTCACGCCCGCCATCGGTGCCTGCAGGATGGGATGCTCGATGCCGAAGAGGTCGAGCAGACGACGGTCCTGCCACTTCATGTGCCACTCCTGAAAGGATCTGGCGGTACTCTAGCGCGTCGATTACCATCTTAAATAGCGATTTATAGTGATCGTTGTCATCTGCTAATGTGATGCCCATGGATGCCAAGGATCTCGTCACTTTCGAAGCCGTCGCCCGGCTGGGCGGCATGGGCCGGGCGGCACACGAACTGAACACCGTGCAGTCCAACGTGACCCAGCGCGTGCGCCGGCTGGAAGAGGGACTGGGCGTCGCCTTGTTCGAGCGCAGCCGCTCGGGCGCCAGGCTGACGCAGGCCGGTGAGCGACTGATGCCTTATGCTGCGCGGGTCGGCGCCCTGCTCGCCGAGGCAGGTCGCGCGGCGCGCGACGACGGCGCCCCGCTCGGCACGCTCACCATCGGCTCGCTGGAGACCACGGCGGCGCTGCGGCTGTCGCCCGTGCTTGCCTCCTATGTCACTGCTCATCCCGGGGTCGACCTCGTCCTGCGCACCGGCACCACCGCCGAACTGATCGAACGCGTCATCGATCGCGAACTGGAAGGTGCCTTCGTCTGCGGGCCCGTCGCCCACCCTCAGCTGGTCGCCGCACCGGTCTTCAAGGAGGAACTGGCGCTGCTCAGCGCGCCGTCCGAACGCTCGGTGGCATCCCTGCTCGCCCGCCCCGATCTTCGCCTCGTCATCCTGCGGACCGGTTGCTCCTACCGTCAGCGCCTGGAAGAGGTGCTGGCACGACGCGGAATCGTCGGCTTGAGACGGCTGGAGTTCGGAACCCTCGAGGCGATCCTGGGAGCTGTCGCAGCCGATCTCGGCATCACCCTGCTGCCGCGCGCCCTGATCGGTCCCGTGTGGCGCGGCGGACGCATTGCCGCGCATCGACTGCCCGCGGCGGAAGCGCGGGTGCAGACCGTCTTCGTGCGCCGCCGCGACATGCGATGCTCCAGTGCGCTGACGGCCTTCCAGAAACACGCGACCAAGGGGAAAATCAGATGATGCGCGGCAGCACGACCATCTTCACCGTGACGAACGTCATGGAGAGCCTCGCCTACTACCGAGACAAGATCGGTTTCGATGTCGCCTTCGAGTACGGCAAGCCGACCTTCTACGTCGGCCTGTGTTCGGGCGAGGTCACGCTCCATCTGATTTCGGCCGGCCAGACGCCGCGTCAGCCCGGCCACGGCGCCGTCAGCATCTTCGTCGACGACGTCGATGCGGTCCACGCCGGCCTGATCAGGCGCGGCGCCAAGGTGCTCAAGGAACCCAAGGACCAAGACTACGGCCTGCGCGACTTCGACGTCGTCGACCTCGACGGCAACATGATCTTCTTCGGCATGGAATCGAAGAAGGCATCGTGAGGATGGCAGCTGCACGATCGTCGAGCCTCCGGAGCGGCTACCTCTCTGAATTGTGACTTCCCTGGATGGCTTTTCGCGACCATTCCACGGTGCGGCCTGTGCAGGGCCAAGCGTTGGAGGATCACATGGCGTTGAGACTTCTCCTGATTGCGCTGTTCCTGATGCCGTTGGCCGCTTGTGGCGAGCCGCAACCCTGCCCGTGGGATTGCACGCGGCAGCGTGGCGCCTGACGCAGCGCAAGGATACTTGCCAACACACCGCTTCTCTTGGACGCTGCGGCGACCCAAGGAGAAGCCTTCATGGAACTCTGGCAATACGACGCGATCGACCTGGCGCGACTCATCCGCACCGGGCAGGCCTCGGCCCGCGAAGCCGTCGACTCGGTGCTGGCGCGGCTGCACAAGGTCAATCCCGCGATCAACGCGGTGGTGCGCGTGCTGGAAGACGAGGCCCGCGCCCAGGCCGCGACCGCCGATGCCGCCCGTGCCCGCGGCCATGCCCTGCCGCCGCTGCATGGCGTGCCGGTCACGACCAAGGTCAATGTCGATCAGATTGGGCTGCCGACTGACAACGGCGTCGTGCCGCTGAAGGACTTCATCGCCAAGGAGGACAGCCCGGTCGTCGCCAACCTGAAGCACGCCGGCGCCATCATCGTCGGGCGGACCAACGCGCCGGCCTTCTCCATGCGCATCTTCACCGACAATGCGCTGCACGGCCGAACGCTCAATCCGCGCGATCCCTCGGTGACACCGGGCGGCTCGAGCGGCGGCGCCGGGGCCGCCATCGCCACCGGCATCGGCCCGATCGCCCACGGCAACGATATCGGCGGATCGGTGCGCATTCCCGCTTACTGCAACGGCGTGGTCGGGCTGCGCACGGGCTTTGCCCGCATTCCCTCCTTCAATCCCAGCGCGGCGAACACCGGGCGGCCGATCGGCGCCGTGCTGATGGCCGTGCAGGGCCCGCATACCCGCACGGTGCGCGACGCCCGCCTCGCGCTCGAGGCGATGGCGCGCGGCGACCGGCGCGACTGGCGCTGGAACGACGTGCCGATGCAGGGCCAGCCGCCGGCGCGGCCGGTCAAGGTCGCGATCGTGCCCGAGGTGCCGGGCGGCTATAGCCATCCGGCGCAGGTCGCGGCGGTGCGCCAGGCCGGCAGGCATCTGCAGGCCGCCGGTTACGTCGTCGAGGAGGTGTTGCCGCCCGACATCGAACGCGGTGTCGAGCTGTGGCACCAGATCTGCGTGACCGACGTGTTCGGCGGCCTGTGGCCGACGATGCAGAAGATGGGCGATCCTGACGGCATCGCCTCCATGAAGGCCTGGCTCGAACTGCACAAGCCGGTCGATCTCACAACCTATGTCGCGGCCCTCACCGAGCGCGAAGGCCTGCTGTTCCGCTGGATGTCGTTCATGCAGCAATGGCCACTGATCATCCTGCCGACACTTTCCGATCTGCCACCCAAGCAGGTGGCCGACCTCACCAAGGACGGGCAGAAAGAGGTGCTGAACGCGATGCGCCCCGCCCTGCTCGCTCCATTGCTCGGCCTGCCCGGCCTCGCCGTGCCGGTCGGCAGCCACGGCAAGCTGCGCACCGGCATCCAGATCATGTCGATGCGCAATCGCGAGGACCTCTGCCTCGACGCCGGCGAGGTAATCGAAGCGGCCGAGGGAGTCGTGACGCCGATCGATCCGGTGAAATGAGCTAGAGCCGGATGTCGCGGAAAATGCACTTCCCGACACCGTCGCCGGAAACGGCGGCGCGCCTGGACCATTGCCAGAGCGGCTTCCAATAGGACTCGAGCATCGTGTCGGCGGCTTTGCGGTCGTCGACGATGTAGCCGAACTCCTGCAGATTGACCGGATACATGTTGTCGGAGCCTATATAGAAGACGCGATCGTCGACCATCCAGAATTTACCATGGTTGGCGATCGTCTTGCCGCCGGGCCAAGAGTCGTCCGGCCCAAACCGAAACGGCGCCAGATGAAAGCGGCTGCACAGCAGAGCGTTCACCGGATCGGGCCCGCGGCGGATCGCGTAGCGCGACTTGGGATCAGCAGCTTCGAGGCGCTTTTGCACGATTTCCTTGAGCCGCTTCGCCAACACCTCCAACGGCACGTCGTTGGAGTACGGACTGCCGCCGTTGCCTATGGAGCCGGGATTGGAGAGCACGACATGGACGTTGCCGTCGTGCTCCATCATCAGGTCCGCCATCTCCTCGAGTGCGGATTCTGGGAACAGCGTATCGGAGCGGCCGAGGCGGAAGCCGAGATCCTGTTGGGCGACATAGATGCTCTTGCGCGCGGCACCGAACATCAGATCGCGCGCGAGTTCGCTCTGGTTGGCGAAGTCCTCGGTGATGCCCGAGCCCAGGCGACCGATCGCCATGAGTTGCGAGCCTCCACTACCTGCGGGCGCGCGACCGGCCGCGAACGCGGGCGAACAACGTTGCCCCGGCTCGCTCTCCCCGGGCGCATAGCTCACCAGCGAGATCGAGGCCTTCTGGGCGACGTTGTCGCAGACGAAGCGCCACATGCGGTCGGCGAAGCGCGAGGCGCTGGCCGCCGCCGGTCCACGCACCTGCATTGAAAGGTCGTGGACGGGATTGTCGGTGAGGTAGTCCTCGGTCCAGAGATTGTGGCCGCCGACCAGCGCCTCACGGTCGTCGACGACGATGTACTTGCCGTGGCTCCACGAAAAGCTGTTGCAGGTCTCGAACGCGGTGCATGAACGCATGGCGGCAACGCTGACCGAGATGCGGGAACCCCGTATATCCTTGGCGCCGGCCACCAGCTCCTTCAGGAGCGCTGCGGCATCGACCCCCTGGGGCGGGAACTGGCCGATCAGGACCCGGATCTCGACCGCGCGGCGGCTATGGGCGAGTTGGGCGATGGCGGCCCGCAGGGCGGCGACGAAACGTCCGTCGGGCACCGGCTGCAGTTGCACGATGTCGACGGTCTGGCGCGCGCTCGCCACCAGGTCGTGGATGCGGACCGGCAGCGCATCGGAATGGCCGAGGCAGACCTTGCGCCTGGCGCCGCGGCTTCCCGGCGTGAGCGGCCAGATCGCCGCGCAAGTGCCGCCTCGGCAGTCGGCGTCGCTGGTGCAGGCCGGCAGCGAGACGTCGGGCTCGCAATCCTTGCATCCCATGGTGAACCAGGTGAGGTCGTCGGCCTTGCGGCCCCAGCGGTTGGGTGTCTGCACCAGCCAGTCGGCCAGCAGGGTGTTGCCGCGGGTGAGGTCGTAGGTAATGCCGGCATAGGCGCCCGTCGGGTCACTCTTGGCGAGCTCACGCTGAAGCTGCTGCAGCATGCCGGGCTTCGACAGGTCCGGCGATCGGATGTCGCGGTCGCGGATGAGAGAGGTGATCGCGGTCGACGGCGTCAGAAGGCCGTAGGCGCGCTCGCCCTGGCCCTCAGGCACGGAGCTGCTCGGCAGATCGCCACTGCAGGAGCTGGCGACGGCGAAGAGCAGCAACAAGGCAAGGCGCCGGATCATGGACAGCGACTTAATCGGGTCCCACACTGCCGCGCAATCACAGGTTCAAGAGAAAGCGGAATATAGCCATGGCCGAAGCCTTGCTGCAGACCACCGTCGTCGGCTCCTACCCGCAGCCCGACTGGCTGGTGAACCGCGAGATGCTGTCCAAGGTCGTGCCGCGCACGCGCCTGAAGGAGATCTGGCGCGTGCCGGAGGCCTACCTGCAGCAGGCGCAGGATGACGCGACCCTGCTCGCCATCCGCGACATGGAACGGGCCGGCATCGACATCATCACCGACGGCGAGATGAGGCGCGAGAGCTACTCCAACCACTTCGCCACGGCGCTGGACGGCATCGACCAGGAGAACCCCGGTTACGTGACGACGCGGTCGGGCCAGAAGACGCCGGTGCCGCGCGTCGTCGGCAAGCTCCGGCGCACGCGGCCGGTCGAGGTGCGCGACATGCAGTTCCTGCGCGCCAACACCGACCGGCCGGCCAAGATCACCCTGCCCGGCCCCTTTACCATGGGCCAGCAGGTGAAAGACGAGTTCTACAAGGACGCCGAGGCGATGTGCATGGACTATGCCGCGGCGGTGAACGAGGAGGCGCACGACCTGGTGAAGGCCGGCGCCGACGTGATCCAGCTCGACGAGCCGTGGCTGCGCAACAACCCCGAGGAAGCCAGCCGCTACGCCGTGAAGGTGATCAACCGCGCGCTAGAAGGCATCACCGTGCCCACGGTCGTCCATCTCTGCTTCGGCTACGCCGCCGTTGTGCCCGGCCTCAGCAAACCCACAGGCTACACGTTCCTGCCGCAGCTTGCCGACACCATCGCCCAGCAGATTTCCATCGAGTCGGCTCAGCCCAAGATCGATCTCGGCGTGCTGAAGGATCTCGCGCCCAAGAAGGTCATGCTGGGCGTCATCGACCTCAACGATCCCGAGATCGAGACGCCGGAGGAGATCGCAGGCCGCATCCGCGCCGGCCTGAAATATATGTCGCCCGAGAAGCTGCTGCCGGCACCCGATTGCGGCATGAAGTACCTGCCGCGGGCGACGGCGTTCGGGAAACTGAAGTCTCTGGCAGCGGGTGCGGCGATCGTGCGGAAGGAACTCGCTTAACGCGCGACCACGCTGCCCTTGGGAGACACCGTCACGGACTTCTCGATGTTGCCGCGTGTCGCCTTGCCGACCCATTGGCCGTCGGGGCCGCGCCGCAAGTCGTGGACGTTCTTGTAGCCCAGCGTCTGCAGCCGGACCTTGGCGTCGGCGCTGCCGATCGTGCCGGCTGGATTGGGTTTGGTCTGCGCCGACGCGACACCAGCCGCGGAGACAAGGACGAGCGTCAAAAGAATCCGCCTCATGAAGCCAGTTTGCCCTTCAAAACGTGGCCGAAGTAAGCTCCGGTCGCTTCGCCGTTCTCGAAGGCCACGGCGCCGTTCACCAGCGTGGCTCTGATGCCCTCGGCCTTCTGCACCAAGCGGCGGGCGCCGCCGGGCAGGTCTTTTTCGACCGTCGGCAGGGAGGGCCGGATGCCGTTCTCCTCGAACAGCACGAGATCGGCGCGATAGCCCTCGCGCACCAGGCCGCGGTCGTCGAGCTCCCAGGCCTTGGCATTGTCGTGGGTGATCTTCTTCACCGCCTGCTCGAGCGTGAAGGCGCCGCGCTTGCGCACCCAGTAGCTCAGCAGATGCGTCTGCAGCGACGAGCCCATCTCCTGGCACACATGAGCGCCGGAGTCGGAGAAGGTAGCGAGCGTGCGATCGTGCTTCAGGATGCCGAGCACGTCGTCCGGCGACTCGTTGACCAGCGGCTGGACATAGACCTGGTTCTCGTTGGCCAGCGACAGGTCGATCATGACCTCGACCGGATGCTGTCCGTGCACCCTGGCGAGCTGCTCGATGGTCGGATCGTCCCAGTCGACGCCTTTCAGCGCGAACAGATTGGAATAGTCGGGCTTGCGCGGATCCGTGGTCGCGGCCCCGCCACCCTGGAAGACGTTGTCGCGCGGCTTCATCCGGCCCTCGGCCGCCACCAGCTCCCGCCGCACCTCGGGATCGGCGAGCCGCCGCTTCTGCTCGTCCATCGGCAGGTCGCGGACCTTGCGCCACGCCGGCAGAACGTCGAAGGGCAGGTAGGATTTCAGCGAGAAGATCGCGTTGATCGACCGCGTCGTGCCCTGACCGTACATGCGGCCGCCGGCCGTTACCGTGTCGTCGATGTAGCGCGTCTGGTAGGCCCAACCTGTCGGATCGTCGCCCTGCTTGGTTGCCAGCACGCCGAACATGATCGGTCGCTTGTAGGCGAGGGCGACTTCGCGCAGGCGCGAAAGGAAGGCGCGGTGCGCTGCGCCGCTCGCGATATCGGGGCCAATCTGGAAGATGCCGGCATCGAGCTCGGCCATGGCCGCTATGATACGGTCGATCTCCTCCCACTCGGCGATGCGGCTCGCCACCGGTGTGTCGTCGGGCGTCACGTGCGTGGAAGCGCGCGAGCTGGAAAAGCCCATGGCGCCGGCGCGCAACGCTTCCTTCACCGCCGCGGCCATGCGCGTCATGTCGTCCTCGGTGGCCTTCTCCGAGAGCGCGCGCTTGCCCATGACATACATGCGCAGCGCCGAATGGCCGATGTACATGCCGTAGTTGATCGCCTTGGGCAGACGCTCGACGGTCGCGAGGTATTCGGGGAATGTCTCCCAGGTCCAGTCGATGCCGGCCGCCATCGCCTCGGTCGGGATGTCCTCGACCGCCGACAGGCAGCGGGCGTACCAATCGCGATCCGCGGGCTTGCACGGCGCCAGCGCGAAGCCGCAGTTGCTCATGATCACCGAGGTGA
>Ga0155465_1204_pt3 | contig 13364 bp, 10 predicted proteins | sample RifCSPhighO2_12_FD_107123 | JGI IMG/M metagenome (GOLD analysis project Ga0155465, IMG submission 107123) | Alphaproteobacteria bacterium RIFCSPHIGHO2_12_FULL_66_14 | reverse complement strand
ACGGTCGGCGAGATCGGTCGGCGTGAGGAGGGTGGTGGCTGGAATCACGACGGCGCCCAGCTTCATGGCCGCCAGCATCGTCTCCCACAGCGGCGCGACATTGCCCAGCATCAGCAGGATCCGGTCGCCGCGCTTGACGCCCAGTGCCCGCAGGCCGTTGGCGACGCGGTTCGACCGCTCCGACAGTTCGGCGAAGGTGAGGCTGGCGGCGCCGTCGCCCACGATCGTGAGCGCCGGCTCGTTCGCAAGCGGGCCGACCGCGAGTTCACCATCGAACCAGTCGAGCGCCCAGTTGAAGCGCTCGATCTCGGGCCAGCAGAAATCCCTGTAGGCCGTATCGTAGTCGGTGCGGTTGGCGAGCAGGAACTCGCGCGCTGTCTTGTACGCTTCCACCGTCATTTACTTCCACCCACCCATATGCGTTAGCCGGTTCTCACGGCGCGCCGTGGGCGGAATGTAACGGTAACGAGAAAAGAAAGCGCCCCCTGGTCGTCGAACCGTTATGCATGCCCCGTGGGACGCAAGGCGATGACGCCTTCCGTCCGCGCCCGCACGTCGGGCGAGGCGAGGCAGGTGGCGACGGCCTCATAGCCGGGGGCTCCGGGATAGGGCGCGACGCGGGTCGGCGGGCTGTGATTGGCGGGGCAAAGAATGATCGCCTCGTCGGGTCCGACGGCGGCCAGATCCAGGATCGCGCTGGAGCGCGTGAGCAGGAAGAGCGGGCGGGCGCCGGGTCCACGGCGGCGCAGGTGGGCGATCAGGGCCTCCTGCGTGGCCTGATCCAGTCCCCGTTCCACCATGTCGACAACCAGGATGGCCGACCCTTTGGACTCCAATCCGACAAGCAGGGCGATCAGGGGCTTCGACGCTACAGCGCCGTCCTCGACGAGCCAGGCCAGGCTCTCATCGACCCGCGACTTGAGGGCCGGGTCGGTATCCAGCCGCGACCGCACCGCAGCACCACCGTCCGCCGATCGCTCCAGGCCCAGGAAGGCGGCGTCGGGCAAGGTCTCGGCCAGACGTTGGGCCAACCGGGTCTTGCCGCTGCCCAGCGGTCCGATGATGTAGTTCAGCATTCGAATGTCGCGCAGCTCGAACCGTTCGCCGCCCCACGGCCAGGGAAGGTCGAAAGCGACTCTGAGGTCGGCAATCGGTTCCAGTAGGCGCGCCAGTTCTCCCGCCGGCGGCATCCGGCCCTGAGCGAGATCGGTCCGCAGCCCGCGGACCTTCTCAACGGTGCCGGCGAGTTGGCGGACGCGGTCCTCGAGTGTCGCCTGGTGTGCCGCCAGGGCCGGCTCCAGATCCTCGGCGTCGCCCGACAGCACCCGTGCCACCTGAGCGAGACTGAGGCCGAGCGCGCGGAGCGCCACGATCTCCGCGGCGCGGACCATCTCGCCGGGTCCATAGGCGCGCCATCCGGCAGCGGTGCGAACCGGGGAGACCAGGCCACGCTGTTCATAGAGCCGCAGGGCCTTGGTGGAGACGCCGAGGCGTTTTGCGGCTTCGGAGGCGTTCAGAAATTGGGCGGAAGAGCTCACGCATCACCTCGCTGGTTGCTGACCGCTCTCCTTATCGGGGCGGCCCCAGGGGGCGGGTCAAGTGGTCAGAGCGCGGGCTTGGGGGTAATGTAACCGTAACAAGAAAAGAAAGCCCCCTTGGTCGTCGAACCCCTGATCGTCGGGCTGCTGCTAATGGCAGCCCTCATGCATGCCACATGGAATGCCATCCTGAAGTCCGACAGCTCGGACCGGCTGGCGACGTTCGGCGTCATCATGACCACCGGCACGGTGATGGGCGTCTGCGTCGTGCCGTTCGTGCCGATGATCGAGCCGGCGGCGTGGAAGTTCCTGATCGCCTCGGTCCTGATCCACGTCCTCTATTACACGTTCCTCCTCAAAGCCTATTCGTACGGCGATCTCAGCCATACCTATCCGATCGCGCGCGGCCTCGGCCCGCTCTTGGTGGCGCTGGTGTCGGGCCGCTTCATCGGCGAGGAATTGCGCACGCAGGACATCGTCGGCGTCTTTCTGCTGAGCTTCGGCTTGGTGGCGCTCGCCATGCCGTTGCGCAATGTTATGCCGCGGCCGGGGGCGCGGCATGGGCTCGCGACTTTGTTCGCCGTGCTGACGGGAGTCACCATTGCGGCCTACATCATCGCCGACGGGCTGGGCGTGCGCTCGGCCAGTCCGAGCTTCGAGCACCGCATCTCCTACATCGCCTGGCTCTGCGTGCTGGAGGGACCTTGGCTGCTGGTCCTGGCCTTCATCCTGCGCCCCGACACGGTGTGGGGGCATCTCCGGCGCACCTGGTATCGCGGCGTGATCGGCGGCGTGATCGCCAATGTCGGCTACGGCATCGCGATCTATGCGCTGGTGCTGGGACCGATGGCGCACATCGCGGCCTTGCGCGAGACCTCGGTGCTGTTCGGTGCCCTGATCGGCACCTTGCTGCTGGGCGAGCCGTTCGGCGGCCGGCGGGTGGCTGCGGCATTCGTGATCGTCTCCGGGCTTGTGCTGATGAACGGGCCGGCGTTCTTCTAGTCCCATGTCCACGCGTAACCTCGACAAGCTCGTGGCGCCGAAGTCGGTCGTGGCGATCGGCGCCAGCGTGCGGCCCGGCTCGGTCGGTGCCGCGGTGACCCGCAATCTGCTGGCCGGCGGTTTCCAGGGCGAGATCTATCTGGTCAACGTCAAGGGCGGCGAGATCGACGGCCGCCGTGTCCATCGCAGCCTCGCCGATCTGCCCGAGGTGCCCGACCTCGCGGTCGTCATGACGCCGGCGGAGACCATCCCGCGGCTGATCCTCGAGCTCGGCGAGCGTGGCACGCGGGTCGCGGTGGTGATCAGCGCCGGCCCGGGCAACGGCGCCGACGGTGCCAAGGTCAATGCCCGCTGGCGGCGGCACATCCTGCGCGCCGCCCGGCCGCATCTGCTGCGCGTCGTCGGGCCGAACACCATCGGCTATGCCATGCCGCGACTGGGGCTGAACGCGAGCTTCGGGCCGGGCAATCTCAAGGCCGGGCGCGTGGCCGCGGTGGCGCAGTCGGGCGCGGTGCTGGCCGGACTGGCCGACTGGGGCGCGGCCCAGGGCATCGGCTTTTCGCACCTGATCTCGATGGGCGACATGAGCGACGTCGATTTCGGCGATGTGCTCGACATGCTGGCGCGCGACGCCGACACGCGCGCCATCCTGATGTACATCGAAGGCATCACGCAGGCGCGCAAGTTCATGTCGGCGGCGCGGGGCATCGCCCGCATCAAGCCGGTGATCGTGCTCAAGGCCGGCCGCCATGCCGCCGCCGCCAGGGCCGCGGCCTCGCACACCGGCTCGATGGCGGGATCGGCCGCCGTCTACGACGCGGCCTTCGCCCGCGCCGGCCTGGTGCGGGTGAGCGGGCTGGGCGAGCTGTTCGACGCCGCCGAGACGCTGGGCTACGGCATCTCGCCACGCACCGAACGGCTGGCGATCCTGACCAACGGCGGCGGCGTCGGCATCATCGCCACCGACCTCCTGATGGACGAGGGCGGCGAACTGGCGACACTGCTGCCCAAGACGCTCAATCAGCTCGACAAGCACATGCCGCGGGCGTGGTCGCGCGGCAATCCGGTCGACATCGTGGGCGATGCCGACGGGCCGCGCTATGCCGCGGCGCTCGACGCGCTGGCCGACGATCGCGGCGTCGGCGCCGTTCTGGCGATGAACGTGCCGACCGCGCTCACATCTTCCGAGGAGGCGGCGCGGGCGATCGCGGGGGCAGCCGGCGCCAAGGTCGTGCCGGTGATCGGCTGCTGGATCGGCGGGCCCACCGCCGCGGCGGGCCGCGGGGTGCTGCACGCGGCCGGCATGCCGGCCTACGACACGCCGCTGCGCGCCGTGCGCGGCTTCATGCACATCGTCCAATACCGGCGCGGTCAGCGCGCGCTGCAGCGCACGCCGCCGTCGGTGCCCGAGGCGCGGGCCGACACCCATCTGGTGCGGGCCATCGTCGGCGGGGCGCTGGCCGACAAGCGTTCGATCCTGACCGAACCGGAGGCCAAGCGCGTGCTGGCAGCCTACGGCATTCCCGTGGTGCCGACGGAAGTGGTGCTCGATGCCGCCGAGGCCACCGCAGCCGCTGTGCGCATCGGCTTTCCGGTCGCGGTGAAGATCCTGTCGCGCCAGATCACGCACAAGAGCGACGTGGGCGGCGTGGCGCTCGACCTCGATTCCGAACAGGCCGTCGCCGATGCCGTACGGACCATGACCGGCAATGCCCTCGTGAAGGCGCCCAAGGCCAGGATCGACGGCTTCGTCGTGCAGCCGATGATCAAGCGGCCGCACGCGGTCGAATTGATCCTGGGCGCGGCGGAGGACCCGGTGTTCGGGCCGATCCTGCTGGTCGGCCACGGCGGCGTCGCGGCCGAGGTGGTGGACGACAAGGCGCTGGCGCTGCCGCCGCTCGACCTCGTGCTGGCCGAGGATGCGCTGAGCCGCACCCGGGTCGACCGGCTGCTGCGCGGCTATCGCGATCGGGCGCCGGCGGCGCGCGGTGCGGTCGCCGAGGCCATGGTGCGGCTGTCGCAGCTCATCGCCGACGTCGACGAGATCGCCGAGCTCGACATCAATCCGCTACTGGCCGACGCCGACGGCGTGCTGGCGCTCGATGCCCGCATCGTGGTCGCCGCGCCGAAAACGGGGCAGGAGCGGGCGGCGCGCTTCGCCATCCGGCCCTATCCGGTCGAACTCGAAACCGAGATCCGCAACGGCGAGGAGCGGCTCCGGATCCGCCCGATCCGGCCGCAGGACGAGGCACTGCTCGACGGCTTCGTCCGCAGCCTGTCGCGGGAAGACGTCCGCATGCGCTTCTTCGGGCCGCTGCGCGAGCTCAGCCACGAGATGGCGGCGCGCCTCACCCAGATCGACTACGACCGCGAGATGGCGTTCCTGTTGCTGGATGGTGACATGCTGGTAGGTGTGGGCCGGCTCGCGGCCGATCCCGGCTTCGAGCAGGCCGAGTTCGCCCTCGTCGTCGCCTCGGATCGCCAGGGCCGCGGCTACGGCACGCTGCTGCTCAATCACGTGCTGCGCTACGCCAAGTCGCGCGGCATCAAGCGGGTGGTCGGGCATGTGCTGCGCGAGAACGGCAAGATGCTCGACCTCGTGAAGCGGCTGGGCTTCCGGCGTGAAGGCGGGCGCTCCGGAGAGCCCGACCTGCGGGTGGTGAAGTCGCTGGGTGGTCTGTAACTTATGTTTCGGCGGCCGCTCTGAACCAAGGCGAAATAATGGCAGCAGGGCAATGCGTTAGGGCGGATCGTTGATATGGCGTCGAGGAAGAACAGAAGCGGGAAGGCGAACAGAAGGAGTCCGAAACCGCCGCCGACTGCTCGCGAGCGGTTGCGCGCACGGTTTCGCTCCGCCGCTGCGTGGGTCGACGGGCATCGCTGGCACTCGATCGTCGCGGGTTCGCTGCTCCTGTTCTTCGGCAGCCTGATCGGCGGCTACTGGGTGGCCGAGTGGTTTGATTCGTTCGACCGTGATCGCCTGGCGCGCGAGACCATCGAGGAAATGAAACGCGGCGCATCCACCGGCCCGGAACCGAAATACGCCCGCATCGAGGATATCCCGGGCCTGCCGAAATACACCGAGGTGGAGCCCGGCAAGCCGCGGCCGACGCTCGAGGAAAAGCCGCGTCCGGCTGCCAAATCAACCCAGATGGCTGCGGCAGCGGCTTCGAGCGACCAGGCGTGGCGACGCAACGCGGTGCCCTTCCGCGACCTCAAGAGCAAACCGCTGGTCGCCATCGTGATCGACGACGTCGGCCTCGACCGGCCGCGCTCGAAGCGCGCTTGGGAACTGCCCGGACCATTGACGATATCGTTCCTGCCTTATGCCAAGGATCTGCGCGACCAGGCACGGGCGGCGCGCGGCCGCGGCCACGAATTGATGCTGCACCTGCCGATGGAGCCCACCGGGCGCAACGATCCCGGCCCCGGTGCGCTGCTGGTGTCGATGAGCGACGCCGAGATCCGCCAGCGCACGGCCGCGGCACTCGACAGCTTCGAAGGCTTTGCCGGCGTCAACAATCATATGGGGAGTCGCTTCACGTCGTTCCGGCCGGGCATGGAGACAGTGCTGCGCCAGCTCAAGCCGCGCGGCCTGATGTTCCTCGACTCGCGCACGACCAAGGAGTCGGTAGGTGACCAGACGGCGCACGAGCTGGGCGTGCCCGGCATCGTGCGCCACGTCTTCCTCGACGACGACGAATCGGTCGAGGCGGTGCGCCGCAAGCTCGCCGAAGCCGAAGCGGTGGCGCGCCGCCAGGGCTTCGTGGTGGCGATCGGCCATCCGCACGAAGCGACCCTGCAGGCGCTTTCCGAATGGCTGCCGACCGTTCAGGGCAAGGGCCTCGCGCTGGCGCCCGCTACCGCCGTGTTGCGCAAGCGCAACGGTTGGGATTGAGTCGCGCCAACGACAAAGTTGGAGGAAGCGACGTGCGTTACAAAAAGCAGGCGATGATCGTGGCCCCGCAACCCGAACCCGCGGAGGCCGGCGCCGACGTGCTGCGCGAGGGTGGCAACGCCGTCGATGCCGGCATCGCCTGCGCGCTCGTCCAGAACGTGGTCGATCCGATGATGTGCGGCATCGCGGGCTTCGGCAGCTGCGGCATCTACAGGCCGGACAGGAAATTCCACGGCTACATCGACGCCCACGCGCCGGCGCCGCTCGCCGCGCGGCCCGACATGTGGGCCAATCTGATCGAAAGTGAGGCGCGCGATGGCTACGGCTTCATCCTGAAGGGGCGGGTGAACGACATCGGCTACAAGTCGATCTGCGCGCCGGCAAATCTCAAAATGTATTACGAGGCGCACAAGGAGCACGGCAGCCTGCCATGGTCGCGCATCGTCGAGCCCGCGATCCATTGGGCCGAGCACGGCTGGACCGTGCGGCCGCACGTTCACTACTGGTGGTCGGACGACGGCGCTTTCGGCCGCGCGCCCAACTTCGAGCGCACCGGCTTCACGCCGGCGGCGCGCGCGCTCTACTGCCGGCCGGACGGCACGCCCAAGCGGGTGGGCGACAAGGTGGTGAACCGCGACTACGGCCAGACGCTCCGCGCCATCGCCAAAGGCGGCGCCGACGCGTTCTATATGGGCGAGATCGCGCAGGCGATCGCCGAGGACATGAGGAAGAACGAGGCGCTGCTGTCCGTCGAGGACCTCAAAGCCTGGAAGCCCACGCGTAATACGCCGCTGTGGGGCGACTACCGCGGCTACAAGGTCTCGTCCAACCAGCCGCCCGGCGGCGGCGTGATGCTGATCGAGATGCTGAACATCCTGGAGAATTTCGATCTCCGCGGGATGGAGCACAATTCGGCCGACTATCTGCGCGTCGTGTCGGAGGCGATGAAGCGCGCCACCATCGACAAGGACGCCCATGTCGGCGATCCCGCGTTCGTCGACGTGCCGGTCGAGAAGCTGACGTCGAAGGCCTATGCCAAGGATATGGCCGACGAGATCAAGCGCGGCGTGAAGGCCGCGGTGCCGCGTTTCAATTCAGGCGCCATCTCCAAGGACACGACGCACATCTCGGTCCTCGATCGCGACGGCAACTGCTTCACCATGACCCATTCGCTGGGCATGCCCTCGGGCGTCGTCACGCCGGGCCTGGGCTTCATGTACAACGGCTGCATGGGCGTGTTCGATCCGCGACCGGGCCGCGCCGGCTCGATCGCGCCGGGCAAGGCGCGCTTCAGTTCGGTGGTGCCCTCGATCGTCTTCAAGGGCGGCGAGCCGCATCTCATCATCGGCGCGCCCGGCGCCACCCAGATCGCGATGGGCGTTCTGCACGTGATCCTGAATGCACTCGACTTCGACATGACAATGGTCGAGGCCGTGAGCGCGCCGCGCTTCTCGGCGACCTCGGACGCGATCGACATCTCCAACCGCATCCAGGGCCGGGTCGAGCGTGAACTGCAGGGGCATGGCTATCCCGTGGTCCGCAGCCCCTACACGTTCGGCTTTGCCGCCGTGCACGCCATCCGCATTCACGAGGACGGACTCGACGGCGGCGCCGACCCCGGCCACGATGGCGTCGTGATCGCCGTGTGACGAGCGTGAGGAGATCGTGGCAGGCGGCCTATGGCCAATGCCTGCCGCAATAGGCTAGTCTTTGGCCAATCACACGCCAAAAAAAGCCAAACAAAGCCAAACAGGGAGGAAAGTATGCGTCGGATTCTTGGAGTAGCGACGGCTGCCGCCGTGATGTTCGCCGGTGCAACGGCAAATGCGCAGGCTGTGGATCAGAAGAAATTCAACGTCGTCGGGACATGGAACTTCCTGACCAACTGGAAGGTGCTCGAGGTACCGTTCTGGGAGAAGGATCTTCCCGCCGCATCGGGAGGCAAGCTTTCGGGCAACATCAAGTCGGTCACCGAGCTCAACCTGAAGGGCACCGAGGTGCTGCGCCTGCTCAAGTCCGGGGTCTACGACTTCGCGGCGGCATTGCCGATCTATGTCGACGACGGCGGCGCGATCATCGAGGCGGTCGACATCGCGGGCGTCGCCGGCACCTTCAAGATGAGCCGCGACATCATCAACGCCTGGATGCCGGAAATGCAGAAGGTGATGCGTGAGCGGCACGGCGCCGTGGTGCTCGGCACCTTCACCTGGCCCGAACAGAACTTCTACTGCCGCGGCGACATCAAGAGCGTCGACGACCTCAAGGGCAAGAAGGTGCGCGTGCAGGGCGCCTCGCAGGCTGATCTCGTGAAGGGCTTCGGCGGCTCGGCCGTGACGCTGCCGTTCGGCGAGGTCGTTCCCGCGCTCGAGAAGGGCGTGGTCGATTGCGGCATCACCGGCACGATGCCAGCCTACAAGGCCAAGTGGCATGAGGTGACGAACACCCTGTTCCGCCTGCCCGTGGGCTTCACCGCCTCGGTCTGGGTGGCCAACGCCAAGACCTGGGACAAGCTTTCGCCCGCGACCAAGGAACTGCTGCAGAAGGAGCTGGCGAAGCTCAGCGACAAGTCGTGGAAGACCACCGAGGCCGAGACCGAGGAGGGCGTCGCCTGCACGACCGGCACCGGCACCTGCACGCAGGGCACGCCGGGCAAGCTCAAGCTCGTCAAGCCGTCCGCCGCCGACCTCAAGGCGCGCGACAGAGTGTTGAACGAGGTCGTGCTGCCGGCTTGGGCCGCCCGTTGCGGCGCCGAGTGCGCCAAGAAATGGACCGACACGATCGGCAAGAAGTACGGTTTGACGGCAACGGCCAAGTAACGCGTTCATGTTGAGCTGAGGGCCCCTGCGTCTGCGATGCAGGGGCCCATGCTTCCGATGGACAAAGTCTGGAACGCAACCGCGAGGATCTCTCGCATTTTCGCCGGCCTCGGCGGGGTTCTGCTGCTCGTCGCTGCAGTCCTCGTCTCGGTCGAGGTCGTCTCCCGGAAACTGCTGACGATGGTCTACTCGGGGTCGGACGAGCTGGCGGCGTATCTGTTCGCCGTCGGCACGACCTGGTCGCTGGCGCATGTCCTGGTCACGCGCGGACATGTGCGCATCGACGTGCTTTACGCCAACTTGTCGCCGCGCCTGCGCGCAATCCTCGACATCATTGCGCTTCTCATGCTGGGTGTCGTCGCCCTTGCGATGCTCGACCGCAGCTTCGACCTCGTCCATTCGAACTTCGTGGAATGGAACCGCTCCAACACGCCGCTGCGGACGCCTTTGTCCCTACCGCAAATGCCATGGATGTTCGGGCTCGCGCTGTTCCTGTTTTCGATCTGCGTCGCCCTTTTGAGAACATCGATCGCGCTGGCGCGCGGCGACTACCTCACGGCCAGCCAGACGGCGGGCGTGGCGTCCCTGGATGAGGAGATCGAAAGCGAACTGGCGGGTCTCGGCATTGCCTTCGGCAAGCACAACGACGCACCGACGACGACCATCACGGGAAGGTAGGATCGATGCTTGCCAGCGCACTCGTGATGCTGATCGTGCTGCTTGCCATAAGCGTGCCCATCGCCGCGGCAATGGGGGTGCTCGGACTGGCGCTCAATCAGTTCTTTTCCTCGATGCCGCTTTATCTCGCCATGGGCGAAATCCTGTGGAACTCCAGCTCGGAATACATCCTGATCGCCATCCCGCTCTTCATCATGCTGGGCGAGATCCTGCTGCGCTCCGGCATTGCCGAACGAGTCTATGCGGCGATGGCGCAGTGGCTGTCGTGGCTGCCGGGCGGGCTGATGCACGCCAATGTCGGCACCTGCGCCATGTTCGCCGCCACGTCGGGTTCCAGCGTCGCGACAGCGGCCACCGTGGGCGTCGTGGCACTGCCGCAGATCAAGCGGCGCAAGTACGATGAAAGGCTTTTCCTCGGGACCCTGGCCGCTGGCGGCACGCTCGGCATCCTGGTGCCGCCGTCGATCAATTTCATCCTCTACGGCCTGCTGACGAATACCTCGGTGCCGCGGCTTTACCTTGCCGGCATGGTGCCGGGCCTCCTCCTGGCCAGCCTTTTCATGGTCTACGTTTTCGTGGCCTGCCTGGCCAAGCCGAGCATGGGTGGAACGCCGATCGAGACGTCGTGGCGCCAAAGGATTTACGCGCTCAAGGACCTGATCGCGCCGCTGTTCATCTTTCTGATCGTCGTCGGATCGATCTACGCCGGATGGGCGACGCCTACCGAAGCGGCGTCCCTCGGCGTGCTCGCTGCCCTGCTGCTTGCCGCCCTCGAACGCACGCTCAGCTTCGCCATGATGCGGGCGGTGCTCGAAGGCACGATGCGCACCACGGCGATGATCATGCTGATCATCCTGGCTGCCCAGTTCCTGAATTTCGTGCTTGCCTCCATCGGCTTCACCGACGGCATGGGGAAGATGATCGAAGGCCTCGGGCTCGGCAAGTACGGCACGATGTTGCTCATCATCGCCTTCTACCTCGCGCTCGGCTGCTTCATGGAGACGATCTCCATGATGATCCTGACGACGCCGTTCATCTTTCCCATCGTCACGAACCTCGGCTGGGATCCGATCTGGTGGGGTATCGCGTTGACGGTGCTGATCGAGGCTGCCCTGATCACGCCGCCGGTCGGCCTCAACCTCTACGTCGTCCAGGGCATGCGCGAACGCGGCCCCATCGGCGACGTCATCTGGGGGGCGCTGCCCTTCGTCGTCGCCATGATGTTCCTGATCGGCTTGTTGATGGCCTATCCTGACTTGGCGCTGGCCCTGCCGAAGCTCGTCATGGGTTGAGGCGGCCTCCGCACCAGACCGGCGGCCCTAGACAGGCATTTGGCGCTTCTGGTGGGCGCGGCCGACCTTCGCGGCTTCGGGATCATGACCGGAGATGACGCGCACGCCTTCGTCCAGGCTGGCGGCGATCCTGGCGGGCGTGGCACCTTCGAGGAAGGCGAGCTTGTTCTTCCGGCAGGCGGCGAAGATTCTGGCGCGGGCGGTTTCCATCTCGGGCGGGTAGGGACGCTTCGGTGGGGTCGTGTAGCCCAGCGCCAGGCTGAGATCGCCCGGTCCAAGCTCGGCAAAGCCCAATCCAGGCACTGACAGGATTTCCTCGCAATGCTCGACACCCGGCGGGCTCTCGATCTTGACGCCGAGCAGAAGCTCGCCGGCTGGATTGAGCGGCCACGGATCGCTGCGGCTTAGATACTCTTCGGCGGCGAGCCCCCAGACCGCGGCAGCCGTCGGTTCGGAGCCGCGGCCGCGCGAGCCGGTGCCGATCTTGTCGACGCCCAGCTTGTTGTGCGGAAAGCGGCAGGCCTGCACGAACTCCCGGACGGCCTCGGCCGACTCGGCCTGGCAGAGCAGGATGCCGTGCACCCCGCGCCCCAGGATCTGGCGGAACTGCCAGGCGTTGAAGCGCACGTTCGGCCCGTCGGTGCCGTTGACCGGCGCCTCGACGATCACCGTGGGCGTGCGGTGGCCCGAGTTGGTCGGCCCGGCATCGACCAGCCCGCGCATGTATTCCTCGAGCCCCGTCATGTCGAAGGCGCCGTGCTCCATGCCGACATTGATGTAATCGGCCCATGTCCGGGCATCCTTGTGGCCCTGCTCGTAGGTCAACACATGGCCGGTGTGCGGGCCGTCGTAGTAGATCGCCTGATCGGCCTCCAGGAGCTCGATGGCCCGGTTGATACGGTTTGCCATGCGGGACGGTCCCTCCAATTTCCTTTGCTCCACCATAGCCCGTAGACTGAGCCAACAGGGAGAAAGCCATGATCAAGTTCTATTACAATACCGCGCCGAACCCGACCAAGGTGGCGCTTTGCCTGGAAGAGATGGGCCTGCCCTACGAACTCTTTCCGGTCGACACGCGCAAGGGCGAGCAGCACACGCCCGAGTTCCTGGCGATCAATCCCAACGCCAAGGTTCCCGTCATCGTCGATGGCGATGCCACCGTCTTCGACAGCAACGCGATCCTGCTCTACCTGGCGGAGAAGACGGATAAGTTCCTGCCCGGCAAGTCGCTGCGCGAGCGCGGCGAGATGCTGTCCTGGCTGATGTTCGTGGCCTCAGGCATCGGCCCTTACTCGGGTCAGTCCGTGCACTTCCGGAACTTCGCGCCGGAACCGAAGGATTATGCCGTCAACCGCTACACCTTCGAAGCCCAGCGTCACTGGGGCATCCTCGAGGCCCGACTGGGTAAGCACCGTTACATGTGCGGGGACGCCTACGGCATCGTCGACATGGCGGTCTGGGGCTGGTCACGCCTGATCCCCAACGTGCTGGGGCCCGAAGCGCCGAAGCAGCTGCCGAATCTGCAGCGTCACCTGGCCGAGATCAGCGCGCGCCCGGCGGCGGTGCGGGCGCTCGCCTTGAAGGACAAGCACACCTTCAAGACCGAAATGGACGAGGCCGCCCGCCTCGCGATGTTCCCGCATCTCGCCAGGAAGGTCGCTTGAAGCGGGATTGCCGCTCGACATCGCGAGGGAAGGCGGGCACATCGGCCGTATGACCGATGCAAGCGTTCCGGCACTGCCGGCTGAATTTCGCACCCAGACAATCGCGACCAAGGATGCGGAGATCCACGTCCGGGTCGGCGGCAGGGGCCCGGCTGTCCTGCTGCTGCACGGCTATGGCGAGACCGGCGAGATGTGGGGCCCGCTTGCGGCGGCGCTGATGGCCAACAGGACCGTCATCGTGCCTGACCTGCGCGGACTCGGCCTGTCATCCAGGCCCGCCACCGGTTACGACAAGGCCGCACAGGCCCGCGAAGACATCCGCGTGGTTCTGCAGAAGCTCGGGATCGGCCGCTGCGCCATCGTCGCCCACGATATCGGCAACATGGTGGCCTATGCCTACGCCGCGCAGTTTCCGGCGGACGTCGAGAAGCTTGCCGTCATCGACGCGCCGCTGCCCGGCATCGGGCCGTGGGAGC
>Ga0155465_1025_pt1 | contig 13394 bp, 14 predicted proteins | sample RifCSPhighO2_12_FD_107123 | JGI IMG/M metagenome (GOLD analysis project Ga0155465, IMG submission 107123) | Alphaproteobacteria bacterium RIFCSPHIGHO2_12_FULL_66_14 | reverse complement strand
ATACGGCGGCCTGGAGAGCAAACGTCGAAGCAGCCGGATCGCCAGCCGCTGCCAGAGCGGCGGCCGATCGAAATGGGCAGCGAACTGGCGGTTGATTTCCAGGGGCCGCCAATAGGCGGCATGCCACGCGCGATACGCCTGGTGGAAGGCCCGGGCCTGCTCGGGTGAGGCGCGCAGGGTCGCGCAGTCGCAGGCGGCATGGATCTCCACCTCGTCGTCGCTGATGAACTTGAATCTGTGCCGGCTGCGCAGGTGATGAAGGGTATCGTTGGAAAACTCGAACTCCTCGGGGTGCGAACGCATGGCGGTGATCGCCGGAGCAAGCTCCAGGTAAGTCATCAGACCCTCCTCTGCTTACGGCTGATCAACGCCGGGTGGCCCTGCGCGGTTACAGCCGGCGCAAATTTTCGCTAACGATGGCGAACGTCGGCCAGGAGATTGGCAGCGATCTGGCTTTCCCACTGGTCGCCGTTGGCGAGCAGCTTTTCCTTGTCGTAGAGCAGCTCCTCGCGCGTCTCGGTCGCCAGTTCCAGAGTCGGGCCCTCGACGATGGCGTCGACCGGGCAGGCTTCCTGGCAGAAGCCGCAGTAGATGCACTTGGTCATGTCGATGTCATAGCGCGTGCAGCGGCGGCTGCCGTCGTCGCGCGGCTCGGCCTCGATGGTGATGGCGAGCGCCGGGCAGATCGCCTCGCAGAGCTTGCAGGCGATGCAGCGCTCCTCGCCGTTGGGATAGCGACGCAGGGCATGTTCGCCGCGAAAGCGCGGGCTCTGCGGGCTGCGCTCGTAGGGGTAGTTGACCGTCACCTTGGGCTTGAACATGTACCGGAAGGTCAACGCAAAGCCCTGGATCAGCTCGGTGAGCAGAAAGGCGCGCGCCACGCGGTCGAGTCCGGCCATCGTCCGTTCCCGGGTTGATCGAGGGAGACCGTCCCGTTGTAACCGCCCCCGGACCCCAAGGTTGCCGGTCAGCCGCCCGGCCGGGATTCCGCCCGGCCGGGCTCGAAACGGACGATCGCCACGACACGATCGCGCAGCGGCCCGGACAGATTGAGCTGAAGCGCCCAGTCGCCGTGCATCTCAAGCGCGAGGCGGGCCCGGTAGCTTCCGGATTCCGGTTCCGGCGGCGCCGCCACCGGCCGCACGCTGTGCATCATCGGCATCGAGGGCATGTCGGCGCCGACCGTCAGCGTGACGCCGCCCAGCGGCTCGCCGGTCCGCGCGTTGGTCAGCCGGATGGTGCAATCGTAGTGCAGCGCCGTCGACGTCGGGCGGCAGGCGACGTCGGCCTTGGCCCGCATCTTGACCTGGGCCTGGGGGGCCTGGGCCCCGACCTGGGCGAAGGCGCCTGCGGACAAGCAGGCCGCGGCGGCGGCCAGGGCGCCCGCCAGCCTGAGGGCGGTCATGCCGGTCGGCCCCTCACGTCAGGGCCCGGCCGGCGGGGCGCGGACGAACAGGCGGCCGATGCGGTGCACCAGCGCCTCGTCGAGCAGCCCGCGCGGCCGCACGATCAGCAGCACCGCCACGAGCCCGCCGAAGACGATCATGCGGTAGCCCGCGAAGGCCCGGACCGACTCGAGAAGGCCGATGTCGATCACCACCCCGAGCAACGGCCCGAGCGCGGTGCCGAGGCCGCCGATCAACCCGTAGGCGAGGCTGTGCACGCCCAGCATCACGTCGAAGACGCGCGGCTCGACGTAGGTCGTGAGATGGGCGTAGAGGCCGCCGCCGAGGCCGGCGAGCGCGCCGGCAAGACCCGCCGCCAGGATCTTGAGGCGGGCGACCGCGAGGCCGTTGAGCGCGGCCAGCGTGTCGTCCTCGCCGATCATGCGGAACGCGACGCCGAGGCGGGAGCGCTCCAGCAGCATGAAGCCCGCGAGCGCGGCCGCCAGCAGCAGGTAGATCAGGGCGAGGAACTGCAGCGAGCCGACGTCGTTCTCGAAGATGTAGCGGATGCCGCGAAAGCCGTCCGAGCCGTTGGGCCCGACCAGCTCGCCGTCGATCATCACCCGATAGTGGAACTGCTCGAACAGCAGCCGGACCATTTCGGCGAAGCCCAGCGTCGCGATCGCGAAGTAGAGGCCGTGCAGGCGCAGCGTCGGCACGCCGACGAGTACCGCCGCGCCGCCGGCGATCGCCGCGCTCCAGCCGAGCGCGGCGCCGAGCGGCCAGCCCCAGAGCGCGGTCGCGATGCCGGCCGCATAGGCACCGATGGCGAAGAACGCCTGCTGGCCGAACGAAATCTCGCCGGTGAGGAGGAGAAGCCAGGCCGAGAGGGCGATGAACGAGACGATGCCGATGTTGGAGAGGACGCCGACCAGATAGTCGTCCATCGCTCACGCCCCCCGGCGCCCGGTGTCCTGCTGGCGCGACGGCGCCTCGCCGAGCAGGCCGCCCGGCCGCAGCACCAGGCAGGCGAACAGCAGCACGTAGGCGAGGAGGTCGCGGACCTGCGGGCCGAAGTACCACTGGCTGTTGGCTTCGACGACACCGAGCACGAGACCGCCCAGGATCGCGCCGGGGATCGATCCAAGTCCGCCGATCATCATCGCGATCAGGCCCTTGAACGTCGCCCACATGCCGAACATCGGCGTGACCTGCTGGTCGGTCGCAAGCACCAGATAGCCGGCGATGCCGCCGACCGCCGAGGCGAGCGCAAAGGCGAAAACCACGGCCGTCCTGACGTCGATGCCGGCAAGGTGCGCGGCCACCGGATTGTTGATGGTCGCGCGCAGCGCAAGCCCGACGCGCGACCGGTAGAGCAGGAGCTGGACCCCGGCCGACAGGGCGAGCGCGCAGGCGAGCATGATCAAGCCGTCGACGCGCAGGTAAAACGGGCCGAAGGCCAGTGGATCGGCGGTGGCGAGCGGCGGAAACGGGTAGGTATGGCGCGGCAGCACCAGGACCGCGGCCTGCTCGAGCTGCATCCAGATCGCGAAGCTCGAGACCATCGAGGCAACGCCGGCGCCCGCCGCCATCGGCGCGAAGCAGAGCCGCTCGACGTAGAGGCCGGCCAGCACCGAGCCGAGCACCGTCACGACCAGGACGACGAGCGGCCCCGCCGCGAGCTGCACATAGACGAGCGTGCCGAGGTAAGCCCCGACCATGACCGAAGGGCCGTAGGAAAGGTTGAGCCGACGCATCACGCCGAAGATCAGCGTGAAGCCGAGCGCCAGCAGCCCATAGGACGAGCCGATCATGAGCCCGTCGATCGTGTTCTGGACGAGGTCGACCATCGACCCTCCGTTGCCCGCGTCAGCCCGCGGCGCGGCGGGAGCCGAGATAGGCGCGCTGGATGACCTCGTCTTCCGCGAGCTGCCCCGGCGTGCCGCTGAACGTGATGCGCCCCTGCTCCATCAGGAAGAACTGGTGGGCGACCTTCAGCGCCATGTGGGCATTCTGCTCGACCAGGAAGATGGTGGTTCCATCGCGATTGAGCTCGGCGATGATCTCGAAGATCTCGGCGACGATCAACGGCGCCAGGCCGAGCGAGGGCTCGTCCATCAGCAGGAGCCGCGGTCGCGACATGAGGGCGCGGGCGACCGCGAGCATCTGCTGCTCGCCGCCCGAGAGTGTGCCCGCCATCTGTTCGCGCCGCTCCTTCAGGCGCGGGAAGCGGGCGTACATCCGGTCGATATCGGAGTCGATGCCGGCCCGATCCCGGCGCTGGTAGGCTCCCGCAAGCAGGTTCTCGCGAACGCTCATCTGCGGGAAGACCAGCCGGTTCTCCGGCACCAGCGCCACGCCGCGCGAGACGATGCGCGCCGGCGACAGGCCGGCGAGATCCATGCCGTCGAGGCGGATGGCGCCGCGGCGCGGCTGCAGGATGCCGGCGATCGTCATCATCAGCGTCGTCTTGCCCGCGCCGTTGGGCCCGAGCAGACAGGTGATCTTGCCGCTCTCGACCTTCAGCGAGACGCCCTTCAGGGCCTCGATCTTGCCGTAGGTGGCGACGATGTCGGAGACCTCGAACATTCCGGCCCTCACACCTGCTCGGGAGTGCCGAGATAGGCCTCCCGCACCACTGGGTTGGCCTGGACCGAGGCGGGTGTTCCCTCCGCGATCTTGCGCCCGAAATTGAGCACGGCGATCCGATCGGCGATGGACATCACCAGCTCCATGTGATGCTCGATCAGCAGAATCGTGACGCCGTCGTCCCGGACCTTGCGGATGCGGTTGTCGAGCTGGTCGATCTCCTCGGCGTTCATGCCCGCCGCCGGCTCGTCGAGCAGCAGCAGCGCGGGCTTGGCCGACAGCGCGCGGGCGAATTCGAGGCGGCGCTGTTCGCCGAAGGCCAGGTTGGCCGCCAGCTCGTTGGATTTGTGCGCGAGATCGAAGAATTCGAGGGTCCGTTCGACCTCGCCGCGGGCGCTCCGCGAGCCGCCGAACCAGCGCCTGCCGAAGCCCTGCCGCCGCTGCTCGCCGGAATTCTGCGCCACCCAGAGATTCTGCCAGACCGTCAATTGCCCGAACAGGCGGATGTTCTGGAACGTCCGCGCCACGCCGCCGCTTACGCGGGCGTGCATCGGCATGTCGGAAATGTCCGCGCCGTCGAGCACGATGCGGCCGGCCGTCAAAGGAAACAGGCCGCAGATCAGGTTGACGATGGTGCTCTTGCCCGAGCCGTTGGGGCCGATGAGGGCCAGGATCTCGCCGCGGGCAACGGCGAGATCGACGCCGTCGACCGCACGGACGCCACCGAAATGCTTGCTGACGTCCTTCAGCTCGAGCACTGGCACTTCAGGCACCGGACCGCTCCTTGCCCGGCGCGAACAGCCGCCTGAGGGCCCGCGTCGTGCCAGCGTCGAGCAGGCCGCGCGGGCGGACGTTCATCGCCAGCACGATCAGGCCGCCGAACAGCAGGTTGCGCCAGTCGCCCATGAAGCGCAGGCCCTCGATCAGGAAGCCCTGGATGAAGACGGCCGCGAGCAGCGTTCCGAACACGTTCGAAAGTCCGCCCAAGATCGGATAGGCGATAGCGAAGGTCGCCAGCACGACGCCGAACTGGGCATGCTCGATGTGGGTGGTGTAGTGGGCGAATATGCCGCCGCCGATGCCGGCGATGAACCCGCCTACCGTCATGGCGGAGACCTTCACGGCCGTGATGTTGATACCGACGCTCTGCGCGGCGAGTTCGTCCTCGCCGACCGCGCGCAGGACGGCGCCGACGCGTGAATGGTCGAGCCACCACAGCCCGGCCATGACCAGGGCCACCACGGTCCATATGAAGAGCACGACGTCGAGGGTCGACCAGCCGTTTTCGGGAAAATAGCGGATCTGGCGGAAGCCTTCGGCGCCATGCGGCCCGAGGTGGAGGGTGCCGGCCTGGATCTGATAGGTGAAGTTGAAGAAGAAGAGCCGCACGGCCTCGCCGAAGGCGACGGTCGCGACCACCAGCATCAGGCCCTTGACCCGGAGCGCGGGGAAGCCGACGGCGCAGGCAACCGCGCCGGAGACGAGGGCGGCCACGGCGAGTGCCGGGATCAGCGGCCATTGCGCGAGGACGGTGAGCATGCCGGCGACATAGGCGCCGACCGCGAAGAAGCCGGCCTGGGCGAGGCTGACCTGGCCGGTGAGCAGCACGCAGTAGGCCGACAGGCCGAGCAGCGTGTGGACACCGATGATCTGGATGAGCCCGAGATAGAAATCCATTTCGTGTCCCCTGTCAGTCGCGGCCGGGTCAGTCGCGACCCGACGACTTGGCGAAAATGCCGCCCGGCCGGAACACGAGGAACGCAAACAGAAGCAGCATGATGTAGAGATCGCGTTCCGACACGCCGCGGAAGAACTGGAAGGCGTTCTCCAGTCCGCCGACGATGAGGCCGGCGATGATCGCGCCCGGGATGCTGCCGAGGCCGCCGATCACGGTGACGATCAGTCCCTTCACGGTCAAAGGCAGCGACAGCAGCGGAGACAACATGCCGATGGCGGCCCCGGTCATGGCGCCGGCGATGCCGCCGACCACCCCGGTGATGACGAAGGTGAGCACGTTCACGCGCGTCGTACTGATGCCGCAGAGCAGCGATGCCGTGGGCTGTTGCGAGACCGCGCGCGTGGCGAGCCCCAGCCTGGTCCGATAGAGCAGCAACAGCAGGAGCGTCATGCACGCGCAGCCCAATGCGAAGACGAACATCAGGTCGCCGCGCAGGCCGAACGGCCCGACCTCGATGATCACGTCGGAGAACAGGGCCGGGTAGTTGAGCGGAACGCCGGCCGTCGTGTGCACGATGATCTCGTCGATCAACAGCAGAAGGCCGACCGTCGACATCAGGGTGGCCAGCGGATTGGCGAGCGGAATGAACTTGAAGCCGACAAGATAGACGAGGCCACCGATCACTCCGCCGGCCACCGCCGCCGCCACGAAGACGAGAACGGCCGGCGCCTGGACGACGGACATGACCAAGAGGCTCGCATAGGCCGCCCCGACCGAGGCCGCGGCGTAGGAAAGGTTGATCTTGTGCATGACGCCGAAGATCAGCGTGAAGCCGATGCCGAGCAGCGCGTAGGTAGCACCGAACAGCACGCCGTCGGCGACCGACTGCACGGCGTCGATCAGGTCGAGAAGGTCCACGTCAGGATCCGGTACAGGACGGTGGGCCGCCGAAGCGACCCACCGATTTGCCTGAAGCCGTCACAGCGTGGGCTTGTAGAGGACCTGCCAGCTCCCGTCCTTGGCATGGACGTAGAGGTAGGGCTTGATCGCCTCGCGGTCCGCCGTGCGGCCGACCTTGCCGAGCAGGCCCTTGGTTTCCTTCAATGCCGCCAGGCCGGCGCGCATCTTGTTGCGATCCGCCTTCACGGTGTCGGGCTTGGCCATGATCTTCTGGCTCTCGATCACGTCCTTGAGGATGAACATGATCTCGTAGGCTGCGGCGCTGTGCAGGTCGGCGCTGCCGCCGAACTTGGCGACCTGTTCGGCCGCCAGCTTCGCTTCCGGCGTCACCGGCGCAAAGCTCGTCGGGATGATGATGCCTTCGGCCTGCTTGGCGCAGCCCTGCAGCGTCTCGACGCTGGACGAGCTGGTGAGCCCGATCAGGAGCTTGGGCTTGACGCCCTGGCGGGCCATCTCCTTCAGCACGCCGCAGGTGGTGAAGGGATGCGCCGAGATCGCGACGATGTCGGCGTTGGCGCGCTTCATGTCGCGCACCTGTGTCGAGAAGGTCGTGTCGTTGAGCAGCCACTCGGAAGTCCCGAGCACCTTGAGGCCGGCCCCTTCCGCCTGGCCCTTCATCACGCCATAGGTCGCGTTCGAGTGCGCGAAGTCCTTTTCGACGCCGCCATACATCGTCTTCAGGTTCGGATGCTCCTTCCTGATCCAGGCGATCAGCGACTTGTACATCTCGAATTCGCTCGGCACGTTGCGGAAGGCCCATTCGGAGATCTTCGCAAGGCCGCCCTTGGCCGCGACGTCGGCGATGATGGGGAACTGCAGGCCACTGTCGGAAGCGTCACCCACCTTCTTCTGCAGAATCCCGAACAGCGACTCAGCGACGTTGGAGCAGGTCGGGCCGACCGCGACGAAGGCGTCGGTCGAGGCAATGCGGCGCACGACCGAGATACCTTCCTCGGCATTGCAGCGGTCGTCGAGGAATTCGACGGTGAACTTCGCCTTGGTGCCGTCGCCCAAAGTGACGCCACCGGTCTTGTTGATCTGATCGGCGGCGGCCTTCATGGCCGCTTCGCTGTTGATGCCGAACACGCGGACGACGCCGGATTTGGCGCCGAAGCCGGTGATCTTGACGGTACGCTCCTGGGCCAAGGCGCTCCCGGGCAGGGACAGCATCGAACCTGCGAGGAGTACGGCCAGCGCAGCATGCAGACGTCTCATGGTTTCCTCCCTCGATGTAGTGGTACTTGTTCTTGGTCTTACGACGCTGGAAGCATAGCATGCCCTGCCCTGCCTTGCGTAACATTGCGGCTGGCGGGCTCAACCATTGCAGCGAGATTGTCGTGCCGCAATGCACCATGCCCCTGCATGATAGGCGATAGTGGCGACCTAGAATGTCATCGACCCAACATTCCGGCCAAGTTATGCGCTCGCTCGATGCCATGCTGGTGGGAAACCGGTGGGCGCGCGACCTCACCCCCGATCAGCTCCAACGCGTGCGTGCGGCCATCGTCTTGCGTGACCTGGAGCCGGGCGGTCATGCCTGTCACAAGGGCGACCCGGCCAACGCCTGGGTCGGCGTGGTCGACGGCCTGGTCAAGCTGGGTTGCGTGTCGCCCGAGGGCAAGTCAGTCACATTTGCAGCGGTGCCGGCCGGCTCGTGGTTCGGCGAAGGCTCCGTACTCAAGCGCGAAACCCGCAAGTACGACGTTGTGGCCCTGCGCCCGTCGCGCGTTGCCCTGATGCCGGAAACGACCTTCTTCTGGCTGCTGGATACCAGCATCCCGTTCAATCGCTTCATCCTGATGCAGCTCAACGAGCGGCTGGGCCAGTTTATGGCCGCCTTCGAGCACGACCGTCTGCTCGAGCCCGAGGCACGCGTGGCGCACGCGCTGGCCAACATGTGCCATCCCGTCCTCTATCCGGGTAACGAACGCTCCATCGAATTGTCGCAGGACGAACTCGGCCGCCTCGTGGGGGCGTCGCGGCAACGCATCAGCCAGGCACTCGGTGTGTTGCAAAAGGCCGGACTGATCAAGGTCGATTACCGGATGATCATGGTGCTCGATATCGACGGATTGAGGAGCTTCGGCACCTGAGCCGGCCCTGGCAGCGGCCGGAAATGTCGCCGCCGGGACAATCCAACGAGTCGTCCTCTGGTAGCATCGTCCGAAGAAAGTAGGCCCTGGGCCGGCGTTGTTTCCGACGCCTTGCCGAACAGGACCACGCCGAGGGAGGAACGACATGGCGAAGCCAAAAGCTGTCCAGAGGAGCGGAGCTCCCCGCAGGGTTGGGAATACCAAGTCGCGCCAGTCCGCGGGCGGAAAGCCCGCTGCGAAGCGGTCCAGGCGCGCGCGCAAGGCGGGGGAAATCTTCGCAGGCCTGCGGCCGAGCCGGGCCAATTTCGCGCCACTGACGCCGATCTCGTTTCTGGCGCGGACTGCCGCCATCCATCCGGACCGCCTCGCCGTCGCGCACGGCACGCAGCGCTTCACCTACCGCCAGTTCCAGGACCGCGTCCGCCGGCTCGCCTCGGCGCTGGTACGCCACGGTGTGCGCCCCGGCGATACCGTGTCGGCGATGCTTCCAAACGTGCCGGCGATGCTGGAAGCACATTTCGGGGTGCCGATGCTCGGCGCCGTCCTCAACGCGATCAACACGCGTCTCGATCCCACAACGGTCGCCTACATCCTGGAGCACGGCGAGGCGAAGGTGCTGATCACCGACCGCGAATATGCCGCCCAGGTCGGCCCGGCACTCGCCCGTTTGAAGAGGCCGCCACTGGTCGTCGACGTCGACGACCCGCTCTACACCGGGCCCGGCGAGCGGCTCGGCCGAATCGAGTATGAAGACTTCATCGCATCAGGCGATCCGAATTTCGCCGGCCGACCGGTGGCCGACGAATCGGGCCCGCTCGCGCTCAACTACACCTCGGGCACCACCGGCAATCCCAAGGGCGTCGTCTATCATCACCGCGGCACGTTCCTCGAAGCGGTCGGCAACACGATGGCGTGGCCGCTTCCGCCGAAGCCGGTGTATCTCTGGACCCTGCCGATGTTCCACTGCAATGGCTGGTGCTTCCCGTGGTCGGTGACCGCGATGGGCGGCACGCATGTCTGCCTGCGTCGGGTCGACCCCGCCCTGATCTTCCCGATGATCGCCGAGCATGGTGTGACACACATGTGCGGCGCACCGACTGTGCTCAGCATGCTGGTGAGCGCGCCGGCCGAACAACGCCGCCGTTTCGATCACATCGTCGATATCCAGACCGGCGGCTCGCCGCCGCCCGCCAAGGTGATCAAGGGGATGGAGGAACTCGGCTTCCGGGTAACGCACATCTACGGAATGACCGAGCTGCAGGGTCCCTCGACCCTCTGCGTGCCGCAGGATCACTGGGCCGATCTGCCGCTCGAGGAACGTGCGGTCTTCAATGCCCGCCAAGGCGTGCGCTATCCGGTCGTCGAGGGGCAGATGGTGGCCGATCCGAAGACGCTCGAGCCCGTGGCGCCGGACGGCGAGACCATCGGCGAGATCATGGTGCGCGGCAACACCGTGATGCTCGGCTATCTCAAGCAGTCGAAGGCCACCGCCGAGGCCTTCCGCGGCGGCTGGATGCACACCGGCGACCTCGCCGTCGAGCATCCGGACGGCTATGTCGAGATCAAGGATCGCGCCAAGGACATCATCATCTCCGGGGGTGAAAACATCTCGAGCGTGGAAGTCGAGATCGCGCTCTACAAACACCCCGCGGTAGCGCTCGCCGCCGTGGTTGCGAGGCCCGACGAGAAGTGGGGCGAGACGCCGTGCGCTTTCGTGCAGCTCAAACCCGGAACCGACGCGAGTGCCGACGAGATCATCGCGTTCTGCCGCGATCAGCTCGCGCACTACAAGGCGCCGAAATCAGTGGTGTTCGGGCCACTGCCGACCACCGCCACCGGCAAGATCCAGAAGTTCGTGCTGCGCGAGCGGGCGCGTACCGATGTCGGGTCCGCAGGCATGTGAATGGACATCGGGCTTCGCGCTGCCCGGCATCACGACGCCGGCAACGCGAATGATCCGGCGGGTGTTGGCGCCGAGAGAACCTAACGAGTGACTGGCACGAGCTCGCCCGCGGCCACGACCACGATCTCGCCCTCCCCGAGCGGCCGCCAGTCGCCCTTGGTCACGGGCACGCTGGCGAGCAGCGTGATTTCCTGGTCGGCGTCACCGGTCGCGATGGCGACGCCGGGTCGCGCCGGTCCACCCGCGACATCGGGATAGGCGGGCGCGCAGTGGCGATGGCGCAGCCACAGACCCGGCGGCGCCACGATGCCGTCGGCCTGTGTCCGGCGATGGCCGTGGCCGAAAACGAATTCGCCGTCGCTGTAGAGGAAGTTGGCGATGCCGAGCTGGCGCATCTCGGCCGCGAAATCCTCCACGACGGCCAGCCTCGCGGGGAGCGACGGAGCGGCGGTGCCTTTCCACAAAGGCGCCAGGCGCTCCAGCAGGAGGCAGAAGGCCATCTCCGAATCGGTCTCGCCGACGGGCAGAAAGCGCCGGCTCGAGGCGGCGAAGCGGCCGTCGATCGAGTCGAAGCGGCCGTTGTGAGCGAAGAGATGCATGCGGCCGCCGAGCTCGCGCGCGAAGGGTTGGCTGTTGGCATGGGAGTTGGCGCCGCGGGTGGCGCGGCGGATGTGCGAGATCAACAGGCGCGTTGCCAGCGCGCGCTGCTCGATGAAGGCCACCCAGGGGCTGTCGCCGGCCGGCTCCGGCTCCTTGTAGAGGCGGATGTCGCGGCCGTCGTGGAAGGCCACGCCCCAGCCGTCGACGTTGCGGCCGTTCGGGGTGCCGTGCGCCGCGAAGTGACAGAGCGAGAAAGTCGCCTCGGCCGGTAGGCGGCTGGAGAGCAGGAAGAGTTCGCACATGGCGGCGACGGTAGCATGGCCCCCGACTTGCGCACCTCTCCCTCTTCGAGGGTTGTGCCCGTTACGCCGGCAGCAGCTTCAGGCGGCGCAGGAGTTCGCGCTCCTGTTCCAGGGTCTTTGTCATCTCGGCGCGATAGGCGGGGCCGTCGAGCAGGATCAGCGGCTGGTCGAGCCGGGCGAGGAACTCGACATGCCGGGGTTCCTGGGCGGCGGCGCGGAAGGCATCGGCCAGGACCTTCACGACGGCGGGATCCATGCCGGGCGGGCCGACCAGGCCACCGGGGCTCTCGACCACGACCTCGAGACCGAGCTCGCGCACGGTCGGCACGTCGGGAAAGCGCTTGGCGCGCCGGGCGGTGAAGACCGCGAGCAGGCGCAGCTTGCCCGCCATCACCATCGGCGCCCAGCCCGAGGATTCGGAGGCGAAGTCGATCTCGCCGCCCAGCAGGGCGCGAAGCGTGTCGGCGGTGCCGCGGTAGGGCGCATGCGTCCAGCTGAGGCCCTGGGCCATGCCGATGCGTTCCATGGCGAGGTGCTGGGTCGAGCCGATGCCCAAGGTACCCCAGTTGAGCTTGCCGGGGTTGGCCTTGGCGTAGGCCAGGAGCTCGGGCAGCGTCTTCCACGGCGCCTCGGCACGCACGACGACGCCCATCACGAAGCCGGTGATCTGCAGGATGTAGGTGAGGTCCTTGATCGGGTCGTACTTGAGCTGCGGGTTGAGCAGCGGCTGGCGCAGCATGCCCATGTGCATCTGGCAGAGGGTGTAGCCATCGGGCTTGGCTTCCTGGAGGGCGAGCGCGCCCAGTACGCCGGCGGCGCCGCCCTTGTTCTCGACCACGACCGGCTGGCCGAGCTTTTGCGAGACCGACTCGGCCAGGATGCGGAAGCCGCCGTCGGCCGGCCCGCCGGCTGCCCACGGGATGATCAGCCGGATCGGCTTCTCCGGAAACTTCGCCTGGGCGTGCGCGCCGGCGGCGAGCGACAGGGCAGCGGCGCCGGCCAGCGCGGCTCTTCTCGTGACAGCATTCATCGCAGCCGATCTCCCCCGTTTTCCCCAGTCCGGATTTCCCAGTCTGATCCCGCGCTCACGGAACCGGCAAGTGGCAACGTCCGTCGCCTATCGCAGGCCGATGCATGCGGCGGGCCACCGAAGAGTTGTCGCGCCGCCGCTGTCGCGGCGGGGTGGATAACACAGGCTAGCCACACCCGCGCCGGACCTTTCGCGCTATCGAGGACCGTGACACGGCCTGCGCCCCCTCCCACCTCCCAACAGCCGAGACGCTCCCCCCGATCGGCCGGGCGCGGGCCGGTCACGCCCCGGGCCGGCCGCCGTCGCGCGCGATCTGGACCTTCTCGTCGGGGCTGAGTTCGCGCGGGATGCAACGCAGCCGCGCTCCCCGGGTGTGGACCTTCATCGCCCGGGCGGTGAGATCGCATTCGACCCTGCGGTCGAAGATCCGCAGCTCGTAGCAGGCCCGCGGCTCGATGCCGTGCTCGGCGACGACGGCGGGGTCGTTGAGGCAAAGCGTCAAGGCGATCACGAGGCCTTCCATATCCACCCGTCCCTTCCTTCGGTGCGCCGCCGGGCCTCAACGCGGGTGGGGCCCTCGGGGATGCATCGGGCGGCGTTGACCCCGCTTGGTCACAGCCCCCGCACGCCTGCGCAGGCATGCTTGGCGGGCCGCGCAACGAAACGGGGGAGCCGTGATGAGCGTTGACGAGGGAACGGCCAGGAGGGGAACGGCCGGGAAGGGAACGGCTGGAGCAGCAACCGGGACAAAAAAGCGAACGATGAATTTTACCAAGCGAGCAGGCAACGACGGGATGTCGCGACCGGACGACGGCATCGGGCGCCTCGGACGACGCGCCGATGATGCCAGGAAC
>Ga0155465_1205_pt3 | contig 13419 bp, 16 predicted proteins | sample RifCSPhighO2_12_FD_107123 | JGI IMG/M metagenome (GOLD analysis project Ga0155465, IMG submission 107123) | Alphaproteobacteria bacterium RIFCSPHIGHO2_12_FULL_66_14 | reverse complement strand
ATCGGGCAGTTCGACCGGCTTGCCGTCGGCGCCGGCGCCGATGTTGAGCGCGAAGCGGCCGAAGTCGGCCACGGGCAGCGCCGAGATCCAGAACATCGCCAGGCAGGCGAGGGCGGCCAGCGTGACGATCACGGTGACCTTGAATGAGAGTTCGACGCCCAGGACGTTCAGTCCGACGAACAGCGCGTAGCCCGCGACCCAGTAGAGCGGCAGCCAGGCGGGCGGCGTCTCGAACACAGCGGCCAGATAGGTCGCCAGGAAGGAGACGACGACGGCGGGCGTCAGCACGTATTCGACGTTTTCGCAGAGACCGGTAATGAAGCCGCCCCACGGCCCCATCGAGGCGCGGGCGAAGGAATAGGCGCCGCCGGTGTGCGGCAGGGCCGCCCCCATCTCGGCGATGCTGAAGACGAGGCAGAGATACATGACGGCGACGATGACGGCGGCGAGCGCAAATCCGCCCCAGCCGCCGGCCAGCAGGCCGAGGTTCCAGCCGGAATAGTGGCCGGAGATGACGGCGCCGACGCCCAGTGCCCACAACGAGGCGACGCCGGCGTAGCGACGCAGGCCGCGCCGGTCGAAGTAGTCCTTGTCGACCGGCCGGTAGCCGGTGCCGGTTTCGCTCATGCCTCGCTCCCTCGCTCCGCGCCGACTTTATGGCACGGAGCGAGGGACGAGGTGGAAAGCTCAGATGTCTGAGCTCAAGTCTTGGCTCAGGTTTTTGGCGTCGGCGGGTTGGCCAGGATCTCGGCGCAGGCGCGGGCGACGTCGGAGTCCGTCGTCTTGCTGCCCAGCATGGTGGCGAAGCCGCTCTTCTCGATGACATTGCCGCGGTCCCAAGAACTCGCCTTGGCGAGCTCGGCAATCTTGATCGCGGAATCGCCTTGGGCGCGGAAGCCGGCGGCGCAGATTGGCGCGAGGGCGGCCACCTTGGCGTCGCTGGCGGCGACGGCGGCGTTCTTCATCGCGGTGCCGCCGGTCACCCACCCGCCCCAGCCGAAGCCGACGACGGCGAGCACGATGGCACCGAGCGCGGCGCCCCACAGATAGGCATTGGTGTTTTCAGGTAGCTTCATGGGAAGTCCTTTCGGGACCGTCGAGCGGTCTCAGTGCCGGCTTCGCAGAAGTGCGTCGCCGTCGGCCAGCAGGATCAGGAGGATCGGGAATGAAGACGGGCCCGTCTTTCGTCGGCGCACGTCGCATCGGAGGCGGGAGCGCACGGATCTCTCAGCCATCGCAAGCCTTTGGCTTGATGGGCGATGGTGCAAAAGCACTACACCCCTAGTGAAGCCGCGTCCAACAATGGCGCTGCCTTATTTGACTTTCAGGCAGTCACGTCGGCGAAGCGCACGAGCCGGCCGCGTTCCTCGTCCCACAAGGTGAGCCGGGGGGCGCCGAGGCCGCCCCGGAGGCTGAGCGCCCGGACCGGTCGCAGCGCCTGGACGGCCTCGTGGCAGGCATTGAGGCGGTAGTTCGGGACCTTGGGGTTCAGGTGGTGGACATGGTGGAAGCCGATATTGCCGGTCAGCCAATGCAGCACGGGTGGCAGCTGGAAATACGACGAGCCCTCGAGCGCCGCCTCGACGAAGCTCCAGTCGCCGTGGCCGAGCCAGCGCGAGGTCTCGAAGCGATGCTGCAGCGAGAACAGCCAGACCCCCAGGATCGAGGCGACGGCCATGATCGGCAGATGAATCAGCAGCACCTCACGCCAGCCGAACAGCGCCACCAGCGACCCGAACAACGCCGCGAGGGCGAGGTCGGTCAGCCAGACCGACCAGCGCTCGCGCGCCCAATCCGGCGGCGTGTCGAAGGGAACGCGGTAGAGCAGCACGAAGACCAGCGGCGGCAGCAGGATGTTGGCGATCAGCGGATGGCGCGGCAGCCGGTAGAGAAGGCGGCGCCATGGAGTCAGCGCCAGATACTCGCGCACCGTCAGGCAGGCCGAATAGATGTCGCTGCCGGCACTCTGCCGGTCGAGGTTATTCCAGTTGGCATGATGGGCGGCATGCTGGCGGCCCCAGTTGGCGTAGGGCGTGAGGGTGATCAGGCTGCACAGCCGGCCGACGGCGGTGTTGGCGAAGCGTGACGCGAAGAAGGAGCCGTGGCCGCAGTCGTGCTGGATGATGAAGATCCGGACCAGCAACGCACCGGTCGGCAGGCTGAGCGCCAGGGTCAGCAATGGCGAGACCGGGAAGACCAGGTACATCGCCGCACAACCGGCGAGAAAGGGTCCAAACGAGGTCAGGAGCTGAAGGCCGCTGCGCCAGGCCGTGGGCCGGGCGAATGTCGACGTTGCCCGCCGAAGCGAGGCGTCCGAGGAGGGGAGATCCCGTCCGCTGTCCATGGGTGGGTGTCTTTCGGTGGCAAGTTGGCAAAAATGCCGCCACAACGCACAAATGAGGGCGATCCCTCTCCGGCGCAAGGGCCACGAGGCAAAGATTGGGGTCTTCGGGTACCCCCGTTTACACTCTTGCAAATCCCGGCTTTAGCGCCCATATGGCTATCGTCGATACACGGAAAGATGATTTGGCCATGCCCTGACCTCAGGTCGGCGCTACGCCACCCAACTCAATCCCGAAATAAATGCGACTTCGACGGCCCGCGCACATTTGCGGGTAAGCATATCTACGTTTGTGAAAGGGTTCTCCCATGGCTACGGGAACCGTGAAGTGGTTCAATATTCAGAAGGGCTTTGGTTTCATCCAGCCCGATAACGGCGGCAGCGATGCCTTCGTGCACATCAGCGCCGTCGAGCGCGCCGGACTCGGCAGCCTCAACGAAGGCCAGAAGGTCGAGTACGAGCTCGTCGCCGACCGCCGCAGCGGCAAGATGTCGGCCGACAACCTCAAGGCCGTCGGCTGATTTCGCCCAGCTGATTTCGATCAGCTGAAGACTTTAGCGGCTGATCGCGCTGCTGCCTTCTTCGCTCCGCCCGACCATGGATGTACCGGCGGGCGGACGCTGGAGAAGGCAACGCCGATCCAGCCCGACGGATGCCGCACCTGTCGTGCAGAATCCGGTGGCCCCGCGCCTCACAGTGCGGGGCCTTTGCATTTCTGGGCTGCTGTTTCCGAACCGGCGCTCAGGGCCGGGCGTCGGCGTCGAGAGCCGTTGCAAGGTCGGCCGGATCGACGGGAACGACTTCGTTCCTGCCGGTCACGACCGAGATCGCCGGAAGATGTAGCATCGTCGCGGTGCGCTGAAAGGCTGTGAACGACAGGCCGGGAATTTCTTCCTCGTCGATCACGAGCCGGTAGGTCCCCGCCGGCTGGAGCGCGTCGAGGCTGGTCAGGGTGAAGGGTCGGCGGAACGTCACCGTCGTCTCGGTCGTGCGGACGGACATGATCTGCTCTCCGGTGGACGTGGTCGGCCCGATGGACATGGTCCGGTGCAGCAGCCAATGCAAGGTATCCCTCGGAGGCGCCGATGATCGCCCTCACGATCCGTCACAGAACGACCTACCTCTACCATCAGCCGGTCAGGCTGGGCCCGCACCGCCTGATGCTGCGGCCGCGCGAGAGCCGCGATCTCCGCCTGATCTCGAGCGACGTGACGGTGAGTCCCGCCGCCACCGTGACCTGGGCGCACGACGTGTTTGGCAACGCCATTGCGACGGCGAGCTTCGAGGCCATGACCGACCGGCTGGTGATCGACAGCGCGGCCGTCCTGCAGCTGGGCGGCGACCCGTGGCCGGTGTTCGCCATCGCTGGTTCGGCGATCCATTATCCTTTCCGCTATTCCGACGACGAGTGGACCGACCTCGGCGCGCTCGCGGTACAGCAATATGCCGATCCGGTCGGGCACCTGAAGAAGTGGGCGGCTGGGTTCGTGCGCAGCAATCCCACCGACACCCTTTCGCTGCTCAAGGATCTCAGCGCCGGCGTCGCCGAGCGCATCCGCTACCAGAGCCGCGAGGTCGAGGGCACGCAGGCACCGCTCGAGACGCTCGACCGCGGCTGGGGTTCGTGCCGCGACTTTGCGGTCCTCTTCGTCGAGGCCGCGCGGGCGCTGGGCTTCGGTGCGCGGATCATCTCCGGCTATCTCTACAATCCCGATCGCGACCGGGTGGGATCGGACGACGCCGGATCGACCCACGCCTGGGCCGAAGTCTATGTCCCGGGCGCCGGCTGGATCACCTTCGATCCGACCAACCGCAGCGTCGGCGGCCACAACCTCATTCCCGTCGCCGTGGCGCGTGACATCCGTCAGGCGACGCCGGTGACCGGCAGTTTCATCGGCATGACGGATTCGTTTCGCGGCATGTGGGTCGACGTGAGCGTGCTCGCGCGAACGCCGCCGCTGCAGGACGGCGGCAACGCCGGCTGATCGGCCGTTTTTCGTTTGTCAGGCGGCCGTCGGTCCGACTATCGTGACCGGCGAAACGCGGCCGCCGCGCGTAACGCGTCAGAATCGATCGGAGATGTCATGACCGAGGATCGTCGCTCGTTGCGCGCCCTGTCGGCGCTGCTGCCCACCGGCATCCTCGGCCTGTCCATCAGTCTCGCTTCGGCTGACAGCATGGCCGCGACCTCGTCGGGCGAGCGCGTGACGCCCAAGGATCCCGACTCGGTTGCGCTTCGTCTCCAGGCGATCCGCAACACGGTGTCGGTGGTCGTGCAGCTGCCGCCGGCGGACGGCGAGGAGTCCGCATCGCCCGACGCCGAGCCGCGGCTCGCGTGGTGGGGCAACGGCGGCTGGCGGAACGGCGGCTGGGGCTGGCACAACGGCGGCTGGCACAATGGCGGTTGGGGCAACGGCGGCTGGCACAACGGCGGCTGGGGCAACGGGGGCTGGCACAATGGCGGCTGGCACAACGGCGGTTGGGGCAACGGCTGGCACAACTGGTAAGAACGTGCAGAGTTTCGCCCCCTCGCAGGCGCCGGTCGGCCGACCTGAGATCGAGATGGTGATCATCCAGCCGACCGCCTTCTGCAATATCAACTGCACCTACTGCTACCTGCCCGACCGCAGCAACAAGCACGTCATCGCGCAGTCGACGGTGACCAGGCTGTTTACCGAGCTGTTCGACTCGGGCTGGAGCAATCCGGAGATCACGGTGCTGTGGCATGCCGGCGAGCCGCTGGCGGTGCCCGTCGCCTTCTACCGCGAGGCGTTCGCCACGATCGAGCGGCTGCGGCCGAAGGGCGCCGAGGGCGGTCCCGGCGCCGTCACGGTGCGGCATTCGTTCCAGACCAACGGCATGCTGATCGACGAGGAATGGTGCGCGCTGTTCCGCGACTGGCAGGTCGGCGTCGGCGTCAGCATCGACGGCCCGCGCGAGCTGCACGATGCCCATCGCAAGACGCGGAGCGGCGCCGGCACCTTCGACAAGACCGTCGCCGGCATCCGCTGCCTCAAGGCGGCGAACTGGCCGTTCCACGTGCTCTCGGTGCTGTCGCGCGCCAGCCTGGAGATGCCGGCCGAGATGCTGGCATTCTACATTGCCGAAGGCATCGACCACGTCTGCTTCAACGTCGAGGAGTCGGAGGGCGACTATGTCTCCGACCTGTTCCAGGGCACCGAACTGCGCCAGCGCTACGAGACGTTCCTGCGGACGTTCTGGCATCTGGCGCGGGCCGACGGGCGCGTGACGTTCGTGCGCGAGATCGACCACGCCCTGCCGCGCGTGTTCCGTCCCGAGGGCGTGCGCGCCCGCAATATCCAGGTCGAGCCGCTCGGCATGATCAACGTCGACAGCCACGGCAACGTCTCGAGCTTCTCGCCGGAACTGCTGGGCTACAAGAATGCCGACTATGGCGACTTCCTGCTGGGCAACATCAACGCGCAATCGCTGGTCGAGATCTACCAGACCACCCTCGGGTCGGCGCTGCTGCGCGACATAAGGGTGGGCACCGAGGCCTGCCGCGCGACCTGCGAGTACTTCTCCGTCTGCGGCGGCGGGGCGCCGGTGAACAAGTTGTTCGAGAACGGCCGGTTCGACAGCACGACGACGTCGTTCTGCACGCTGACGCAGATGGTGCCGACCGACCTGATCCTGGAAGCCTACGACAAGCTCGAGCAGAGCTGGACCGGCAACGGTCCTCCCGCCATCGCCCAACCCGCCGCCCAACCGGCCCCGTCCCCGAGGATGTCATGAACAGATCCTTGCTCCTAGCAATCGCCTGCCTGACCGCCGCGACCTGGACGTTCGGCGCCCAGGCGCAAACGCCACCGGCCGGCGCGAAGCCACCGGCGGCCGGCTACAGCCAGAGCGGACCGCCGCCCGAGGGCGGCAGCCCTGCCGACATGGTGCCATGGCCGATCATGCTGGTGACCAGCGTCGAGGTCCTGCGCTCGACGCGGGCCGGCGGTCTCGACATCGTGCGCGCCCGCGGTCTCGTTACATCCTCCGCCTGGGGCGCACCGCATCTGGTACCGATCACGCGTGGCGAACCGGTCGACGGCATCCTCGACCTGATCTTCCAGGGCGTCGTGCCGTCGAGCCCGGCGCCGCTCGGCCCCTTCATGTCCTTCGAGGCACTGCTGCCGGTCGCCCCGGGCCATCCCTACAAGGGTGTCCGGGTGCGTTCGGGCACCAATGCGATCACGGTGAAGACCCTGCCGGGTTACGCCGAGATCGCGCCGCCGAAGGGGGATTGCGCCCAGTGCCGCGGCAAGTTCTTCGTCGCCAAGGGCGCCATGGCGCCCGCAGGTGCGGCGGCCGACAGCATCGTGCGCGAAGCCGACCTGCCGTGGAAGCTGCGGGTCATCAGGCCGACCGACGGCCTGCCGAGCTATGCCTTCGATCCCAACCGCCTGACCCTGGTGCTGTCCGAGGACAACCGCATCGTCGATGCGGCGTGGGACTGAGCGATCAGCGACCCTAGGGATAAACGAACTTGGCGAGCGGCTTCCACTTGGCGTAGTCGGCTTCGACCCTGGCCCGGAACTCGGCCGGCGTGCCGGCGCGGCCCTCGTTGCCCAGCGCCTGCAGGCGGCTCTGCACCTCGGGCCGCACCATCGCGATCTTGGCCGCGCCGGACAGCTTGTTGGCGATGTCGGCGGGAAGGCCGGCGGGAGCGGCGAGGCCCAGCCAGGAAACGACCTCGTAGCCCGGCACGTCGTCGGCGACGGGCGGCACGTCGGGGTTGAGGGGCCAACGCTGCTTCGACGTGACGGCCAGCGCGCGGATCTGGCCGCTCTTGAGCGGCGCCGTGTAGCTGGTGAAGGTGCTGATCGCCACGTCCATGCGGCCGCTGATCACGTCGGCAATCTGCTGGCCGGTGTCCTTGTAGGCCACCGGTTCGATCTGGATGCCGGCCTTGGCCTTGAGATATTCGACCGCGAGATGCAGCGTGTTGCCGACGCCGCTGTGGGCATAGTTGAGCTTGCCCGGGTTTTTGCGGGCCGCGGCCAGCAGGTCCTTCAGCGTGCGATAGGGCGAGTTGGCCGCCGTGAAGAAGGCGAAGGGAAACTGGGTCAGCATCGAGATGTAGGAGAAGTCCTTCAACGTGCTGAAGGGTGCCTTGGGGTCCGTGGCGCTGATGACGTTGACGCCGCCGGTGATCAGATAGAGCGTGTAGCCGTCGGCCGGCTGGGTCATGACGTACTGCGCGGCGATGCGTTCGCCGGCGCCGGGCTTGGGTTCGACGATCACGCTCTGGCCCAGCGTCTCGATCAGGCTGGGCGAGATGACGCGGGCGATGGTGTCCGGGTTCGAGCCCGGCCCGTAGCCGTGCACGATCCGGATCGGCTTGGAGGGAAAGGCTCCCTGCGCGCGCACGGCGGCAGCCAGGGTGAGCGAGCCGCCGGCAGCCAGCAGCAGTGTACGGCGATTGAAGCCTGTTCCCATTGCATCCTCCCAAGTCTGGCAGCTTATGTGCCGCCTAGTGTCGAAATTACATAGATTTTCGAAACTTTAGGCAAGTGTCAATGTCGGGCCGTTTCGCAGGCTACGGCGAGAGCGGCGCGAGGGCGTGGCGCAGGCTGTCGCTCGAGATCTGCATCAGCCCGGTGAAGGGCTGGTTCATCTCCAGGATCAGGAAGATCGCGCCCGAGGCGGACAGGGCGATCAGCAGCAGGGCGGTCATCGACGTCGGGTTGAGCGTCGAGAACAGGCAGAAACTCACGAAGATCATCGTCAGCCAGGAGACCAGGATGGCGAGGAACGGCAGGGGAATGCCGGCGTGCGATCGCTCGAACAGCATCAACCGCGAACGCTGGATGTCGATGGCCGTCGATATCGCCTGGGCCTGGATCGAACGCTGGATTTCGGTCTTCGGCATGAGTTCGTGCAGGGCGAGAAAGGCGCGTGCGCCATAGCCGCCGGGTTCGAGGAGATGCTCGCTGGTGGTGCCCCTGCCGTCGTCGCCCCACAGCTGCACCACGAGCGGGGCGATCGCCTGCCGGATCATCTCGCGCGGTGGCCGCGCCTCCGGCCCGTAGCGTTCCAGAAGCTGGTCGAGCAGGATCAGGCTGGCCGCCATCTGCCGGACCTCGTTGCGCTGGGCTTCGTAGGAGCTGCTGGCCGAATTGATGAGCAGGCCGAGCACCAGGGCGGAAATGGTGGCGATGAGGCCGGTGCCCAGGCGGACGATATCCTTGGCATGCTCGTTGAGGTGATGTTCCGGGAGGGTCCGGCGCAGTTGCGTGCCGGCGACGGCGCCCGCGAGCATGAGCACGCAGACAATCAGCGAAATCACGATCGGGCTCACGGTCTGCTCCTCCTGGCGTCGTCGATCATGCCCGATCCGCGTTCCGGCCACGAGGACATCGTCGATATGGCCCGCCTTGCTGAGGCGCGCTATGGGAAGTCCCCGGCCCGCCGTCAGGGAGCGTCCGATGCCGATGACGAAACAAGCCACGCCGCTGGCCTTCCATTTCGCCGACGATGGCGAAACGCCGAACAATCCTTTGCTGCCGCTGCTGGTCTATCGCGGAGTCGTGGCGCGCGACGACGCCGATCCCGCGGTGCCGTTCGAGAAGGCATTCGCCCGCCATGGCTGGGGTCGCTCCTGGCGCAACGGCATCTTCGACTTCCTGCACTTCCACACGCGCGCGCATGAGGTGCTGGGCATCGCCCGCGGTCGCGCCCGCGTGCAATTCGGCGGCGCGGGGGGCCGCGAGTTCGATGTCGAAGCGGGCGATGTCGTCGTGCTGCCGGCCGGCACCGGCCATCGACGTGTGTCGGCCAGCGCCGACCTGCTGGTGGTCGGCGCCTATCCCGACAATTCGGGGCTCGACCAGAAGCGGCCGGGCGAGGTCGACCATGCCCGCGCCGTCGCGGCCATCGCCGCCGTGCCGTTGCCGCTCCACGATCCGGTCTACGGGTCCGACGGACCGTTGCGGACGATGTGGTCGTCGTGAAATCCGTCCTCATCCTCGCGGCGTGCCTGCTGGCGGCGTGTCTGCCGGCAGGGGCATCGGCGTTGGCGCAGTCCAATCTCTACAGCGGCCTCGGCACCATCGAGATTCCCTACGCCAACGGTCCGATCCGCGCCGAGCACGTGCCGGAGATCCGTCTGAAGCTGAGGGGCGCGGCACCGCGGCGCTTCGGCATGGATACCGGCTCGACCGGGATCGTCGTGGCGGCCGAGCATTATCAACCGGGACCGGGCGACAGCAACGACGGACCGGGCCAGCTCACCTACAACAGCAGCGGCCGCGTGCTGCACGGCACCCGCCACACGACCGACGTCGAGATCCTGGACAACGACGACCGCCCGGCCGCGACGGCCCGCGTCCAGGTGCTGCGGGTGGAGCGCATCACCTGCCTGCGCAATGCCCGCGACTGCGAACCCAACCCGCGCCCGCGTGGCGTGGCTTTCATGGGCATCGGCTTCGACCGCGCCGCGGCCCAGGGCACCGACGATGCCGCGCCGCGCAACCCGTTCGTCAATATCACCCGGCCGGGCTCGATCCGCCCCGGCTACATCGTCACCCGGACCGGGGTCCATCTCGGCATGAGCGCGGCGCTCACGCGCCATTTCGCCTTCGTGAAGCTCACCCCCAAGGGGACGAACTCGGCGGGCGGCCTGCCGCAGTGGAATGCGGCGCCGCTCACCGTGTCGGTCGACGGCCGGACCGGCACCGGCACCAGCCTGGTCGATACCGGCATCAACTACATGTTCCTGTCGCCGCCGGCTGGCAGCCCGCTGGTCCGCGGCGAGCGGGTGCCGGCGGGAACGAAGATCGACATCTGGCTGCCCGGCGAACGCGCGCCGGCCGCCGCCTTCTACCAGGTCACGGTGGGCGACAGGGCCAACCCCCTGCATCCCGAGAGGGTGGTGGTCGTGCGCGATCCCGGCGTGTTCGTGAACACCGGCCGCATGTTCTTCGAGGGTTTCGACTATCTCTACGACGCCGCCGGCGGCTACGTCGGCTACGGCTGGAACGGCCGCGTGAGCGGCGCCTACGGCCGCGTGACTCCGGGACCGCGTTGAATTCGCCGGCGTGCGCGAAGAGTGTCAGGTGAAGTCGCGATAGACCATCGTGGTGAACATGCCGGCGGCCATGTGATAGAGATTGTGGCAGTGATAGGCCCAGATGCCGGGGTTGTCGGCGTCGAACACAACTTTCACCGTGGCCCGGGGCGGCACCAGGATGGTGTCGCGGATCGCACCCGAGAATTTGCGGTCGTTGATCTCCGTCACCTGGAACGAATGCCCATGCAGGTGCATGGGATGCGCCATCATCGTCTCGTTGCGCATCACCAGTTCGACGCGCTCGCCCTGCGCCACCGTCACCGGCGCGCCGGTCATGCCGTGGACCGGCATCGACCAGGTGTAGCCCGTCATGGTGCCGGCGAGATCGACCGGCACGGAGCGGTCGACCTTCTTCGCGGGCAGCGGCCTCGCGGCGCGCAGCAGGATCTCCTGCTGCAGCCCGACCGCCGGCCCCGGCACCGCGCCTTCCACGGCGAGCCTGGCGACGGCGGCGCGTGGCGGCCGCAGCACGATCCCGGCCTGCAGCGTCCGGCCCTCGCCGCGCGCCAGCACCGGCATCGCCTGGCCGTCGCCCGGCAGGCGCACCAGGATGTCGGCACGCTGCGCGACGGCGAGCGGAAACAGGCTCGCCTTCAGCGGCTCGACCGGATTGCCGTCGACGGTGAGCAGCGTGCCTTCGTAGGCGCCGAGGTCGATGGTGAAGTTGCTCGAGGCCGAGCCGTTGATGAGGCGCAGCCGTACTTCGCCGCCGCGCTCGACGTCGACTACCTGCGGATCGGCGAGGGTCCGGTCGTTGGCGAGATAGGCGTCGTAGTCGACGTCGTTGAGATCGGGCTTCGCCGGATCCATCGACATCTTCATGTCGCCCATCTTCATGCTGCCCATCGTCATCCCGCCAGCCATCGGCTGGCGCAGCCTTTCGAGCAGCGTCGCGGGCTTGGTCCAGGAAAAATCCTCGAACAGGACCACGACCTCCTGCCGGCCGCTCCTGATCGCCTCGGTCTCGCGCACGATCAGCGGCGCCGCCAGCAGGTTCTGCTCCTGCAGGCCGAAGTGCGAATGCATCCAGCGGGTGCCCACCGGCAGCGCCGGGAATTTGTAGGCGGCCGATTGGCCCGCGGCGATCGGCGGGCCCGAGATGTAGGGCACGCCGTCCTGGCGCCACGGCGGGTTGAGCCCGTGCCAGTGAAGGCCCGATGTCACCTTGAGCGTGTTCTCGACCCGCACATCGAAGGTGTCGCCCTCGTCGAGCGTGAGTCCCACGGCGCCGGACGGCTGGGCGACGCCGTAGCGGGTCGCTGCCTTGCCGTCGACCTCGATCTGCCGTGTCTGCAGCCGCAGGATCCTCTGCCCGCCGGCCGCCTGCGCGCCGCGCGGCACCACGGCTGCGGCCGCCGCCAGCGCCGTGGCGCCGACGAGAAGCGATCGCCGAGAGGAAGTCATGGGCGCCCCCATATCCTAGATCGGTTTGCCGGCGCTACTCGCCCAGCGCGGCATCATTTCATTGCTCGGGCGTTTTTCGTCGACGACCTTGCGCGCGGTCTCGACGCCGGCCACCGGCAGGCCCTTCGGATCGAGCAGGCCCACCTGGACCAGCACCGACGCCTGGTCCCAGTAGATGTGTTCGTGCGCCACCTTGCCGTCCTTGAAGCGCACGATGGCGACCAGCGGGACCTCGACCTTGCGTCCGGTCGGCTTGATGCCGGGCAGCATCCAGTCGATCTCGCTGGTGTGGGTGAAGCCGAACAGCATCTCGTCGACCAGCTGGTCGGTGCCGATCGTGCGGCTCACCGGCACGAGCGCGGTGTCGGGCGGGTTGCCGCCGATGAAATGGTATTTGTAGAAGCGCTTCAGCTCGTCGTGGCCGACGCCGCCGGTCATCGTCGGGATGTGGTTGACGTAGGGAGCGGCCACCATGGTCGCCATGGTGGCATCGACGTCGCGGGTCTCGAATTCGTACCGGCAATGGGCTTCCCAGAGGGCGGCGAGGTCGTGGCGGGCGGTCATTCGCAGGTTCCTTGTCGGGCGGTTTCCGTGGAATCGGGACGCTGGCGGGACTCAATATAATGTGGCCACGGCGTGGCGAACGCTGATCCGGTCGGCTTGACAGGCTCTTCCGACTTCGGCTCCCTGCTCATATCTGCCGGCGGCTGCCGCGAGCGCACCGCCATCCTAACGGCTTGCTCGCACAACTGGGATACAGACGATGGCTACAGGCACGGTCAAGTGGTTCAACGGCACCAAGGGTTTCGGCTTCATCCAGCCGGACGGCGGTGGCAAGGACGTGTTCGTCCACATCAGCGCCGTCGAGCGCGCAGGCATGAACGGCCTCAACGAGGGCCAGAAGATCAGCTACGAGGTCGCCAGCGAGCGTGGTCGCGAGGCTGCCGTGAACCTCAAGGCGGTCGGCTGAACGCCCGCTGAAAAGCGCTGCGCTGAATGCAGTCCCGCTGCGATAATCTGCGGCGAGACGGCGGGATGGAGATCGTCGACGGCGAATTTCCCGACAGACTGCCCGACAGACTGACAGTCTGTTGACTGAAGGCCCGCCCGGTTTCCCGGTGCGGGCCTTTTGTCTGTCCTGAAGCCGAGGGCCCTGTCGGGCAGCGCTACTCGGCCGCCATCAGCGGCGTCGCGGCATCGAGCGCCGCGCTCAAGCGCGGCGGCGACATCGGCAGGTCGGTCATGCGCACGCCAGTGGCGCGCGCGATGGCGTTGCCCACGGTGGCGAGCGGCGGCACGATCGGCACTTCGCCGACGCCACGCACGCCATAGGGATGATGCGGGTTGGCGACCTCGACGATGATGGTCTCGATCATCGGCAGGTCGGAGGCGACCGGCATGCGGTAGTCGAGGAAGCCCGCGTTATCGAGCTTGCCCTTGGCGCTGTAGATGTACTCCTCGTTCAGCGCCCAGCCGATGCCCTGCACGGCGCCACCCTGCATCTGGCCCTCGACGTAGCTGGGATGGATCGCCGTGCCGACGTCCTGCAGCGCGGTGTAGCGGTCGATGTGGACGATGCCGGTGTCGCGGT
>Ga0155465_1201_pt6 | contig 13546 bp, 11 predicted proteins | sample RifCSPhighO2_12_FD_107123 | JGI IMG/M metagenome (GOLD analysis project Ga0155465, IMG submission 107123) | Alphaproteobacteria bacterium RIFCSPHIGHO2_12_FULL_66_14 | reverse complement strand
GGCTGTGGCAAGACCACCGCCGGCCGAACCGTGCTCCGCCTGACCGAACCGACGTCGGGCTCGATCGAGGTCGGCGGCACCGAGATCACGGGGCTCTCCAAGGCCGAGCTGCGGCCTTACCGGCGACAGATGCAGATCATCTTCCAGGATCCGTTTTCCTCGCTCAATCCACGCATGACGGCCGGCGACATCGTGGGCGAGCCGCTGCTGGTGCACGGTGTGGAGAACCGCAAGGAGCGGGCGGAAAAGGTCGCCGCGCTGTTCGCTCGTGTCGGCCTCAGGCCGGCGCAGATGACCAACTTCCCGCACCAGTTCTCGGGCGGCCAGCGCCAGCGCATCGGCATAGCGCGCGCCCTGGCGCTGGGGCCGAAGCTGATCGTGGGCGACGAGCCGGTATCCGCACTCGATGTGTCGATCCAGGCCCAGGTGATCAATCTCCTGAAGGACTTGCAGCGCGAGCGGCAGCTTTCATACCTGTTCATTTCGCACAATCTCGCGGTCGTGGAGCACATCAGTCACCAGATTGCGGTGATGTATCTCGGCCGCATCGTCGAATATGCCGACACCCGCTCGATCTTCACCCGCGGCCAGCATCCCTACACCGAGGCCCTGCTGTCGGCGGTGCCGGTGCCCGATCCGGCCATCAAGCGGCAGAAGCGCGTCCTGCAGGGCGACGTGCCGAGCCCGGTGAAGCCTCCGCCCGGTTGCCACTTCCACACCCGCTGTCCCTACGCCGTGGCGCGCTGCAAGATCGAATCGCCTCCGCTGCGCGAAATCGCGCCGGGGCATCACGTTTCCTGCCATCTGCGCTAGAGTGCGCCCCAGCCAGGTCTAGAAGGCGAGGAGGCGGGGAGCGTCATGGCCGATTGGGATTACATCATCGTGGGCGGCGGTTCGGCAGGCTGCGTTCTGGCCAACCGGCTCAGCGAAGATCCGACCGTCAAGGTGCTGCTGCTCGAAGCGGGTCCGCGCGACAGGTCGATGTGGATCGACATTCCGGCCGGCTTCACCAAGCTGCTGAATCACCAGAAGTTCAACTGGAACTTCGAGATGGAGCCCGAAGAGGGCATGGCCAACCGGCGCATTCCCTGTCCGCGCGGTCGCGCGCTCGGCGGCTCGAGCTCGATCAATGGCATGCTCTACGTGCGCGGCCAGCCGCTCGACTACGACACCTGGGGCCAGCTCGGTAACCGCGGCTGGTCCTACGAGCAGGTGCTGCCCTATTTCAAGAAATCCGAGCATTTCGAGCGCGACGGCGATGACAGCCGCGGCAAGGGCGGCCTGTTGAACGTCGCCGACATGAGCGAGACGCACGCGCTTTGTGACGCCTTCATCGATGCCGCCGAGGCGAGCGGATACCCGAAGAACAAGGATTATAACAACGGCAACCAGGAAGGCTTCGGCTACTACCAGGTGACGATGAAGAACGGCAAGCGCTGGTCGACGGCGCGCGCTTTCCTCGACCCGGCGCGTAGCCGGCCCAATCTCAAGATCGAGACCGACGCGCTGGTGGCCAACGTGATCCTCGAAGGCAAGCGTTGCGTCGGCGTCGCCTACTCGGTGCACGGCCAGAAGCGCGAGGCGCGGATCAACCGCGAGGTCATCGTGTCGTGCGGTTCGGTTCAGTCGCCTGGTGTGCTCGAGCATTCCGGCATCGGCCAACCCGAGTTGCTGCGCAAGCACGGCATTGAGGTCAGGCACGAGCTGAAGGGCGTCGGCGAGAATTACGGCGACCATTTCGCGCCGCGCATGAACTGGCGCGTCAAGGACATGGCGACGTTGAACGAGCAGACGCGCGGCCTGAGCCTGGTGAAGGAAGTCCTCAAGTACTACGCGACCGGGCGGGGCGCGCTCAGCCTGACTGCCGGCGTCGTGTTCGGCTTTGTGCGGACACGGCCGGGGCTCGAATCGCCCGACATGCAGTTTCACATGGCGCATGCGAGCTACGACACGGCCCAGAAGCGCCTGCTGGAAAAGGAGCCCGGCATGACGGTGGTGATCGGCCAGTGCCGCCCCGACTCCCGCGGCTCGATCCACATCAAGTCGGCAACGCCGGGCGCCGAGCCTGCCATCCGGCCGAACTTCCTGTCGGCCCAGACCGATCGCGATGCCACGGTTGCGGGTATGCAGATCGCCCGCAGGATCGTCTCGCACCCGTCGCTGGCCAAATACATCGCCTTCGAGAACACGCCCGGCGACAAGGTGCAGAGCTATGACGAATGGCTCGACTTCGCCCGGCGGACTGGCCAGACGACCTACCATGTCATCGGCACCTGCAAGATGGGTCACGATCCGATGGCGGTGGTAGACGACCGGCTACGGGTCCACGGCATCGCCGGCCTGCGGGTGATCGACGCCTCGATCATGCCGACCGTGACGTCGGGCAACACCAACGCCCCCACCATCATGATCGCCGAAAAAGGTGCGGACATGATCAGGGAAGATGCCAAGATGGGGCTGAAGGTCGCCGCCTGAGGCGGCTTGTCTGGGGCAGGACGACCGGGGAGAGAACCATGAAGCCGTTTGGATCTGTACTTGCCGTCCTGGGGATGTGTCTCGCCGTGGCCGCCTGCATGCCCCCGCCCCCGGTCACCGAAAGCAAGGAAGACCTGCTGTCGTCCTCCGGCTTCAGGACGATTTCGCTGAACACGCCGGCCAAGGTCGCGGCGTTCAAGAAGCTGCCGGCCCACCAGCTTTCGCAGAAGAAGTACAAGGGTAAGAACGTCTGGGTGTACCCCGACCGCGATGTCTGCGGCTGCCTCTACATCGGTAACCAGAGCGCCTACGACGCTTACATAAAAAAGGGCAGGGAGAAGATGATCTCCGAGGCGATCAAGGCCAACTACTCCGATGATCCGTACAGCCCGACAGCTTCCGTAAACGCCCTGGATTACGATTGGGCCACCGATCCGGAAGCCTACGGCCTCTACGTCGACTGAGGTTCCTCGCCCTAGCCCTGGGTTGCCGGCTCGCCCAGGGACAGCATCAGCCGATTGGCCCAGTTGAAGAACGAAGCGGCGCCGATCAGGTCGGCGATCGCCGCATCGTCCAACCCGACGGCACGCAGGCGGTCGATATGCTGCGGCCCGAAGGTGATCGGCAGGGCGGTCAGCGCGACCGATGCGTCGACGATTGCCTCCCAGCGTTCGTCGAGCTTGGCCCCGACCCCTTCGTCGAGCAACCGCTGGATGTCGTCGACGCGCTTGGAATAGGTCACGGCGAACCGGGCATGGACCGACGCGCAATAGATGCAGCCGTTCAGCCGCGAGGTTGCGGCAGCGGCCAGCTCGCGCTCGGCCCGCGGCAGGCCGGCCTCCGGGTTGTAGAAGATGTCCTTGTCGGTCCGGGTGCGGGCTTCGAGGACGTCCGGGTCGCGGGCCAACAGGCGGAAGTAGGGCGATTTCACGCGCGAGGCGTCGACCAGGCTCGCAAGATGCCTTTCCGTCATGTCCTGCTCGGCCATCGGCTCGATCCAGGGCAGCCAGTCCAGCATGTCGCGGGTGAAGACCACCGGCTCGGTGTGCGGCGGGGGTGTCAGCGTTTTGTCGGTCATAGGGATCTCGCCAGGGTGCGCAGGCCCGCGACGACGCGGATCTGGTAGGCCAGGAAGGCCACGAGCTGCGACAGGGTCACGATGTCGGTGGTCGACCATCCGGCATCCAGCAGCGCCTGCAGCGACGGCGCCGCCGCATCGCGCGGATGGAAGACCAGCATGTGTGCGTGCTCGAACGCCGCTACCAGGCGTTTTCCGAGGGCGGCGCGGCTGGCCTCGGCGACGCGATAGACCGGCCCGACGGTATTCTCGACACTAAGCGGACCCTTCGGATAGCTGCCATACGGGCCTTGTGTCTTTGCTGCCGCGACTTCCGCGGCAATTGCCGCCCGTATCCCGGGCGCGAGCCTCGACGCATAGAAGGCGTCGGTTTGCAGCTCGCCATGCAGGCCGGCGACGAAGCTCGCCACGGCAAGGCGCTCCCCGGTCGAGACGCCACCGGGATCTCTGGGTTCGAACAGGCCGAGGTAACTCGCCTGCGCGTGCTTGCGCGCTTCCGATCTCTGGGCGCGGATGGCGTCCAGTTTCGATCCCGAGGTAATGCCCACCAGCGTGTCGATCACATCTGCCGTCGTCGATGTCATGGCCGTTCAGCCACCCAGCAAGGCAGGCGCTGCCTTGATCTCCTGCCGTTCCACTTTTTTCACGATCTCGGTCAGCTTGGTGTGTGTGGGCGCCGGGACGCCGATATAGTTGCCGCGCTCGGCGATGTAGCCGTTCATGAATTCGATCTCGGTGCGGCGGCCCTTGCGGATGTCCTGGGCCATCGATGGGCGCTGGATATCGGCGCGCGGGTTGGGATTGGTGTTGGAGCCTGGCCGCAGGATCGTCTCGACCTCGTCGAGCGCGGCCTTGTCGCCCTCCGCCGCCCTGGCGAGCGTCTCGGGCTCGAACTTGCCGATCTTCTCGATGTGATAGCCCAGCGCCTGACCGACGCGCACGGCCTCGCCGCCGAGCTTGATGGAAAAGCGGCGAATGGCGTCGTTGCGGTCGCAGTCGGTACCGGTCAGCCCGGTGGCGGCCGAGACGCCGTTCTTCATGCCGTTCTGGCAGAGCTTCGACCAGCGCTCACCCCACAGGTTGGTCGTGGTCTTGGCGCTGTCGATGCGGCCCACCATGTCGCGCAGTTCCTCGACGCGCTTGGTGACGCGGCCATGGATCTCGCCGACGCGGAAAACGGTGTGCTTGTCGCCGCCCTTGGCGACGGTGCGGCGGATGCGGGCGGGTTCGTACATGTCGACCGAAATCAGCGAGGCCACCATGCCCACCGTCTTGCCCCAGCCGACGACGCCGGCGATGCGCTCCTCGTTCAGGCAGTTCTGCAGCGACACGATGTAGCCATCGGGGGCGAGGTACTGCTTGATGAGCGCCGTCGCCCATTCGGTGTCGTAGGACTTCATCGACACGAAGGCGATGTCGATCGGCTTCTGGCGCGACAGGTCCTGGATCTCCGTCAGGTGCATGGTCTTGGCTTCGGTGACGGTGAACTTCTCCTCCGGGGTCACGCCGTCGAGCTCCAGGCCGCGCTTGCGGATGGTCTCGATGTTCTCCGGCCAGAAATCGATCAGGGTCACGTCCTCGCCGGCCTTGGCGAGATAGCCGCCGACATACCCGCCCAATGCACCGACACCGACGACTGCGATTCGCTTGCCCATGTTTCGTACTCCCTAAACCGCCGGCAGCTTGGCGAGGAACGCCTCGACCGCCTGATTGAAACGCGCGGGCTGGTGCAAGTTGGCCGCATGGCCCGCGTCGGGAACGACCACCTTGATCGCGCCCTTGATCTTGGCCGCCATATAGTCGGTGGCAGCGAGGAAGCCGGTGTCGTTGGCGCCGACCAGCACCAGGGTCGGAACGGCCACGGTCTCGAGCGAGCGTATCACCCGATCGTTCCGCTGGGCCAGCATTCCGCGCGCGGCGCCGGCCAGGCCCTTGGCGTCGCGGTGTTGCGTGAGTTTCACCTCGTCGCTGCTGTTGAGCGCCGCGAGGCCGCGGGCGTCGAAGTCATCCGCGCGCTTGTTGGCGGTCTCGTTCCACTTGTCGCGAGCCTCGTCCTTCTTGAAGCCGGGGCCCGTGTCGAACAGCATCAGCGCACGCACGCGGCCCGGATGGCTGGCATGGAAGGCGAGCGACATGTAGCCGCCCAGCGACAGCCCGCCGACGATCGCCTTGTCGGCCCCCACCATGTCGAGCAGGGCCCGCATGTCGCCGACCGTCAGCCCTTCGGAATAGAGCGCCTGGTCCTTCGGGTAGTCGCTCTCGCCGTGGCCGCGCATGTCCCAGACGACAACCTTGTAGCGGTCCTTGAGTGCCGCGATTTGGCCGTCCCACATGCGACAGGTCGAGCTGTAGCCGTGACTCAACAGGATCGTTGGTCCCGAGCCATGGATCTCGTAGTGGATCTTCACGCCGGCGCGATCGAGTGTGGACATGGTTCCTCCGTTACGGCGCGATGCGGGGCTCGACGCGTGCCCGCTCGAGGTAGCGGTCGGCATCTTCCGGGAGCAGCAGGCGGTCGGCCAGCAATACCCGCACGATTGCCTGCACCCGGGCGAGATAGTCGGCACGGCCCGCATAGCGTTCGGCGATCGATGGCCGCGGGTCACCCAATGCCTCGCGCGCGGCCTCGTCGGCCGCAAACGGCAGGCAGCTTCCGTCGCGGTCGGCAAGTTCACCACGGGGGTACGGCGGCTTGTATTCGTTCCAGCCGGTGTAGGTGGCGAGCGGCACCGCGATGTCGGGCAGCCTGATGCCTGCGATCTCGTTGCCGTCGGCGTCAACCCGGCAGACGAGCGTGCGATAGGTCCGGTCGGCGGGCTTGGGGTCCGTCCAGTCGCCCGGGGGAGCCACCCGGTTGGTCCGGTGGACCACTGCCGCCTCCGGGATGGTTGGGAAGCCCGTCCTGTCGGCCTCGACCAGCGTGCCCCCGGCCAGGGTCGGAACGCGACTAGGCGGCGGTGGCGTGCCCGACACCACCCAGTCGTCCAACGCCACCAGCAGCGCGCGCACCGCCGGCATGGGGTTGTGCGGATTACGCGGATTGATGTCGGGCCCGGAGTCGGAAGGCGCGCCGGCACGGCCGCCATGCTGAGTGCCGGCGATCATGTAGACCCGCGAATGGTCGGGCAGCGCCACGTCCGCCGTGCCGAGCGGGTCGGTGTGGAGCAGCGAAGCGCCCTTCTGCCAGTATTCCGTGGACGTGTTGGTCTCGATCAGCAGCGGGTCCGAACCGTCGCCGCGAAACAACGAGCCGCTTCGCCCGGTCAGAGGATCGGCGAGAGTCGCAGTCGAGAAGGGAAAGGCGTTCTCGGGGAAGCCGTTGTCCTCATGCTGGGTGCTGGTGCGGGCCGGCTGGGCGAACGGCATGTTGAAGAATACGCGACCGACGCCGGCGATATGCGAATGGATGCCGTCGAAGACGCGGCGGCCCTGCTCATCGCGATTGAAGCCCTCAGAGATATGATTGCGAAGATAGCGGCCGGCCTGCGAGAAGCCGATGGCGAGGGCGTGCGAGATCGGCCGTCCGGTTGCTGCCGCCGCGGCGGGTTCGTAGCGCAGCCAGCTCACCACGTCGCGGGTCGCGGCGAAGCCCAGTCCCTGCACTTTGGGATTCTTCGCCACATACCGGAGTTCGTAGAGATAGCCGGGCCTGGGTTTGGCGCCGTCGCCGAGCCTGATCGAACGCCTGTCGACGAACGTCCACTGGCTGAGCGGCAGTTCCTGCGGCTCGTCGGCTGCGCGTTCGCGCACCGTCAGCCGGGCGCGCGGCTCCCTTATGAGGGCGACCTCGTGGGAGAGCCCGAAGGTTTCCAGCACGCCCCCGCGGGTGCCGGAGACGAACTCATCGCGGACTGTCTGGAAGATCGGCTCCCCGTTGTCGGTGGCGACCGGGACGGTCAGGGCCAGCCCCATGTTGGCGCGCGGCGCATCGGGGTCCCAGCCCGACCAGACGATCGTGAAACCCAGCCTGAGTGGAAAGCCATTGCCGAGATCGGCCAGGGTCTTGGGATCATTCACGCCCTGCGGGCCGTCGGCAATGTTGCCGAACAGCATCTTGCGGCCGCGGTTGTTCACCTCGTAGAGGATGCGGCCGTTGCCGCGGGCCGGGTCCTGCGGTCGCAGGATGAAGACGTCGGTGGCGTACTCGACCATCCCGCGGACGTTGCGCGGCGCCTTGTCGATCAGGGCGATGCCCTTGTTGGCCGGCGTGGCCGGATCGACCTCGCCGCGTGCCGTGCCGATCACGCGCTCATAGGCGCCCGCGGCGCCGAACGGGGCGCCGTCGGCCAGGGTCTCGACTTTCTGAACGTCAAGCGACAGCAGCACGCCGCTTACTTGGTGCCGGGCGGCGGGAAGTTGATCTCCACGCCGACACCGTCGGGATCGTAGAGGAAAATCTGCTGTCCGCCGGTACGCGGGATGGTCTGCTCGCGGAATTTCACCTTCTTGGCCTTCAGCTTCTTGCGCACGCCGTCGATGTCGGTGCCGGAGAAGGCGATATGGTCGAAACGGCCGGTGTCCTTGAACTTCTTCTTGGTGCCGCGCACGACGATGCCTTCGCGCGGCTTGCGCGGTCCCAGGATATGCACGGTGGCGACGCCGCCGGAATAGAGCCAGTTGCCGGGGAAGCCGAGGGGCGGACGGTCGCCGTCCTCGAGGCCCAGCACCTCGCAGTAGAATTTTACGGTCTTCTTCAGGTTGGAAGGTTCGATCGTATAGTGCTGCAGGACGCCGAGCGGCATGGTCGTTCTCCTAGACCCAGGTTAGATCGGTTTCGGCGCCCATCATCCAGGCGCCGACGGTTTCGAAATGGTTGAGCCGACCCTGCAGTTGCTGGGTCACGGTGTGGATGTCGCGGAAGCGGCGCTCCAGGGGATGGCTCTCGAAGATCGCCGTGGCGCCGGCCGCGTTGTAGGCGAAGTCGACCGCCTCGCGCGCCTTGTGGATCGCGTTGGTCGAGGCGCCGCGGATGACGATGCGATGGTCGATGCTGAGCGCGTCGCCGGTCGAGACTTCCTGCCAGATCCGCGCCAGTTCCTGCAGGAGGTAAGCGCGGGCGGTGCGCACGCCGATCTCGGCCTGCGCGAGGTTGGTCTGCACCACGGCGCTGTCGCGGATCGGACTCTTGCCGCCGCGCGGGACCTTGGTCCTGGCCGTGTCGACGAAATCGTCGAGGGCACCTCGGGCGATGCCGAGCGCCACGCCGGCGAAGCCCAGCTCATAGCAGGTCATCGCCGACATGCGGTAGAGCGCGCCGGACTCGCGGCGTTCGAAGGCTGGCTGCGAGAAATCGCGGCTGAATGAGTAACCGTCGGGCACGAAAAGGTCGGTGACGGCGAACTGGTCGGAGGCGGTGCCGCGGAGCCCAACGACGCTCCAGATGTCGGTCCAGGCGACGGCGCTCATCGGCACCAGGAAGGTGCGCTCGATCTGCCGGCCATCCTTGGTCATGACCGGCGAGCCGTCCGCCCGGAAGAGCGGCGAGTGGCAGCCGATCCAGGTGGCGTGACGGCCACCCGAGGCGAATGCCCACGTGCCGGTGACCTTGTGACCGCCCTCGCACCTGACGGCGCGAGTCTTCGGCCCCGGTCCCCAGGCCAGCACGGCGCGTGGATCGTCACCGAAGATATGCTTCGCCACCGTAGGCTCGAGATAGGCCGCGGTCATGGCGCAGCCACCCGCCTGGCTCAGGCACCAGGCGGTGCTGGCATCGCCGCGCGAGATGGTCTCTATGACATGGAAGAAGGTGACCGGGTCGGTCTCGATCCCGTTCGACGAACGCGGCAGCAGCAGGCGAAACAGTCGCGCCTCGTGTAGCTGGTCGAGCAGTGCTGGCGGCAGCCGCCGGTTCTTCTCGATGTCGTTCGACGCGGCCTCGACCACCGGGCGCAGGGCCTCGGCGTGCGCGATCACGGCCGGGTCTCCGGCGAGGCTGGCAGCCGACGGGATCAACGTATCCAAGACCAGTCTCTCCGAATGGTTCTGTGCAAGAAATAATAGACCACCCCGGCCATCGGGAACCAGCAGCCGGGCTAGAGAAAGCGCCGTGGGAGGCAGGTACGTTTGCCCGTCGAAACACGCCGCTGCATTGCAACACGCGGCTTGCTAAGGAGGACGGCACAACAGGGGGAAACCGACATGCATTGGACCGACCGCCGTCGCCGCTTCAGGGCGATTCTCGCCGGAGAGCGCTGCTTTCATCCCGGGTCGGTGTTCGATCCGATCTCGGCGCGCATCGCCGAGGATCTCGGCTTCGAGATCGGCATGTTTGCGGGTTCCGTCGCCTCGATGACGGTGCTGGGCGCGCCCGACCTGATCGTGCTCACGCTCTCGGAATTCGCGACCCAGGCCTACCGCATCAACCGTGCCGGCAATCTGCCGCTGATGGTCGATGCCGACCACGGCTACGGCAACGCGCTCAACGTCAAGCGCACGGTCGAGGAGCTGGAGACGGCTGGCGTCAGCGGCATGAGCATCGAGGACACCGAGCTGCCGACGCCGCATGGCACGACCAAGCCGCAGCTCATCTCCATTGCCGAAGGCGTCGGCAAGATGAAGGCGGCCCTCGCTGGCCGGCAGGATCCGCTGCTTTCAATCGCCGGCCGTACCAGCGCGATCACCATCACAGGTCTCGACGACGCCATCACCCGCGGCCAGGCCTATGAGGCGGCGGGTGTCGATGCGCTGTTCTTCGTCGGCATCAGGACGCGAGCCGAACTCGACGCCATCTCGGCCGCGACCAGGCTGCCGCTGATCATGGGTGGCGTGTCGGGCGACCTCGCCGACCTCGACTACCTCTCGGCCCGCCGCGTGCGCATCGCCCTACAAGGCCACCAGCCCTTCGCTGCGGCCGTGAAGGCGGTTCACGATACGCTGAAGGCCTTGAGGGAAGGTACGGCCCCCTCGAAACTGCAGGGCATCGCGAGCGCCGATCTCATGAAGAAGGTGACGCGCGACGACGACTATACGCGCTGGACCAGGGAGTTCCTCGGCGGCTGACGCTCAACCCGCCGGCACCAGCGTGACGCCGACGCTGTAGGTGTGGGAATCGCCGCCCAGGATCACGCCGCGTAGCGGGCTCACGTCGGCAAAGTCACGGCCCCAGGCGACGGCGACGTGGTCCTCGCGGGCCACCAGGTCGTTGGTCGGATCGAGATGGACCCAGCCCACAGCCTCGCCGCACCACACCGCCACCCAGGCGTGGCTGGCGTCGGCGCCGCGCAAGGCGAGTTCGCTTCGAGAATGAACCGTGCGGATGTAGCCCGAGACATAGCCGGCGGCGAGTCCGTGGGCGCGCAGTGCCGCGATCTCGACGTGGGCGAAATCCTGGCAGACGCCAGACTTTCCGGCGAAGACCTCGGCCAGCGGCGTGCTGATGTCGGTGGCGCCGGGTTCATAGGCGAAATCGGTCTTGATCCTCGCGGTGAGCTCGCGGGCGGCCTCGAGGATCGGCCGGCCGGCCGTGAATGACGGGGCGCCGTAGGCCCGCAGCGCCGCGACCGCCGGCACAAGTGGCGAGTCATGGACGAACTCGCTCGCCTCGACCGGCACCGGGAAACCGTCGCCGCTGAGCGCCGCGCGGATGTCCTCCCAGCGCGGCGTCGCGGCGGCGGGCGGCGGGTCGGGGAAGCGGACGTCGATCGCGGCGCGGACTTCGATCTCGAAACGGGTATGCGGCTTGTCGATGCGATAGATGTCGATGTGGTTGCCGAAGTGATCGAGGTGCTGGACCGCGAGCGCCGGCGCCGGGTCGGTGTCGATGCCGATCGAGGTCACCTTCTGGCCGGGGAATTCGCGCGCCCTGAGATGGGCGATGTGGTGCGCCGAGTCGACGCTGCTGGCGTAGCTATACGAGGTGCGGTGCGAGAGCATGTATTTCATGGCCGGCTTTTCCTTCAAGCACCTGACGTGCCGACGGCCTGCGACGCCGGCACGTGGCTGAAGTAGGCGCGCGTGATCGCCTCCGAGAGCGCCTCGAGTCGCGCGTCGGCATCGGCCGCGACGTCGCGCAGCATGGCGAGCGCCAGCCCTTCGTGGCGCCACGCCTGCTCGTCGCCGCCGAACTGGCGGACGACGGCGGCAAGGTCCTTGTCGAGCGAGTCGGGGAGCGCCGGCACCTGCACGCCGGAGGCCTGCGCCAGATAGTCGAGATGGACATTGATGGTGCGGAGCTGGAAGGCGAGGGCGCGCGGGTTGCTGTCGTCGAGGATGACCAGGTCGAGCACTGGGGCCGGCTGAAGCTGGCCGAGATAGCGGGTGCGATAGGTGATCGAGCTGTCGCACAGTTCCAGAGCGAGCCGCATTGCGGCATCCCAGTCGATCGGCGACTGGGTGAAGGGGTTGAGCGCCCCGGTCAGGATGAACTGCGCCCGTTCGAGGCGGCGCCCGAGGTCGAGGAAGCGCCAGCCCGTGCCGCGGGTCATGTTCTCCTGCGCCAAACCCGAGAGCGTGGCGACGAAGCGCACGATTTCGTCGAGGGCGGCCAGCAGCGGATCGAGGTTGCCGCGCGCCGACATCAAGCGCTGGCGAACCTCGGCCATCAGCGGCCCGGCCGCGACCGTCATGTCGGCGGAAAAGCGGTCGCGCAGCGTGCCGGCGAGGCGCTGGATGGCGTCGAGCACGGTGGCGAGCCCGCGCTCATCGGAGGCGATGGCGTCAAGGCCCTGCTGGAAGGCGGCACTCTCCGGCGCCGACAGCGCCGAGGCCGATTCCATCAGGTTGGCCTCGTTCAGCAGGCGGCCGAGCAGGCGCAGCTCGATCGAATCGCGTGGTCCCATGGCGCCCTGCGCCACCCTCGTGGCGGTGGTGCGCAGCAGGCGGGAGTCGTTGTCCAGCCGTTCGATATAGCGGCCGAGCCAGAACAGGTTGTCGGCGACGCGGCTTTGCAGGTCGGCGCCGCCGCGCTCGACGGCGAGCTGGTGGAAGCGCCGCGTCGCGGGCAGTTCCACGTCGGCGGCGTCCTCGGTCAGCACCCAGACGTCCTTCAGCGTGCCGTTGAGCCGGCCGAGCGAGTGCAGCGCCGTCTCCCCGGTCGGCTCGCGCGCCAGGCCGCCCGGTAGCACGCGATAGCTGTCGCCGTCGGCGCTCACGAAGACGCGCATCACGACGGTCGACGGCGCCAGCCCCTTGCCGTCCCAGCGCGGACTGAGCGAGGGCGTGAAGGGATGCTGGGCCACGAACTGCCCGGGCTGGGACCGCAGCCGGTCTTCCAACGCCTTGCGCTCGGCCGGTTCCAGCATGCCGACCACGATCGGCTCCCGGTCGTTGCCGAGGCAGGGGCGTACGATCATCGAATCGAGGTTCGCCAGCACGAAGGCGGCGGCCGACGGCTCGCCCAGCCACCATACGTCGAGCGACGGCAGGCCGAGCGGCTGGCCGAGCAGGCGCTCGCAGAGCCGTTCCAGGAAGGGCATGAGGGCCGGGGTCTCGACGACGCCGGAGCCCAGCGCATTGGCCAGTTCGATCCGGCCGCTGCGCGTCGTCTCGACCAGGCCTGTGACACCCAGCGCCGAGTCGGCGCGCAGTTCCAGGGGATCGACGAAGGCGCTGTCGAGGCGGCGCAGCAGCATGTGCACCGGCCGCAGCCCGGCCAGCGTCTTCAGCGACACCTGGCCGTCGCGCGCCACCAGGTCGCCACCTTCGACCAGCGGCACGCCGAGCGCGCGCGCGAGATAGACGTGCTCGAAATAGGTCGCCGAAAGAGAACCCGGCGTCAGCACCGCCATGTTGGGATGGGCGATATCGGCCGGGGCGAGCGCCAGCAGCGAGTCGTGCCAACGGTCGACGAAGGGCCGGAGATGGCGCACCGGGATCGAGCGGAACGCCTCGGGCAGGCTGCGCGCCAGGACCCGGCGCATCTCCAGCGCATAGCCGATGCCGGCCGGCACCTCGGTATGGTCGGCCAGCACATGCCAGCGGCCGTCGCCCAGCCGCACCAGGTCGACGGCGTAATGGGCGAGGTGACGCGTCGGCACCGCGCCGTCGGTGACCTGG
>Ga0155465_1103_pt1 | contig 13586 bp, 14 predicted proteins | sample RifCSPhighO2_12_FD_107123 | JGI IMG/M metagenome (GOLD analysis project Ga0155465, IMG submission 107123) | Alphaproteobacteria bacterium RIFCSPHIGHO2_12_FULL_66_14 | reverse complement strand
GCCTTGCGTTCGATGGCGCGGTAGTGACGGACCAGCTCCTCGCCGCGTGGGGTGAGTGCCGCGCCGCCGCCGGCCTTGCCGCCGGTCTGGGCTGCCACCAGAGGGGTGGCGAAACCCGCATTGATCTCGGCCACCAGCTCCCAGGCGCGCTTGTACGACATGTTCATCGAGCGGCCAGCGGCCGCGATCGAACCCTCTCGGGCGATACGCTCGAGCAAGAGGACTTTGCCTGGCCCGAGCCGGTCGTCGGGGTCGAAATCGATGCGAATGCTGAGACGGGCCATCGCAGGCTCCTAGCTGCGCTCGAAGGAAACGCTCTTGATGACGGCGAACACCGGCCGGCCCGGCGCGAGGGCGAGGCGCTGAACCGACTTGGCGGTCAGTCGCGCCATCAGCGTTGCCCCGTTGCAGTCGAGCCGGACGTCCGCTTGCGCGCCATTCGGGCTGGCGACGATCGCCACGATGCGACCGGGCAGCACGTTGAGCGCGCTGATTTCCTCGGGTGGCCGGAGCGAGATCATCACGTCGCGAGCACGGATGTAGGCGCGGACGTGCGTGCCGACAGTGGCGGCAAGCTGGGGCACCTGCAGTTCTCCCGCCGCCGAGGCGAGGACCGTGAGGTGAAAGGGCTCGTCGTGGCGCGCCACCGTGGCGTCGAGCACGCCGCCGCCATCGGTCGCGTCGGCGAGCGGAAGGATATCGAGCACCGGTCCGACAGCCGTCACTTTGCCCTCGCTCAGAACCACCACCGTGGTCGCCAGTCGCGCCACTTCGGCGACGGAATGGCTGACATAGACGATCGGCACACCCGCCTCGTCCCGCAACCGCTCGATGTAGGGCAGGATCTCCGCCCGCCGCGCCTCGTCGAGAGAGGCGAGGGGCTCGTCCATCAGCAGAAGCCGCGGATGGGCAAGCAGCGCACGGCCGATGGCGACCCGCTGCTTTTCGCCGCCGGAGAGAGAGTCTGGCCGGCGATCGAGCAGGGCGCCGATGCCCAGCAACTCGACAATCGCCGCCAGATCGCCCGAGGCGCCACCGCCGTTCTGTGCAAACCAGCGGCCGTACAGCAGGTTGTTTCGAACGCTGAGATGAGGGAAGAGCCGGCTGTCCTGGAAGACGTAGCCGATGCGGCGTCGATGCTTCGGCACGAATATGCCGCGATCGGTGTCGACCAGGACTTGTCCGTCGACCGCGACCCGACCTCGTGTGGGCCTGATGAGGCCGCCGATGATGTCGACCAGGGTGGATTTGCCGGACCCTGAACGGCCGAACAGCGCGGTGAGGCCGGGCGCCGACGAAAAGCGGGCCGTGAGGCGGAAATGTTCCCGCACGTGATCGATGTCGACCCCGAAACTCACGTCGCGACCCGCCGAGGGCCGATGCGACGTGCCAGCAGCTCCGAGCCCAGCAAGGCCAGCATGGAAATGGCGATCGATATCAGGGTGAGGCGAAGCGCGCCGGCATCGCCGCCGGGGACTTGCGTCAGCGTGTAGATCATCGACGGCAGGGTCTGCGTCTCGCCCGGGATGTTCGACACGAAGGTAATGGTGGCGCCGAACTCGCCCATCGCCTTGGCGAAGCACAGGATCGCGCCGGCGATCACGCCCGGCAGGCTGAGCGGCAGGGTGACGGTGGCGAACACCCAGAGTGGGTTGGCGCCGAGCGTGCCGGCCGCCGATTCGAGCCGTGAGTCCACTGCCTCGATCGAGAGCCGGACGGCCCGCACCAGCAGCGGGAAGCCCATGACCGCGCAGGCGAGCGCCGCGCCAGTCCAGCGGAAGGACAAGACAATGCCGAGTTCATCGGCCAGGAAGGCCCCGATCGGCGTGCGCCGGCCGAAGGTGAGCAGCAGCAGATAGCCCGTCACCACTGGCGGCATGATGAGCGGCAGATGAACCAGCGTGTCGACCAGGCTCTTGCCCCAGAACCGTCCGCGCGCCAGCAGCCAGGCGACGGCGATGCCGAGAGGCAGGCTGGCCGCCGTCGCCGTCGTTGCGACCAGCAGGCTCAGCCGTACCGCCGCCCATTCTTCCTCGGTCATGTCGAGGCGGCGGACCGGAGGAGCACGCTGAAACCCTGCTTCTCGAAGACCGTGCGGGCCTTGGCGCTGCGCAGATGGTCGAGAAATGGTTTCGCATCAGCCGATCTGGAGTCGTGGATCCGGGCGACCGGGTAGACGATCGGCAGATGCGAGTCTTCGGGGAAGGTGGCAACGACTCGGACGTTGGGCTCGGTCGCCGCGTCGGTGCTGTAGACGATGCCGAGCGGGGCCTCACCGCGTGCTACCAGCAGGAGCGCGGCCCGCACGTTCTCCGCCTGCGCCACACTGTCCTTTACGCCGTTCCAGGCGCCGAGCTTTTCGAGGGCGGCCTTGCCGTACTTGCCGGCCGGCACCGCATCGACGTTGGCCATCGCAAGCCGGCCGCCCCTCAAGGCATTCGTCAGGACCTTGGCGAGATCGACACCTGCTTTGAGGTTGACGGTGGCCTTCGAGTCCCTGGGGCCGATCAGGACTATCTTGTTGCCCAGCAGGTTTACGCGGGTCTCCGGCTGGATGAGGTTCCTGGCCGCCACGTAGTCCATCCAGTCGAGGTCGGCGGACAGGAAGATGTCGGCGGGTGCGCCTTGCTCAATCTGCCTGGCGAGCGCGGAACTTGCGGCGTAGGAGATCTTGGGCGGCGGCTTGCCGGTGTCTCCGGCCCAGGCCGTCGCGATCTCGTCGAGCGCGTTCTTGAGGCTGGCGGCGGCGAACAACAGGATACCGCCGCCCTGCGCCAGCGCCACGGCCGGCACCAGCGCTGTGCCAAACGCGATCCCCAGCCATTTCCGTCTTGCGATCATGCCGACCTTCCGTCAGGAAGTCGGTATAGTCCGTTGGATATAGCGCTTCGTCCAGAGCCTATTCGCGGCGGCTGCCCCGCGGCGGGCCGCCACGAGCACGATGACCGCTACGGACGTGATCAGGACCTTTTGCGCTGGTCGCGGCGCCAGGTCGGGATCGATGTTGGCGGCGAGGATGCGGGCGGGATCTATGTTGTTCACCAGGCCGTACCAGGTGACCTCGAAGACGACGGTGGCCAGCGTCGCGCCGATGGCCAGCAGGACGAGGCCGAGAAGGCTCGTGCGCAGCCGCGGCGGCAGCACGCGCCATAGCAAGAGCCAGGCGAGCAGTCCGGCGGCGAAGGCTGCTTCGCCGATCTTGACCTTGGACTGGATGAAGAAGTGCACGATCGCCAGCAGCGCCGCCGGATAGATCAACCAGTGCAGGCGCTTCCAGCTGCGCTTGAGCCGCCTCTGCCAGCCGTCGGTCGAGGTGACGGCGAGTGCCACCAGCGCCAGCAAGGCCGCGAAACCGATGGTGAGGTAGAAGCGCTTGGCGATCTCCGTGGCGACGACGATCAGGTTCCACTTCTGGTCGAGGACGTAGATCAAGAGATGAGCGCATGCGTAGAGCGCTGCGGCGACACCGATGCGGCGTCGAAGATGTACCAGCAGCATCCAGTCGAGCGTCGCCCGGAGCGGCGTCATTGCCAGCGACAGCAGCAGGAAGATCACGGCCCAGTCGCCCGTCGCGTGCGTCGCCACGGTGACGGGACGGGGGCCGAGTTCGTCGGTGTACCAACGCCAGGCGAGCTCCGCTGCGGGCAGGCAGAGGCCGATCAGAGTGGCCAGCCGCAGCCAGAAGATTTTTTGTTGGATGGACACAGGGCCAACCTACGCGATGGTCCGATCAACGGGCGTTCAAAGTTCCGTCATTTCTGATTGCCGAAGAGCAGCCGGTAAGTGCCGATCGTCGGCGCGACAGCTACCCCGAAGGGCTTGAGGCTCGACAGCTTGAACAGGGTCCGCGCGGCTGCGGCGGTCGACGCCGCATCTGCACCTTCGATCAGTACAATCCATTCGGCTTCGTCGGCCCTCGGATGATCCATGCTCTTGGCCTGAACCGGCGCGTTGGCGACCTCGAGGTCGTTTTCCGCGACGGCCGCGCCCACCAGTCCGGGACGGGCGATCGCGCGCGGCAGGGACGTTTCCTGCAGCCACGCGACAAGCGGCTTGCGCTCGCGGGGGTCGGGCACGAACCTGACGCAGGTAATGGCACCGCCGACGCCATGCGTCATGTCGACCTGGACGCGCAGCGTCAGGCGATGGAAGTGGGTGAACCGTGCCATCACCGCCTGGCTCCAGGGCGTCTGGTTGGCGAGCAGGCGCAGGTAGTCCGGGGTGGCAAGGTCGCTGACCGAGTCGCATTCATAGGTGGCGAGGTATTTCGGCGAGCCGCGGACGGCGACGTAGCGGCGGGCGCGGTGGAAGCCCGGCAGATTGATCCGCTCGTCGATATGCTCGCGGTTGTACCACTCGTTGAGATCGCGTTCATCGCGCGCCTTCACCTCGGTGAAGACGACCAGCATTCCCTTGCCGAGTAGGGGCATTGATTCATCCCTCAGTCGCCGCCAGCTAGTCTATGCTCTGCATCGCCCGGGAGGAAACACCATGAAAATCGCCAAGATCGAGGATTTGCATTGCGACGCCGGCTGGCGCGATTTCTCGTTCCTCAAGATCACCACCGACGACGGCCTGGTCGGCTGGTCCGAATACAACGAGGGCTACGGCAGCGCGGGTCTCACCGCAGTGATCCGACGCATGGCCCAAAGTCTGGTGGGCCAGGACCCGCGGCCGATCGAGCGCATCATGACGACGATCCATGCCATCACGCGCCAGGCGCCGGGAGGCATGAACCAGCAGGCCATGGCCGCCATCGAAAATGCGTTGCTCGACGTCAAGGCCAAGGCGCTGGGCATTCCGGTCTATGCCCTGTTCGGCGGCCCGGTGCGCGACCGCTTGCCGCTCTATTGGTCGCATTGCGGCAGCTACCGGATGCGCAACGCCGCGGTGATGGGGGTCGAGCCAATTCGTTCGCTCGATGATCTGGTGAAGCTCGGCAAGCATGTGAAGGAACGCGGCTTCAAGGCGCTCAAGACCAACATCTTCCGCTTCGACGCTGCCGAACCCTACATGCATCAGCCGGGATTCGCGCGGCCGCCAAGTCAGGGCCATCCCGAGCTCAACGCCGATGGCGTCACGCTGGCCGCGATCGCCGACGCGCTGGCGGCCTTCCGCCAGGGGGCCGGTCCCGACATGGGAATCCTTCTCGACTCCAACTTCAACTTCAAGACCGAGGGCTATATCAAGGTCGCGCGCGCCTGCGAGCCCTTCGACCTCTTCTGGCTGGAGATCGACTCCTACGATCCGGAAGGGTTGCGGCTGATCCGCGACCGCGCCGCCATGCCCATTGCTTCCTGCGAATCGCTGTTCGGCCGCCGCCAGTTCCGGCCGTTTTTCGAGAACCGCTCGATCGACGTGTCGATCATCGATGTGCCGTGGAACGGCCTGATGGAATCGCTCAAGATCGCCGCCATGGCGGAGGCCTACGAGATCAACTGCGCACCGCACAATTTCTACGGCCACATGTCGACATTGATGAGTGCGAACCTGTGCGCCGCGATGCCCAATTTCCGCATCATGGAAATCGATATCGACGATGTGCCATGGAAGGACGATCTGGTGACGCACCCGCCAGTGATCCAGAATGGCGAACTGATCGTGCCCACCCGGCCGGGCTGGGGCGCCGACATCAACGAGGAAGCGGTGCGTGCGCATCCGCCCAAGAATCCCCATCCCTGAGAGGAAATGACATGGTCTACGAGCTTCGTTGCTACACCCTGAAGCCCGGCAAGATGCCGGAATATCTCAAGGCCGCCGAGACGATCGGCCGGCCGGCCCGTGGCCAGAACTACGGCATCAATCACGGCTACTGGACGGCCGAATTCGGCGCGCTGAACCAGATCTGGCACTTGTGGAAGTACGACAGCTACGAAGAGCGCACGCGTCTGCGCGGCGAGCTGATGAAGCACAAGCCGTGGACCGAAGGCTACGTGCCGGTGATCCGTCCGCTGATCGAGCGCCAGGACCTGCGGCTCATGAATGCCGTGGTCGATATCCGCCCGGACGACGGCACCACCGGCAACGTCTACGAGCTCCGCATCTATCGCACCCAGATGGGGGGTGCCGCGCAGTACGGCACGAACTTCAAGGAAGTGCGGGCGGCGCGCGACAAGTATTCGCCGATCTGGGGGGCATGGACCGGCGAGTTTCCGCAGCCCAACGAGTGGATCCACCTCTGGCGCTACAAGAACCTGCAGGAGCGTTTCGAGGCGCGGGGCGCGGCGATGAAGGATCCGGCGTGGCAGGCCTATCTCGCCAAGGGGCCGGCGCTGCTGGCCGAGATGCACTCGACGCTGCTGATGCCGACGAACTACTCGCCGCTGAAATAAGGCTACTCAGAACCGGGTTGCCTCACCCTGGGGAATGGTCCTCGGGGTGAAGCGGCTTTGACTTTGCGAGGGTAAGCGTATGGACTCGTTCGACGACACTGGTCTTGCCTTGATGAAGTTCGGCGTCGGCCAGCCCGTGCCGCGTTCCGAGGATCCGACGCTGCTGCGTGGCGAGGGGTGCTATACCGACGACGTCAATCTGCCGGGTCAGGCCTATGCCGTGATGGTGCGCAGCAGGATTGCGCACGGCATGTTGAAGGGCATCGACCTCGCCGAGGCGAAGACGATGCCGGGCGTGCTCGCCGTCTACACCAATACCGATCTCGAGGCAGCGGGCTTCGGGCCGCTCAAGTGTCCGATGAACATTCCGGACCGCAACGGCAAGCCGATGAAGACGCCGACGCGGCCGTCGCTGGCCAAGGGCCGCGTGCGCTTCGTGGGCGAGGCCGTGGCCTGCGTCGTGGCCGAAACGGCCGTGCAGGCCAGGGACGCGGCCGAGGCCGTCGTGCTCGACATCGAGGAACTGCCTGCCGTCACCAGTCCGGCCGATGCCCTGAAGCCCGGTGCGCCACAGATTCACGAGGATGCCCCCGGCAATCTGGTCCTCGATTTTCACTACGGCGATGCCGAAGCGGTGAAGAAGGCTTTCGCCGAGGCGGCGCACGTCACCAAGCTCGAGATCGTTTCCAACCGCATCGTCGTCAACGCCATGGAGCCGCGCTCGGCAGTCGGCGTCTACGACGCCAGGACCGAGCGCTGGACCCTGCATGTCGGCTGCCAGGGCGTGATGGGGCTGCGCAGTGGTCTCGCCCGGGACGTGCTCAACGTGCCGCCGGACAAGGTGCGGGTCTTGACCGGCAACGTCGGCGGTTCGTTCGGCATGAAGTCGCAGGTCTATCCCGAGTACGCGCCGCTGCTGCTGGGCGGCAAGCTGCTCGGCCGGCCGGTGAAGTGGACCGATGAACGCTCCGAGAGCTTCCTGAGCGATCACGCCGGTCGCGATCACCAACGCGTTGCCGAACTGGCCCTCGACAAGGACGGCCGGTTCCTCGCCGTGCGGCTGAGCGGCACCGGCAATGCCGGCGCCTACATCTATCCGCCGATGCCGGCCACGACCAACGCGGTGAAGAACGTCATCGATGTCTACAAGACGCCGGCGATGGAAGTGAACTCCAAGGTCGTGTTCACCAACACCACGCCGGTCGGCGCCTATCGCGGTGCCGGGCGGCCCGAGGGCAACTACTACATGGAGCGCCTGATCGATACGGCGGCGCGCGAGATGGGCATCGACAGGGTCGCGATGCGGCGGCTGAACCATATCGCGCCCGGGCAGATGCCCTACAAGGCGCCGTCGGGCATGAACTACGATTCGGGTGAGTTCACCACGATCCTCGACAAGGCACTAGTCGCTGCCGACTGGCAGGGCTTCGACAAGCGCAGACAAGAGAGTGCGGCCCATAACAAACTGCGCGGCCGCGGCATCGGTTCCTATCTCGAGGTCACGGGGCCGCCCGCCAAAGAGTACGGAGGCATCCGCTTCGAGGCCGACGGCACCATCACCATGCTGAGCGGCACGCTCGACTACGGCCAGGGCCATGCCACGCCCTTCGCCCAGGTGCTGGGCAGCCAGCTCGGCATCCCCTTCGAGCGCTTTCGCCTGCTCCAGGGCGACTCTGACCAGCTCAAGGTGGGTGGCGGCACCGGCGGGTCGAAATCCGCGCTGGTCGCCAGCCAGGCTTTCCTTGAGGCCGGTGACAGGCTGATCGAGCAGGGCAAGCAGATCGCAGCCCACGTGCTCGAAGCCGCGGCCGTGGACATCGAGTTTGCGCGTGGCCGATTCACCATCGCCGGCACGGATCGTGGCATCAGCGTCATGGAGCTGGCCGACAGGCTGCGCGGCGGCCTCAAGCTGCCGGCGGACCTGCCGCAATCGCTCGACGTCAGCCACATCTCGGATAATCCCCCGTTTTCCTTCCCCAATGGTTGCCATGTCGCCGAAGTCGAGATCGACCGGGATACCGGGCAAATCGAGGTCGTGCGCTACTTCATGGTCAATGACTTCGGCACGGTCATCAATCCGATGCTGGTTGCTGGCCAGGCGCACGGCGGCGTCATCCAGGGTATCGGCCAAGCGTTGATGGAGCGCACGGTCTACGACCAGCAGGGCCAGCCCGTGGCCGGCTCCTTCATGGACTACGCCATGCCGCGCGCCACCGACGCGCCCGACTTCTCGATCGAAAACCATTCCGTGCCGTGCAAGACCAACCGGCTGGGCATCAAGGGTTGCGGCGAGGCGGGATGTGCTGGCGCACTGCCTTCCGTGATGAACGCCGTGGTCGACGCCCTTTCCGAATTCGGCGTCAGCCACATCGACATGCCGGTGACGCCGGAAAAAGTGTGGTGGGTGCTGAACGGAAAGTAACCATCGGTTCAGAATTTCTTGCATCATGCCAATTCACTGGAACATCGATCCTGCGGAGCGCCTGCTGACCGCCGAAGCCGAGGGCGAGGTCACGCGAAGCGATGCCGATCGCTTCCTCGACGCGATGGCGGGGGCAGTCGAGGCGATGGGCTATCGGAAGCTGTTCGATGCCACGCGTGGGCACACCTCCATGAGCACCGCCGATATGCTTGCATTAGGCGTACGAATGCGCGGCTTCCATGCGCTTGGTCCAATGGGGCCGCTCGCCGTCGTCGTGCCTCCCGACAAGGGCGAACTCGTCTCCCGCGTGCTCGGCATGCTTGCCGCCGCTGAACGACCGATGCGCGTGTTCGGCGGCGTCGCACCGGCGCGCCGCTGGATCGAGGCGCAGGCAAAATAGCGCGCGCCTGCCGTTACGCCGGCAGTTCATAGCCAATCTTTGTCTCGATCTCGATTGTCTTTCGTACCGCCGGCCGCGCCATCATGCGCGCGTAGTGGGCTTCGAGATTGGGGAATTCGCCAGGTCTCGGCTCGAGTGAATTGCGGAAGCGCCAGTAAAGGCGGAACAGGTGGATGTCGGCAATCGAGTAACGTTCGCCCACTGCCCAGTCGTTCTTGCCCAGCCGCCCGTCGGCGACCGCATAGACCTCGCGTGCGTGCTCCAGACCCTGGCGTCGTGCTGGATGGATGGTCGAGGCGATGTAGGACATCCAGGAAACGACCTGTGCCTCGGCTTCGACGCCGCTTTCGGGGAGAAGCCTCGCTGCCGGGAATGCCCGGGCAAGATAGAACAGAATGCCGGCCACTTCGGTGAGCGCCCGGCCGTCGATCAGCAGCACCGGCACTTTGCCGGTGGGGTTGATCGCCAGGAATGCCGGCGTGCGTGTCTCCTTTTTGCTCAGCGACACTGACTCCGCCTCGAAAGAGGCGCCAATCTCATGCAGGGCGATGTGTGGCGCCATCGAACTGGAGCCGGGCGAGAAATACAACGCGATCATGGCGGATGGCCTCCTCGGTGCGTCCCATCCTAGCGCTGATGCGGAACGCAGCCCACCGCACCGGGGCGGCGACGCTGGCGCTTCCTCCGTCGGACTGGCAAATAGCCTTGGCGAGCTGCCGCAGAGGATTCCGCATACCGCATGTCACTCAACTGGACGATTGATCCCGAAGCCCGGTTGATCACCGCCGTCGCGGACGGCAACGTCACTCGTGGCGACATCGAGACCTTGCTGGATGAGATGGCCTCCCGCGAGGCGATGACCTACCGCAAGCTGTTCGACGGCAGCGTGGGTGACACCGAGATGGGCCCCGACGATCTCTTGGTGCTGGGTGTGCGCTTTCGGCAATTCCACGCGCTGGGGCCCATGGGGCCGCTGGCCGTCGTGGTGCCTGATGACAAGGCCGAGCTGGTCGCTCGGGTGCTGGGCATGCTCGCCGCTGCTGACCGGCCGATGCGCGTCTTCCGCGCCTTCGCACCCGCGCGCCGCTGGCTCGATTCCCTGGCAAAATAAATGAAAGCCAGATCGCCGGATTCCTCGGCGCTCTGGCTCTGATGTTGCAAGACCCCGGGGCGATCTCATCGCAGCGGAGGGAACCATGAAAGCCGTCGTCATCCACGCCACCGGCGGACCCGAACAGCTCACCCTGACCGAATTGCCAGATCCGGTGCCCGGTCCCGGCGAGGTATTGCTCGAGGTCGCCTATGCCGGCTGCAACTGGGCCGACACGCAGGTCAGGCTGGGCATCTATCCGCACCTGATGACCTATCCGATGGTCCTTGGCTTCGAGGTCTCCGGCACCGTTGCCGCCCTCGGACCTGGCGTGTCGGGCGTGAAGATCGGCGACCGTGTCGCCGCCTTCCCGGAAAAGGGCGGCGCCTATGCCGAGAAATGCGTGGCGTCCGCGGCCGGCCTCATCGTGCTGCCGGATGGCATCGCCCTCGATACCGCCGCCGCGTTCCCGATCCAGGCCCTCACGGCCTATCATATGCTCTGGACGATCTACGGTGGAGTCGGCCCCGGCGACACGGTGCTGGTGAACGCCATCGGCGGTGGCGTCGGACTCATGTGTACCCAGCTTGCGGTTCACGCCGGGGCAACGGTGATCGGCACGACGGGTACGCCCGGCAAGGAGGCGCGTGCACTCGAGTACGGCGCGGCCCGCGTGGTGCTGACAAAGACGGAGGATTTCGAGGCCGTGGTGCTCGACTTCACCCGTGGCAAAGGTGTCGATCTCGCCATCGATTCCTACGGCGCCACCATGCTCGATCGCACCTTCGGCGTGGTGAAGAAACTCGGCCACGTCATCAGCATCGGCGAGGCCGAGGGCCAGCCCTTCAAGAATATCCGTGAGCGCATCCTGCCGCGCTCGCAGACCTTCACGCGTCTCCATCTCGGCCATGTCGACCAGGGTTCGCCGGAATGGACGGCAGGGGTCGAGCACGTGCTGGACGGCATTCTCGCGGGCTGGCTCAAGGTGCCGATCGAGGGCGTGTTTCCGCTCGCCGAGGCGGCCGACATGCACCGCCGGATCGAGGCTCGGCATGTTGCCGGCAAGCTGCTGCTGCGGACCAGTGCCTGATCGGCCGGCCCACCACTACCGGGTCGGCTGCAACCGCAGTTCGCGCTCGACCCGTTCCGCCACGATGGCTTGGCCCTTGCGACTCCAATGGCCGTCGAGCTTGCGATAGGTGCCGGCGATCCCCTCGAGGTCCTGCCGCAGATCGACAAAGCGGATCTTCGTCCGGCCGAGTGCTGCGGCCAGCCGCGACTGCCGCTCGTCGCTCAGCCAGGCCCAGCTGTAGGCGCGCGGCCACGGCTTCCAGAAGGCGGCGTATTCGGGATCGACGCTGCCGACCGGCGCCAGGAATACCACCAGGGGTACGTGGTGTGCGCTTGCAAGTCGGTCGGTCGCCTCGATCCAGGAAAGTGTCGCCTCGACTTCGCCATCGTCGACGTGCCGGGCCGCGTCCTGTCGGTCGCGGGCGACGTCGAAGTTGCTGGTTTCCCATTTCATCAGGATGTCGAGCATCCAACCCAGCAGATACTCGTGTTCCTCTCCGCCCGGGCCGGCCGCGCGCCAGTATCGACCGCCGCCACGCGACAGGATTTCGGCGATTTGCGCTTCGGAGAGATGTGGCGCGCGGTGCTTCCTGACGTGATCGACGAGGCGCCCGAGCTGCTCGCCGTCCGGTGCCCGAACGGCTTCGTCGATCAGGGCCTCCTCGGCGGGCGGCCCCGATGGCCGACCACGGAAGAACTCCGCCAGCTTCAGCCGGTTGACCAGCAGCCAATTGGTACGCGGCATGACCCAGCCCAGGATCGACCCGCCCGGCGATTCGTCGACCAGACGTGGCCAGGTCGAATAGCCCTGATGGGGCACCACGAAGTCGTTGCCAGCATAGACGAACAGCAGCAGAACATCGGGCGAAAGCGCCAGCGCCACGTCGCGGATGCGGTAGTAGTAGCTGCGCGGACCGGTGGCCGAGATGCCGAGATCGATCGCCTCGATCGGGCGGCCGGCCGCCGCCATGCCGCGTTCGACGGCCGCCGGCAGCGATTGCGGCGTGAAGCGCGATTCCACGAAGCTGTCGCCCACGAAGACGGCCCGGACCATCCCTGTCGGTTTGGTGACGGTCCGTTCGCGATCGCGCATGCCCCAGGCGTTCTGCGGTTCGGCAAGCCACGGCTGACGCGAGAAGGGTTCCCTCAGCGCGGTCGGTGCCGTGGTTGGTTCGACGACGCGCAACGCCCGCGCCGGCCAGGGCGGCGCGTGGAACGATGCCACGATCTCGATCCCCGCGAGTGTCGCGATCGTCAGAATCAGGCCGTAGGCGACGCCAAACGCGAGACGCTTGCGCAGCAACATGAAAAACGTCTCGCCTTCGAAGCCGTGACCGAACGACAGTCCCCGGCGATCAAGGTGTCAGCCCCGGTCGCGGCGGACAAGGGCCGGCGCTTCCGGCCCTAGCGATCGAGCCAGACGTCCTCGAACCGCCAGCCGTTGTAAATGCTGTTGGTGTGGATCGTCACGCCCTTGACGTGCGGCTGCCAGCAGGCGGCGGCCCTGCCGTTCGAGATGATCGGTCGGGCGATGTCCTCCTGCAGTTTGGCGTCGATCTCCCACACCATCTTCAGGCGCTTCTTCTGGTCGGTCTCGCGCGATTGTGCCTCGAACAGCTTGGTCATCTCCGGATCGCAGTAGTTGTTGTAGTTGCGCAAACTCCCGCAGGCGTAGCCCTCGAAGAAGGTGACGTCGGGATCGTCGACCGCCGACCCGGTGAGGTTCAGCGCCACCACGTAGTCCTTCTTGAACACGCGGTTGTAGTAGACGGCGGTTTCGATGATCTCGAGCTCGGCGTCGATCCAGATGTGCCGCAGCTGGTCGAGCAGGATCGTCGCCGGGTCGCGGAACGGGGCGATGTTGCGGGTGCTGACCTTGATCTTGAGCCGCTTGTCAGGCCCGTAGCCCGCCTGCTTCATCAGCGCACGTCCCTCTTCACGGCTCTTTTCGACATCACCGTAGCCGATGATGGTCTTCAACTTCTCCGGCGGCAGGCCCCATACCCCGTCCGGCGGGGCCAGCATGGCGCCGCCCTTCGTGCTCTGGCCTTCGCTCAGGATGTCGATGAAGGACTGTCGATCGAGCGTCAGGGCCATGGCACGACGGATCTTCGGATTGTCGAACGGCGGCACGTCGCGATTGACGATGAGATTGGTGCTGACGCCGGTTGCGCGCATGGTGCATTGCGCCTTTGGAGCGTCATTGCGGATGTTCTTCAGCAGCGGCACCGTGACGTCGGTCGGGAAGGTCATGTCGAACCGGCCGGCGAC
>Ga0155465_1063_pt2 | contig 13687 bp, 12 predicted proteins | sample RifCSPhighO2_12_FD_107123 | JGI IMG/M metagenome (GOLD analysis project Ga0155465, IMG submission 107123) | Alphaproteobacteria bacterium RIFCSPHIGHO2_12_FULL_66_14 | reverse complement strand
GGTGGCGGCGCTTGGCGTCTATCTCTGCAGCGAGGCCGCCTCCGGGACGTCCGGCGCCGCGATGAGGGTCGATGGCGGCGTCGTGAACCAGATCATGTAGGCCGGTGCCGGTGCCCTTGGCACGGTGATCGGGGCCGGGGTGATCGGGTCGCACTGGCAAATCCGCCACAATTCCCGTATCTAGTCGCTGTGCGGCTGCCCCCGAGTCGCCGGGCTTTTCCGGCGGTTTCGCCTCCCCTCTGTCACGGGGCCCGTGCCAAGGAGGACTATCTTGAAGAGACGCACTTTCGTCTCCGGTACGGCGGCCCTTGCTGCCGCGAGCGTCGTTTGGCCGGCCTCGGCCGCGACCATCAAGCCCTACAGCTGGGATCTCAACCCGCCGACCGACACGCGCGACAATTTCATCGCCTGGGGCAAGGCCCGCGGCGAGGATCCGGTGTTCCTCGGCCAGCGCTGGGACCGCTTCCAGGCCCTCCTCCGCAACAAGGATATCTGGAGTGCGGCTACGATCCGCGCCTTCCTCCTGACGCCGCGTGAAGAATTCGCCTCGGTCAATCCGGCGATCTACAAGCGCGCCTACGAGCACAACTTCCTCGACATCGGCTATGGCGTGACAATGTCCGGCCCGCATCTGCAGGGCCGCATGACCAACGTCATCGACGTCAAGCGCGGCGAGAAGGTGCTCGAGATCGGCACCGGCTCCGGCGTGCAGTCGGCCTACATCGCCAACCTGACCGAGAACGCCTACACGATCGAGATCATCGCGCCGCTCGCCGCCCGCACTCGTGCGCTGTACGACAAGCTGATCGACAAGGGCTACACCGAATACAAGCACATCAAGACCAAGGCGGCCGACGGCTACTACGGCTGGGAAGAGGCCGGTCCCTTCGACAAGATCATCGTGACCTGCGGCATCGACCACGTGCCGCCGCCGCTCCTGCAGCAGCTCAAGGCCGGCGGCCTGATGGTCATCCCGGTCGGCCCGCCGGGCGCCCAGCGCGTGCTCAAGGTCTCGAAGACGCAAGGGCCCGACGGCTCGATCACGACCAGCCGCGAGGACATCTACGGCGGCAAGATCGTGCCGTTCGTGCCCTTCACCAAGCTCGACGGCGACAAGATCGCCGGCACCCACAACCGCTGATCATGGCTGGGAGCGCGCCACTCCAGTGGCGCTCTTCCGTTTTGCTTAAGCCATGAGCGCTACTGGAGTGGCGCGCTCCCAGCAGGAGATTCTCCTTTGACGATATCGGTCGATCTCGACAATCGTCCGTCGCTTTCCTTCTATCTGTCCGTAGGCTTGGTCGCCGGCAGCATCATCGCGCTGCAGATCGGCATCATGCGGGTGTTCTCGGTCGGCAGCTGGGCTCATTTCGGCTCGCTGGTCGTGAGCCTCGCCATGTTCGGCTTCGGCCTCACCAGCGCGGTCATGTGCGTCGGCAAGGGCTGGTTCGAGCGCCACTGGGAGGGTGCGGTCAAGGGCGCGCTGCTGGCCTTCGGGCCGCTGATGGTGGTGTGCAACCTCGCCGCCCAGCAAGTGCCGTTCAACGCCATCTTCCTGATCTCCGACCCGATGCAGAAGTGGCGGCTGCTCGCCAACTTCGTGCTCTACTTCATGCCGTTCCTGGCAGGCGCGCTCTATCTCGGTGTCGTCTTCCTGAAGGCGCAGAAGACTTTTAACCGCGTCTACTTCGCCGATCTCGTGGGCTCGGGCCTGTGCGGGCTTTCCGTGCTGCTCGCCATGTACTTCTTCAGGCCCGACGACCTCATCATGGCGCCGCTGCTGCTGTGGCTGGCCGGCGGCGTCCTGTGGTTCTCCGCCCTGTCGGACCGGCGCGGCATCGCCGTCATCGTGGGAGTCGCCGTCCTGTCGGCGATCGTGCACTACGCGGCGCCACCGCTGCTCGGCATCCCCAAGCTCGCGGTGTCGGACTACAAGGGCGTGTCCTACGCCCGCAAGTTCCCCGACGCGGTGCGCACCTACGAGCGCGCCTCGCCATTCGGCTATCTCGAAGTCTATTCCAGCTCCTACCTGCATTTCGCTCCGGGCCAGTCCGACAACGCCGCCTTCAATCTCCCGAAGATGCCGGCCAACGCCTATCTCGGCCTCTACATCGATTCCGAAGGGCCGTCGGGCATCATCAAGGACCTGCCGGCCGACGAGACCGCCTACTTCAAGTATCTGCCGATGTACTATCCCTACCTGCTGAAGAAGGATCCCGGCACCTTCGTCGTGCAGTTCGGCGGCGGCATCTCGACGGCGGTGGCGCTGAAGTCCGGCTCGAAGCACGTGACCGTGGCGGAGGGCAATCCGGCGCTGCTGACGGCGTTCCGCGAGGACAAGGGCCTCAGGGCCTTCACCGGCGACGTGCTCAACAATCCCAAGGTCACCGTCATCGACTACGACGGCCGCCTCTATGTCGCCGGCACCAGGAACCGCTACGACATCATCGATCTGTCGCTGGCCGATTCGGCGGGCCTCTCCAGCCCGGGCGGCTTTTCCATCGTCGAGAAGTATTCCTACACGCGCGAAGCCATGAGCGCCTACATGCGGGCGCTCACGCCCGGCGGCGTCCTCTCGGTCACGCTGTGGAACAAGGAAGAGCCGCCCAAGTCGGTGCTGAAGCTCTACGCCACGATGGTGGCCGCGGCGCGCGAGATCGACGGCGGCAAGGACATCGCGCAGAAATTCTACGTCGTCTCGTCCTACCTCTCGACCGCGACCGTGCTCTACAAGCGCGACGGCTTCACCGCGGAAGAGATCGCCGAGCTCAACGCCCACACCAAGGCGATGTCCTTCGACACGATCTACTATCCCGGGATCAAGGTCGACGAGGCGGAACTGCCGCAGCTCCTGTCCGACTATCGCGACCAGTTCTTCGGCGTGCCGGTCGATCCGACGGCGCCGTCGGAGAAGGAACCCAACGACAAGCCACCACCTGGCGCACCGGGCTCGACCACCGGGGGCGCCACCGAGGTCAAGGACGACGGCGCGCCGCCGACCGCGAAGGTACCCGCGACCGTGCTGGGCCGGCTCGCCTGGCACTACCTCATCCACGGCGGCTGGCAGCAGAAGGTGGCCGACGACTACGTCTTCGACACGCGCATCCTCACCAACCACCAGCCGTACTTCGCCGCCTACATCAAGGTGGGCGACCTGCTGAAGTTTACCGACCGGCTCGAACTGGTGCAGGACGAGTGGGGCTACCTTCTGCTGTGGGCGACCTTGGGCATCGCCACGGTCTTCGCCCTCACCCTCGTGCTGTTCCCGGTGGTCTTCGGCTGGCGCACCATCTTCAGCCGCTATCCCGGCAAGGCGGGAACGATGATCTATTTCCTCTGCCTTGGCCTCGGCTACATCATCGTCGAGGTCGGCATGATCTCGCACTTCATCCTGGCGCTTTCCAACGCCACGGTGTCGGCCTCGGTGCTGATCACCGGCATGCTGGTGTTCTCGGGCTGCGGCAGCTTCTTCTCGGAGCGCTTCCTCGACCGGTCGCGCAGCTTCATGCCCAAGGTCTTCCTCGCGATCTTCCTGATCCTGACGCTCTACGCCTTCACCATCGACTACGCGCTCGATTGGATCGGCACCTTACCCTATGCGCTGCGCATCGTGCTCTGCCTGCTGCTGCTGCTGCCGCCGGCCTTCCTGATGGGTTTCCCCATGCCGACGGCCATGACGACGCTCGGGCGGCTGGGCAAGGACCACATGTTCCTGTGGGCTTGGGGTATCAACGGCTGCTTCTCGGTGATCGGTGCCGCCCTGGTGCCGATCGTGGCGACCAGCTTCGGCCTGCCCGCCGTCGTGCTGGTGGGGGCGGTCGCCTACCTGGTGGCGCTGCCCGCCTTCTTCTCCGTCCTGATGCCGCTCCAGCCCCAGGCGATGGGGGCGGGGCGGCCACGCAGGGCAAAACTCGGCGCCGCGTGAAGCGGCGGGCGCTGCTGCTGGGGGTCCTGCTGATGCCGACCGCTGCGCACGCCCAGAGCAAGAAGCCCGTCAAGCGCCAACCTGCGAAGCCGGCGGCGAAAAAGCCGCCGCGATCTCCGACTCCCCCGCTCAAGGAAGCGAAGACGCAGCTCGTCGCCTTCAACGCCTCGCCCTTTCCCTATCGCGGATACATACCAGGCACGACCAGGCCCTTCCTCGACAAGCGCGACGGCAAGCGCCGCGGCCATACCAATGCACGCGGCGACGTCTTTTGGGAGGACACGACCTACAGCGACCGCCGTTCGCTGCTCTACCTGCCGCCCGGCTTCGACCCGGCGCGGCCGGTCCTGATGGTTCTCTACCTGCACGGCAACGGCGCCACCCTGGAACGCGACGTCGTGGTCCGCCAGGCCGTGCCGCGGCAGGTCGCCGGATCGGGCCAGAACATCGCCCTGGTGGCGCCGCAGCTCGCCGTCGAGGCCGGCGATTCCAGCGCCGGCAATTTCTGGCGCGGCGGCCACCTCGCCAAATACATCGACGAGGCCGCGGAGCGGCTGATGCGGCTCTACGGCAACCGGCTGGCCGGCCGTGCCTTCAATCTCGCGCCGGTGGTGATCGTGGCCTACAGCGGCGGCTATCTTTCTGCCGCCTATGCGCTGGAGCGCGGCGGCGCCAACCATCGCATCAGGGGCGTCATCCTGATGGATGCCCTCTATGGCGAGGAGGACAAGTTCGCCGCCTGGTTCGCGGCGCGGCGGCGACAGGCCTTCCTGCTCAGTGCCTATACCGAGTCGACCAGGGAAGAAAATGCGAAGCTTCAAGGCCTGCTCGCCAAGCGCCGCATCCCGTTCACGCGCAGCCTGCCCAGGACCCTGTCGCCGGGCACCGCCGCCTTCGTCGCCACCGGCGGTCTCGACATGCATGGCGATTTTGTTACGCGCGCGTGGCAGCCCGATCCGCTCGAAAAGGCGCTCTCCATGATTCCCGGCTACGCGCCGGTTCGTGCTAAAAAGGGTGTATGAGCGATACACCCGTAAGCGATCCAGTCCGCCAGGAGCTTCTGGACATCTTCGTCGGCCGCGCCACGCGCCGCTATGGCCTCTCCGACATCAACCAGCTCCAGCATGCGCTGCAAGCGGCGGCCCTGGCCGAGACTGACGGCGCGCCGTCGGCCACGGTGCTGGCCTCGTTGCTGCACGATGTCGGCCACATGATCCACGGGCTCGGCGAGGATCCCGCGGCGCGCGGCGTCGACGACGTCCACGAGGAGCTGGGCGCCCGTTGGCTGGCCGAGCGCTTCGGCCCCGCCGTCAGCGAACCCGTGCGCCTGCACGTCGCCGCCAAGCGCTATCTCTGCACCGTCGAGTCCGACTATTTCGGCAAGCTCGCTCCGGATTCGGTGCGCAGCCTGGAACTGCAGGGCGGCCTGATGTCGCCCGACGAGATCGCGGCCTTCCGCGCCAACCCGTTCCACGCCGAGGCCGTGCGGCTCAGGCGCTATGACGAGGAGGCGAAGGATCCGCGGGCGCAAACGCCGGACTTCGACCATTATCTGCGCCACATTCCGGCCTGCCGCCGCTAGGGCACCAAACTTGGCGTCAGGGTTGAATGGCTGGCTCTTGCTTGATCCACTATCGCATGGCCGTTGAGCCCATCGTCAGCTCGTCGGCCTTCTTCTTCTGGTCGGGCGTCAAAGCAGCATAGAGAGGCGTGGCGGCAGTGCGGACTGCCTTTATCGCCTCGACTTGCGCCGACAGCACCTTCTCCCGCGCCTCAAGTCCACCGAGCCATCCTTCCATCGTGGGGCCGGGGGCCGACGTTGCGTCACGGAACCTCTTCATCGAAGCGCGTATCGAGTCGGCGAAGGTCGACCAGACATGCTCCTGCGAATCGGAGATTTTCAGCTCGGCCTTCAGGAAGGCGAGCGCTCCTTCGGTGCGGTTCGTCAGCATTCCGCCCAGTCCGGCCATGGGGCCCATGCCGGAGCCGGCCATCATCTCGAACATCATGGAGCGCATCATCGGCTTCATTCCGTCCATCATGCGCATATCGCGATCAGCCCCCATGGGCATGTCTCGCCCCATCCCCTGGGGTTTGCCCGGTGCTGATTGTCCGGCTCCGCCCGGCATCCCTTCTTTCCCGCCCATTCCCATGCCGTGACCCTTCGTGGGTGGATTCGTGGGAGCCTGGGCAACGGCGGGACCAGAGGCAATCATCGTTGCGAGGGTGGCTACGCCGACCAATCTCCACATACCAGTGGCCAATGCGGACATCGAAATCCTCCTGCTGCTGCGGTACTCTGAACCATGCATTCCCCGCCTTTGCTCGACTTCTCCAGGTCTCGGCAGCGGCTGGAACCAAGGCAGCCCAGTACATAGGCGGCTTTGCGTCGGGAGCCTGTCTCATATGGGACTCCGAACAGGGCTCGACGGCTCGGGCACTCCGCCGAACCACGTCGACACGCGTGCTGAGCTGGCGGTCAGCGTCCGATCGCGGAAATGCCGGTCATCTCGATCGGGCTGGTGGCGACGGCAATGCTTGCCGCCATCGCCGCGACGAATGCCAGATCACCGATCCTTCTCGTCAAATGTCCGACGATGATCCGTGGGATGCTGCACTTCGGGAAGTTTCAACCACGCCCGCACGACATCCATTCGCAACATGGCTTCGTGACTCTTGTTCTCATTGCAGAGACGAAGCGCCAAGCGGATCTGGCTTCTCATGTACCAGACTTCTCCCGCATCATGGTAGTGCGCGGGTTTGGATGATGGATTGGGGCCCACCGCGGGGACCCCGGGTACCGCGATCGACCTCCAGTCGTGCACGAGCTTGTTCAGCTCCGCGACGCAAGCCTCATCCGCCTTCGCCGGTCCACCGAGCGTTGCGAACACCATGAGTGAGATTATCGAAGTTCGGACCATCCGTTTTGCTCCCTGGCGCAGCTCTGCTTGAGAATCCATCGACTGAATGTCCGTGCCGCCAAAAATTACCGGCCACGGTTCATTAGTGGTGCTTGTACCAACCGACGCCTCTAATGGCGTTCCAGGAATCCGTTTGGTGGCACAGATAGCATTGCTCGACGCGGGCATGCTCCTGACCAGCCACCATCTTCGAGATCATGTGAAAATGCCCCATGTAGTGACTGGGCGGGGCCTGATGACATTGCACGCAATCGGTCGAGGCGGCAGATGGATGCTTGTAGCCGGCGATCTTCCAGCTGCTCGTTGCGTGGCATTCCGCGCACTGCTTGCCGAACAGGTCCCGGTGCGGGCTTCGATTGCTATGGCAGGTGAAGCAATCGAGCGACTGCTCCTGAGGGGCTGCGGAACGGCTGCCAAGCATCGCCATGAGGGCCGCGAGGCTGCTCGAATCGGCCGGCGATGCGGCGGGCTGCGACTTTCGGCCGATCGCGATCAGGGCGTCGTGGTCCATGCGAATCGGCCTCACTCCCGCCTGGTGCTCGATATGGCAATTGCTGCAGGACTGGATCGTCGCGTGAAATGCCGTCGATTGCCGTGCCAACAAGGTCGCGTTGCCGGCGTGACAGAGAATGCACGACGACGCCTCGATGCCACGATATGGCGTATGACAGGTCTCGCATTGATTTGAGAGGAACGCGTGCTTTGGCGAGAGCTCTCCCGGCCTGACGGCGTTCGACCAATCGGGCACCGAACTCGAGCCCGACTTCTGTATGGCGAGGATCAGTGCGATGCCGACCGACAGCGCCGCCGCTGCCAGAACCCAATAGAACACCGCTCGCCAGCTCACGGGAGCCACCGCAACCCGTAATACAGGCCGCTCCAGATATGGAGTGCGAGCAAAAAGTACATGACGATGGATGCGGTGACATGGACGACCATCCAGCGGCCGAGGACTTGTCTTACCTTTTCCCTGGCGCCAATCGCGTACTCCAGCTCGGCGATCGTATCGACCAGAGGCAGGATCGGAATATTGGCCCGAGCGCCGGCAGCCTTTCCCGCGAGACCTGACGGGATCGCCTCGCGACCGGCGAGGACACCGGCTATGCGATTATAAGCTTCCCGTAAGGCGGCGAGCGTGCCCTCCTGCTGTCGCAACCCGGCGGCCAGGTAGGCGAGATAGTAACGTCCAACGAAGCCGCTCAAGACTGCAACGACCATCGCCAGCACGAGCGCGATGCCGAGCGGGCTCTGGTAGTTGTGTCCTGAGTGCAGGATGCCGAGAACGGGGCCGACGACGCCGGCGTAGACATGGAATGCGAGAAGCGAACGCAGCGACACGCGGCGCGTCACGCGGACGTTCAGCCAGTTGACGTGCTTCACCAGGGGATAGACGAGAAGCAACACCAGAAGAATGGCGCCGGCGATGCCGAGCACGCTTCCGCCAAGGCTGCCCGCAAATCGAGGCGAAACATGCAGGAGATAGCCCGGCGCCAGAAACAGCAGCAGGGTCACAAGCGCGCCGACCGTGAGCCTCTCCTTGTCACTCATCATCAGGCATCGATGGCCAAGTTGCCGACGGACTTGGCTTGGCAGGCGAGGATGATGCCCGCCGCCTTGTCTTCGGCCGTCAATGCGTCCTCGACTTCCATCTCGACCTTTCCTTCAAGCAGCCTGATCTTGCAGATTCCACAGGTTCCAACCCTGCAGGAATAGTCGATCGGAACCCCGACTGACTCGGCAACCTCGAGCACGGTTCGGTCGGGCCGAAGCGGCGCGGTTCTGTTGGAGCGGGCGAACCGGACCAAAGCCGTTGCCGGCCCCGTTGCCGTGTCTGAGGTGGATGCCAAACCGGGGGCTGCTGCCTCCAGCTCCCGCAATGCGGCGGCTACGCGTCTTGGTGGCGGCTGCGGCGCTTGAGGCGCCGGAGGCGGGAGCGCACCGATCGCCGGCCCGAACGCCTCGGTCTTGATCCGGCTTCGGGGCACACCGAGATCTGCAAGCATGACGCGAACCGCGTCCATCATGGCGGGTGGGCCGCACAGATGAATCTGGCGGCGCGTGATCTCCGGGACGGCCTGGGCGATGACCTGCTTCGTCAACTGCCCCTCGAATCCCAGCCAGGCCGTGCCCTGCGCGCGGTTCATCATCGTGGCGGCAACATGCAGATTCGGGCACCGTCTTTGCAGGGACTCGATCTCCTCCTGAAATATGAAATCCTCGGTGCTGCGTCCGGCGAACAGGAGATAGATGTCTCCCGGCCATGTGAGATCCGTGAGATAGCGGACCACGCACATCAGCGGTGTGATGCCGACGCCGCCCGCGATCAGAACGACGCTCTCGGCGCCTCCTCCGTCGAACGTGAAAACGCCGGCTGGTCCGCTGACCTCGAGCAAGTCGCCCACGATGAGCCTGTCGTGAAGATAATCGGAGAAGGTTCCATTCTCCTCGCGCTTCACGGTGATTTCGACATACGCGACACGCGTCGGCGGCGACGCGATCGAGTAGGAGCGCCGTACCTTCTTTCCGTCGATGTCGGCCGAGAATGTCAGGAACTGACCGGGCGAATAGGTAAAAGGAATGGGTCCGCCGGATGGGTCGCCCAACCTGAAGGTCTTTACGTGCGGGGTTTCGCGATAGATCGCCGACACGCGCAATTGCCCGGACCAGGACTTCTTGACGGTTTTTCGAGCTGGGAAGGCACCACTCTCCGGAGCAGCCGCGTTTTGATCCGCTCTGGGAGCTGGCGTGGCCTGCGTTGGCGGCTGCCGGGGCAGCGATCCTGGCAAGTCGGGTGCTCCCGACACCACCGGATGGCCCGCGAAGGCGACAGGCGTTGAACTTGTCAGCCGATCGATCAAGGCGGCCGCACGACGTCTCTGTGCAAGGGTGAGAACGGCCATTGCAACCGCAAAGAACGCCAGTGCAATCATCGTGATGAAATGAAACCATGAGACCTGGAAAGACCCGATTCTCACCCCGCGATCGGTCGAAGTCGGAGCCACCGGTGTCAGGCTGAGCTGATTGCGGAACCACGCCAGAGCGATTTGCTGGGGAGGTTTGCCGTCGGCGAGTGCCCGCAGCACGGCGGCGCCGCTGTCCATCAGGGCGAGCCCTTCGCGTTGACGCACGGCCGCCCGGGACATCGCGGCGGCATCGTCCTCGAGCATCGCACGCTGGAAGTCGCCTTGCGCCTCGGACAGAATTGCATTTCCAGCGTCGATTCTTGCCCGCGCCTCGGCCTCGACGCGGCGATGCTCTTCCGGCGTCAATGTCGGAACTTTCATCAGTTCCGGAAAGAGCTGCCTGCTTGGGCGCCCCATCATTTCGCCCATCATGCCCATCATGCCGCCCGACGGCGGACCCGGAGCCGGCGTGGAGGGTTGAGGTTCTGCTGATGGCGGTGGTGGAGGATTGCCTGGCGATGGTGCTGCAGGATGATGGGGGGCGTGCGGATCGGCTTCCGATTGTGCCCGCGCAGGCAGCGAGCCGATCCAGAACAGCGCGATCGCGAGGCCCAGCAACAGATATGATCGCGGGCTCCGGGAGATCGGCGGGATCCCTGATTGCCGGCGCGGCATGCTGGAAATGAAGCCAGAGCTGCAGGTTCCCATTTCCACGCCCCCGCCCAGTTCCTGCTCATGCACCGGGATCAAGCCCATCCCTGTCGCCTGCACGTCTCGCGATGCAGGACCGGGCGGTGTGGATCAACTCACGTTCTCTGCGCCGTGATGCGTCCAACCAAATGAAACTATGCGGATCGAGAGGAGATTAAGAGTCTCCTATTGGACAGTGTTGCGAAGCAGGACCGACCCACCAGCGCCATGAACTTGGTCGCGCAATCCGGAAGGGTCCGAGAACGTGGCCCATCCATGACGTCCATCCATTACCGGGAACGTGCAGAACTCCGTACGCGAACGGCGCGATCCTTGGAGGACAACTCCTGGGGTGCGGCCATCCTGGGTCTTTTTCATCGGGTCTGTTCGCTTTGAGACTCTTCCATCATCCGGGCGGTGGCAATCTTCTCCAATCGATTGGCTGACAAACGGGGATCGGCAGCATTTCGGCCAGGCAAGCCGATGTAAGTGCAAAGCTGAAAGAGGAGATTAGAGTCATGGGGATGCGTAAGTATCTGGTGCTTGCATTCACCGCCATCGCCCTGGCGGCGTGTGGGCCGATGTCAACGGGCACGGTGAAAGACCTCAACATTCGCGACTGGGTTGGGCACAGTTCCGCACACCTCGTTCAATCCTGGGGAAAGCCGCACCATGACTATGCGACAGCGGATGGCGGCCGGGCGATCGGATACTTCATCGTCAACCAGGCGGTAACGGGACCTAAGTCACAGGTGCTTTTTCAGGCCACCAACTGCATGATCAATTTCACGGTCGATCGCACCGGCATTATCGATGATGCGACGACGACCGGAACAAAATGCAGGATCGGTCCTCATGGCGGCATGCACCCGCCAGCCAACCGCACCTGAGCCGAATCGCGCCTGGGGCATAGGTGGCCTTTGGCGCCCACCGGTCGGCGGCGTCTCGAGATTGAGACGTCGCACCCGGGACGATGGCGTGCCTTGCGGCGCATCTCCGACGGCGTTCTGATTGCCGGGAGTTCATCCTGTTCGGCGCGAGTTCCGGTCGCGCCGCCATGTGCACCCACCTCGAATGGAATTCGGGATGCTATGGACCGTCACGCTCATCGACTTGTTGCAGAGCAGCACAGAGGTGGATTTCTCCTGCGGGCATCCCGCGTCCATAGTCAATCAAGCCGAGCTCGCGGAACTTGGTCAGGAAATGGTTGATCCGAGGACGCGTCGTGCCGACCAGTGCAGCCAGCATTTCCTGTTTCGCGTTGGAGACAATCCCGGGGTCGGAACCACCCTGGCTCGTGCGGGCGAGTGCCAGCAAGGCCCGTCTCAACCGCTGCTCGACGGAACCCACAAGCTGGTCGATCAGGGCCGCTTCCGTCTTCAGCTTCCGCGACAGCAGGAAGGCAGTGAACACATCGGAGAACGCAGAGGAATCGCGTAGCAGGCTAAGCATGGCTGCCTTCTCGATCCGGATGATCTGCGCTGCTTCCATGGCAATGGCCGATGTCGAGTGCCACGACTGCGTGGTAAGGCATTCCTCGCCGCAAAAGTCGTCAGGGCCGAGAATGGCGAGGAGGCGCTCATTGCCGTTCGCGGTGCCAACCACGCGATGAACCAGACCCGCTGCAATGTAGAATACTGCGTTGGCGGACTCACCCTGGCGGAAAAGGACATGCCTCTTCGGGAGTGCCATGGTCGGAAACTGCAGACAGAGCCTCTTCCGCAGTGTCGTCGAAGCGGCTTGCTTTGCAGCAGTCGTGTCATCGGTCCGGCGCACTTGCCAAGACGGCACGAACTTCGAGCGGGACGAGTTCCCTGCGCGCGACGCCGGCATGGAAGAGACATTTTCGTGGTTCGGGAGGGGCAGGGAGGCGGCGCAGGGCTCAATCGCCAACGGCTTGTGGTGGGATTGAACCAGCGAAGGCACGATGCAGGCGCAGTTTGCCGAGACCGCTCCTGTCGGGTGCGTATGTTGCTTCATGGACGGGCTTCCAGTCTGGGCACTATTCGAGGGCTTGGGACGGATGCACGGTCGGCTCGACGGGAATGCGGCCGCGTGCTGGTGGTCCCGGACGCTTCGTGCCTGCCGGCTGGCCGCAGCTATGTGTGCAACGGCCTGGATGCAGATCCGGCGCTTGAAGCGCGGGCCACGCTAGGCAGAACGAGGAGGGCGATCGCCTGGCCCGACGGCCCTGCCATGAGGGGCGAGCGGGTTCACCAAAGGGTCGGTGCTTGTCGCCCGGAAGCTCACGCAGGAGACCAGGCCGGGATCCGCAACGAAGGTGTGGCAGGCCACGGTACAACAACTGCCGCCGAAGGCATGCTCGCCTTCCCCTTCCTCGCAAGGGTCGAAATCCACAGTCGAGGTTTGCTGGGATATCGGAAGGGCCACAACTGAACGAGTGGCAGCCTCTGGACCGGCAAGCCAGCCGCTTTCCACACTTCGGCTGCCATGTGCTTGCGCTGCGCCCACGACGATCAGCATGCCGATCATGGAGATCAGCAGCGATCGTAGAAGCCTTGGCGCCTGGTCAGACATGTTCGATCATCGGCGGTAGGTTCAACTTCGATTTTGAGTGCAATCCCTTGGCGCTGAATATCGGCCCGGCAGGCGGCGTGCCGAACGGACCGACAATGAATTTATCCTGAAGGATTGGAGCGATTTGCCTTTGACATGAATCAAGGGAGCCTGGTTGTTGGATCCCACGAGTTACCGGCAGAAAGACACGATAGACTGGCTGCAAATGACCCTCCACTCCTCTCTTGGAGCGGGGGAGGAGTAGAAAGACGCCTTCATGATCTCCCGCACCGACGTCGAGGCCGCCTGGCGCCTCATCCGCCCGCATGTCCGCCGCACGCCCGCGATCGAACTCGCGGTCGGCTCGCTCGGAATCGCCGCACCGCTGGCGCTGAAGCTCGAATCGCTGCAGCTGAGCGGCTCGTTCAAGGGCCGCGGCGCCTTCCACAAGCTCCTGGCCTCCAAGGTCCCGGCCGCCGGCATAGTTGCCGCCTCAGGCGGCAACCATGGCGCGGCGGCGGCCTATGCCGCCCGCGCGCTCGGCCACAAGGCCGAGATCTTCGTGCCCACCATCGCCGCGCCCGCCAAGGTGGCGCGACTGAAGAGCTACGGCGCGACCGTGCATCAGATCGGCGCGGTCTATGCTGCGGCGCGCGCCGCCTCCGAAGCCCGCGCGGCCGAGAGCGGCGCGCTGATCGTGCCGGCCTATGAAGATCCCGTGGTGTTCGCGG
>Ga0155465_1116_pt1 | contig 13911 bp, 16 predicted proteins | sample RifCSPhighO2_12_FD_107123 | JGI IMG/M metagenome (GOLD analysis project Ga0155465, IMG submission 107123) | Alphaproteobacteria bacterium RIFCSPHIGHO2_12_FULL_66_14 | reverse complement strand
AGGCGCTGGAACGCGCGAAGGCCGAGGGTTGCGACGTGCTGCTGGTCGACACCGCCGGCCGCCTGCACAACAAGATCAACCTGATGGATGAGCTCGCCAAGATCGTGCGCGTGATCCGCAAGCTCGATCCCGAGGCGCCGCATTCCTGTCTGCTGGTGCTCGATGCCACCACCGGCCAGAATGCCCATGCCCAGGTCGAGACCTTCAAGTCGCTATCGCCGGTCGATGCGCTGGTCGTCACCAAGCTCGACGGCAGCGCCAAGGGTGGCGTGCTGGTGGCGCTCGCCGAGAAGTTCAAGCTCCCCGTCGTCGCCGTTGGCGTCGGCGAGGGGATCGACGATTTGAGGCCGTTCGAGGCGCGGGCCTTTGCGCGCGGATTGATGGGGCTGCCGGCATGACCGAGACGACGCAGGAGCAGGGCGGCATGCGGCGGTTCTACGCCACCGCCCTGGAGCTCGGGCCGCTGGTGCTGTTTTTCGCCGCCAACGGCCGCTGGGGCATCTACTGGGGCACCGGTATCTTCATCGTCGCGACGGCCATCGCGCTGCCCTGCTACCGCTGGCTGGAAAAGCGCTGGCCGATCATGCCGCTGGTCGGCGGCTTCTTCGTGCTGGTGTTCGGCGGGCTCACCATCTGGCTGCAGGACGACACCTTCATCAAGCTGAAGCCCACCATCGTAAACTGCCTGTTCGGCACGATCCTGGGCGGCGGCCTGCTGCTGTTCCGCCGGCCGCTGCTCAAGCCGCTGTTCGGCACGGCCTTCCGCCTGACCGACGAGGGCTGGCGCAAGCTCACGCTGCGCTGGACGCTGTTCTTCTTCGTGCTGGCGGCGGTCAACGAGGTGATGTGGCGCGGCTTCACGACCGACACCTGGATCGCCAGCAAGATGTTCCTGAGCTTCCCGCTGACGCTGGTCTTCGCCTTCCTGCAGGTGCCGTTGCTCAAGCGCTATTGGGACGGGCCGAACAATCCCTTCGCCAGCGAAGGCTGACCCTCGGAGCAGCCTATTCGGCCGCCAGGGCCATCCGTGTCAGCAGCCCGAGCGGGCTCTTCGCCGTCTGCAGGTTCTCGGCATAGGCGTCGAGCCAGTCGAGCTTGGCCGAGGCGATGAAGGCACCGCCGCGCGCGCCGCGATAGATATCCGGGTTGTCGACCGTGGCCGGCACCTTCTTCTCGTTCATCAGTTCCTGCGCCGCGGTCAGCAGCCGCTTGCGCGTGAGGGCGATCATGCGATCGGAGGGCGCCAGGTGTTCGAGGCTGCGATCGACGATCTCGCCCATGCATTCGACCGCCGCCTGGTCCTGACGGCCGATGCCCTGGATGCCGGTGTAATTGACGTTCTTCTGCATGTCGCGGTCGATGAAGTAGTCGTTCTCGCGACGTGCCACGAGACGATGGCGGCCGTACCAGTCGTTGGTGTTGGGCAGGAACTTCATGTCGGGCGCCAGGCCCGGGATCCAGTCGCCGTTCGCCAGCGTCTCCAGCGGCCGCGTCTTCTGCTTCCAGGCGACGTTGTAGGTCATGGTGTGCGTGTCATCCATCGGCACGTTCAGCGTGCATGCGATCTGGTCTTCGAACGAGCCGTTGGGCGTGAAGGTGATGAACGGGAACAGGAAGTGCGCGAAGCGGTAGTAGTAGGTGCCCGGATCGGCCGGGCGATAGGCCGCGTACATCGTGCCCCATTCCGTCTCCGTCGCCTTGTAGTCGGGTGCGCGATCGCCGACACCCCAGCGATGGATGGTGTTGGGATCGACGTCTTCCACTTTCAGCCCGCCGATATGCAGGAAGCCGAAATGCGAGGTGTCGATGTCGCCTTCCAGCGACTGGAACCAGTTGCACTCGCGCTGGTGGACGCGCGTGAATCGCTCGGCCTCGGGCAGCATCAGGATCTCGATATTCGGCAGCGGCGGCGCTTCCTGGCGCGGACCCATGTAGGTCCAGACGAAGCCGGCGCGCTCGACGACCTTGTAGGCCTTGGCCTTGACGCGGTGCTTGAAGTCCTGCGCCGGCGGCACGTTCGGCATGTCGAGGCAGTTGCCTTCCACGTCGAATTTCCAGCCGTGATAGATGCAGCGCAGGCCACCCTCTTCGTTGCGCCCGAAGAACAGCGAGGCGCAGCGGTGCGGACAGCGATGCTCCATGACACCGATCCGGCCATCGGTGTCGCGGAACGCGATCAGCTGCTCGCCCAGCAGCAGGAGCCGCATCGGCTCGCCGTCCGGCTTCAATTCCTCCGAAAGGCAGGCGGGGATCCAGTATTGGCGCATCAACTCGCCCATCGGCGTACCGGGTCCAACACGCGTCAGCAGGTCATTATTCGCTGCAGTAAGCATGGTTTCCTCCGATTTCGTCCGTTGAACGGACTTTTGTACGATAACAGCAGACACCGACAAATCGGGCAATCGAAGACACGAACTCTTCAGTTCACCTCGGGTTCGGCGCGCGCCGCCTTCTTGAGGTCTGCGAGCTTCGGCAGTTTGCCGTCGAGCAGCGCCACGCAGTCGAGAATGCCGGTGTCCTTGGGGGTTGGCTTGGTCGGCACGTCGTTGCCGGCGAGCGCCTGTTTGTTGGCCCGCAGCATGGCCCGGAAGGCCTCGACGCGTTGCCACCCGGTGTATCCTCCGGCGTCGAGTTCATCGCCGCGCATCCTGAGCCACATCGCTGCCGCGCCTGCGACATGGACAGTCGCATAGGACGTGCCGTCGCCCGAGCCGCCGACGTCCGAGAAGGGCTCCGGCAGGCCGAACACCGAGTTGGGCCGGCGCACGTCGTCGGCCGGGGCCCAGACGTCGATGTATTTGCGGCCGTCGTCGTAGTCGAAGCAGACCTTGCGCTCGGCATTGATGCCGCCTACCAGGATGCTGCGCGAATAGCGTCCCGGATAGACCGTGAAGCCGATCAGCTGCGGCGCATCCGCGGTCTGTCCGGCGGCGCCGACCACGATGACGCCGCGCTCGTAGGCATGGTCGACGGCGCGGCCCAGCGCGTGCATCTGCTTGCGGTTGCCCAGGACCGACTGCACGCCCAGGCTGATGGAGATCACGTCGGCCAGGTGGCGGTCGACCGCGTCCATGATCGCCAGCGACGCATTGACGATGGTCTGGCCCGTCAGCATGACGCCGTTGGTGATTCGATAGGGCACGACGGGCACCGTGGGACACACGCCCGTGTAGGTCCCGGGAAGATTGCCGCACAGCGTGCCGAGCGTTCGCGTACCGTGTCCGGGATAAACCGTCAGGCCGCCGGAGTAGTTGAGCGGGTCGCGCGCCTCGGCGGCACCCGGCTCCATGTAGTTGACGCCGTCGGCGATGCGAAGCGCCGGCGTCGGACCGCTCAGGTTGAAGACGATGTGGTCGGTGAATCCGGTATCGAGATGGGCGACGACGATGCCGCGCCAGTCCAGGTTGCCGCCCATCGCGTCGAAGACGCGCCCCATGGCCTCGCGTGAACGCACTGCATCGATGTTCCAGGCGCTGCTCGGCATGGGCTCCTCCTTCGGGGCGGGTCAGACTCCTGCCGGCTTGCGCGGCGGCCACATGCGCGCGAGATCGCCGGTCGGATTGGAATAGGTCGCGAAGTCGGTCTTGCCGCGCGAATCATGAAAGTGGGCGAGCGCCCACACGACCGTCGGGAAGGCGAGTTGCTCCCACGGAATGTCGGCCCAGTCGACCAGCGCCACTTCCTCGCTCTCGATGCCCGGCGCCACGTCGGCGTTGGCGAGCCGGGCGCGGTACATGATCTGCACCTGGCCGATGCGCGCCACGCTGTACATGGCCAGCAGCCGCTCGATCTCGATGGTGGCGCAGGCCTCTTCCCTGGCCTCGCGCGCCGCCGCCTGTTCGGTGGTTTCGCCCAGTTCCATGTAGCCGGCGGGCAGGGTCCAGAAGCCCTTGCGCGGTTCGATGGCGCGCTTGGCCAGAAGAATCTTGTCGGCCCCCTTGTCATCTCTCCACGTGCAGACCGCACCGGCCACGATCTTGGGATTCTGGTAGTGGATGAACTCGCAGCGCGCGCACACCAGACGCTCGCGGTTGTCGCCATCGGGAATGCGCGGCTCGAAGTGCTCCGGCGGATCCCAGGGCAGGCGTGGACGGTCTGGTGGCTTGCCAGGTGGTGATGTAGGGGCGCTCATGCCCCGACTCTTAGGCCGCCCGAATGAGCGCCGCAACGCCGGGCAGGGTCTTGCCTTCCATCCATTCGAGGAAGGCGCCGCCTGCCGTCGAGACGTAGGAGAACTGTTCCTCCACGCCGGCCGCCGCCAGCGCCGCCACCGTGTCGCCGCCGCCTGCGACCGACAGCAGCCTCTTGGTGCTCGTCAGCTGGCCGACGGTGCGCGCCAGCGCCACCGTGCCGGCATCGAACGGGGGAATCTCGAAGGCGCCGAGCGGCCCGTTCCAGACCAACGTGGCGCACGCACGCACTTCTGCCTCGTACAGCGCGACCGACTTGGGGCCGACATCGAGGATCATCTGGTCGTCGGGGCAGGCATCGGCGTCGACGACCGCGCTGACGGCACCGGCCTTGAACTCGGTCGCCACCACGACGTCAACCGGCAGCAGCACCGTGCACTTGGCGGCTTTGGCCTTCTCCAGGATCTCGCGCGCCGTCGGCGCCAGGTCCTTCTCGCACAGCGACTTGCCGACCTTGATCCCCTGCGCGTGCATGAAAGTGTTGGCCATGCCGCCGCCGATGATCAGCTTGTCGACCTTGCCGACGAGGTTGCCCAGCAGGTCGAGCTTGGTCGAGACCTTGGCGCCACCGACCACGGCGCAGACCGGCCGCTGCGGACTGCCCAGCGCCTTGTCGAGCGCCTCGAGCTCGGCCTGCATCAGCCGTCCCGCCACCGCCGGCAGGCGATTGGCGATGCCCTCGGTCGAGGCATGGGCGCGGTGCGCCGTCGAGAAGGCGTCGTTCACGTAGAGGTCGCCCAGCACCGACAGCTTGTCGATGAAGGAGGCGTCGTTCTTCTCCTCTCCCTTGTGGAAGCGGAGATTCTCCAGCAGCAGCACATCGCCGGGCTTCATCGCCCGCACCGCATCCTCGGCTATCGGCCCGATGCAATCCTCGGCGAAGGCGACCGGCCTGCCGAGCGCCGCCGACAGCGGCTCGACCAGCGCCCTGAGCGACATTTCCGGCAAGCGCTTGCCGTCGGGCCGGCCGAAGTGGCTCAGCACCACGACGCGGGCGCCCTTGGCCGCGAGCTCGGCGATCGTCGGTGCGGCGCGCTCGATGCGCGTGGCGTCGGTGACCTTGCCGTTCTTCATCGGCACATTGAGATCGACGCGCACCAGCACGCGCTTGCCGGAAACATCCGCGGTGTCGATCGTGTTGAAGGTGACTTGAGGCATGAAACTCTCTCCGGAAGCGTGGGCGATCTGGTCCCTAGCGTTTCCGGATCACGAAGACCAGCGTCTCGCCGTCGCGCGTGCTTGAGACAAGTTCGTGTCCTGTCTGGCGACAATAGGCGGGGAAATCCTGCTCGGCGGCGGGATCGGTGGCGCGCACCGTGAGCAGCCCGCCGCGCGCGAGCTCGCGCAGCTTGCGGTTGGCGCGCAGCACCGGCAACGGGCAAAGCAACCCGGAGGCATCGTATTCGAGTGTGTCAGTCACGGGGACGATAATACCTCATGGCCTCGTTCACCCAGCCCTTGATGTTGTTGATCCGTGTCGTGTCGGCGGGATGCGTGCTCAGCCATTCGGCCTGGCCGCCGCCGCCCGCCTTGGCGGCGCGCATGCGCTCCCACACGCCGATCGCCTCGCGGGGGTCGTAGCCGGCCAGCGCCATCAGCACCAGCCCGATCCGGTCGGCTTCCGATTCCTGGGCCCGCGACATCGGCAGGATGAAGCCCACCGTGGCGCCGGCGCCCACCGCCGCCATCATCGCCGGCAGGTAGGCGCGGTTGCGTCCACTGACGGTGGTTGAGAGCGCCGCAGCGGCTGCCGCCGCCCCGACCGATGCCACCATTTGATCACTCATGCGCTCGGCACCGTGACGCGCCAGCGCATGCGCCACCTCGTGGCCGATCACGACGGCGAGGCCCGCTTCGGTGCGGGTGATCGGCAGCAGGCCGGTATAGACGGCAACCTTGCCGCCCGGCAGGCAGAAGGCATTGGGCTCGTTCTTGTCGAAGGTCTTGAACTCCCAGCGGTAGTGCGGCGCGCGCCACATTTCCCCCGGCGGCCGCTCGGCCGCCGCCGCGATGCGCCGCCCGACCTTCTCGACCAGCGCCGTGGCTTGCGCGTTGTGCGACAGGGGCTCCTTGGCCAGCACCTGCTGGTAGGCCTGCAGGCCCATCTGTCGCTCCTCGTTCTCGCTCACCAGCATGATCTGCGAGCGGCCGGTAACTGGTGCCGTCTCGCACGCTGCGAGCAAAGAGGTGAGGCCGCACAAGGTCAGCAGCAGGCGCATGACGGCAAGTCTACGGTCGGAGCCGGGTGCGGTCGAGAGTGCACCGCGGCTGGTCTTGCGATACGGTATCGGTCCCCGAACGAAGACGAAGTTTGATCACCAATCGATCCTCCACAATCGGCGACGAGCACTTTGCCGCCGGTCGCTTCGACGAGGCCATGGTCGCCTATCGGCAGGCTCTCGTCCTGTCGCCGCACGATGCCCAGGCGCGCATGGGGCTCGATGCCATTCTCGAACGGGCACGCACGCCGCGGCCGAACGAGCAGCTCCGCACCCTGCTGCTGGAAGCCTACGCCGACGACGGCGCCAACTGGGATGCGGTCGGGTGGGGTGCCGCCAGCCAGATCGTCGTGGGCTGGCCGGCCGACGACAGCCTCCAGACCCTGGCCAACGATCGCTTGCTGCTCGAGTTCCTGCGGAAGTCGCTCAACCGCGACGCCGGACTCGAGCGCAAGCTGCTCGGCTTGCGCGCGGCCGTGGCGCAGGCCCTCGCGTCCGGCGCCTCGCCCGAGGTGAGCGCGCTGGCAGCAGCCCTCGCCGAGCAGGCGTGGCTGAACGAATACATCTGGCCGGATGACGCGACGGTTGCCGGTGGACCGGCGGCAGCGATGTATCGGTCGCCGTCCGAGCCGCGGCCGGAGGTCGTGGAAGAACGGCGTCTCGCGGCGGAAATCCCCTCGATTGCACCCATCACCGACACGGTCTCGCAGTCGGTCGCGGCCATGTACGAGGCCAATCCCTATCCGCGCTGGACGCACCTGCCGCGCCGGCCGGCGGTCGACGTTCGTGCCGCCCTGATGCGCGACTTTCCGCACGCGACCGCCGTCGATTTCGGCAACCGGCCTCTCGCCGTGCTGATGCCGGGCGCGGGCACCGGCCAGCATCCGCTCACCGTGGCGTCGTCCTACGAGAACGCCACCGTGACCGGCGTCGATCTCTCCCGTGCCAGCCTCGCCTATGGCAAGCGCATGGCGGCGCGCCACGGCGTCGGCAACATCGAGTTCCTGCAGGGCGACATCCTCGATCTGCCGAAGCTCGGCCGGACCTTCGACCATGCCGAGTGCGTGGGCGTGCTGCACCACATGGCCGATCCAAGGGCCGGCCTGCGCGCGATCTCCTCGGTGCTGCGGCCCGGCGCCTTCCTGCGCCTCGGGCTCTACGGCGAAGGCGCGCGCACGCTCGTGGTCAAGGCGCGGCGCGACATCGAGGCGGCGGGGCTGCCGGCAACCCTGGACGGCTTGCGCGAATTTCGCCGCAAGGTGATGACCGGCGAATGGCGCCGCCTGCGGCCGCTCACGGCGTGGGAGGATTTCTGGAGCGCCAGTCTGCTGCGCGACCTCTGCTTCCACGTACAGGAGCATCGCTTCACCGTGTCCAGGCTGCGCGCTTTCCTCGACGGCAGCGGGCTGCACTTCCTCGGCTTCGAATTCAATGTCGGCGCGTCTCAGCGCTCCGACGCCGGCGCGGGCCCGTTGGCACTCTATGCCGCGCGCTTCCGCAACGACCGCACCCTGTCGGATCTCGCGAACTGGGAGCAGCTCGAGCGCGAGAAGTCCGGCCTGTTCCCCGGCTACGCTTTCGTCTGCCAGAAGGAGTAGCGCCCCTCAGGTTTCGGTGAAAAAGCCGGGCCCGCCGCGGCGCTTGAGTTCTTCGCCGGTGTCGCGGCCCATCGCAACGGCGTCGCCGGCGCGGCCGTGGCGTTCCGTTGCGATCACTTCCGAGCCGTCGGGACGGGCGATCAGCCCGCGTAGATGAAGGCTGTCGCCGGTCAGGATCGCATGTCCCGCGATCGGCGTACGGCAGGAGCCGTCGAGCACCGTCAGCATCGCATGTTCGGCGCTGACGCAGGTCGCCGTTGCGGCATGATTGATCGCCGCCAGCCAGCCGCGTGTCCGCGCATCGTCCTCGCGGCATTCTATGCAGACCGCGCCCTGGCCGACGGCCGGCAGCATGTCGTCTTCCGGCACCGGCGTGCCGACATGCGCCATGCCGAGCCGCTTCAGGCCGGCCAGCGCCAGCAGGGTCGCGGCGACGACACCCGCCTCGCGCTTGGCCAGCCGGGTCTCGACATTGCCGCGCAGGGTCACGACCTCGAGGTCGGGCCGCTGGTGCAGCAGCAGCGCCTTGCGCCGGAGCGCCGAGGTGCCGACGATCGCGCCCTTCGGCAGGTCGGGGATGCGCGTGACTTCGCCCGCGATCAGCACATCGCGTGCATCCTCGCGCGGCAGGAAGGCCGAGATCGCGAGCCCCGGCGGCTGCGCCGTTGGCATGTCCTTCATGCTATGCACGGCCGCGTCGATGCGGCGCTGGAGCAGCGCCTCCTCGATCTCCTTCACGAACAGGCCCTTGCCGCCGGCCTCGGACAGCGGCCGGTCCTGGATGACGTCACCGGTCGTCCGGATGGCCACGATCTCGATGGCGCCGGGTGCCGCCAGCGCGGGCACGGCCTTCGCCAGGGCGTCCCGGACCAGGCCCGTCTGGGTGAGCGCGAGCTTGCTGCCGCGCGTGCCGAGCCTGAGGAGGGGAGCCGTCATGGGCACTGCTCTAGCTTAGGCAGCCCCACGACGCTAGAAGACACGCATGCGTGTGCTGGGCATCGAAACAAGCTGCGACGAAACGGCAGTCGCCATCGTCGAGGCGCCGGCGGGCGGGGACCCGATGGGGCGGATTCTCGCCAACGTCGTCTACAGCCAGCTCGTCGAGCATCGCCGCTTCGGCGGCGTCGTGCCGGAGATCGCCGCGCGCGCCCATCTCGAGCACCTCGACGGCCTGGTCGGGCAGGCGCTGGCCGAGGCAGGCCTTGGGCTCGGCGATCTCGATGCCATCGCCGCCACCGGCGGGCCGGGCCTGATCGGCGGCGTCCTGGTCGGCGTCATGACGGCCAAGGCGCTCGCCTTCGCCCACGACAAGCCTTTTCTCGCGATCAATCATCTCGAAGGCCACGCGCTCACGGTGCGGCTGACCGAGGACGTTGCCTTTCCCTACCTGCTGCTGTTGGTCTCGGGTGGCCACTGCCAGCTCCTGACGGTGCAGGGACCAGGTGATTTCACCCGGCTGGGCACGACCATCGACGACGCGGTCGGCGAATGTTTCGACAAGACCGCCAAGCTGCTGGGCCTCGGCTTTCCCGGCGGCCCCGCAGTCGAGGCGGCGGCGCTGGGCGGTGACCCGCAGCGCTTCGCCCTGCCGCGGCCGATGTGGCGCAAGCCGGGCTGCGACTTCTCCTTCTCCGGCCTCAAGACCGCCGTGCGGCAAACCGTCGAGAAGATGGACCGCGGCGACAGCCGCGCCGTCGCCGATCTCTGCGCCTCCTTCCAGCGCACCGTGGGGGACGTGCTGGCCGATCGCTGCGCCAACGCCCTGGCCGTGGCGCCGCTCCCGACCCTGGTCGTGGCCGGCGGGGTGGCGGCCAACGTCTATCTGCGCGGCCGGCTGGAGGCGCTTGCCGCGTCGCACGGCGCACGCCTGGTGGCGCCGCCAGTCAGGCTCTGCACCGACAACGGCGCCATGATCGCCTGGGCCGGCCTCGAACGCCTGCGGCTCGGCCTCGTCGACGGGCTCGATTTTCGGCCGCGGCCACGCTGGCCACTGGATCCTGCGCTCGATCCGGCGGCGGTCAATCGGGTGTAGAATCATTCCATGAGCAATGAGCCGTTTGCCTTCGAGACCGTCGCCGCCTTCGCGACGCCGATCCTGGTCGCCGACATTCCGGACGCCGCCCAGCTCAATGCCGCGCTCCTGCCGGTGCTGCTGAAGCGCGAGGCCGAGCAGCCCAGCAAGTCGCACAGCACCTTGGGCGGCTGGCAGTCGACCTGGGACGTCGACAAATGGGCCGGCGCCGCCGCCGTCAAGCTGCTGGCGATCGGCCGCAACATCGCCAACCGCAGCACGCGGGATCGCGCCGGCAATCCGGTCTCCATCATGTGGCAGGCCAACATGTGGGCGAACATCAACCGCAGCGGCCACGGCAACGAGTTCCATTCCCATCCCGGCAGCTTCTGGTCGGGCGTCTATTACGTCGACGACGGTGGCATTGCCGCCGACCCGGCGCTGGGCGGCGAGATCGAGTTCATGGATCCGCGCGGGCCGGCGCCGGCGATGTATGCGCCGCATCTCGCCTTCGCCATGCCGGGCGGCCTGTCGGCCGGCGCCAACGAGACGGTGCCGCCCCGGGCCGGCCGGCTGGTGATGTTCCCGGCCTGGCTGCTGCACCAGGTGCGGCCCTATCGCGGCAGCGCGCAGCGCGTCTCGATCGCCTTCAACCTCAGCCTGTGAGCCCGTCCTTTTGACTCCGGTCCACCACATCGGCGTCGTCGGCGGCGGCGCCTGGGGCACGGCGCTCGCCTGTCTCGCCCGTCGTGCCGGCCGCCAGGTGACGCTGTGGTCGCGCGATCCCGCAATCTCGACGGCGATCGCCCAACAATGCGCCAACCCGGTCTATCTGCCGGGCCTGTCACTCGATGCCGGCATCGAGCCCGCGCCCGATCTCGCGGGCCTTGGCGCCTGCGACGTGGTGCTGCTCGCCTGTCCGGCCCAGGCCGTCCGTGTCGTGGCGGCCAGGCTGCCAGGCAGCAGCCCGGTCGTGATCTGCGCCAAGGGCATCGAGGCCGCGACCGGCCTGCTGATGCCCGAGGTGCTGGGCGAGGTGCTGCCGGGGCGGCCCTTCGCCATGCTGTCGGGGCCGAGCTTCGCCGAGGAAGCGGTGCAGGGCCTGCCGACCGCCGTCAGCATCGCGACTGCCGATGCCGGCCTCGGCCGCGATCTTGCCGCAGCACTTGCCGCCGGCATGTTCCGGCCCTACTGGACCGACGACGTCACCGGCGTGTCGCTGGGCGGCGCAGTGAAGAACGTGCTGGCCATCGCCGCCGGCATCGTCGAGGGCCGCGGCCTCGGTCACAACGCGGCGGCCGCATTGATCACCCGCGGCTTCGCCGAGATGGCGCGGCTTGGCCTTGCCATGCGCGCCCGGCTGGAAACGCTCACCGGGTTGAGCGGGCTGGGCGATCTCGTGCTCACCTGCAACGGCCCACTGTCGCGCAACCGATCGCTCGGTCTGGCGCTGGGCAAGGGCACGTCGCTCGCCCGCCACATGGAAGGACGGCGTCAGGTCGTCGAGGGTGAAGCCACCGCGCCGGCCGTGCTGGCGCGCGCGGCCCAGCTCGGCATCGAAATGCCGATCTGCGCCGCCGTCGATGCTATCCTGCACCGCGGCGCCGACCTCGACGCGGCGGTCCGCGCGCTGCTGGCGCGGCCGTTGCGCCGCGAAGGCGAATAAGAAGGGGAGTGACATGGCTCATTGGCTCATCAAGTCCGAGCCGTCGGCATATTCATGGACGCAGTTCGTGAAGGACAGGAAGACCTCCTGGACCGGCGTGCGCAACGCCACGGCCGCGATCAATCTCAGGGCGATGAAGCCGGGCGACCGCGTCTTCTTCTACCATTCCAACGAGGGCAAGGAGATCGTGGGCATCGCCGAGGTCACCAAGGCGGCCTATCCCGATCCCACCGACAAGGACGGCAAGGCCGTGACGGTCGACGTGAAGGCCGTGGAGCCGGTGAAGAAGGCCGTGACGCTCGCCGCCATCAAGGCCGATCCGCGGCTGAAGGACTTCGGCCTGGTCCGCCAGTCGCGCCTCTCCGTCGTGCCGGTGAACGACGAGCAGTGGAAGCTCATCCTCAAGATGTCGGGCGGCTAAGACGCCTTCTTCGGCGGCACATCCAGCCGCACGATCACGCCCTCGAGCTTGGGCGAGACGGCGGGATAGAACTTCATCACCAGCGGATCGTGGCCGGGGACGATGTGGTCGGGCGAGGCGGCGAGGCGCTCGCAGGTCCTGTAACCGTCGACCATGTCGCCGAGGTTGAAGGCCTGCGTGAAGAAGCGGTTCTTCTGCATGTGCTCGTAATAGTGCGCGGCATCGGACGCCAGCACGACCCAGCCGCGCTTCGTCATCACCCGCACGATCTGCAGGCCGGGTGTGTGGCCGCCGACATGATGCAGCGTGATGCCGGGCGCCAGCTCGACCTCGCCGTTGTGCTGCTCGACCCTTCCCTTGAAGTTGAGCTTCACCATGCCGACCACGTCCTCGACCTCGAAGCTGTGCCCGAATTTCGGGTAGCGCATGTAGGGGCCGGTGACGAAACCCATCTCGCGCGTCTGCAGGTGGAAGCGCGCGCGGGCGAATTTGTGGAAGTTGCCGACATGGTCGTAGTGCAGGTGCGTCAGCACCACGTCCGCGACCGAATCGGGATCGATGCCGAGTTCCGACAGCGTCTCGATCGGGCAGCGCAGGTGCGTGCGCCCGCGTTTCGCCGACACCTCGGCAGTGAATCCGGTGTCGACCACCACGGTGCGGTCGGCGTTGCGGATCACCCAGGTGAAATAATCCATCGGCATCGGCCCGTCGTGCGGATCGCCGCCGATGAAATGATCGGACCGCCTGGCGTCGCGCCAAGCGTAGCGGATCGCGAAGATCTCGTAGTGTGGCTCAGCCATTGCCGGCCTTCACCACGGCCGAAAGCTTCTCGGCATCGACGGCGATCTTCACGCCGGCACGCTCCTGCTGCAGCAGCATGGCGGAGCGCGAATCGCGCTCGGCCCAGCCGCGGTTCATCGCCTCGGTCATCTCCTCCAGCGTGAGGTTGCAGGCGCGCATCGGCACGCTCACTTCCTTGCCGAGCGCCACCGCCAGCGACACATCCTTGTGGGCGTGGCGCAGCATGAAGGCCGGCGGGTCGTAGGTGCCGGGCAGAAACTGGTCGATCAGCCCGTCGAAGGTGCGGCGGCGTCCCAGCGCGCCCTGGCGCACCGCCTCGAACAGCGTGAGCGGATCGACGCCCGCCTTGACGCCCATGGTGAAGACTTCCGCCAATGCCACGTTCATGGCGTAGCCGGCGCAATTGTGCACCAGCTTGGCCACGGTCGCCTGGCCGATCGGCCCGACATAGCGCGCCTGGTCGCCCATGGCGCCCAGCACGTCCTTGAACTTCTCGAAGATGTCCCTCTCGCCGCCGACCCAGATCGCGAGCTTGCCGGTCTTGGCGCCCCGGGGTCCGCCGCTCACCGGCGCGTCCAGCATGTGTGCGCCCTTCTCGGCGAAGGCGGCGGCGATCTTGGCGACAGTGGCGCGCGAGTTGGTCGAGAGATCGAAATAGGCGCCGCCGCGCTTCATGCCGGCCAGGATGCCGTTGGGGCCGAGCGCCACCGCCTCGACCTCGGGCGGGCCGGGCAGCGACGTGAACACCACGTCCGAGTTCCGCGCCACCTCGGCGGGCGTTTCGGCCCAGATCGCGCCGGCTTCGATATGGCTGTCGGCCGCGGCGCGCCGGGCGTCATGGACCGTGACCTTGTGCTGGGCCTTCTGCAGGTTGGCGGCGAGACTCGCCCCCATGATGCCAAGCCCGATGAATCCGACTTTCATTTGATGTCTCCTCCTTCGTTTTTTTGACCCCCTCCGCCCCTGCGGGGCACCTCCCCCGCTTCGCGAGGGAGGAGAAGAAAG
>Ga0155465_1197_pt4 | contig 14146 bp, 12 predicted proteins | sample RifCSPhighO2_12_FD_107123 | JGI IMG/M metagenome (GOLD analysis project Ga0155465, IMG submission 107123) | Alphaproteobacteria bacterium RIFCSPHIGHO2_12_FULL_66_14 | reverse complement strand
GCCGGCTCGGGCAGTCGGTCGATGTGGTCGATCGGGACCAGATCGACCAGCAGCGACAATGGCGCCCGCGACAGCAGCTGGCCGCGCGCCAGCTTCATGATGCCGATGCCGCGCGCCTCGATCAGGCCAGCCAGCGCGGCCGGCGCGGTGGCCAGCAGGGCACGTCCGCTCCGGGTAATGCGGGTCTGGTCGTCGGCCACCAGGCGTCCGCCGGCCTCGATCAAGCGTAGCGCCAGATCGGATTTGCCGGCGCCCGACGGCCCGCGCAGCAGCACCGCATGCCATGTCCGCTCGCGCAGCCGGAGCGCGACGCAGGTCGCATGCGCGAGTATCGTCATTTGCGAGCGTGGGCGGCGGGCACGCGGATCGTGAAGCGGGCGCCCAGCACTTTTCCGTCCGGCGAACGACGGTTGCTGGCGGCGATCGAACCGCCATAGGTCTCCATGATCTGACGGCAGATCGAGAGGCCAAGCCCCGAATGCTGGCCGAAATGTTCGGTAGGTCGCTCCGAGTAGAAGCGTTCGAAGATAGATTCGAGATTCTCCTCGGGGATGCCCGGCCCTTCGTCGTCGATGGTGACGACGAAGGGGCCGCCACGCGGCTCACGTCTCAGCTCGACGACGATCCGCGAGTCGGGCGGGCCGAACGACAGCGCATTGTCGATGACATTTCGGAATACCTGACCGTAGCGGCCGTCGTGGCCGTGCGCCGCAAAGGGCGGGTTGGTGGCGACCCGGAACTCGACGTCGACACCCGCCTTCCGTGCCGTGCTGACGGCATAGTGCCCGACCATGTCAGCCAGCAGACCGTGGAGGTCGACGGCCTTCACCTCCCCGCGCATCAGCTCGGCGTCAAGCCGAGAGGCGTCCGAAATGTCGGAGATCAGACGGTTCAGCCGGTTGATGTCGTCCATGACGATGACCATCAACTTTTCGCGGCGTTCGGCATCGAGGTTGGGTCGAGCCGCCATTTCGATTGCCGAGCGCAACGAGGTCAGCGGGTTCTTGAGCTCATGCGCCACGTCGGCGGCAAAACTTTCGATGGTGTTGATGCGCTGCCAAAGCGCGTCGGTCATCGAGCGCAGGGCGTCGTTCAGATCGCCGATCTCGTCGCCGCGCTTGCCGAGGTCGGGAATCTCGGGTCGGCTCTCGCGCGCCAATCGCACCTCGTCGGCGGCGCGGGCCAGCCGCACGATCGGCTGGGTGATGGTGCCGGCGAGGTAGAGTGACAGCAGCACGGTGATGCCAAGCGCCGCCGCGGCGATGGTCAGCATGTCGTAGCGCACTTCGCGCAACGAGGCGGCAATGGCGCGATTGTCCCGGGTGAGGATCAACGCCCCCAGGACCTGCTTGTAGCGTTGAACCGGCACTGCCGCGCTCAGGATCAGGCGGCCGTCGACGGCTAGGCGCACTGCCGAGGCGTTGAACCCGCGCAACGCGCTGGCGGCTTCGGGATAGTCGCGAATCGAGGGCGCGGGACGCTCGACATATTCGGGGAAGCGGTCGGCCCGCGACAGTTGCCGCGCGATCCAGTCGCTCACCAGGTCCATGACGGGGACCTCGACGACGACCGGCGCCTCGGGCGGCGGCGGCAGCGGGGCGGTGTGGATGCGGCCGACCTCGCTCAGAAAATCCGAGTCTCCCAGAAGCTCGCCGGTCTCGCTGAACAAACGCGCCCGCACGCCGGTCGGGCGCACCAGGCGGGTCAGAAGCTGGCGCGCGGCGTCGGCGTCCAGCCGGTTGACAGTGGCTTCCCCGCCCAGCACCGCGACCTCGCCGATGCCCGCGGCGACCATCTCGCCCTGGACCAGCAGCGAGGCGAGTTCGGCGTCGATCAGCTCGTCCTCGTAGTCGCTGAGATAGACGGCGCCGAGCGTCAACAGCGCCACCGGTACGATGTTGAGCAACAGGATGCGGCGGGTGAGCGGCGAATGGCGGCGGTCGCTGCGGCGCCGACGCCGCAACAGCGACGGTGATTCGGTCGCCGGCGCCGGCGCGCGGACGCGCCAGCCGGCCGGCATCAGCCGGCCCAATGCCGCCAGCAGCCGTGAACCGAACGCTTGCGGCGCCACGCGGCGCACGCCCGGTTCAGGCGTCGCGGTATCGGTATCCAATGCCATAGAGCGTTTCGATCTGCTCGAATTCGCCGTCGACCTCGCGGAACTTGCGGCGCACACGCTTGATATGGCTGTCGATGGTGCGGTCGTCGACGTAGATCGTCTCGCCGTAGGCGGCATCCATCAACTGGTCACGGTTCTTGACGTGGCCAGGCCGCTCGGCGAGCGACTTCAGAAGCAGGAACTCGGTGACCGTGAGGTGCACCTCCTTGCCTTTCCACGTGCATTGATGGCGACTGGGATCGAGCACCAGTTCGCCGCGTACGACGCGCTCGGCAGCGGCTTCGCCCTTGGCGGTTCCCGTATCGGCGCGGCGCAGCACGGCCCGAATGCGCTCGAGCAGCAGGCGCTGGGAGAACGGCTTGCGGATGAAGTCGTCGGCGCCCATCCGCAGTCCCAGCACCTCGTCGATCTCCTCGTCCTTGGAAGTGAGGAAGATCACCGGGAAGTGTTGCGTCTTGCGGATGCGATTCAGCAGCTCCATGCCGTCCATGCGCGGCATCTTGATGTCGAAGATCGCGAGGTCGGGCGGTGCCTGGTTGAGGCCTTCCAGAGCCGAAGCGCCGTCGTTGTAGGTCTTGATCTGGAACCCCTCGGCTTCGAGCAGCATCGACACGGAAGTGAGGATGTTGCGGTCGTCGTCGACGAGGGCGATGTTCTTGCGCACGGCGTGGATTCTCCTGGGAGGCGAGGCGAGTGACGGTTGAATGGTAACACAGACCGGGCCGTTGCCGCCGCTGCCACGATCTGCCATCGATATCCGCAAATTAAGGCCGTTTTGCCCTGAAATGATTGAAGATATGTCACGCGCGGTGCGCGATCTGGTACGCAGCCTCGATCGGGCCGCCCTCGCAACCACCCTGCCGGCTCCTCTGGGAGAAGGTGGCGCGGCCTGGCCCTACGCCTCGCTGGTGCTGGCGGCAGTCGATCACGACCTGTCGCCGATCCTGCTGCTGAGCGATCTGGCCGAGCACACCAAGGCCATCGCGGCCGACGGCCGGGTTTCGCTGTTGTTCGACGGCACTGGTGGTCTCGACCAGCCGCTCGCCGGCCCGAGGGTCACGCTGCTTGGGTGCGCCGCGCGGATCACCGGTGAGCGGCGCGCTCGGCGCTTTCTCGCCCGCCACCCTGATGCTGCAATGTATGCGGACTTCAAGGACTTCCATTTCTATCGTGTCGCCCTGGAGCGCGCCCATCTCGTTGCCGGCTTCGGCAAGATCCGCTGGCTGGAAGCGGCCGAGCTGCTGGCGGTGCCGGTGCCCGCGGGCTTGCCCGAGAGCGAGGCCGGCATCGTCAATCATATGAACAACGACCATGCCGATGCCCTACAGCTCTATGCCGGGAAGCTGCTGGGGCTGCCGGGAAGCGACTGGCGGATGACCGGGATCGACGCCGAGGGGCTCGACTTGCGGCGCGGCGGACGGGTCGTCCGGCTGCCCTTCGACCAGCCGCTCGCAAGTGCCGCCGAGGCACGCAAGGTGCTGGTTGCCCTGGTCGGCCAAGCGAGAGCGGCTTGATTCCGCGACGCGGCATCGTCTTCGCGGGTGCGGAATCTGATCCACATGATCCTCGAAACTAACTGTCACAGGCCCTTGCCACCTCTTGACCACACCAGTAGCGCATAGGGTGCCGATAAGATCAGCTGCACAAACGGGAGAAACGCCGTGCATCAGGCGGGCTTCGTCATTCCCAAAGTTGGACTCGAGACCCTCGGGTTGAAGAACCTGGGCAACGTTTATTGGAACCTCCAGGTTCCCGCGCTCTATGAGGAGGCGATCCGCCGCCGCGAGGGCACGGTCGCCGACGGTGGCGCCCTGGTCGTCCGCACCGGCGTCCATACCGGCCGCTCGCCCAACGACAAGTTTTTCGTCGAGGATGACCACTCCAAGGGCCGCATCGATTGGGGCAAGACCAACAAGCCGATCTCGCCGGTGCGTTACCGCGCTCTTTACAATCGCATGCTCGCCTACGCCCAGCGCCGTGACCTGTTCGTGCGCGATTGCTGGGCCGGCGCCGATCCCGCGCATCGCATCGGCGTGCGCGTGATCAACGAGACGGCGTGGCACAACCTCTTTGCCCGCAATATGTTCCTGCGGCCCAGGCCCGAGGAGCTGGCGGGTTTCAACCCCGACTTCACCATTCTCAATCTGCCGGGGTTCCAGGCGGAGCCGGCGCTCGACGGAACGGCATCGGATTGCGCGGTGCTGGTGAACTTCACCGACCGCGTCGTCGCGATCTGTGGCACCTGGTACGCTGGCGAAATCAAGAAGTCAGTGTTCACGATCCTGAACTACCTGCTGCCCGACAAGAACGTGCTGCCCATGCACGCTTCGGCCAACCATGGGCCGAAGGGCGATGTGGCGGTCTTCTTCGGGCTGTCGGGCACCGGCAAGACGACGCTGTCGGCCGATCCGTCGCGAACCCTGATCGGCGACGACGAGCACGGTTGGGGCGAAACCAGCCTCTTCAACTTCGAGGGCGGCTGCTACGCCAAGGTGATCAAGCTTTCTCGAGAGGCCGAGCCCGAGATCTACGCCACCACGGAGCGCTTCGGCACGGTGCTGGAGAACGTCGTGCACGATCCGGTAACCGGTCGGCTCGACCTCGACGATGGCAAGCACACCGAGAACACCCGGGCCTGCTATCCGCTCGAGTTCATTCCCAACGCCTCGGCGTCGGGTATCACCGGCACGCCTGAAAACATCGTCATGCTGACGGCCGACGCCTTCGGCGTGTTGCCGCCGATCTCGCGGCTCAGTCCCGAGCAGGCGATGTATCACTTCCTGTCGGGCTATACGGCGCGCGTCGCCGGCACCGAGAAGGGGGTCACCGAACCGCAGGCTACCTTCTCGACCTGCTTCGGTGCGCCCTTCATGCCGCGCCATCCGACCGTCTACGCCAAGATGCTGGGCGAGAAGATGGGCCGCCAGAACGTGCGCTGCTGGCTGGTCAACACCGGCTGGTCGGGCGGCGGCTTCGGCGTTGGCCAGCGGATGTCGATCCGCCACACCCGCGCCATGGTGCGCGCCGCGCTCGACGGCACGCTGGCGACCGTGGCCTCGGCGGCCGACCCGCACTTCGGCATGCAGGTGCCCAGCGCCTGCCCTGATGTGCCGGGCGAGGTGCTGAACCCGAAGAGCACCTGGAAGGACAAGAAGGCCTACGACAGTGCCGCGCGCGACGTAGCCAAGCGTTTCGAGGCCAATTTCCAGCAGTTTGAGAGCCATGTCGACGGCAAGGTGAACCAGGCGGCGATCCGCGCCGCCGCCTGACGCGAGGCCTTTCGCTTCCGGGCGGCGGACGTCGTATGATGTCGGCGCTTGAGCACACTTCCTGAAACCATCATCGAAGCCGCCGCGCGGCGACACTGGCGCTTGCCGCTTGTCGCCGCGCTGGCGCTTGCGTTCGTCCTGCTCGCCCTGATCTCGGGCGCCGCCTACATCGTTGTGCTGGCCGGCGCCACGGGCACCGCCGAACGGCTGCTGGTCGACCGGGCCGCGCGTGTCGTCGACGCCCAGGTCGCTCTCGTCCGCAGCCGGCTCGATCCGGTCGGCGAGCAGCTCGAATTGATCGCTTCGCTCGCGGCGGCTGGACGCATCGACATCGAATCGCCCGTCGATGTCCGTGAGGCGCTGGCCGTGATGATGGGCCAGGTCCCGGCGGTCTCGGCTGTGGGCTTCGCCACGCTCGACCTCAAGCTGCATCGCGCGGTCCGCGAGCCCGACGGCCGGGTGCGCCGCGACACCATTTCCCTGGTCGACCAGCCGCAGGGCATGGAGCGCTTTCGCCAACTCCAGACTTCGCAGCACACCTTCTGGGGGGCACTGTTCTGGAGCCAGAGCATCAAGCAGCCGGTCGTGAACGTGCGCACCCCGGTCAGGCGCATCGACAACGCCTTCATCGGCGGCTTGATCGCCACCGTCGCCGTCGGCGACCTCTCCTATCTGATCGGCGATCAGTCGCGTGGCGGCGATGGCCGCTACTTCATCCTGGTCGGGCGCGACAAGGTCCTGGCGCACCGCCGCCTGATCGACCCGCGCGGCCTGGGCCTTTCCGAGGACAAGCCGCTGCCCACCATCAAGGAAGTGGGCGACCCGGTCCTCGCCAACATCTGGGATTCGCCGGTGCGCTCGCGGCGGATCGACCATGCGCTCGGTGATTACGGCCATGTCGTCGACGCCGAAGGACGGCATTGGGTCTTCGTCTACCGCGAGATCCGGCGCTACGGCCCCGATCCGTGGCTGGTCGGCCAGTACTACCCGCTCGAGGAGGCGACCGGCGACCTCGACCGGCTGACCAACGGCGCCATCGTCGGTGCGGCCACGCTTGCCGTCGCGATCGTTCTCGCCGTGCTGATGGGATTGAGCATGGCGCGCGCGATCCGCACCATCACCTCGGCGGCCGAGTCGATCGAGCGGCTTGAGTTCGAGCATCCTTTGCACAAGCGTTCGCGCTTGCGCGAGATCGACGATGCCGGGCAGAGCCTCGACAAGGCGCGTGGCGCCCTGAAATGGTTCGGTGCCTACGTGCCGCTTCGTCTCGTCTTCCGGTTGATGGAACTCGGCGAGGGCGCCGTGGTTTCACGCCGGCGCGACGTGACGGTGATGTTCACCGACATCGTGGGCTTCACGCCGCAGGCCGAGGACTTGCCGGAGCAGGAAACGGCCGACATGCTCAATCATCATTTCGCGCTGCTCGGTGCCTGTATCGACCAGGACCAGGGCGTGATCGACAAGTATATCGGCGACTGCGTGATGGCGGTTTGGGGCGGCCTCTCCAAGATGGAGGACCATGCCGATCATGCCGTCCATGCTGCGCTCGAGATGGCGCGTGTGATCCGCGAGGACAACCAGCAGCGCGCCGCCGACGGGAAGACCCCGGTCCGCCTGCGCGTGGGCGTGCATTCCGGTCCGGTCGTCGTCGGCAACATCGGAGCACCTGGCCGCGTCAACTACACAGTGGTGGGCGACACCGTGAACGTGGCACAGCGCTTCGAGCAGCTCGGCAAGGAATTCATGCGCGAGGGCGAGGACGTGATCGTGCTGGTCAGCGGCGACACCATCGCCGCCATGAAGCATCCGGAAGTGCTGGGGGAACTGCCGAAGCCCGAGCTGCGCCACGTCAAGGGCCGCGAGGAGCCGGAACAGGTTTATCGCCTCGTGTGAAGCGCCACACGCTGGACGTGAAGTGCCTTTCACCGCTAGTGTATGCTGCGTCCCGGCGGCAATTCGAGAGGCAAAACAGCATATGGAACGGCGCAAACTCCTTGCATTGTCGACGGCCATGCTGGCCCTCGCTCCTCTCCGCGCCCTGCAAGCCCAGAGCACGACCAAGCCCTTCACGTCCGAGCAGCTCGACCAAATGCTGGCGCCGATCGCGCTCTATCCCGACGCGCTCCTGGCGCAGACGCTGATGGCGGCGGGCTATCCGCTGGAGGTGGTCGAGGCGGCGCGGTGGTCGCAGGCCAACCCCAATCTCAAGGGCGACGCCGCGGTGGCAGCAGTCAAGGACAAGAGCTGGGACGTCAGCGTCAAGTCGCTGACCGCCTTCCCACAGGTTCTCAAGATGATGAACGACCAGCTCGACTGGACTCAGAAGGTCGGCGACGCGATGATCGCCCAGCAGAAGGACGTGGCCGAGTCGGTACAGCGCCTTCGCGCCAAGGCGGCGGCGGCCGGCAACCTCAAGAGCACGCCGCAGCAGAAGGTCACGACCCAGGCATCGGGCGGCAGCAGTACGATCGTGATCGAGCCCGCCAATCCGGAAACGATCTACGTGCCGTATTACAATCCGGCCTGGGCCTACGGGCCGTGGCCTTATCCGGCCTATCCGCCACCGTACTATCCGCCGCCGCCCAACTACGGCGCGGCGCTGATGACCGGCATGATGTTCGGCCTCGGCGTCGCCGCCGGCGCCGCCATGTTCGGCGGCTGGAACTGGAACCACGGCAACGCCTACGTGAACGTCAACCGGGCGACGACGATCAGCGCCAACAACTTCAACGCCAGCCACTACGCCAACGGCACCTGGTCACACGACGCCACGCATCGCGACGGCGTCCCCTATCGCGACCCGGGGCTGCAGCAGAAGTACGGGCAGAACCGGCCGGGCTCGGCGGAGCGCGACCAGTATCGCGGTCAGCAGTTTCAGAACGAACTGCGCGGCGGCCAGGCCGGCCAGCGCGAGAGCACCGCCAGGTCCAATGTCGAGCAGCGGGCCGGTGCCGAGCAGCGCGCCGGCGGCGGCGAACGTGCCGGCGGAACCCAGGTGATGCGCGGTAGCGGCGAGGCGCGGTCCTCCGGCGCTGGCCGTAGCGATGCTTTCAGCGGTGTCGATCGCGGCCAGCAGGTCAATCGCGAGGCCGACCGAGGCCGTTCGTACGGCGGCGGCGGGCGCAGTTTTGGCGGCGGCGGGCGTGGAGGGCGGCGATGAGTGGTTCATTTCTGCGCCGCGGTCTTCTGGCACTCGCCCTGATCGCAGGTCTTGCGGCCACCGCGACAGCGCAGCCGAAACTGCGGGGCTTCCCGACGGCCGACGCGGCGGCGGCGGCCTTGACCGAAGCGGTCCGGGCCAAGAACTTCAAGGCGATGGCAGCCATGCTGGGCGCCGGCTGGGCGGAATTCATGGTGGCCGACGCGGGCGAAAGGGACCGCCGGCGCGCCGCTTTCCTCGCGGCCTGGGACGAGAACCATAAGATCACGGTCTCGGACGGCACCAGGGCCACCGTCGAGGCCGGCAAGTCCGGCTGGACGCTGCCCATTCCGATCGTGAAGGACGGCGCCGAGTGGCGGTTCGACGTCGAGGCCGGCCGCCAGGAGATGCGCGCCCGCCTGATCGGCCGCGACGAACTCGCCGTCATCCAGACCATGCTGGCGATCGTCGACGCCCAGCGCGACTATGCCGCCCGCGACCCGATGAAGACCGGCGCGCCGGCCTATGCCCGCCGCCTGCTGAGTTCGGCCGGCAAAAAGGACGGCCTGTTTTGGGAAGTGCCGGTCGGCCAGCCGCCGAGCCCGCTCGGTCCGGCGGTGGCCAAGGCGCAGGCCGGCACCAGCACGCCCGACGGCCACTACGGCTACAACTTCCGCCTGCTCTACGCCCAGGGACCGGCGGCACCGGGTGGCGCTCGCGACTACATCGTGAACGGCCGGATGATCGGCGGGTTCGCCGCCATCGCCTGGCCGGTGCGCTACGGCGAGACCGGCGTGATGACCTTCATCGTGAGTCAGGCCGGCGACGTCTATCAGCGGGACCTCGGCCCCGAGACGGCGCAGCGCGCGGCGGCCATTGCGACGTTCAATCCGGACAAGGACTGGACGAAGGCGGACATGACGCCCCCATGAGGGGCAGTTGCGGGAGAGAAGCATGGTCAAGATGAAGGTCCTGTCGATGGTCGTGGTGGCGGCCCTGCTGGGCGGCTGCAATGAAACCCTGTCGGACGGCCAGAAGGGCGCCCTGGTTGGCGCCGCGGCCGGCACCGGCATCGGTCTGGTGGCCGGCGGCAGTTTCGGCGCGGTGGTCGGCGCCGGCCTGATCGGCGGCGCGGTGGGCTATCTCGGCGGCACCGCCATCGGCAACAGCAAGTGAGCGGGAGAGCCGACATGACCTCCAGGTTCCTCCTCGCCGCCGGCGTGCTGATCGTCTCTGCCACGGCCACCCAGGCCCAGGTCGCGCCGACCAACTTCGACCAGGCGGCCTACATCACCTGCAAGGAAGCGCACGCCATGCAGCCTGCGGTCCGCCGCCAGCTCGCGGTCTATCTCGCCGACCACGCCGCGCGTCATCGTGGCGTCGCCGTCCCTGACGACGAGCGTGGCGCTCAGCTCGCCCATCTCGTGCGCGGCGGCTGCACCTTGGCGCCCGACGCCTATCTGTTCACGGTGATCGACCGCGCCCTGGTGGCCGAGCTCGCGAAGCTGCCGAAGCGGCAATAGCTCAAGTCATCTTGACCATGATGTGCTTGGCGTAGGCCGGGCGCGTCGCAAGGCGCTCGTACCAGGCTTTCAGGTTCGTGAGCAGGGGCCGTTCGATGTCGAGCGCGTACCAGCGGTAGGCGAAGCAGCCGACCGGGATGTCGCCCATGGTGAAGTGCGCGCCGCCGACGTAGCGACGCTGGGCGAGATGGGCGTCGAGCCGGCCGAACAGCCTGCCGGCGTCCTCGGCCGCCTTCTTGATGGCGGCCATGTCGCGCTTCTCCGGCGGCGTGCGCACCAGTCCCCAGAAGACGATGCGCATCGGCTCGGAGATGGTGCTGAGCTGCCAGTCCATCCAGCGGTCGGCCTCGCTGCGCGCGCCCGGATCGTTGGGCCACAGGGTGCCGGCGGCGTATTTGGCAGAGAGATAGCGCACAGCTGAGTTGCTCTCCCAGACGATGCGGCCGCCGTCGTCGATGGTCGGCACGACGCCGTTGGGGTTCATGTCGAGGTACCATTTCTGGTCGTTGCCGCCGAACGGCCCGCCGACGTCGGTGCGCTCGTATTTGAGCCCGCACTCGTCGGCCGCCCACAGCACCTTTTGCACGTTGATCGAATTCGCACGGCCCCAGATCTTCATCGCTCGCTTTCCCTTCGGAATGTCAGTGCGCGGCGGCCCAGTCGTCGCCGACGCCGGTGTCGACGACCAGCGGCACCGAGAGTCTGGCGGCGCCTTCCATCACGGTGCGCGCCACCTGCTTGGTCTTGTCGAGTTCCTTGTCGGGCACCTCGAACAGCAGTTCGTCGTGCACCTGCAGCAGCATCCGGGCCTTGAGCTTGGCTCCGGCCAGCGCCGCCGGCACGCGGATCATCGCCTTCTTGATGATGTCGGCGGCCCCGCCCTGCAGCGGGGCGTTGATCGCCGCGCGCTCAGCGAAGGCGCGCAGGCCCTGGGCCTTCTCGTTGATGTACTTGAGATGGATCTTGCGGCCGAACGGCGTCAGCACATAGCCGTGCTTGCGCGCATACTCCTTGGTCCGTTCCATGTAGTCGCGGATGCCGGGATAGCGCTGGAAGTACTTGGCGATGTACTCCTTCGCCTCCTGCTGGCCGATGCTGAGCTGGTTGGCGAGGCCGAAGGCCGAGATGCCGTAGATGATGCCGAAGTTGATCGCCTTGGCGCGCCGCCGCACCAGTGGATCCATGCCCTTGACCGGCACGCCGAACATCTCGCTGGCGGTGATGGCATGGATGTCGTCGCCGCGCGCAAAAGCCTCCTTCAGCGGGGCGATGTCGGCCACGTGGGCGAGCAGGCGCAGCTCGATTTGCGAGTAATCGGCGCTCAAGAGCTTGCAGCCCTTCTCGGCGATGAATGCCTGGCGGATCTTGCGGCCCTCTTCGCTGCGCACCGGGATGTTCTGCAGGTTGGGATCGGTCGAGGCGAGCCGGCCGGTGGCGGCGCCGGTCATGTGATACGAAGTGTGGACGCGGCCGGTCTTGGCGTCGACCTGGCGCACCAGCGCGTCGGTGTAGGTGCCCTTCAGCTTGGCGAGCTGGCGGTGCTCCAGGATTTTCACCGGCAGCGGATGGCCCTGGGTCGCGAGATCGTCCAGCACCGAGGCGTCGGTGGCCCACGAGCCGTTCTTGTTGCGCTTGCCACCGGGCAGCTTTTGCTCGTCGAACAGGATTTCGCCCAGCTGCTTGGGCGAGCCCACGTTGAACTCACGGCCGGCGATCTTGTGGATCTCGGCCTCGAGCTCGGCCAGGCGCTTCTCGAAATCGTTGCTGAGGTTCTTGAGCTTGAGTGCGTCGACCTTGATGCCGGCCGTCTCCATGCCGAGCAGCACCGGGATCAGCGGCCGCTCGATGGTCTCGTACATCGTCGTCATGTGCTCGGGCACTAGCCGCGGCTTCAGGTGCGCCCAGAGCTGCATGGTGACGTCGGCGTCCTCGGCCGCGTAGTCGCGCGCCTTGTCGAGCGGCACGTGATCGAAGCTCACCTGCTTGGCGCCGCTGCCCGCCACGTCGGAAAATTTTATGGTCGTCTGCCCGAGATGCAGCTGGGCCAGCTCGTCCATGCCATGGTTGTTCTTGCCGGCGTCGAGCACGAAGGAAATCAGCATCGTGTCGTCGACCGGCCCGACCTCGATACCGTAGCGGCGGAACACCGTCATGTCGTACTTGATGTTTTGGCCGACCTTCAGCACTGCCGGGTCTTCCAGCATCGGCTTCAGGGCGGCGACCGCCTTCTTGAGTGGGATCTGGCCGTCGAGGAGTTTTCCCCCGTCCTTGTCGCCACCATCACCCGCGAGGTCGAGCGCGCCCTGCGCGGCGCCGCCCGGAGACCGATGCGCGAGCGGCAGGTAGGCGGCGCGCCGCCGGGTCGAATTCACGTTGCCCCACGGCCCTTCGAGCAGGGCGAGCGAGACGCCGACCAAGCCCGCGTTGTTGGCATCGAGCGCGTCGGTCTCGCAGTCGAAGGCGACCGCGCCCGCCTTGGTCGCCTCGGCGACCCACTCCGCGAGCTGCTTCTCGTCCTGGATCAGCTCGTAGTCGGCGATGGTGAAGGGTTGGTTGGTTTTGGCGCGTGCTGCCGGCGCAGGTTTGGCCACTCCGGACGTGGAGGGTGCGGACTCGGCTTTCTTGGCCGGCGGCGGCGTGGCGGACGGCGCCACCGGGTTGGTCGCCTCGCCCAGCTCCTTGGTGAATTTGGCGATCAGGCTCTTGAAGCCCTGCTGTTCCAGCCACGGCAGCAGCACGTTGGGATCGGGCGGATGCTTGTCGAAGGAATCCGGATCGGCCGGTGGCGGCACGTCGTCCCTGAGTTGCACCAGCTTTTTGGAGATGCGGATCAACTCGTCATTCTGTTCCAGCGATTCGCGCCGCTTGGGCTGCTTGATCTCGCCCGTGCGCTTCAGGAGCGTTTCGAGGTCGCCGAACTCGTTGATGAGCAGGGCGGCGGTCTTGACGCCGATGCCCGGCGCGCCCGGCACGTTGTCGGTCGAATCGCCGGCCAGCGCCTGGATGTCCACGACCTTGTCCGGCGTCACGCCAAACTTTTCCATGACCTCGGCCGGCCCGACCTTGCGCATCTTCATCGGGTCCATCATGTCGACGCCCGGGCGGATGAGCTGCATCAGGTCCTTGTCGGACGACACGATGGTGCAGGTGGCGCCGGCCTCGACCGCGAGGCGGGCATAGGTCGCGATCAGGTCGTCGGCCTCGAAGCCCGCCAGCTCGATGCTCGGCATGCCGAAGGCGGTGGCGGCCTCGCGGATCAGCGGGAACTGCGGGATCAGGTCTTCCGGCGGGTCGGGCCGCTGCGCCTTGTACTTGGGGTAGATCTCGTTGCGGAAGGTGGTGCGGCCGGCATCGAGGATCACGGCGACATGGTCGACCTCGGGATCCTCCAGCAGCTGCACCAGCATCTTGGAGAAGCCGAACACGGCGTTGATCGGCGTGCCGTCGGGCCGGTTCATCGGCGGCAGCGCGTGATAGGCGCGGAAGATGTAGCCCGAGCCGTCGATCAGATAGAGGTGACGGATCGGCTTGTTGGTGCCGGGCGCGGTCGTTGCGGCTTTTGCAGGGGCCTTGGCTTTCGACATAGTGAAGACCTAGCACGCCGGGACAAAAGGGGGGAGATCGCCGCGGATTTTTGATCCAATCCCGACATTCTTCTTCCACCGGTTCCTCCAATCGGCGGCCGACCCGAACAGCGCGGGGCGTGGGCGCCCGCCGCCGCTAGCGGAGGACCCAATGGAACGCCCGCCGCAGTTCGACGGTGCCGTTGCTTTCGTACCATCGGCCGTGGGCGAGGACGATCCGCTTGGGCGCCCAGGAGATCATCTTCTCGACCGCCGCCCGCAGCGCCGGCATTCGGCCGGCGAAGGTTAGTCGCATGTCGCGCGGCATGGCACCGTGGGGATCCTGGATGCCGCCCAACCGGGTCAGCCAGCGCATGACGACCGAGCCGAGCTTGTGTGGCTCGAAATTCTCGATGAGATCGGTGAGGATCAAGGTCCGGCTGGGCCGGTGGAAGAACACGATCTCGGTCATGAAGCGTCCGGTGATTGGCAGCGTCGCGATCTCGGCATCCCAGGGATAGTTCCCCTCGCGG
>Ga0155465_1043_pt2 | contig 14382 bp, 14 predicted proteins | sample RifCSPhighO2_12_FD_107123 | JGI IMG/M metagenome (GOLD analysis project Ga0155465, IMG submission 107123) | Alphaproteobacteria bacterium RIFCSPHIGHO2_12_FULL_66_14 | reverse complement strand
GGTCGGTCCGCAGACATAGAGACGCACGTGTTCTGCATCGATTGGTGCGAACGCTTCCTTTTCGCGCGACAGCGTGTTGTAGACGACGAGGGACATGGTCCCCTACTCCCCGATCAAGATGGTACGAAGGCCAGACGCGCCTGAAGAGGCGCGGGCTTCACTTACATCGCGCGGCGTGTGCGCCGGGGAATAGAAGGAGCGACATTTCGCTAGTTTATCCGAAGCGTTCTTGTCGTGCAAATGACGGCCAATGGAAGCTTTTTTCATCTCGACCGCCCTCGTCGCGGTGGCAGAGATCGGCGACAAGACGCAGCTTCTCGCGCTGGTGCTGGCGGCGCGCTATCGCAAGCCGGTGCCGATCATCCTCGGCATCCTGTTTGCCACTCTCGCCAACCATGCGCTGGCCGCCTGGATCGGTGCCGCCGTCGCCGGCTGGGTCGGCGCCGAGACGATGCGCTGGATCCTGGTCGCGACTTTCTTCGCCATGGCAGGCTGGTGCCTGGTGCCCGACAAGGCCGACGACGGCCCGCAGACCGCACGCACGGCCGGTGCCTTCCTCGCGACACTTGTCGCCTTCTTCATCGTCGAGATCGGCGACAAGACACAGATCGCCACGGTGGCGCTCGCCGCGCGCTTCAATTCTCTGCTGCTGGTCACCGCCGGCACGACCCTCGGCATGATGCTGGCCAACGCGCCGGTGGTTCTGTTCGGCGACGCCATCGCGCGGCGGCTGCCGCTCAAGGTCGTGCGGGTGGTCGCGGCATTCCTGTTCGCCGCGCTGGGCGCCGCCGCGATCCTTATGCCTTCAGGCCTCTGAGCCGCGCCTCGACCTTCGCGCGCCCGATCAGCGGCAGCAGTCGCGCCATCTCCGGACCGGTCTCGCGGGCCGTGAGCGCGAGCCTGAGCGGATGGAACAGCGCGCGGCCCTTGCGGTCCAGTGTCGACGTAAAGGCCTTCCAGGTCGTGTCGTCCCACGGCTCCGGCGGCAGCTTGCTCGCAGCCTCGGCGAGAAACCCGGCATCCTCGATCTTGGGTTCGATCGGGCCGCGCACGACGTCGGCCCAACCGGAAGCATCGGCCAGGGTCGTGAGGTTGCCGCGCACCGCAAGCCAGAAGGCCTCGCCCAAATCATCGGCAAGGCGCGCGCGCACTGCCTCGTAGGGGAGGATATGGAGGGTCCGCGCGTTCAATTGCGCCAGTTCCTCCTCCGAGAAGCGCGCGGCAGCCCGCCCGACGCGGGCGAAATCGACGGTCGCCACGAGCGCATCGAGCGAGGTCACCGGCTCCACCGGATCAGCCGTGCCGAGCCTGGCCAGCAACGCACAAATGGCGAGCGCCTCGACGCCGCGCTCACGCAGATCGGCGACTGCCAGAGAGCCCGTACGCTTGCTGAGGCCGCCGCCTGTCGCATCAACCATCAACGGCAGGTGCGCGAAGGTCGGCACAGGTGCGCCCAGCGCCTGGAACATCTGGATCTGCACGCCCGAATTGGTGACGTGATCCTCGCCGCGGATCACGTGCGTGATGGCGAAGGCGATGTCGTCGACCACCGACGTGAAACTGTAGAGGTAGGTCCCGTCAGCCCGCACCAGCACCGGGTCGCTCTGGCTCGCCTCGTCGATGTGCTGGGGCCCGCGGACGAGGTCGTCCCAGCGCACTTCCTCCGCCGCGAGCCTGAATCGCCAGTGCGGCCGGCGGCCCTCACCTTCCAGGCGCGTGCGGTCAGCGTCCGACAATTTTAGCGCAGCGCGGTCGTAGACCGGCGGCCGTCCCTGGGCGAGCAGACGCTTGCGCCTGAATTCCAGCTCCTCGGGCGTCTCGTAGCAGGGATAGAGACGACCGGCCGCGACCAATCTGTCTCGCGCGGCATCATAGTGCGCCAGTCGATCTGACTGTTTCTCCTTGCGCCTCCAGTCGAGGCCGAGCCACTGCAGATCGCGTTCGATCGCCGCCTCGTATTCCGGTTTGCTGCGCATCCGGTCGGTGTCGTCCAGGCGCAGAATGAAGGCGCCGCCGTGCCGTTTGGCAAACAGCCAGTTGAAGAGCGCTGCGCGAATGTTGCCTACATGCAGCAGCCCGGTAGGACTCGGCGCGAAACGGACGATCGGGGCAACCATGCGGCCGACTTGTGGCGAGAGGCCGTTGGCCGGTCAAGCCGGGTTCGCTACAGTCCGGGCAATAATGGAGGGATCACACAAGGTGCGCACCCAGGACATTGAATACCGGGGCGACGGCGTCCGAATGGTCGGCCAGTACGTCGTCGATGATACCAAGCCGGGACGCCGTGCCGGCGTGCTGGTGTGCCACGAGGGGCCGGGCCTCACCGAACACACCAAGAAGATCGCGGCGCGACTTGCGGGACTGGGCTACGCCGCCTTTGCCATGGACTATCACGGCGACGGCAAGCCCCTGGCCGATCCCGCCGACACCATGGCCCGCCTCACGCCGTGGTATACTGACCCGACCGGCATCCGCGTTCGCGCAGCCGCCGCGCTCGACGTATTGAAGGCCCAGAAGGAGGTCGATCCGGCGCGCCTCGCCGCCATCGGCTATTGCTTCGGCGGCACCGCGGCCCTCGAACTCGGCCGCAGCGGCGCCGATATCAAGGCGATCGTCGGCTTCCACTCAGGCCTCACCACCGCCCGGCCGCAGGACGCGGCCAATATCAAGGGCAAGGTGCTGGTCTGCATCGGCGCCGACGATCCGATCATCCCGTCCGAGCAGCGCGCCGACTTCGAGAAGGAGATGATGGCTGCCAACCTCGACTGGCGCCTGCAGCTCTACGGCGGCGCCGGCCACAGCTTCACCAATCCCGCAATCGATGCTCGTGGCAGGAAGGGCTTCTTCTTCCATGAGGCAACCGACAGGCGCTCGTGGAACGCCATGATCGAACTGTTCAAAGAAACGCTGGGGTGAAGATCGCGTAGCGAGCTCGCTCAGCGATAACCCGGGGGTGGCGCAACATTCCCTGGCGACGGCGTGATCGGTGCCTGCTGGGGCATGGTGGTTGGCGTCGGCAAGGTCGTGTTCATGATGCTGCCTGGACCGCCACCTGCGCCCCCGCTCGGTGTCGCCACGCTGCCGGCTGCCTTGGTGCCGGTGGAGCTGATCCAGTAACCGGCGACTGCGTTGGAAGTGTCGCCGGCCGTCTTCGCCTGGACATCGACCATGCCGATCCGCTCGCCTCGCTTGTTGATGCGATAGCCCTGGGCGTCGAGATGATAGCCCTCGTTGTCGACGCGCGTGCCGTCCGCCTCGGTGCGGAAAGAGGCCGGCGGCGTCACTTCGGTGTAGAGCGGCTTCGGCAACGGATCGCAGCCGACGAGCGCCACTCCCCCCAACATCGCGGCAAACAGTCTCTTCGCGGCCATCGGCTTTCCCCAGATTTCGAAGGCCATCATAGCGGAAAGCCGTCGACACTCGGAAGGCCTGAAAATCCAACAAAAAAGCCCCGCCCCCGCGGGCGGGCCTTTCGTCGCATGCCGTTGTTCAGGCCGCGATCTTGGCGAACTTCTCGATGCGCTCCTGGACGGGGCGAACCGCGTCGTCAGCAGCCTTGCGCACGAACGCGCCGAGATCCTGGGCCTGGGCGATGCGGGTCTCCAGGCGGCCGCGCCAGTACTTGGCCGAGACGTCGAACGCCTCGATCGGGGACTTGGCGGCAAACAGGTCACGCATGGCAGCGAAACCGGCATCGGCGTCTTCCTTGGCGATGTCGAGCAGCTTGAGGCTGGCCTTGGTGGCGCCGTCTCGGGCCTGGTTGATCTGGCTGTTCAGCTCTTCCGACGCGCTCTGGGCGGCCTTGCTGATCTGCTCGAAGCCCTCGGTCGCCTTGCGGACGCCGATCTGGGCGAACTCGCGGACGCGCTCGCCTGCGGCCTTGGTCGTCTCGGTGGCGTGCTCGATCACGGTGTCGAGCGCGGCGGTGTTGGTCGTGGTCATGTTCAGGTCCTGCCGTTGTGTTGTGGTCCAAATGATCGAGCCTCGGAAAGAACGCCCCGTGCCTCTTGGGCGATATATGGGATGCTTATTGTGCGTTGCAACATGAATTTGTGCGATGCGAGAAGAAATATTGATTATTAAATAATACCAATGAGTTAGGGGGATGTATGAGGCCCCCGATGGTCATGAGATCACCGGCCTACTTGCCTCGGGTGGGGTACGCGGACGACAAATCGACCAACGAACGAAGCAAGAGCGAGTCGGGAGAACGCCATGGAGCAGCAACAGCTGTCCGGCATAGACGCGTCGTTTCTCTATCTCGAGACGCCCGAGACACCCATGCACGTGGCCGGGCTCACTTACTTCGAGTTGCCGGATGGCTTCGAGGGCAGTTTCTACCAGCACTTCCGCCGCTTTTTCGAAAGCCGCCTGCACACCATCCCGATCTTCTCAAAGCGGCTGGCGCCCTCGCTCTACGATCTCGATCATCCCGGCTGGGTCGACGAGGACGAGATCGACCTCGACTACCATTTGCGCGAGACGACGCTGCCGGCGCCGGGCTCCGAGGCCCAGCTCGAGGAAGTGATCTCCCGCCTGCATGCCAACACCCTCGATCGCAGCCGGCCGCTCTGGCAGTTCTACATCATCACCGGCCTCGCCAACGGCCAGGGTGTTCTCTATTCCAAGGTCCATCATGCGGCGGTCGATGGCGGCGCCGGCATGGCAATCAACAAGGCGCTCTACGATGTAACCGCGGTGCCACGCGAGGTGGCGCCACCGCCACCCAAGGCGGCGGGTGGCACGACGGCGCCCAGCGCGCCGATCGCCGTCGATCCGGTGAAGGGCCTGGCCGACATCATGGGCAACATGATGCGCCAGCAGCTCAAGATGTGGGAGGCGGCGCCCCAGATCCTGAATTCGATGACCAGCGCTTTCCTGGCCAAGCCCGGCGAGATGCCCAAGGCGCTCGGCACTCTGCAGAGCCTGATCGGCCAGCTCCCGACCCTGAATGCGCCGAAAACACCCTTCAACGCCACCATCACCCGCGAGCGCAGTTATGCCGCACGCACGATCTCGCTGACGGACGCCAAGGCAGTCGCCAAGGCAAGCGGCGCGAAATTGAACGACGTCGTGCTGGCGATCTGCGGCGGCGCGCTGCGCCGCTATCTCGAGGAGAAAGGCCAACTCCCGGACAAGCCGCTGATCGCCGGCGTGCCGATCAGCCTACGCGAGCCCGGCGACACGCGGCAGAACAACCAGGTCTCGGGCATGCTCTGCCAGATCGCGACCGACATCGCCGATCCCGCCGAGCGCCTGAAGGCGATCCTGAAATCCTCGTCGGAAGCCAAACAGATCGCCGGCACCTTTCGCGACGCCGTCCCGCAGGATTTCGCCTTCGTCGGTGCGCCGATCCTGCTGCAGCTCATGATGCTGGTGTATGGGCGCAGCGGCCTGGCGGACAAACTGCCGATGCCGATGAACGTCACCATCTCCAACGTGCCGGGTCCGCCAATGGCGCTCTACTGTGCCGGAGCCAAGGTGACGGCGCTGCACCCAGTGTCGATTCCGGCCCATGGCGCGGCGCTCAACATCACCGTCCAGAGCTATATGGATGCGCTCAACTTCGGCCTCACCGCCGACCGCCGCGCCGTACCCGATGTCGGGCGGCTCGGCGACTATCTCGTCGAAGCCGCCGACGAGCTGACAAAGGCCGTCGCAACCCATTGATACCCTTCCGCGTTGTCGCCATCTGTGAGACGCTGGCCACAATGACAAGGAGGCCAAATGACGGCTGCCGTTGAAGCGTTGCGTCCCCCTTCGCGAACGCTCCTGTTGCTCGAGGGCCGCGCCGTGCAGGAACTCGGTGCGTTCTGGATGCTCCGGCCGTGGCTTGCCGCCGCGCCGCGCGGCGACGGCCATCCGGTCCTGGTGTTGCCCGGTCTGCTGGCGAGCGACCTCTCCACTCAGCCACTCAGAAGTTTCCTGAAATCACACGGCTATGCCGCGCATGGCTGGAAGCAGGGCCGCAATCTCGGCCTGCGTTCCGGCGTCGAGCGCAGCATGCTGGAGCGGGTCGAGGAACTCTACGACCGCCACGGCGGACGCAGGATCAGTCTGGTCGGCTGGAGCCTGGGCGGCATCTATGCCCGGCAACTCGCCAAGCGCGTGCCCGACAAAGTGCGCTCGGTGATCAGCCTCGGCAGCCCCTTCACCGGCAGCCCCAAGGCGACCAATGCCTGGCGGGTCTACGAATTCGCTTCGGGACACCGCGTTGATGAAAGCGACAGGCACATCGCCGGTCCGCTTTCAGAGCCGCCGCCGGTGCCGACGACGTCGATCTTCAGCCGTTCCGACGGCATCTGCGCCTGGCAGACCTGCCTCAACGAAGAGCGAGAGCAGGTCGAGAACATAGAGGTTTACGGCAGCCATTGCGGGCTCGGCCACCATCCGGCGGCGGTCTATGCCGTCGCCGATCGCCTCGCCCAGCCCGAAGGCCAGTGGAAGAAGTTCGACCGGTCGGGCTGGAAGAGCGTGGTCTTCCCCGACTGGAAGCGTCCCTAGGGCTTCTTCTCGATGGTGGCCCGGATCTCCTCGTAGGACTCCTTCATTCGGTCCTGCACGATCTTGAAGGCTTCGGTGCTCGACTTCTGCACCAGTTCGGCGATGTCGCGGGTGTTGGCGATTGCCGCCTCCATCGCCTTCTTGGCGAATTCGGTCTGCTTGGCGATCGCCTCCTGCGGCGAGCCGCCCGGCTTGTAGGCCTGCGCCATCTCCGCCATGTCCTTCATCGCGGCCTCGAAGATCGCGCGCTGCTTCTGCGCAATCTCGCTGGCGCCGCCGGCCATCGCCTGCCACGACTTGGTCATCGCCTCCAGGTTTTTCTGCTGATGCTCCATGATCTTCGTCATGTCGAAAGACGGGACCTTGAGCTGCTCGCCGAATTTCCTGAACATATCCGTGAAGTTCTGTCCTGCGTCGGCCATGCGGACCTCCTGTCGGTTACAGGTACAGCTTCAACCCCTGCTCCAGGGCGTGCAAGGCCAATCCGGCCAGCCCGCCGATCATGGCACCATTGAAACGGATATATTGCAGATCACGGCCGACCGTGAGTTCGATGCGGCCGATCAGCATGTCGATGTCCCAGGATTTCACCTGATCGGCGATGAAGCGGCCGACGCCGCTTTTCTGAGTCTGCACGAAGTCGGCAAGGACCCGCACCATGCCGCGATTGATCTCGGCGCGGATCGCGGGATCGCGCGCGAGCTGGCCGCCGACGTCGACCAGCATGGCCTCGAGCTGCCGCCGAACCTGGCCGTCGGGCGCGCGCGCGTCCTGTTCGAGGAAGCTGCGCAGGCTCTCCCAGGCACCCTCGGCCACGGTCGCGATCTCCGGCCGCGCCAACAGGTCGTGCTTCAGCCCTTCGGCGCGGCGTGCGAACGATTCCGACGTGCGCAGGCGCTCGATGAAGCCTGTCACAAAACCGTCGAACTCCCGGCGCAGCGGATGCCGTGGATCGACGCGTGCCTCCTGGATGAAAGCGGTGGTCGAGGCCACGATCTTGCGCAGCAGATAAGCATCTGCGCGGTAGAGGTTGAACAGCGCCGGCAGCTCCTCGCGGATCTTCTCGCGCAGTGCCGCCAGGGTCTCCTCGTTGGCCAGCACTTTCTCGAGCGCGCCCAGCAGTTCGTCGAGCAAGCGCTGGTGCCGACCCTTCTCGGTGACCGCGCTCAGCAGGCCCGCGGCGAGTGGCGCCAGCTCCACCCGCTCGAGTTCGGTCATGATGCGCTTGCCGAGGAAGCCCCGGAGGCCGGACTGGTCGATCGCGGCCAGGGTCTGCGGCAGAAGCTGCAGCACGAAACGCGAGAGAGCGGCGCTGCGCTCGCGGTCGGAGAGCCACTCGGCAACCAGGGCGGCGAAATCGACCTCGCGCAGCCGCGCCTCGACCGGCGCGGGCGCCAGGAAGTTGGTCTCTATGAATTCGCCCAGCGTATCGGCGATGCGCTGGTGGTTGCGCGGGATGATGGCGGTGTGCGGGATCGGCAGTCCGAGCGGCCGGCGGAACAGCGCCACCACGGCGTACCAGTCGGCGAGGCCGCCCACGGTCGCGGCCGCCGCGAAGGCCGCGACGTAGCCCCAGGCCCAGTGCATGGGTTCGTAGTGCCGGGCCACGCCGAACAGGGCAGAGGTGCAGACCAGCAGGAGCGTCGCTGCGATCTTGATGCGACGCAATTGGCGGGCGCGCACCCGATCACGCGGATCGAGGTCGTGGTTCAGCTGCTCGCCCACACGTCCAGCACGTAGCGGCCGTCGGCCGCGAGCTTGAGCGTCCAGGCCTCGCCAGCAGCTTCGTCGTTGCCCGTCTTGTCGCGATACATCGCCACCAGCGCCCGCTTCACGTCGGGCTCCATGCGACCGCCATCACCGCAGATATAGAGGATCGCGCCCTGCTCGATCAGCGGCCACAGCGCGGCCGACTGCTGCTTCAGAAGGTCCTGCACGTAGACCTTCCTCCCGTCGTGACGCGAGAACGCGACATGCAGGTCGACGACACCCGCGCCGGCGTGCTCCTTCAATTCGTCGGCGTAGATGAAATCCTGCTCCGGGTGCCGGCAACCAAAGAACAGCATGGCGGGGCCAAGGCTCCGACCCTGCGCCTTGAGCGCCGCCCGCTCGCGCAGGAAGCCACGAAACGGCGCCAGTCCCGTACCCGGTCCGACCATGACGATCGGCGCTGCCGGATCGATGGGCAGGCGGAAACCGACCTTGGTCTCCTTCACGAAGGCCTGAACCGTGCCGCCGGCGGCATGGCGCGCGAGATGGCTGGAGCAGACGCCATGATAGACGCCGGCGCCGGAACGCGCCGGTCCCTCGACGACCGCCACCGTGATCGAACAACGCGCGCCATCGGCGATCGGCGACGAGGCGATCGAGTAGTACCGCGGTGTCATCAGCGGCAGCATCTCGAGGAAAGCCGCGAAGGGCAGCTCGCACGCCGGGAATTCCTCGAGCAGATCGAGCACCGACTTGCGCTTGGCCAGAATCTCGCTGCGGAACCGCTCCTCCTCGAGGAATGTCTCGAGCTTCGGCCGCGTGAAGGGGCATCGCGTGTGCTGCGCCATCGTCACGATCTGCTTGCGGGTGGCCGGAAGCTGCAGCTCGAGATAATCGGAAAGCAGCCGATGGACGGAGATCGCTTCTCCAACCGGCAGAGCTGTTCGCCGGCCTTCCGGGACCGTCAGCAGGACATGCGCACCGGGCGCGAAGCCGAAGCGGCGGACGGCGCGCTCGACCAGCGCCGCGCCGTTCTGCGGCACGATGCTGAGATGATCCCCGGCGCGGTAGCTGATGCCGTCTGGCAACAGCACCTCGATGTGACGCGTGCTGCGGCCCGAACTGTCGGCGTTCTGCAGCTCGCGGTTGGCCAGCACGCGCATGGGCAGCGCGCCGGTGCCGCCAATGATGGGATGGACCGGCGGCTTGTCGACCGGTTGCACGTCGTAGAGCGGTTCCTGCGGCTGGCCCGAGTCGGGCTCGAGTTTGACGCCGAGCTTGTCCGCCACGGCAGGCAGCATCGGCTCATACCAGCCCTGGAAATGACCATCGAGGTCTTCCTTGGCGTCGCCTTCGCCGCGTTGATAGATCCGTTCGGCGCCCTTCTCGGCCATCAGTTCGTCGAGCTGACGCGGGATGGCCTGGTAGGTCGAGGCCCAGTCGCGATTGCCACAACCGAAGACGGTGTAGCGCACGCCTTTCAGCGATCCAGGCGATGCTTCGCGCAGGCTCCTGAGGAAGGCCCCGGCATTGTCCGGCGGGCCGCCATTGTAGGAGGCGCAAACGATCGCGACCGCGCCCTCGGCCGGCACCTTGCCGGCATGATCGTCGAGCGCGGCCAGGGTAGTGGCAAAGCCGTTGGCCTCACCCGCCTCGGCAATGGATCGCGCGAGTTCCTCGGCCGTGCCCATGTTGGAGCCGAACAGCACCGTGAGCTTCGTGCCGTGGCTCGCCGCCGCCTTGCTCGGCGCGGTCTTCTTCGATGCCGGCTTGGGCGCCGCGACGGCCGTGCCCGCGCCGCGCACGATGTCGGGCCGCAGCCTCACGCGCATCACGAGCCCCTCGGGCTTGATGGTGAGAGACTCCTTGATCTTGAGCTGGTAACGGGTGTGATCGACCAGCTTGAAGCGCTGCAGGATCATGCCCAGCACCAGGGTCGCCTCGGTCATGGCGAACTGGCGGCCGATGCAGGCGCGCTGGCCGTTGCCGAACGGTTTGTAGGCATGCGGCGGCATCCTGGCCTCGCGCTCGGGCGCGAAATTGTCGGGATTGAAGACTTCCGCCTGCGGCCCCCACACCGACTTGTCGCGATGAAGCATCGCCGTCAGCACCGTGACGAAGGTACGCTTCTTGAGCTTGTATTTCCCGCCGATGGTTTCGTGCTGGTACGGGTAGAGGCCGAAGGCCGGCGCGGTCGGCCAAAGACGCAGCGATTCCTTCAGGATCTGGCCAATATAGACCAGCCGGTTGACCTGCTGTGCCGTCGGCTTGGCGTTGACGTCGCGGCCCAGCACGCGGTCGACCTCCTCGTAGGCCTTCTGCAGCACATGTGGATTGTTCAGCAGGAAGTAGACGGCAAAGGACAGCATCCCGCTCGTGGTCTCGTGCCCTGCGATCAGGAAGGTGTTCATCTGGTAGCGGATGTTGACGTCGTCGAGCCGCTCGCCGGTCTGCTTGTCGAGGCCGCTCAGCATGAAGCCCAGCAAGTCCGGCTTGGCGGCATCGTCCGCGGGCACCTCGCGGCGCTCCTTGATGATGCGGTCGGCGATGCCGTTCATGAAGCCGACATCCTGCTCGAGTTTCTTGCGGCTCTTGCGCTGGGTAATGTCCTCCAACGGCAGGCCGCGCATCTTCATCACCGCCTCGAGCGCCCGCACCAGCGATTCGACGTAGGGGTGGTTGTCGCTGCGGTAGAAGGAATTGAAGCGGTAGTTGAAGCCGCAGAGGCCGATCGTGTCGAGCGTGAGCGCGGTCATGTCGCGCACCACGTCGATCTCCTCGTCGGCGTTCAGCCGCTCCCACTTGGTGACGAGCTGGTCGGCGATGTCGAGCATGCCCTCGTGGTAGGTCTGCATCATGCGATGCGCGAAGGTCGGCAGCAGGATGTTGTGCGCCTTCTGCCAGTTGGGCTCCTGCGTCTCGGCAGTGAACAGCGCATCGCCGCCCAGCATGCGCACGCGGCGCAGCGAGCCGCGCACCGCCTTGTCGAAGCGCTTCTCGTCGCAAAGCTCGGCCACAAGGTCGGCGCCCGATACGACGACCAATGGCGTGCCCATCATGTCCAGCCAGAAAATCGGGCCCTGCTCGCGCGCGATCCGCATCAGGTCCTGGACCGGCGCCCCGCCATCGACGGTGAGCATGTTGCCCAGCACCGGCGTGCGCGGCGGATGCGGAATCGGATGCAACGGATTGCGCGCCATTTGGCGTTGTTCCTCCCGAGCTTGCCGTCTTCTGGCCCTCTTATAGCAGGGGCTTCAGCGTCCGGTCAGCGTCAGCGCGCCGTCCTGGAGCGCCGGGCGGCGCGGGCACGCCCGGTCGAGGCAGAACCGGGTCCCTTGTTGAGGCGGGCGAACATGCCGGCAAAGGCAATGTCGTCGGCTTGAAGTGCCGGGAAAGCCGTCAGCATCTTCGCGGGCTCCGCGCCGCGGGCCAGCAGCGCGCCGACCAGGCGAACGCGGATGGCCGTATCCTTGAACAGCATGTCGCCGGCCGGCCCGCCGGTGTCGCTGTCGACCCGATTGCGGCCGCGCACGAAGACCCGCAACCGCTCGATGGCGTCGCGTTCGGCGACGCCGACATCGAGGCTCACCATGCCCTTGGAGATCGTGTCGCCCTTACGGACCCAGCCCTCGGCACCGGGCCAGCCCTCGGCCAGCATGCGCGACAGGGCATTACGGTCCTTGGGACCGAGCTGGACCGGCAGCAGATGGATCAAACGGAGGTAGATCACGCCGCGGGCGCTGATCGCCACCCGCGATTTGTCGTCCAGCTCGACGCGGAAGAGATCGACATAGATCTCGTTGCGCACGGTCTTGTCGGCCAGGCCGGCAATGGCCGCCGCTTCCTTGATCGAGAAGGTCTCGTTTTCAAGGCCGTGCGGCAGGCGCCGTGGCCGCTGCTTCTGGGATTTCTTCTTTGCCGTCATTCGTCATGCCTTCCGCGCAGCAACATTAGGCGCGGCCAAATCTGTCGTATAGTCGGCCGGCACACTCTTCTGGGGAGGAAATGATGAAGGTCGGGTATATCGGCGTCGGCAACATGGGCGGCCCAATGTGCCGCAATATCATCAAGAAGAGCAACCACGCCGTGACCGTGTTCGACCTGAACCCGGCGGCGGTGAAGACCTGCACCGACCTGGGGGCGACGGCGGCCAAGTCGGTGGCCGAGGTGACCAAGGGCGCCGATGTCGTCATGACGTCCCTGCCCATGCCCCGGGACGTCGAGGCGGTGACGCTGGGCGACAGCGGCATCCTCGCCAACATCGGCAAGGGTCAGACCTATATCGATCTCAGCACCAACGCGCCCTCGATGGTGAAGAAGATCGGCGCCGCCTTCGCGGCCAAGGGCATCGCCATGCTCGATGCGCCGGTGAGCGGCGGCACGGTCGGCGCCGAGGCCGCCACCATCGCCATCATGGTGGGCGGCGACAAGAAGGTGTTCGACGACGCCCTGCCGGTGCTGCAATCGTTCAGCGCCAACGTCATTCACATGGGTCCGCTCGGCAGCGGCACGGTGGCCAAGCTCTGCAACAACATGTTGTCATTCTGCAACATGGCCGCGCTCTGCGAGAGCATGATGCTCGGCGCCACCTACGGCCTCGATCCCGAGAAGCTGCTGCATGTCATCGAAAATTCGAGCGGCAACTCCAACGCCATCAAGAATTTCACGGCGCGCGCGCTGGTCGGTCACTACTCCCCGCCTTCGTTCGCGCTCGACCTTGCCTACAAGGACCTGCACCTGGCGCTCGAGTTGGGCGACGAGCTCGGCGTGCCGCTGCAGCAAGGTGCCGCGACGCACAACCTGCAGCGTCTGGCCAAGGGCATGGGCTGGGGGCCGGACGACAGCTCCTCCGTGCTCCGTGTCTACGAGACGATGCTGCGCCGCAAGGTCAAGCCGTGACGCCGTGACGACCCGGCGCGCGATCGTCACCTCGCTGGCGGGCCTCCTGCTCGCCAGCGACGGTCGCGCGCAATCGGGACTTTGGGCCGGCCTGCGTGCGCCGGATCACTTCGCCCTGATCCGTCATGCGCTGGCGCCCGGCACGTTCGATCCACCGGGTTTTCGCGTCGACGATTGCACCACCCAGCGCAATCTCTCGGCCGAAGGCCGCGCGCAGGCGGGACGCGTCGGCGAGCTGTTCCGGGCCAACGGCATCGCGGCGGCGCGGCTTTATTCCAGCCAATGGTGCCGCTGTCTCGAGACCGCGACCCTGTTGAAGCTGGGCGACGTCAGCCCGCAACCGCTGCTGAACTCATTTGCCCAGAACCGCGACCGCGCCGTCCAGCAGACGGCGGCGCTGCGGCCCTGGATTGCCGGGCTGGAACTTTCCGGACCGACGGTGATGGTCACCCATCAGGTCGTGATCACGGCCTTGAGCGAGGTCTTTCCCGGCAGCGGCGAGATCGTGGTCATGCGCCGCCAGCCGGACGGCCGTCTCGCAGTCGCGGGCCGATTGCCCACCATCTAGAGGCCGGTTTTCTGGCACACCTCGTTGTGCCACGCGGTGTGCCACGAATTGTGCCAAAAAACCTCATCAACGCCTTGATCCGAGAGCCAAATCCCGATCTGACGCGCTGTGCCGCCAATGCCCGCCGCTTGGCGTCATGAGTGTTCGGAAAGCGCGTCAGCCGAGATGTCGGGCGATCAGCGCCGCCACCAGCTCCGGATGGGTGGCCGCCACGTCATGGTCGCCGCCCGCCACGACTTCGAGACGGGCGTTGGGTATCCGCGCTTCGAGATGCCGGCCGACCGCGACCGGGCTGATCGGATCGGCATCGCCCCAGATGAGCAAGGTCGGCGCCGCAATCTTCTCGACTGGAAGATCCGATGCCGCGAGTGAAGAGGTGATCCATTCGGCGGCGTTGAGAAACGACTTGCGGTAGGCAGGCCGCCAGTCGGCGGCGCCGAGACCCGCCATGTTCACGCCGCCCGAAGTGACGCACAACACCAGCCGCCGCACGAGCTCGGGCCGCTCGATCGCGATCCTGGCGGCAACCACGCCGCCCATCGACTGCGCAACGAGATCGACGGGCTCGTCCATCTTCGCCATCACCAGTTGGACCAGATCGCCCACGCCGGTGATCGCCGGATCGTGCGGCTGATGGCCGAGACCCGGCCAGCCGAAATGGTGCCATGGCCACTCGGCCGGCAGGAGCTTCGCGACCGGCT